>Ga0134125_10000388_pt1 | contig 59854 bp, 62 predicted proteins | sample KB31751_FD_96464 | JGI IMG/M metagenome (GOLD analysis project Ga0134125, IMG submission 96464) | Terrestrial soil microbial communities with excess Nitrogen fertilizer from Kellogg Biological Station, Michigan, USA - KB3-175-1 | ecosystem: Environmental > Terrestrial > Soil > Unclassified ... | reverse complement strand
TGCTGCCCGGAATGAACTGGGTCGGCCTGAACCGGCTCTGCCTGCCGCGCAGTGGCGGGAGTGTCGGAGGTCTGATGCGAAATGCTCTGGGGCTTCGCGATCTGCACTTTCGCCGCGAAAGCAAGCTGATCGGCGGTCGCAATCAGCGGCTTTGTCGCCTCGGCCGGCAACGCGGCTGCTTTCGGCTCGGTATCAGTATCGAAAGGATCACCCGCCGCGGAATTTTCGGTGCGCGCCGAAGTACGCGTCGCAACAGGCGCCGCGAACGGAATCCGGTTGCCCAACGGCATCAGCGGATGAGTGAAACGTGCGGCGATCGGCAGAACCATGTGGACCGGAACAGCGGCGGGCGCTGCAACCGGGGCGGCGGCCTGCGATGCTGCCGGCGTCTGCGGCTGCGAATCGGGAGTATCGGCAGCCGCCGGCGCCGCTTTTTCAGCATGCGCGTGATGCTTGTGCTCAACGCGCGCTTCGGGCGCCGGCACCCCAGCCGTCAGCGTGGAACTTTTCTGAGGAAGCCCCGAAGCAAGGATCGGAACTTCCTCAATCGCCGGGGCCGCATCCTGCAGCGCCGGAGCGATCTCTTCCCGCGCCTTCACAGCGGCGGCGGGCACATTCGTAACAGGTATCGGCGTCGCTGAAGTTTCAGACGCACTGGATGGCGCGGGCGCAACCGTGGAACCCACCGTCGCCTGCGGCGCGGCATCCGGAGCAATCGGCGAAAACATGACACTGCGGAGATTCAGTTCCGCGGTCGAATGAGCGCCAGGCAAAGTCGTAATCGCTATCGGCGTTGCCGAACTCTCAGGTGCAGCTGGGGTCGGCGTCAACGGAGCATGCGCCGCCTGAGGCGCGCCGCCCAGGGCGATCGGCGAAATCACAACACCGCGGAGATTCAGTTCCGCGGTCGAATGAAATGCAATCGGCGCAGCGGGCGGGATTGAAGCAAAACCCGGCAACCCGGCAACACCCGCCGCCGCGTCATCACTATTAAGAGGTTGAGAATTCGTCGCACCCGGAATCGAGAGTGAGACCGGCGCGTCCGGCGGTGCCATCGCCGCCACAAGCTGCAACTGCTCCGCAAAACCGGCAGCCCCAGCGCCGGAAGAGGGCAGCGCCGGGACTTGTCCGGGGAGAGTATTGCTGTCGGGAGAAATCGGAGAGAGCAGCACTGGCGCTGCAGAATGCAGGCGTCAAGCCAAAGACGTTTCTGTTATTTATCACGAAGATAGGTAAGCGAATTCGCTGTTAGCGTTTTGACACCACTACCCGCTGTCAAAGCGTTGACAATGTCTGGCTTCCTCTTTGTCACCCTCATCGGAAGCAGGATCAACAGTTTCGAAGATTTTTTCAGATTATTTTTTTTGGCCACTCACCTGCATTCTTCCGCCCGGATATGGATAACCTGGGAATCGCGGCAGCGAGCGGCCTGCAGTCACGCATGACCTCGCTCGACATGCTGGCCAACAATCTCGCGAACTCCAACACCGTCGGATACAAGAGCGATCGCGAGTTCTACGGCACCTACTCTTCCGACGACGCGCAGAATGGCGTTGATGGCGGCTCCGGCGCCGCCCTTCCGGTCATCGAAAAGCAATGGACCGATTTTTCGCCCGGCACCATGGAATCCACCGGCAGCCCGCTCGACGTCGCGATCGCGGGAAAAGGTTTCTTCGTCGTTTCCGGCCCCAAAGGTCCGCTCTACACTCGCGCCGGACATTTCAAGGTGATGCCGAACGGCGAACTCGCCAACGATAACGGCTATGCCGTGCGCTCGCCGAGCGGCGGCCCCATTACGATCCCCGCCGGTAAGACCATCAACATCACCAAAGAAGGCCAGGTGCAGGCCGATGGCGCCACCATCGGGCAGATCGACGTCGTCGACTTCAAGAGCACAGACCCTCTCCAGAAGGCCGGCGGCTCGTGTTTTGAGAACACGGACCCCAAGAACCAGCCCACGCAGATGACGAATGCCGACATCGAGCAGGGCAAACTCGAAGGCTCCAACGTCCCCGTGGCTTATGCGGCCATGCGGCTCGTGAGCATCATGCGGCAATTCGAAATGCTCCAGAAAGCCGTTGGCATATCGAGCGACATGGATACGAAATCCATCACGGACGTCGCCCGCGTCGGCAACTAAAAGATCCAAAAGAAAGAAGAACAAACATGATTCGAGCACTCTACAGCGCAGCGAGCGGCATGACGGCCCAGCAGCTCAACGTCGATAACATCGCCAACAACCTCGCCAATGCCAACACCGCGGGATACAAAGAGCGGCGCGCGCAGTTCCAGGATCTGCTCTACCAGAACATGATCCAGCCGGGCGCGGCCGCCAGCCAGCAGACTACCGTCCCCACCGGCCTCCAGCTCGGCATGGGTACGCGTTCTTCCTCGAACGAAATCATCTTTACCCAGGGAAACTTCTCCCAGACCGATAACCCGCTCGACATCGTTATTCAGGGCAACGGCTTCTTCCAGGTGCGCCGCGCGCAGGGCGATCTCGCTTACACGCGCGATGGCTCGTTCCAGCTCGATAAGGACGGCAACCTCGTCACGTCGGACGGCAACGTTGTCGAGCCGCAGATCACAATCCCCTCGAACGCTCAGTCGATCACGGTCGCGTCCGATGGCACTGTGAGCTACATGCAGCCCGGACAGAGCGTGGCCACCAAAGCCGGCCAGATCCAGATTGCGAATTTCCAGAATCCGGCCGGACTCAACAGTCTGGGCCACAATCTCTACCAGCCGACCGATGCCACCGGCACCGCGACTCTCGGCACGCCCGGCGGTCAGGAAGGTCTCGGCACTCTGCTGCAGGGTTACACCGAGCAATCGAACGTCAGCATCGTGCAGGAATTCATCAACCTGATCATTGCCCAGCGTGCCTATGAAGCGAACTCCAAAGTCGTGAAGGCCGCCGACGACATGTATCAGCAGGTCAACAATCTCAAACAATAATGAGCGCCCTTCGCATCCTCGTTTGTCTCGCGATTCCCTGCGGCCTCTTGGCGCAGTCCGAATGCCTCACCGTCTCGGGCGATCAGATCCTCGGAAAGGATCTGGCGCGGGCCGTTCCCGCGCTCGCCCGTATTCCGCAGTCGACGCCGCTCGCGCCCGCCCCCATCGTCGGCAGCTCGCGCGTATTTTCCTCGTCCGACCTCCAGTCGATCGCGGCACGCTTCGCGCTGCCCCTCACCGAGGCTTCGGATGTCTGCTTCCGCTTTGCGACCGAGCCGCTCGACCGCGTCCGCATGGAAGCCGCGATGAAGAAAGCCCTCTCCATGGGCGACGCCCATATCGAAATTCTCGAGACCACCTCCGGTGACGTTCCGAAGGGCCTGATCGAATTCACCCGCGAAGGCCTCGGCGTCCCCGCCACTCCCGATCAGCCGACCGGCGAAATGTGGCGCGGCAACATTATTTATGCCAGCGCGCAGCGCTTCCCCATTTGGGCGAAAGTGCGCGTCACCGTTCCCTCGGCCCGCCTGGTCGCACTGGAATCGCTGCGTCCCGGCACCGTAATTCACCCGGAACAGGTGCATCTGGAAATCGTGGATCGCTTCCCGCAATCGGGCCTCGCCGATCTGACCCCGGAATCGGTCGCCGGCATGGCGCCGGTCCGCTCCATCGCCCCCGGCGCGGAAATCCGGCGCGAGAATCTGGTCCGCCCGAATGATGTGAATCGCGGTGACACCGTGGAGGTCGACGTGCATTTCGGCGCGGCGCACCTCTCGTTCTCCGGCCACGCTGAATCGAGCGGCCACGTCGGCGACACGGTGTCCGTTCGCAATCCCGAAAGTAACACAATGTTCCAGGCAGTGATCGCCGGCGCTGGCCGCGTGGTCGTCGGAAACACTCGAATCGAGATCGCACGAAGGGAAGGATTCTGAGTTGAAAAACCAGGCGCTCCTGCGCATCGCCATCTGCATTCTGCTGATTCCCTATGCGGATGCCGCGCTGAAGAAGAAATCGAAAGCTCCCGAGCCCACCGCGCTCGACCGTTACATCCAGGAAGCGACGAGCAACCAGCCCGCCACCCAGGCGCAGCCGTCGCCGGGCTCGCTCTGGACACCCGCGTCCCGCCTCACCAATCTGGGCAGTGACACGCGCGGCGTGCAGGTGAATGACCTGGTCACGATTCTGGTGCAGGAACAGGCATCCGCGGTAGTCAACGGCGCCACCCAGACATCGCGTAAATCCTCCGCGTCCGCGGCTGTCAACGCATTGGGCGGCCTCAAGGCATCCACCAGTGCGCTGGCGAATCTTGCCAATATGAACGGCGATACCGAGCTCAATGGAAATGGCTCCGTTTCGCGCACCAGCGCGTTAAGCACCACCCTCAGCGCCCGCGTCACTCACGTGCTGCCGAACGGGTATCTCGTGCTCGAAGGTTCAAAAAGCGTGGAGGTGAATTCCGAACGTCAGCAGGTGACCGTTCGCGGCATCATCCGCCCCATGGATTTGAGCTCCGGCAATGTCGTCACCTCCGACCAGCTCGCGCAGCTGGAAATCAAAGTCGATGGCAAAGGTGTCGTCAACGATGCGACGCACCGTCCCAACATTCTCTACCGGCTTCTTCTTGGCATTCTTCCTTTCTAATCCAACATCATGAATCGCATTGCTATTGCCGCCATTCTGTTGACCTTCAGCGCATTCGACGTTTTCGGCGCCGGTCAGGTGCGCCTGAAAGAGCTCATTTCGATCGAAGGAGTTCGTGAAAACCAGCTCATCGGCTACGGTGTGGTGGCCGGCCTTGCGGGTACGGGCGATCGCGTCCAGACCCTCTTCTCGGCCCAGAGCTTAACCAACATGCTGGCCCGCATGGGACTGACCGTCAACCCTGCCCTCATTCAGGTGAAAAACGTGGCAGCCGTGATGATCACGGCGAAGCTGCCCGCGTTCGCGCAGCCCGGCTCCCATATCGATGTAACCGTCTCGGCCATCGGCGATGCGCCCAGCCTCCAGGGCGGTGTGCTTCTGATGACGGAACTGAAAGGTCCCGATAGCCAGGTTTATGCCGTGGCGCAGGGTCCTATGGTCATCGGCGGCTTCGTCGCGGGCGGCCAGGGCAACTCGAAAGCGGTCAATCATCCGACCGTGGGCCGCATGCCGAATGGCGCCATCGTGGAACGCGCCGCGCCCCAGGAGGCTCTCGGCAAACAGATTCATCTTCAGTTACAGGATGCCGATTTCGCCACCGCCGCGCGCATCGCGAGCGCCGTCAACAAGCGCTTCGAAAATTCCGCGCACGCGGATAACTCCGGCGTGGTGACCGTGAACCTTCCCGAAAAGTGGCAGGCGCAGCCCACCGAATTCATCGCCGAGGTGGAAAGCCTGACGGTCGAGCCCGATACCAAGGGCCGGATCGTCGTCAACGAACGCACCGGCACCATCATCATGGGCAAGGAGGTCCACATTGCGCCCGTCGCGATTATTCAGGGCAGCCTGACGGTGGAGATTCAGACCACACAGCAGGTTTCGCAGCCGAATGCGCTGAGCCAGGGCCAGACCAAGGAAACCGCGCAGGTCGATGTCGGCGTTTCGCAGGATTCCCCGAAGGACCTGATGCTCAAAGATGGAGCAACCGTCGAAGAGCTCGTTCAGGCCCTCAATTCCATCGGCTCCAGCCCTCGCGACATCATCTCGATTCTCCAGAACCTCAAGACGGACGGCGCGCTGCAGGCCGAGCTCGACGTCATCTAAGGGAGTCCATCATGCATCTCGACAAGCTGACATCCGTTGCGCAACCTGACAGCAACATCGCGGTCAAACCGAAGGACGATCCGAAGAAAGTCCTCGACGCGGCGAAGCAGTTCGAGGCGCTTTTCATTGGACAGATGATGAAGTCGATGAGCGAAGCCGAAGGCGGCTGGCTGGGAACCGGCGACGATCAGTCGAGCTCCTCAGCAATGGAGTACGCGCAGGAAAGCTTCGCGCAGTCTCTCTCCGCCAAGGGCGGCCTCGGCCTCGCCTCCATGGTTGTAAAAGGACTCAATCAGAAGTGACCCCCGCGCCGCGCTTTGGGGGACGGACCTCCCGGCCCGCGCCGGGCCCCGGTCCCGGCCTCTTCCGCTCTTCAGGCGCTCCAGCCCTGAGAACTATACCCCGTCGATTCCACGAGAGGCGGCGTATCCCATCCCTGCACCGTACCGCTCGACCACGATTCGCCGGCGCCCGCGATATGATTGGTGGAAATCCGCTGCACCCCCAAAGCGCTCCCCGCGATTTCCTTCCATCCCTCGCCCAGCGTTTTGAGCAGCGCCTCCACTTCGGCGAGCGGCTCATCCGTCTGCGTAATGTTGGCCTGCGTCAGCCGGTCCCGCATGTAGGGGTAGAGCCGGCCCAGATTGGCCGCGATCTCTCCGCCCTGCTCGCGATTCAGCGAACCTTCCAGTTCACCCACAATGGCAATCGCTTTGGTCACCGCCCGCGCCCGGCCCGGCACATCTTTGGCCGCAAGACTCTCTCGCGCATCCTGCACGCTCATCGCCGCGTATTCGTAAAGAATACTGACCAGTTCGACCGGATCGGCCGAAAGAATTCTCGTTTCGAGGTAAGCCTGCTTCCAGCTCATGCGAGCGTTTCTCCGGTGGCGTCTGCTTTGGCGCTGGCGGGTGTGAACGCTGCGAGCTGCGTCAGCATCTTCAGAATCTCTTCGGGTGGAAACTGGTCCAGCACCGTTCCTGTCTTCTCGTCCAGAACCACCACAACGAATTTCTGGCTCTGCGGATCCCGCACAACCGAGTACTCGCGGCCTGAAATCTGCAGACTGTTCAGCTTTCGCGCGGCTTCGAACGCGAGCCGGGCATTCGAGCCCTGCGAAGATCCGCCGGCGAATCCCAGCGAGCCGGTCAAAGGCGTCTGGCTGGGTGATGGTACTTGCATAACGTGCCTCTCTGGTGACATTTGGACGATAGAAGCGATTTCTCGCGACAATTCCCACATCGGCGGGTGGCGATCAATTTCTAGCAATTTGGAGGTTTTCCGGCCATGAATCGGCCACTTACCCTGACACTCGCTTTCGTTATATACGCGCTTGCGAGCGCACCGCTGGCGGCCGCGCCCGCTGTTTCACCGTCCCCCGAACAGATCCAGGCGCGGATGGAGCAGAGCATCGAGCGCCAGCGCCGCTCCGTTGACAACATGGCGGAATCTCTTTCTCACCAGCGGCAGCGGCGCTCCGTCGAAAGCATGGCTGATTCGCTCGCCAACCAGCAACGCTCTCTGACGAAGCAGCGCGGCGCATCGCTCGCGGCGGATTTCTTCCGCCCTGAACCCTGGCAGACGGCGCAGCCCGTGGGCGTTCCCTCCGGCTGCGATTCGCTGCCCGCCCCATTCATCGATTCCCTGATTGATTCCGCGGCGAAGACTTCCTCCGTTGCGCCCGAGCTGATTCGCGGCGTCATGCAGCAGGAATCCGCGTTCCGTCCCTGCGCGGTGTCACCCAAAGGCGCGGTCGGGCTGATGCAGCTCGAGCCCGCCACCGCCGCCGACCTCGGCGTGAAAAATCTGTTCGATCCCACGGATAACGTGATGGGTGGCGCTCGCCTGCTCCGCCAGTTGCTCAATCGCTATGATGGCGATCTGCCGATGACCCTGGGCGCCTACAACGCCGGCGCGGGACGCGTGGACGCCGCCATGGGAGTACCCGCCATCCCGGAGACCGTCGACTATGTAAAAAGGATTCTCGATAAACTTCCGGCTGCGAGCCCGCTCCGGCAGGCCCTGCCGAAAACCCGATTCGCCCTGATCCCGGCCGGGCTCTTGGGCACCCCGCTCGATTCTCAGTTCGATCCGGAGAGCGCGCCAGCCACCAATTTCTGGCTGATGGGCAGCGATGGAGGGAAATAGTCCGGTGAGGAAACGATCTCCCGAAGCGCGGCGATGAGTGCGGAGCGATCCTGCGGGACCGCCGAGGCGGCTTCCGAAAGCTCCACTTCATCAGTGCTTTGTGAGCGTCTTGCGCCGCCCGCGGATGCGCGCGCGCTTCCCTTCGTGCTCGTCGAAGTCAAATCTGGTACGGAAGTAAGAGGGCCGATAGGAAACATAAGTGAGGCGCCGTAGCTCCTTCTGTTTCCTGTTATCGGAAGATATTTGCGGAATTCGAATATTTCGAAACTACATCGGTACTGGAACTCACCGAGCTACTGCACGCAGTGACTTTTCGTCGTACATCGCCGTGTCCGCCCGGCTGATCAGATGCGGAATGTCTTCCTGCAGGTCCCACGCGGCCATCCCGATCGAAGCCGAAACCTGCACCTGAAAACTTCCGCCAGGAGTCTTCACCTTATACGCGCCGAATGCCCACTTCCGCACGCGCTCAACGCAATTGCGGGCGTCATTCAGGTCGCCATTGGTCACGATGACAAATTCATCTCCACCCCAGCGTCCAATAACATCGCCGGCACGGAAATGCGCCTGCAGCTCAACGGAAAATGCCCGCAGCAGATCGTCTCCCGCCAGATGTCCGTGCGTATCGTTGACCTGCTTGAAACCATTCAGATCCAGCAGAACGATGCAAAACGGAATTTGCTCCCCGCACCGCTTCGACATCGCCACTTCAATCCCGCGGCGGTTGATCAGACCCGTCAAAGTATCGATCGACGCCTTGCGCTCGGTTTCCGCGAGCTGCTTTTTGTATCCTTCGAGCGTGGCTTCCAGGCTTGCAATAGTCTTCTGGCCATCCACCTCCATGTTTTTCACGTCGGCTTCGAGCTCGGCGGCGCTCGAGATCAGCGACCGCCGCATCGCCGAGATATCGCTCAGATTGCCGATCTCGTTGAGCCGCGCCGTGATCTCGCGGAAGCGTCCGGCATAGCGCTTGTCCCGCGCCGTGACATTCTGCGCGGTGTTCGCCATCACGAGCATCATTTCGCGAAACTCGTTGGCCTTTTCCTTCAGGTGACGGTCCACGCTGTCGGACCACAGGCTGAGTTCGCCATCCACCGCATCCTGAGCCCGGGCCATGGTTTCCGGCCCCACGTCCGCCTGCAGCCTCTCTCGCAGGGTCGCGAGATTCGTCGCCAGGGGAAAGTCAACGCCGGGCAGCGCGCGCTCGGCGTTCACTCCAATCGACGTCAACGCGGCCTGATACGCTTTCGAAGTCGCATCCAGCAGTCGCTGCGTGTGCGCGTCGATTTGCTTCCGGAGCGAAATCATGCGCACTACATCCGGGGTATGTTGCTCGGCACGTTGCTGTTCGCCGCGAACGTCGATTCGAACCCAAGCGTACGGTTCACGTAGATCGAATTGAGCGGCTCGTATTCCGTGGTCCGGCTCGTCTCGCGGTTCGGCAGAATGGCGTCCGGCACGCAGTGGCGAAGACCGAGCAGCGCCAGTTCGTAACGGTCGGAAACCCCGAGCTTCTGGAAGAGGCGCGAGAAGTACACCTTCACGGTGCCTTCCGTAATTCGCAGCGCGTGAGCGATTTCCTTATTACGAAGACCCTGCACCACCAGGCTCAGCAACTGCCCCTCGCGGCGTGAAAGATGGCAGCGGCGCGAGCGCGACGCGGCCTGCGCGACGGAATCGGGAATCCAGGCGCAGCCTTTCGTCACCGAGTCGAGGCAGGCGATCACGTCCTGCGATGACGAGTTATCATGCAGCACGCCGGCGGCGCCCCAGTCGAGCGCATTCAGCGAAGGCTCATTGGCGCGTGTACGCTGCCACACCACGATCGGCACTCGCCAGTAACTGACGGAGAGTTTCCGGATCAGTTCGAAAATTCCGGCGCGGCAATCGACGATAAGAGCCGAAGGCACTTCGGCGCCCGGCGCGGGAGTGGGTTCAGCTCCCCTGTCGGTCCGGATCAGATCGTAGTGGAACGCTTCCCCCGCGATGGAAGGGAGGGCGAACGCCAGTAGTTCGCGGTCTGTGTAAACGCGGATAAGACGGTTGGTCGGCTGCATAAGTAGTGTTGTATTCCTTACGACAGCCTCCTCGACGGCAGCGTCCCGAATTTCTAACGGTTTTCCGCTATCGGATGTAAATTTTTCGAGATCATCCGCTGGCGTGGCCCGAAAGTTACGGCGAGTTATAGCCGCCTATATAACGAAGGAAAACAAAAACAGGCGTAGCGGTGCGAAGAGGGGCGACGCGGCTTACGCCTGGGGACGGGGATTGTAGACGGAGGAAGGGCTGACCTTCCTCACTCGCGTGGGAGCGGTTCGCGGTGTTTGCCGGCGGTCAGCCGCCCGGAATTTCCAGTCGCATTCCCGGCAGAGGTATTTGCGGAGTCCCGTATACCAGACCATCAGACGTTCGAAGCCTTCGAGGTTTCGAATTCTCAGATGATCGGATCCGCATTTCGGGCACATATCCAGATAGTACGTGTGATGCCATCCACCGGTCCATACTGTCCGAAGACAACAGAGTTTTCTCTACGCCGGAATTCGCATTTTTTCTGTCGAAATCACCGCGCCGCCAGACGATTACGAGATAGACATGTTTGCGATCATCGGCATTCTGGTTGTGTTCGGCGCCATCATTGGCGGCTTCCTGATGGAAAAAGGACCGCTGATGGTGCTGGTGCAACCGGCCGAGCTGATCATCATCGGCGGCGCGGCGCTGGGCACGCTGTTGGTCGCGAATCCTCTTCCCCTCGTCATCAGGATGTTCAAGAGCGTGCTCGGCGTGCTGAGCGGCAACAAATTCACCCAGGCATTCTATCTGCAGAGCCTGAAGATGCTCTATGAAATCTTCCAGCTTGCCCGCAAGAGCGGTATGGCGAAGCTCGAAGAAGAGGTGGAGAACCCGAAGAAGAGCCAGATGTTCTCCAAATTCCCGGCGATCATCAAGGATCACCATATTCTCTACTTCATCTGCGATTCGCTGCGCACCGCGGCGTCCGGTGTGGTTCCCGCGTTCGATCTCGACTGCCTGCTCGAAAACGATATTGAGGTGCACCACCACGAAATTCTCGCCCCGGTTCGATCGCTTTCCTCTGTAGCCGATGCGCTGCCCGGCCTTGGCATTGTCGCCGCGGTTTTAGGCGTCACCATCACGATGAGCGCGCTCGGTGGACCGCCCGAAGAAATCGGACATAAAGTTGCCGCCGCGCTCGTCGGAACGTTTCTCGGCATTCTGCTCTGCTACGGAGTGGTGGGCCCGCTGGCCGCGAATCTCGAAAAGACCACGGAAGCGGAATCACAGTTCTATCAGGTGCTGCGCGCGGGACTGATGTCATTTGCCAAAGGAATGGCGCCGATGATCGCCGTCGAATTCGCCCGCCGGTCCATCCCTCACAACGTTCGGCCTTCCTTCACGGAAATGGAAAAAGGCTGCAAGGGCGGCGCCGCGGCAGCCGCGAAAGCCGCTTAGTCCAGGGCGATTGTACTGAGGCCACATGGAACAAGCGCCTATCATTGTCATCAAACGCAAGAAGCAGGTCCACGGCCATCACGGCGGCGCGTGGAAGGTTGCTTACGCCGATTTCGTCACCGCCATGATGGCGCTCTTCATCGTGCTGTGGCTGCTCAGCAGCAGTGAGCAGGTGCAGAAGGCGGTCGGCGGTTATTTCTCCGATCCCACGGGCGCCGGCAAACAGGTGGGCAATGGCCTGCGAGGCGTGGGCGGTGAAAGCCTGACGATCGCCAGCAAGACGGACATGTCGAAGCTCAAGGACAAGCTCGACCAGGCCGTGAAGCAAACAGCGCCGTTTCAGAAGATCAAGGAACACGTGATGATGACGGTCACCGGCGAAGGTCTGCGCGTTGAATTAACCGAAGGCGAGCAGGCCGGATTCTTTTTCCAGTCCGGCAGTCCCGACCCAAGCGGCGTGGGCAAAGACTTGCTGAGTACCCTGGCCCAGGAGATCGGCAAACTGCCGAACACGGTGATCATCGAAGGCCACACCGACAACAAGGCCCTGGCAAGAAAGGACTATTCGAACTGGGAGCTCTCTACAGACCGCGCTAATTCCGCCCGCCGCTGGATGGAGCAGAACGGCATGCGTCCGGATCAGGTGATACAGGTGCGCGGCTACGCCGACCAGAAGCCGCGTGATTCGAAAAGTGCCGACGATCCTTCGAACCGCCGCATCACCGTGATCATCCAGAATCCGCCGAATGCAACCGGTTTTGGGGCGGAAGGCGCGACTGGAGCTAAGGCAGCTACGGGCGCCCCGGCGCCGGCGGCCCCCAAGCCTTCCCCGGTACCCGCAAAAAAGTAGCGCGAAGGTCATAAGCCTAAACCCTGCTCCCCCCCACCAGCGCCGCCGCTACTTCCTTCAGCAACCGCACCTCACTCCGCGCCATCCCCAACTCCGCCGCGGCCGTCTCCGGCGCAATCCCCGCTCTCAACATCCGCATCGCCCGGGACCGCGCTGTCACACTCAGCCACCCATCGCACATCTCCCCGGCAGCCTGGCTCGCTGTGGCGGATGACTCGCGTTTCCACTCCTCCAGCTCTTTCCCCGCCCGCCCGATTTCCGCCAAACATTCGATCCGCACCTGCGCGCACTCCCGTCGCAACTCGTCCACTTCACGCCGCCACGCCGATCGCGCCCGCTGATGCAGCCACAAACAAAGCGCCCACGCCATCAAACCCGCCGCCATCCCCGCGGCCGCCATCGCTCCGGGAATCCACGGAATCATTTCACCGCCTCGATCATCCCCGACCGTAACCGCTCCGCCCGGCTGGCCAGTTGCGTCACCCGCACCCCGTAATTCCCATCCACCACCACCACTTCCCCGCGCGCGATCACGCAATTGTTCACAATCACCTCAACCGGTTCCGAAACCAGCCGGTCCAGTTCCACCACCGAACCCGTATTCAGCTTCAGCACCTCGCGAATCTGCAGCGACGTCCTTCCGAAAGACACGCTCACCGGCAGCGCCACATCCATCAGCAGCTCGAGCGTCTTCGATCCTCCCGGTTCACCAATCGTGGCATCCCCACCCACCGCACTCCCCATCGGCCATGCCGCCGCGAACTCCGCATTCCACGCAATCCTCGCCTGCCAAACCTGATCGCCACATCGAATCTCGAACAGCGCGGCAGGCAACTCCCCATCGACCTCGCCGTCCTCGACACCACTGCCTTCCACCCCCCCGCCCTCGGCCCGCACCTCACGCCCCGTCTCTTCGGAAAGCGCGGCCGCAACCCCCGCCATCGTCTGCCCCGCAATCGCGTCCCACGCGGCGCGCCCCGCTGTTTCCCACAGCTCACTCCCCACAGTCAACCAAAGGCACGCGCCATCCGCCAGCGACATCGGCTGCCGCCACACAATCGCATCCTCAGGAACCTCGGTGCCATCCGCGTCCGACACCATACCCGCCTCGAACACCCGATCCGCCGCGCGCCCCAGCGCCTCCGCGAGCGCCTGCCCGGCATACGCCCCAATTCGCATCTCCGCCGGCCGCATCATGCCGCCGCTCCCCGCGAGCCCGGCCACCTCTGCCCAATCGCATTCCGCAGCCTTAACACCGCCTGCGATTTAATCTGCGATACCCGCGAGAAATGAATCCCCATGATGTCCGCTATCTCCCGCAGCGTCAGCTCTTCATAGAAATAAAGACTCAGCACCGTGCGCTCCGCCTGAGGAATCCGCTCGATCGCCCCCGCAATCAGCTTCTCGAGCTCGGTCTTCTCCAATTGCATGGCCGGCGAGTCTTCCTCCGGCGTCGCCACATACTTGAGAAGAATCGGCGACTCCCGCTCGTCCCGCAAAAACTCCAGCTCCCCGATATCGAGCGCCGCCACGTCATTGAGCTTCTCCCGATAGTCCTCCACCGTCATCCCGAGTTCACCGGCGATCTCCGATTCCTCGGCCGCCCGCCCCAGCTTCTGCTCCGCGCGCGCTACCCCGGCTTCCAGCGTCCGCGCCAGCTTGCGCTTCATCCTCGGCGCCCAGTCGCTCGCCCGCAGGCTGTCCAGAATCGCCCCGCGGATGCGGTACTCCGCATACGTCCGCAGCTTTACGTTCTGATTGGGATCGAAATGGTCGATCGCGTGGATCAGCCCCACCACGCCCGCCGAGAGCAAATCGTCGAGCGTTACCGATTCCGGCAGCCGTTCGTGAATCTTCCGTGCGATCAGACGTACCTGCGGCAAATGCTCGATGATGAGCCTCTCCCGCTCGTCTGCCGAAATCCCTTCGGACTGATAATAATGCGCCGGCGACACTCTCTATCGTTCCCCCGCGTCTTTCCTCAAGCCGCGCGGGCTCATGCCGCCGCGCGTGCCGCCCGCCCTTCCCTGCTCCGCGCCGCCCGCGCCAGTTTCCCCGCCTCCGCCTCCTCCAGATCGCCCGGAATCCGCGGCCCCGTTCCCAGAAATGTCGCCGGAATCCCGCTGCGAACCAGTGTTTCCACCGCCGCCCGCAAATCCGCCGCCTCATCCACCCCCGTAAACAGCAAACGTCCCGGACGCACCGGAGCAAAGCGCGTGAGCATATATTGCATATCGGCGGAACGGGCGTCCGCCCTTAGGACCAGATGCCGCTCTATCTCCTCCTGCCGTGCAAAAAATTTCGCCATCGCCTCCATCTCCGCCCCATCCGGCCCCCCCGGTGTTTCAACCAGCACCAGTCCCTTCCACCGTTCTCCCTCCAGCGCCAGATACAGGCTTTCGAACGATTCCACCGCCTGGAACGGCGCTCCCAGAATGGCCGCGTACTTCGCCATCTGTTCCGCTGCGCCCACGCCGTGCGATCCCGCCAGATAAATCCGCACCGGCATCTGCCTCGCCAGCCCATAGCGGATCGCGATCTTCACCAGACTCGACGTCTTCCCCCGCCCCGCCGGCCCCACAAACGCCACCACCTTCGCCCCGCCCGACCACGCCGCCACTGGAATCCGCGACACTTCATGAACTTCCGTCACCGCCGGCTGCTTCACCAGCGCCGCCCGCAGTTCCGCAATGTCCCGGCGAATGTCCTCCAGTCCCCCGCCGCCTGCCTCGCACGCGAATGTCACCTCCAGCGGTCCGAACTGCCGGGCCTCCGCCCGAGCCGGCTTTGACCCCACCAGCAGCGCCTCCGCTCCCAGTTCCCGCCGCGCCGTCTCCATAGCCGCGCTTACGCTGTTCGCAAAATAGGTCCTCGTCTCCATCTCTCCCTAACCTCCGCAACTCCTCAATCCCACTCCGGCCCGCGCCGGACCCCCGGTAGAGCCCGCGCCCCCCTACTGGATCACTCCCAGCGAAATCACCTTCACACCCGCCGGCACTTCGTTATGCGACAAAAAAATCAGATTCGGCAGCGACGCCTCGGTCGCCAGTCTCAAAAAATACCGGCAGCCCGACGTCGTAATCGCCACCGTCGGCGTCTCGAGCGGCCCTACCGCGCGCTCAATCCGGTCCAGCACGTCGCGCATCACCGCCGGCGCCAGCGCCAGCACGCTGTTCGATTCCCCCGCCTCCACGCCGCTCTCAATCGTCCGCTCAATCGGCTGATCCACAAACCACGCCGCCAGTTCCCCGTTCGCGTTCAGATACGGCTTCACCACCGCGCGCCGGATCGATTGCCGCACAAACTCCGTCAGCGTCACCGGATTGCGCGTCAGCGCCGCCGCCTCCCCAAGCGCCTCCAGAATCGAGGCCGCGTCGCGCACCGAAACCCGCTCCCGCAGCAGATTCTGGAACACTCGCTGCACGCTCGCAAGCGTCAGCAGCTTCGGCACCAGGTCTTCCACGACTTTCGGATTCTCCGCGCTCACCCGGTCGAGCAGCCGCTTCGCTTCCTGGCGCGAGAACAGCTCATGCGCGTTGCGCTTGATCAGTTCCGCCAGATGCGTGCTCGCCACACTCAGCGGATCAATCACCGTGTAGCCCATCCCGCGCGTCTTCTCCGCCAGCGCGGAAGGCACCCACCACGCCGGCACACCAAACGCCGGATCCTTCGTCGCCCTTCCCTCCGGCGGCTTTTCCGACGCCGTCAGCGCAATCGCGAGCTCCAGTCCCGCCGGCATTTCGAACCGCGCGATCTCGATTCCCTTCAGCCCGATCGAATATTCCCGCGCCCGCAGCGACAGATTGTCCGCGACCCGCACCGGCGGAATAATGAACCCCAACTCCGGCGCGAGTTGCTTGCGGATTCCAGCGATGCGCCGCAACAGCGGAGAATTCGAGCCGCCCGCCAGAAACGAAATCAGCCCCACGCCCACTTCCACCGATAAGGGCTCCACCCGCAGCAGTTCCTCCAGGTTTTCCCGCACCGGCTTCGGCGTATTTGCCGCCAGGCCCGCCGCCGGCAGCGCGCCCTTCCTGTGCATCCTCCAGGCCGCCACGCCCAGACCCGAGCCCAGCAGCACAAACGGAATTCCCGGCAAGCCCGGAAACGCCGCGAGCGCAACCAGCACGCCGCTCGAAAGCAGCAGCGGTTGCGCCGCGCCGAATACCTGCTTCTGAAACTCCGCGCCCAACCGCTTGTCTGAGCTCGCGCGCGTAATAATCATCGCGCCTGAAATCGAAATCATCAGCGCCGGAATGACCGTCACCAGGCCATCGCCGATCGTCAGCACCGTGTACGTTTCGAGCGCCTTCCCGATATCGAGTCCATGCTGCACAATGCCGATCAGCAGCCCCGCCACAATATTGATGCCCGTAATCAGCACGCCCGCTACCGCGTCGCGCTGTGTGAACCGGCTGGCCCCGTCCATCGCACCGAAAAATTCCGCTTCCGCCGCCAGGCTCCGCCGCCGCTCCCGCGCCGTCGCCTCGTCGATCAGTCCCGCGTTCAGATCCGAATCGATCGACATCTGCTTGCCCGGCAGCGCATCGAGAGTAAACCGCGCCGTGACTTCCGAAATGCGCACCGCCCCGTGATTGATCACCACATACTGGATGGCGATCAGCACCAGGAAAATCACCGTCCCCACGATGTAGTTCCCGCCCACCACGAAATTCCCGAACGCCTGAATCACGCTCCCCGCGGCCGTCGTCCCGGTATGTCCGTTCAGCAGAATCAGCCGCGAGCTCGATACGTTCAGCGCCAGCCGGAACAGCGTCAGCAGCAGCAGCGTGGTCGGGAATACGTTGAAATCCACCGGGCGCGTGATATACATCGCGACCATCATCACGATAATCGACATCATGATGTCGCCCACAATCAGCAGATCGAGCAGGTAGCTCGGCATCGGCATGATCAGCGCCACCACAATGCCCAGCACCGACGCCGGCACCAGCAAATCGGCCGAAACGCCCGCCGGTATCCACGCCCGCGTCCGCTTCACGGTTCCGGCAGCCGACGCCGTCATGCCCGCACCCCTCTGCCCATCACCCGGAATACATACGCCAGAATCTCCGCCACCGCCCGATACAGATACGGCGGAATATCCTGCCCCACTTCAACGGACTTATAGAGCGCCTGCGCCAGCGGCGGATTCTCGATGATCGGCACTTCACTCCCGATCGCCCTCTGCCGAATCCGCGCCGCCAGATAATTCCGTCCCTTCGCCACCACCGTCGGCGCCGCCATCGTTCCCTGCTCATAACGAAGCGCCACCGCGTAATGCGTCGGATTCACAATCACCGCGGTGGCCGTCGGCACATCCCGCATCATGTGGCGGCGCCGCATGTCGCGCTGCAGCCGCCGCACCCGCGCTTTGATCTGCGGATTCCCGTCCATCTCCTTCGCCTCGTCGCGAATCTCCTGCTTGCTCATGCGCAGCCGCGCCTGCCACCGGCGCCGCTCGCGCACCAGCATCACCGCCCCAAACCCCGCCAGCGCCCACGCCGCTCGCCGCATCGCCCCATGAATCAGACTCCCTGCCGCGCTCGCGCCCGGCCCCACCGGCACCAGCGGCAGCCGCAGAATCTCCGGTAATTTCTCCCGCACCAGAGACCACACCAGCCACAACATCAACGGCATCGTCACCAGCGCCTGAAACAACTGACCCATATTCGCGGCAACCGTCTCTTTGAACCTCGCCACCGGATTCAGCCGCGTGAAGTCCGGCGCCAGTTTCGCCGCGCTGAACCCCATTCCGTTCGAGGCCAGTTGCAGCCCCGCCGTCAGCGCCATCAGCACCGCGCCCATCCCCGCCAGCGGCAGCAGCGCCTCCCGCGACATCGCCGTGAAAATCGAAGCCACATCCCCGCCCGTCACCACACCGGCCCCGCCGCTCCGGAAAAATGCCGCGCGCAGTCCGATGCGAATCGCGTTCTCCACCGACCCGAACCACGCCGGAAACCATGCCGCCCCCAAAATCACCAGCCCCAGAAACTGAAACGCGGCCACGAACTCGCGCGCCGCCGGAAAGTCGCCCTTCTCCCGCGCTTTCTTCAGACGATGCGGCGTCGCCTTCTCGGTCTGCTGCGATCGATCTGCCATGGTTAGCGCGCGCTCCTCAGCATGCCTTCCATCAGCCGCACCGCCTGCGTCAGCGACGTGTTGAGAAACCCCGAATAGAAGGTCATCGTCGCAGCGAGAACCAGCAGGGTCGCCAGAAGTTTTACAGGCATCGTCAGCGTCACCAGTTGCACTTGCGCCTGCAGCCGCCCCAGCACTGCCAGCGAAAAATCGGCGAGCAGCAGCAGCGCCACCACCGGCGCCGCCAGCCGCAGCCCCGCGCTGAAGATCGTCGATGAAAAACGCGTTATCGCCTCCACCCAGCTGCTGTTCATCACGAACGCGGGCGGTGGACACAGCCGGAAACTATCCGCCAGCACCCGCACCAGCGCGCGCTCCCCGCCCACCGCAAAGAACAATAACCCCGCCGTCACCTGCGCCACGGTAATCAACGCCGTCGAATCCGCGCCGCTCGTTGGATCGATCGTCGATGCAAAACCAAACCCCGCCTGCAGGCTCACCATTTGCGCGGCCGCCGAGAACAGCTCGAGCGCAATCGCCACCGTGATCCCGATCGCCATCCCCAGCGCCGCTTCCCCCGCCATCCCCGCCACAATCGCCGCCGTCGAAAGTACAGGAGCCGCCTGCGCGCGCCACAACGGCCACAGCATCGCCGTGAACCCGAGCGACAGCACCGCTTTCACCGGCGCCGGCGTGGCGCTGAATGCGCCCAGCGGCAGAAAGGCGAACACACCGGACACCCGCGCCAGCGTCCACAGAAATCCAGGCAACACTCCGCCACCCAGAAACGCGTCAGCGCGCATACCGGCTCAGATTCCCCAAAATATCCGCCGCATATGTCATCGAGTGGTGAATCATCCACGGCATCAGAAGCAGCGCTCCGCCCAGAAACGCCGCCAGCCGTGGCACCGCGCTGAAGCTCGCATCCTGGATCGACGTCACGATCTGCACCAGACTCACCACGATTCCGGTTCCGAGCCCAATCGCCAGCAGCGGCGCACAAATCCAGAACGCCGCCAGAAACATCTGCGCCACCACATGCGACACCGCCTCCGGGCTCATGCAAACCCCTTCATCAGCGACCCCACCGTCAGATTCCACCCGTCCACCAGCACGAAAAGCAGAATCTTGAAAGGCGCCGAGACCATTACCGGCGGCAACTGCACCATCCCGATCGACAGAGTCACCGACGCCACAATAATGTCCACCAGCAAAAACGGCAGATACAGCACCGCGCCGATCTGAAACGCCGCCCGCATCTCGGAAAGAATATAGGCCGGCGCCAGCACCGTCAGATCGAGATCCGCCGGCGAGTGTGGCGCGGGTGAATGCGTCACTTCCAGAAACAGCCGCACATCTTTCTCCCGTACATAGCGCGCGAGGTACGCCTTCACCGGCTTTGTCCCCGCATCCCACGCGGCCGCCGGCGTCAGTTCGCCTTTCTCCATCGGCTGCCATGCTTCGCGATACACCTGACGCCCGAGCGGCGCCACCAGCGCCATCGTCAGAAACAACGACAGCCCCAGCAACACCTGATTCGAAGGCGCCGTCTGCGTCCCGAGCGCCTGCCGCAGAAAATGCAGCACAATCGAAATCCGCAGGAACGGCGTCAGCGACATGACGATGGCAGGCAACAGCGTGAGCAGCGTCAGCAGAATCACGATCTGCATCGGCGTACCCGCGTCTTTGGGCAGAACAGACGGAATCATTCGACCTCCTTCACCTCGCAGCAGCCCGGACCGGTGACGACCAGCCACAGCTTCTCCCCGACCCGCACCAGATGCAAAGCATGCTGCCCGCCGAGAGGCATCCGCTCAATCGTCTGCATCTGCTTCGGTTCCTTCCGGAGCAGTCTCAGCAGCAGATCGCCCATCTACGTCTCCGTCGGGAAGTCCGTAATCCGGACCCCCATGATGTTTTCGATAATCACGATCTCTCCATAAGCCAGCAGCTTTGACCCCACGTAGATGTCGATGTTTTCCCCGGCTGACCGCCGCATTTCGAGCACGCTGCCCTCACTCAGCTCCAGAATTTCCGAGAGCTTCATCCATCGCTGATCGAGCTGCACCTCAACCTCAACCGGCACGTCCGCAATGTGAGCAATCTGTTCGTCCAGACTCATTTCGAGATACGTGGAGGGCAGGCCTCCGGCCGGCCCTATGACTGAATCAACTGCACCGTCGTCTGCGTGATCGTGTCCTCGGTCGTGATCACTTTCGAGTTCGCCTGATAGCCGCGCTCATACGTCAGCAGATTGGTAAACTCCGCGGCAATGTCTACCGTCGACGCCTCGAGCGCCTCGCCGGTAATCTGGCCCAGCGATCCCGAGCCCGACGTCCCGATAATCGGCGTCGCGGTAGCCGCCGTCACACCATATGTGTTGTTCCCCAGATTCTGCATCGAATCCGGATTCAGCACCGACGCCATCGCAAGCTGTGCCACCACCACCGACGCGCCGTTTGAATACGTCGCGCTGACCTTCCCGTCCGCGCCAATGCTCGTTCCCGTCAGTTGTCCGGGCGCGGTCCCGTCCTGCGAGCTCGCCAGATTGGCCGACGCTTCCGCATACTGCGTCAGAGTCCCCTCTCCCGACGCGTTATACAAATTCCAGTTCATCGTCAGATTCGCCGCGCCATCGGCGAATCCCGAAATCTGCACCTGAAGGGGCGGATCCGTGGCCGCGGGCGTCGCCAGTTGACCGGTGCCGTCAAACCGCAGCGTTCCCGTCGCAACCGACGTATCCGTGCCGGTACCGGCGGTCACTTCGCTTGAAGGAACCGTCACGTTGTAGGACCACGTGCTCGGTGCGGTCTGTGTGAAATTGACGGTCAGTTTGTGGGCCGTGCCCTGCGCATCGTAAACCAGAATCGGCGAGCTGAAGGTCGCTTCCGGCGATCCCGCCGCCGCATTGCCATTGAGGTTGGCGCTGATGGAGAAATTGCTCGTCGGCACCGGCTGCTGCGACCCGCTCACCGGCAGCGCGATATCCGTCGGTGTGCCGGTGGTATCGAGGATGCCTCCCGCCGCGTTCCACCCCTGCACCGCGTCGCCGCCCGAGCTCAGCAGATGGCCGCCCGCATCCACAATGAAATTTCCCGCGCGCGTATACGTGGTCTGCCCCTTCCCGGTTCCGAGCACGAAGAAGCCTGACCCCTGAATCGCCGCATCGTACGGCTGCCCTGTCGTCTGAATCGATCCCTGCGTGAACTGCGTCGTCGCCCGCGCTACCACTGAGCCGGCGACGCTCGCGTTCGCGCTGCCGCTCACCTCGCCGCTCAGCAAATCTTTAAACGAGACCTGGCTGGTTTTGTATCCGGACGTATTGAGATTCGCCAGGTTCCCGCTGATCGTATCGATCGCAACCGCATTCGCGTTCAGCCCGGCCAGTGCATTGGAAAACGTTGTGGACATGATTACTGTGCTCCCGTGGATGATGTGGATTGCGCGGCTTGCGTCGATTGATTCAGGCTCGTCGTATCGCTGTGAATGCCGATCAGCTGCTCGAGCTGGCTGTACTGCGTCAGTTGCGTCACGAACTGGTTGCTGTCTACCGGATCGAGCGGATCCTGATTCTGCATTTGCGAAACCAGCAATGTCAGAAATGTGGATTCGCTCGCCAGCGGATCAGTTCGCTGCTGTGCGGGGTCCGGTGCTGTGTTTGGGGTTGTTACCGGGTTAACGCTGCTGCTCATCGTAAAACCTCCTCCAGAGCGCCGTCGAACTTCGTATCCGCGGCGCGTTTCTCTCGTTTGGCCGCGCGTTCCTCACGCGGCTGTTGCTGTCCCTGTCCCCGGTCCGGTGTCCAGGCCCTCGCGTCATAGCCGGCCTGCGCCAGCGTTGCCGCGAGGCCTGTCACGCCTTCCTGGAGATTCTGCGTTACCACCGGATCGGCCGAATGCACAGACACATGAACTTCACCCGCATGCTCCGCCAGCCGCACCCGCACATCGTGCGCGCCATCTGTACTGAGGTCGAGCGCGACGGACCGCACCGGTTGAGGCGCGGACTTCTCCGCCTGCACATCCGGCGGCGCCGCTGCCGCCACCGGCTTCGGCGCTTCCACTCTTAAAGCCGGCCGCGCCACGAGCGCTCGCGCCGGCTCCTCCGGCGCAGCCGATTCCGGAATCTCATCATGGTGCTCCGGCACGATCTCTTTCACCTCTGGAGTCTTGACCGCATCTGCATTGCGCACCGCAACGATCAACGCCGCATCGGAGTTGAGGTCGACAGCAACTGGCGCGGGCGGATCACTCTCGATCCGCGGCGGCGGAGCCGGAGCTGGCGCTGAGGGCGCTGAGAGCGCTGCCGGCGTTGATGGCGCTGAAGTCGGTGAGGGCGGCGGTGTGGGTAGGGATGGAATCGGCACCGTGACGGGCGCGATCGCGAGGAAGTGGATCTGCGGTGGCGGCGCCGGAACATCTTCCGACGGTGGCTCGTGATGCTCTCGCACCGGTGCTCGCACCGGGTCCTTCTGTACATCCTTCTGTGCGCCCTTCTGTACAACAGGCACAATCGGCGTCGCCGGCACCGGCAGAGGCGGCGCCAACTCCGTCAGAAGCTGCTGCAGCATCCCGGTGAATACCGGCGGCACGGGCGCAATCGCCTTTGCAACCGGCGGCGGCGCGGCACTCGCGACAGGTAGAGCGTTGACCACCATGCGGGCGATTGAAGGGCAGGAAGGTTGCCAGAGCGCGGTCGCCTGAATTCAATCTTTTAGCGAAAGGGAGTGTGACGAGAAATTGGCAATTGGTTGTGAAACGCCACGATTTTGGCGGCGCACGAAGGTTGGCTTATGCAACTTATCGGTGTGTGCGGCAGACTTTTGAGCGGTTTAGCGAAGAAAAGTTTTTGGCGGCGCAAATGCACCCGAGGCGAGTGTTATGGATGCAATTTCGATCTCGGCGGCGAGCGGCATGCGTTCTCGCCTGCAGTCCCTCGATCTTCTCGCCAACAATCTGGCCAACGTCGAAACCGGCGGCTATAAAGCGGACCGTGAATTCTACAGCGTCTACTCGAGCGCGGAAGCGGATGCCGCCGACCGCAATGAAATCGCCGAACTGCCCGTCATCCAGAAGCAGTGGACCGATCTTTCTCCCGGCAGCCTGGAGCCGACCTACAACCAATTCGATCTCGCCGTCGATGGCGACGGCATGTTTGCCATTCGAACCGCGCACGGCATTCGCTACACCCGCAACGGCAGCTTCCGGCTTTCTCCAGCCGGCGTTCTCACCACAGCCGATGGCAGTCCGGTCGGCTCCGTCACCGGCCAGCCCATCACGCTCGAACGCAATGTCCCCTTCAGCGTCGCGCCCGATGGCACTGTCCAGCAGGCCGGCGGCGACGTGGGACGAATCCGGATACAGTCCTTCGACGCCACCAGCCTGGCGCGCGAAGGCGGCAGCTACTTCGTGCCCGTTGCCGGTGCGGCGCCGAAGGCCGCCGTGGGTTCGATTGTGCAGGGGAAGATCGAGCGCTCGAACGTCAGCGCCGCTGAGTCCGCGGTGCGGCTCGTCGAGATCACCCGCCAGTTTGAAATGTTGCAGAAAGCCGCCACTATCGGCGGCGAACTGAACCAGAAAGCCATAGAAGAAGTGGCCCGCGTCGTTTCCTGAGGCCGTTTCCTGAGGAGGAAAAATAATGATTCGCGCACTTTACAGCGCCGCCAGCGGCATGGCCGCTCAGCAGCTCAATATCGATAACATCGCCAACAATCTTGCCAACGCGAACACCACCGGCTACAAGTCCCGCCGCGCGCAGTTCGAAGACCTGCTCTACCAGAGCATGGTTGCGCCCGGCTCGCTTTCCGGGCAGAACAATGTAGTGCCCGTCGGGCTCCAGCTCGGGCTCGGCACGCGCGCCGCGTCGAACGAGGTCAGCTTCCAGCAGGGCAGTTTCCTGCATACCAGCAACCCGCTCGATCTCGTGATCCAGGGGCTCGGCTTCTTCCAGATCAAGCAGCCATCGGGCGATCTCGCTTACACGCGCAACGGCTCGTTTCAGCTCGATAACACAGGCACGATCGTCACGTCCGATGGCTACCCCGTCCAGCCGCAGATCACGATTCCGGCGGCCGCGCAGTCCATCAACGTCGCGGCCGATGGCACCGTGACTTACGTGCTGCCCGGCCAAACCCAGGCGCAGAACGCGGGCCAGATCACCATCGCGACTTTTCAGAATCCCGCCGGCCTCAGTTCGCTCGGCTCCACGCTGTTCACTCCGACCGACGCGTCCGGTGCGCCCATCGTCGGAGCGCCCGGCTCTGCTGATGGCGAAGGCACCATCCTGCAGGGCTACATCGAACAGTCGAACGTGAGCGTGGTCGATGAGTTCATCAATATGATTACCAGCCAGCGCGCGTATGAAGCGAACTCGAAAGTCGTGAAGGCCGCCGACGAAATGTACCAGCAGGCCAACAATCTCAAACAGTGATGAGGCTGCTCTTTCTCACCGCCTTCGTGATGACGGTGCACGCCGCCTGTCTGCCGGTGACCGGCGATCGCATCTTCGCGAGCGACCTCGCCCGCGCCGATGCGCGCTTCGCGGCGCTGCCGGGCATGTTGCCGCTGGCATTCACGCCACACGTCTTCCACACGGCCGAGTTGCAGCGCATCGCGCGAGCCAATGGTCTCAAGCTGGATTCCGCCGCGGACGTCTGCTTCGAGAGGGAGCTCCATCCTCCGGCCGAATCCGACTTTCTCGACGCCATGCGCCGCTCCCTTCCTGCCTCGGCTGAACTCAACCTGATCGAGATGTCGCATTCACCAATACCCGCCGGTACGATCGTGTTTCCGGCCTCCACGCGTGGAGCGGAGATCTGGCGCGGCTACGTCCAGTACACGCCGACCAGGCGTTTTCCCATCTGGGCGCGAGTCACCGTATCGATGACTTTCGTGGCTCGCCGCGGCGACACCGTGCCGGTCGAAGTTCACAGCGGGCGCGCCGTCATCCGGTTCGACGCCATCGCCCAGAAGGACGTCGCTCCCGATGGTATTGCCGATTTGCGCAATCCGACCACAGGCCGCACCTTCCACGCCCGTATGGACGGCACAAAAGCAATCCTCATCGTGGGGAAGGGACCGGCCTGATGACGCCTGCTGTCCTGCTTTTCGCCGTCTTCGCAGCGCATAAAAAGCCCGCGGCCAAACCTCCGTCGACCCTCCTCGATCACTACCTGAAGGAAGCGGACGCGGACCAGTCGCAGGAAGCGAGCCAGCCGTTGCCCGGTGCGATCTGGTCGTCCACTGCACGGCTCGACGAGTCCGTCCGCGATTTGCGTGCGAGCCGGCTCGATGACGTCGTCACGATTCTGGTCACCGAAAATGTCAACGCGGTCGCGTCCGGCGCGAGCACCACCGAGCGCCAGTCTTCCGCCAATCAATCGATCAATAACCTTGCCGGCATCAAATCGCCCGCGGGCGCTCTGGTCAATATGCTCGGCGCCTCAGGCGATCAGAAGCTGAACGGCACCGGCACGACTTCCCGCGCTTCCACACTGACCGCGACGCTCACCGCGCGAGTGGTCCGGGTGTTGCCTGGCGGGCTGCTGCTCGTCGAAGGCGAGAAGAATATCCAGGTCAATGCGGAGCGCCAGCAGATCACGGTCCGGGGCATCATCCGCCCGGTCGATTTGTCGACTGCCAATACCGTCCTCTCGACGCAGGTCGCCGATATGGAAATCCGCGTCAACGGACAGGGGATTGTGAGCGATGCGGTGCGCCGTCCCAATTTCCTCTATCGATTGCTGCTGGGGCTGCTCCCATTCTGAACGCCATGCTTCGTTACACACTTGTTCTCCTGTTCGCTGTGATTGCCAGTGCCGCACCGGTGCGGCTGAAGGATCTGGTCTCGATCGAAGGCATTCGCGACAACCAGCTCGTCGGCTACGGCGTGGTGGTCGGCCTTGCCGGGACGGGCGACAAACAGACCACCATCTTCACCAACCAGACACTCGCGAACATGCTGGAACGCATGGGCGTGACCGTTCCGCCGGCCACCATCAAAGTTGCCAACGTCGCGTCGGTCATGGTCACCGCGACGTTGCCGCCGTTCGGTCAGCCGGGCGCGAAAATCGACGCCACCGCATCGGCGATCGGCGACGCGAGAACACTGCAGGGCGGCGTGCTCCTGATGACCGCGCTCAAAGGCGCCAACGGCCAGACCTACGCGGTGGCGCAGGGGCCGGTGGTCACTGGCGGATTCGCCGCCGGCCGCGGCGGCACCACCCAGACCGTCAACCACCCGACCGTTGGACGCATTCCGGAAGGCGCGACGATCGAACGCGCCTCTCCTTCCGTGGAACCGACAAGCATGATCCACCTCCAGCTTCGCTCCGCCGATTTCGCGACGTCATTCCGGATCGCGGATGCTATCAACCACGAATTCGGGGAAGTCGCTAAAGCCGACAACGCGGCGCTGGTTTCCGTGGCGGCGCCCGCAACCTGGAAGGACCGGATCACCGAGTTCATCGCGGGTATCGAAGACGTGAAGGTCGATGTCGATCGCACCGCGAAGGTGGTCGTGAACGAGCGGACCGGCACTATTGTGATGGGCAACGATGTCCGGGTGTCGCCGGTCGCCATCCTGCACGGGAATCTGACCGTCGAAATCCAGACCAACCTGGTGGTGTCGCAGCCGAACCCCCTGAGCGGAGGGACGACTCAGGTGGTTCCGGAAACGAAGGTGAGTGCCAATGACGAGGCGGCCCACGACGTCATCCTGAAAGACGGCGCGACGGTCGAGGAACTCGTCCGGGCCCTGACCGCCATTGGATCGACCGCGCGCGACATCATCGCGATCCTGGAGAACCTGCGCGCGGCACATGCCCTGAATGCAGACCTGGAGGTAATCTGATGACGATTTCGGGATCGATGGATGTCTTGACTGCAACCCCGGCCACGAAGGGCGCCCATGCGGCCAAGGACTTTGAAGGTCTGCTTCTGGAGCAGATTCTCAAGACTTCCGGCGCCGATGAGGACAACCCGGCAATCGGATTTGGGGAGGATCAGCTGGCGATGGCGTTAGCGGCGAGCGGCGGCATTGGGCTGGCGAAGACGGTCGAGGCCGGGCTTTCTTCCTCGCGCCAGCCGTCGGCGAGCGTTGACAGCAGCCGGCCGGTCTCTTCGAGCGGCGCATCGATCTGACGCATGTGGGCTTCGAGCAGCCGTTCCTGCATATAGCAGTAGAGTTTCCGCAGGTTCTCGGCGATCTCCGGAGCGTACTCGGGGTTGAGCGAAACCATCAGCTCAGCGAGGATGGCGTGGGCCTTCCGGATTGAGATGCCGCGTTCCCGGATCCGCCCCTCCCGCAGGTGTTCCCGGGCGTCCGTTACCGAGGCGATGGCCTGCTGGTAGAGGAGCCGCACGAGCTCGATGGGGCTGGCCGAGAGGATCATCTGTTCGAAGTAGGGGTTCATGGGACCGGGTGCTCTTTTCGATATTCCCGCGCCAGATTCAGCGCGTATTCCGAGGGCCACTGGACCAGAACATCCTTGCTCTGCTTATCCACCACCCGGACGACAAGCTCGCGGGTGGCGGCGTCGGTGGAGAACGTCACCTGACGGTCGGGACCGACGATGCCGGACTCATTGATGGTCCGGACCGCCGCCGCGACCGCCTGCGTACGGGCTCGGTTCTGCGCCGCAACAGCCGGCTGCGCTTCCGGGAGAGAAATATTCGAGAGGGTGGCGCCAGATACCTGACCCATTTCCGATGGCCTCAATAGCCTTATCGGATCGGGTCAGGCGGGTGTTGAGTCGAAATTAGCGGCCGGGGACGCCCATCCAGCCGCGGGTCCAAAGATCGGCCATCGCGATGAACAGGAGAAGCAGCAGCCAGTACAGGCCGCACATGACGATCATCTTGGTCAGGCGCGTCCCGTACTTCACATGCATGAAGAACAGGGCCACGAGCGAGGCCTTGAAGATCGCGATCGAGAGCGCTACGTAGATATTCAGCGATCCGAGATCGATCGTCGAAACCAGGGTCGTGACCCAGGTCAGCACGATCAGGGCGAAGAATACGAGAAAGTAGACCCGCTTGGGGACAATGTGGTGTTCGGCGTGTTCAGACATCGCTTAGCTCAGCCCCCGTCCGGAGCGATCGATCAGATAGAGCAAGGGGAACAGGAAGATCCAGATTATATCGACGAAGTGCCAGTACAACCCGAACATTTCCACAGGGGTATACCATTTCTCATTGTATTTGCCCTTTTTCGCCTGGACGAGCAGGACGATCAGAATAACGAACCCAATGAGCATGTGCATGGCGTGGAGACCGGTCATGCCGAAGTAGAGCGAGAAAAACAGCGGCGTGTGACCGGCATCCTGACAGCCTTCGCAATCGAAATGGTAGCCGGGGACTTCGTGATGCACCCATTTATCGTGATATTCGTAGCCCTTCACGCTGAGGAAGACGCCGCCCAGAATCAGGGTCGCGGTGAGGAACAGCATGAGCAATTTCTTTTTGCCCATCGACGCCGCATGAACGGCGAGCGCCATAGTCAGTGAGCTGCAGATCAGCACAGTGGTGTTGGTGGCGCCGATCCAGAGATTGGTCTTGTTGCTGGCCGACGCGAACGCCACCGGATAAGCCTGCCGGTAGGCGAAGTAGGCCAGGAACAGCCCGCCGAAGAACATGATTTCGGTGAGCAGGAACACCCACATGCCGATAGTCGAAGCGTCCTTCTGCTGCTCCGGATTGGCGAAGTGGTGCTGAAGAGTCTCGTCCGCGTGGTGGTGGGGAACCGTCTGACTAGCCAATGTGGACTACCTCCTGCACGGTCGAATAATCGTAGGCTTCATGGGTAACCACAGGCGTAACCTCAAAGTTTTCCGCGATCGGCGGGGAGCTGGTCTGCCATTCGAGTCCGGTGGCGCCCCAGGGATTCGCCGAAGCTTTGGCGCCGTACTTCAGCGACCAGGTCAGATACATGGCGGGAAGAATGAGACCAATGCCCAGAATCGAAGCACCGGCGGACGAAAGCACGTTGAGAACCTGAAACTCGGGCGGATAGACATGGTAGCGGCGGGGCATACCCATGTAGCCGAGCAGGAACTGAGGTCCGAAGGTGAGATTGAAACCGGCGAACACGAGCACGGCCGAAACCTTCGACCAGACATCGGAGTACATGCGGCCGGTCATCTTCGGCCACCAGAAGTGCAGACCGGATAGATAGCCGAGGAGCGCGCCGCCTACCATCACGTAGTGGAAGTGCGCAATCACGAAATAGGTGTCGGTCAGGTGGACGTCCATGCCGAGCGACGCGAGCACAACACCGGTGAGGCCGCCGATGGTAAACAGTCCGATGAAGCCGATGGCGTAGAGCATCGGGGTTTCCATGCGCACCTGGCCTTTGTACATCGTGGCTGTCCAGTTAAACACCTTGATGGCGGAGGGAATGGCGACAATGTAGCTGAGAACCGAGAACACAAGGCCGGCATAGATCGATTGCCCGGAGACGAACAGGTGATGTCCCCAGACGAGGAAGCCGAAGACCGCGATCGCCAGCGAGGAAAACGCGATAAACGTATAGCCGAACGGCTTTTTACTGGAGAACGTCGAAATGACTTCCGACACTACCCCCATCGAGGGCAGAATCATGATGTAGACGGCGGGATGCGAGTAAAACCAGAATAAGTGCTGGAATAAAACGGGATCTCCTCCATAGGCCGGATCGAAGAAGCCTATATGCAGACCGCGTTCGAGAACGAGCAGGAAGAGCGTCACGGCGATCACCGGCGTACCCAGAACCATGATGGCGCTGGTCGCGTACATGGACCACACGAACAGCGGCAGGCGGAACCAGGTCATGCCCGGGGCGCGCATGCGATGGGTAGTGACGATGAAGTTCAGACCGGTCAGGATCGACGAGAAGCCGTTGATGAAGATGCCGAGTCCGGCCGCCACCACGTAACCGTTCGAGTACGAGCTGCTGAAGGGCGTGTAGAATGTCCAGCCGGTATCAACGCCGCCGGCGAGCAGGACATACAGGGTGAAGGCGCCGCCGAGCAGATAGATATACCAGCTCAGCAGATTGATACGGGGAAACGCGAGGTCTTTCGCGCCGATCATCATTGGCAGAAAGAAGTTGCCAAGCACTGCCGGGATGGATGGGATCAGGAAGAAGAACACCATGATGATCCCGTGCATCGTGAACACCTTGTTATAGGTATTCGAATCGAACAGATCTCCGGCCGGCGTGGCGAGCTCCATTCGGATCAGACCCGCAAAAATTCCGCCGAGCGCAAAGAACAGCGAGACGACGATCAGATACAGGATGGCAATCCGCTTGTGATCTTTCGTCAGGAGCCAGCTTTTCAGGCCGGTCTCCGCATTGAGGTAATTTTTTGGTTCTGCTACTTGAGGAGGCGCCGTAATCATTGTTGTTTCCCTGTTGCCGCGGAAGGCCGGGGACCGCCCGCGGGCGCTTTGTACTCGGACTCGGGCAACGCCATTGGCCCGGTCTTCTGGATATCGGAGGGCTCCCGGGTGAGCGGACGTTCGGAAACCACGCCGTTCGGATTGCCCATCGACTTGATGTACTCGATCAGTTTCAGCATACCGTCATCGCTGATGAGACCCTTGAAGGTCGGCATGATGCGGTCGTAGCCGGCCACGATCTGGGCCTGCGGATAGAGGACAGATTCACGGATATACGATTCGTCGGCGCGGACGTGAGTGCCGTCGGAAAGGTCGACATTCATGCCATAGACGCCGTGCAGGTCCGGAGCGCGTCCATGGCCTTCGGGCCGGTGGCAGTTGCCGCAACCGAGCTGCCGGAACAGACTTTCGCCGTCTTCCGCCATGGAACCTTCGCCATTACCCTGTGCGAGCCACTTGTTATAGTCTTCCACGCTCATCACATAGATGGTGCCGGTCATGCCGGAGTGCTTGGTGCCGCAATATTCGGCGCAGAACAGGTGGTACTGGCCGATTTTGGTCGGCCGGAACCACTCGGTGGTATAGCGGCCGGGCAGCACGTCCATCTTGGTGCGGAAGGCGGGGACAAAAAAGTCGTGGATCACGTCCTCCGAGGTCAGGGTAAGCCGGATATTGCGGTTTACCGGCACATGGAGCTCGTCAATCTCACGCGCACCTTCGAGGTGCTGGACTTTCCACATCCACTGTTTGCCGGTGACGTAGACATTGAGGGCATCTTTGGGCGGCCGCGACTCTTCAAACATGATGCTCGCGCCCCAGGCGAACATGACGAGCGAAAGGCCGAGCGGAATGACGCTCCAGGCGATTTCGAGAAGCACGGCGCCGATGCTGTGGTCGTCGGTATGCGGGGGGATGTTCACGCCCGGCTTTTTGCGGTATTTGACGGCAAAAAATATGATGAGGAAGGCAACCAGCACTGAAAAGAAGGCGCTGATCACCACCATGTATCCGTAGAGGCCGTCAACCTGCGAGGCAAAGTTCGACGCCTGCTCCGGAAATAGCTGGAAACTCTTCGATTCCAAAATCATCAGGCGGACTGCTTCCCTTTCTTCCGGCTATCCCGCCGTAAACTAATGACCACGAAGCCGCCCAGCGTCAGAGCTGTTGCGGCGCCCATGATCCGCACGAGACCGAGTGCGAATGGAGTGTATTTCGCGGACTCGGGATCGAAGTGGTAGCAGAACAGCAGAACCTGATCGACAGCAGTGCCGATTGTTCCGTGAGACGCATCCACAAGACCGAGTCTGAGATCCTTGGGGGAATAATCGATCCCCATGAAGTACTTCGAAAGCCTGCCTTCGGGAGTCACCACGTAAATCGCACTGGCGTGGGCGAACTGGGCTGTGTGCGCATCCCAGATATAGGTGAAACCGACGGCTTCAGTAATACTTTTCACGCTTGCGAGCGAACCGGTGAGGAAATGCCATGCATCGGCGGTTTCCGGATGCCCGTAGGCTTTCACGTAAGAGGCCTTCTTTTCGGAAGCCTCCTTCGTCCCTTCGCGCGCATCGAAGCTGACGACGACGACGTCGAAGTCTTTCCCCGGGGTCAAGGTCAGCACGCGCGTGGCGCGCACCAGGCCGTTGAGAACCTGGGTGCAGAGCATGGGGCACTCGTAATACACGAGGGCCAGAACGACGGGCCGCTTGCCCGTGAAATACTGGCCGAGCTTTACCTGGTTGCCGTGATCGTCGGTGAAAACCGTAGCGAGCGGCAACTGGCTGTTGAGCTTCTGCTGGATATTGACATGGGCCAGCGGGGTCGGGCGGTCCTGACCTCTCATGTTCAGCAGATCCTGGGCGGGCAGGTCATGCGGCCTGTTGAAGGCCGGCGGCTCGGCGGTATCCCATGTTGTGCCGCGCAGCATGCCTGTCGAGAGCATGCTCGCGCCCGCAAGTGCCAAAGCCGGGATGTAACGGGAGAACTTCATTTTCTTATTGCGAAATCTTTTCAAGCGTTTTACCGCCGCTGGCGTCGGACGGGATCATGCGATAACCGTCATTCGAACCACCGGCGGGGCTGACTTTCACGGCAATACCTTTGCCGGCGGCGGCATTGGCGGCCACGATCTCGATTGCCTGATCGATCGGGATACGGACTGTGCCCTTCGCCTGATCGATCCATCCATAGCTCGAGAGCAGCATGTCTTCATCATCATGCATGGCCTGGAGCTCACGTTTCGGGTCACCCTGGAGTCTGGGGCCGGAGGGCACCTGCTGCTTTTCCGCCATCATCGCGGCCGGCCGGGGAGGATTGGCCTTATCTTCCCGGTGCGCGAACCAGACGAACAGACCGTACATGGCGGCGGTGGTCACGAGGAAGGCGACGAGCAGACCAATGCCAAAGCCGGTGACCTGGACAATGTTGATGTCTTTCCGCTCGAAAGAAACCTGCGGATTGTCGTCGGCATGTTTGTGCTCGCCACGGTCGTGCCGGCCGAAGTCTCCGTGCTGATCGGGCGGGCCGCCGTGGGGCTTAATGGGATTTGCCATGGTTCAAAGCCTTTTGAAGATCCGGAGCTCCAGTGGGCAACAGCGGCATGGTCTGGAGATTGCGGAAGAACATAGCGAGCCAGAGGCCGCCGAAACCGATGGGAGCGAGAACGTCCAACACCGAGATCGAGAAATGAATATCCACGATACGCTTCGCGAAGTTGGGCTCGATCAGGGAGAACACGTCCACCGCATGCACGATCACCATATAGATCGCGACCGCCGTGATGGTGCGAAGGTTTTTCTTGATCGGCTGCCAGAGCAGCAGAAGGAACGGAAGGCAGAAGTGGCCGATCAGAACAATCAGGCCGACCCAGCCCCAGCCGCCGTTCCAGCGCTTGATGTACCAGATGATTTCTTCGGGCAGATTGCCGGACCACGTGATCAGCAACTGCGAGAACTGCAGATACGCCCAGAGCATGGTGACGGCGAGCAGGAGCTTGCCGAGATCATGGAGATGCTTTTTCGTGAGCGCATGACTAAATGGCTCGAACTGCGCGAGCACCCCAAGTATTGCGACTGCAATCGCGAGCGCGGAGAAGCACCAGCCGATGATGCACATGAAGCCGTAGACGGTGGAATACCAGTGCGGCTCAAGCACCATCAGGTAGTCGATGGAGCACCACGTCATCAGCAGGAAAAGGATCGGCACGCCGGGCGCGCTGAGCTTTTCAAGCTTCGCGGAAAATACGGTCGATTTCGTTTCGGCTTCCTGGCGCGACCACTTCAACAGGAAATACGTGACCGTGACCAGGAACAGCGCGTAAATCACGTAGCGGATCCACATGAACGGCATGTTGAGATACAGGTGCTTGGCCTGGATCATCGCATCGGCCTGTCCTTCTTTTGTGGTCCACCAGTAAATGCTTTCGTGACCGAGCAGCAGCGGAAGAAATCCAAGGACAAAGAGATAGAGAGTTTTCGCGCCGGCCTCAAGCGGCTTGCGGATCATGATGCCCCAGGCGCCACCGGTGAGGTACTGGGTCATGAGCATGAGCAGACAACCCGCGCCTGCCCCGAACCACATCCAGAACCCGACGAGGTAGGAGCGGAGGAACTGCTGAGCACCCGAGGTAAAGAAGCCGACAATCAGCAGCGCCAGGCCGACGAGGCCCGCGAAGGATGCGATGTGCTGGTAGCGGCGCAGCGTGCCGATCAGCGCCGGGGCGGTTTCGTAACTTTGTTCCGTCGTCGTCATTTTTTCTCTTGCTGGCTGTTGCTGTTATAGACACCGGCGCCGAAGGAGCCCGGCACGCCCGCCGGAGTCGCCGGCTCGGCCGGGAAGTTGTTGAAGTCCTTATCCGGCGGGGCCATGGGCTCGTCCTGGATGGCAGTCTTCATTTCCTGGCTCATGGGAGCGCCAGGCTGCGGCAGGCGATTGCGCGCATCGGCTGAAAGATCGTTCACGCTGGCATCCTGCGAATACTGCAGGGCCCGGATGTAGGCGACGATCGCCCAGCGGTCGCGCACCTGAATCTGCTGCGAGTAGTTGAGCATGGCGCCGTAGCCGTTGCTGATCACGTCAAAGAAGTGTCCAACGGGGGCGTTGCGGAGCCGCTCGATGTGATAAGAAGGCGGCTGTTTGAAGCCGCGGCGCTGAACCATGCCGAGCCCGTTGCCGAGGCGGCCATGGCAGGGGGAGCAGTAGATGTCATACCGCTGCTGGCCACGGTCGAGGAGTGCCTTATCCACCGGGAGCGGAAACGCATCGATATCCTTGCCGGTGGCGTCTTTCCCGTCGTAATACGCGGTGTCCTCACGCAGTTCGCCGCGGGCGATGGTGCCATCGAGCTCCGGACGTCCGCTGCGGCCGTCGGCAAAAAAGTCACTCGGACGCTGCGGCTTGAATTTAGGCTGATCCTGCATGTCGAGGCGGGAGCATCCGGCGAGGAGCGCGGCCGCGGCGAGAGCGACTGCCGGTAAGAAGCGGCGAAGCATTACGGATTCACCTCCGCGATGTCTTCGGGTCCGAGGCCTTCGAGAAACGCCAGGGTGGCCTGGCGGTCAAACTTCGGGTCTTCAGCTTCGATGCAGAGGAAAAACTTGTTACGGGACGCATTGGCGAAGCGCTCTACATTAAAGACCGGATGGTAGGGATGGGGAAGCCCGTTCATGATCAGCATGCTGATGGCGGCGGTCAGGCCGCCGACCAGAATGGTGAGCTCGAACGTGATCGGGATGTACATGGGGACGCTGACGAGCGGACGGCCGCCGATATCGAGCGGGAATGCAATCGCGCACCAGCAGCAGAGACAGAATCCGCCAATGGCGCCGGCGAGACCGCCGCAGAAGGTAAACGTCGAGACGCGATTGTCATGCAGATCCATCGCGTCATCCAGCTCGTGAAGCGGCACCGGGGAATAGGCGTCGAACTTGCGGAAGCCCGCTTCGCGCGTGCGGCGCGCGGCCGCGACCAACTGGCCGGGAGTTTCAAACTCCGCCATCAGGCCGTACAGTGGTTGTCCCACAGCTTGTTCAGTTTCCATGTGAGAACTCATTGGTGCGCCGGCACCTCCTTCACCTGCGCGCCGGGCAGCAGCATGCGCAATTCAAAGATCGTGATGAGAGGCAGTACGCGCACGAACAGGAAGATACAGGTCAGGAACAGACCCAGTGTCCCGACAAAGACCGACCAATCCCAGAAGGTCGGCGCGTAGTAGCCCCAACTCGAGGGGAGGAAGTCGCGATGGAGACTGGTGACGACAATCACGAAGCGTTCCAGCCACATACCGATGTTGATGACGATCGAAACCAGCCACAGGAGAAACGGGTTGGTGCGGACTCGCTTCGCCCAGAGCGACTGCGGAATCAGAATATTGCAGAGGATCAGGCACCAGTAGAAGAGGGCATACGGGCCGGTCATGCGGTTCCACATGGTGAAGCGCTCGAACTTATCGGCGCTGAAGTAGCCGAAGAACGCCTCCATCGAGTAGCCGTACATGACGATCATGCCGGTGGCGAGGGCCACCTTCGCCATATTGTTCAGGTGGCGCATGGTGATGATGTCATCGAGGCCGTAGAACTGGCGCACGGGAATCATCAGAGTCAGCACCATGGCGAAGCCGGAGTAGATAGCGCCCGCGACGAAATAAGGCGGGAAGATCGTGGTGTGCCAGCCGGGAATGATAGAAACCGCGAAGTCGAAGCTCACGACCGTGTGGACGGAGAGCACCAGCGGGGTAGCCAGGCCGGCGAGCAGGAGCGACGCCTTCTCATATCGCTGCCAGTGGCGGGCGGAGCCGCGCCATCCCATGGAGAGCATGCCGTAAATTTTCTGCTGCCAGGGCTTCTTCGATGTGTCGCGAAGCGTGGCAAGATCGGGCACGAGGCCGACATACCAGAAGACGGCGGAAATGGTGAAGTAAGTCGAAACCGCGAACACGTCCCAGAGCAGCGGGCTGCGAACCTGAGGCCAGAGGTCCATTGTGTTGGGGTAGGGGAAGAGCCAGTAAGCGAGCCACGGACGGCCGGTATGGAGGACCGGGAACATGCCGGCGCACATGACGGCAAACAGCGTCATAGCTTCCGCAAAACGATTGATCGCGTTACGCCAGGACTGATTGAGCAGCAGCAGAATGGCCGAAATCAGCGTACCTGCGTGGCCGATACCGATCCACCAGACGAAATTGATGATGGCAAAACCCCAGCCGTCCGGGATGTTGACGCCCCAGACGCCGATGCCCTTCACGAACAGCCAGATGGCTCCGGCCGCCAGACCCTGCAGAAGAGCAAACGAGACAAACAGGCCGAGGGTCCAGCTGAGAGTGATTTTGCGCTTGAGAACGATCCCGCCGACCTTATCGGAAACCGACCCGAGGCTATGGCCCTCGTCGATTACAGGACCGACGTAGATTTTATCGGGGAGCTCAACCGGCTGCATTAATCGCTTTCGCCTTTCGGATTGTCATGCGAGACTGGCAACGCCGGGTTCGGGTTGCGAATATCCGCAAGATAGGTGGTGCGCGGCCGCGTATTCAGTTCGCCGAGCAGTGAGTAGTTAGTGGGTTCGCGCTTCCAGCTCGAAACCTGGCTATTCGGATCGTTAATATCACCGAACACAATCGCATTGGCGGGGCAGGCGCCCGCGCAGGCCGGCACGATTTCGCCATCGGCCACGCGGCGGTCCTCTTTTTCAGCCATGATTTTGGCGTAATTGATCCGCTGCACACAATAGCTGCACTTTTCCATGACGCCGCGGCTGCGGACCGTCACATCGGGATTGCGCTGGAGCTGGACGCTTTCCGTCTCCCAGTCAGTAAAGAGCAGGAAGTTGAAGCGGCGAACCTTATACGGGCAGTTATTCGAACAGTACCGGGTGCCGACGCACCGGTTGTAAACCATGTTATTCAGGCCCTCGGCGTCATGCGCGGTGGCGGCCACCGGGCAAACGACTTCACAGGGCGCGGATTCGCACTGCTGGCAGGCGACGGGCTCAAAATAGGTCTGGGGATTATCCGGATTGCCGCTATAGTAGCGGTCGATGCGGATCCAGTGCATTTCGCGGGTATTGAGAACCTGCTCCTTACCGACGACCGCGATATTGTTTTCGGCCTGGCAGGCGACGACACAGGCATTGCAGCCGACGCAGGCGGTAAGATCCATGGCCATACCCCAGGCATAGCCGCGGTATTCCCAGGTCTGCGGGAAAATCGTGAGGCCCTTGTGGGCGGTTTCGCTTTCCTTCTCGGCGAAGAGCGGATCTTCCAGATATTCGGAAATCGGGGCCGACTTGACCACTTCGCGGCCTTCCATAGTGAAGTGGTGCTGGACAGCGGCGAGGCGCAATTTACTGCCGTGCTTCTTCACCTGCGCGCCTGAAGCCCGGAACGGATCGGAAATCGTGCGAAGGCGGTTGACATCGAAACCGGCGCCGTTACCGGCGCGGCCGGAGTTGGTGCGTCCGTACCCGAGCGTCAGGCCGATGGATCCATCGGGCTGACCGGCGACGCGCCAGACGGAGCCCCAAACGGTCTGACCGTTGACGGTGATCTCGACGATGTCTTCGTCTTCGACATCGAGATCTTTAGCGGTCTTATGGCTGAGGACTACGGCGTTATCCCAGGTGAGGCGAGTGATGGGCCGGGGCAGTTCCTGCAGCCAGGCGTTGTTGCTGTAGCGGCCATCGAGGATGTAGGGATCGGCGTGGAATGAAACGTCGTAGCCCGATCCGCCCGAGGCGGCGCTTGCGGAGGGAACCAGCTTCGCCGTGGCGGTCACAGGGGCGGCGGCGGAATCCCGGATGAAGCCATCGTGAATCGAATGGTTCCACCAGGTATTGAAATCGGCGCCCGTATGCTTGCCCTGCCAGTATTCGCGAACCAGCGTATGGCTGGTTTTTTCGGGGGTATCGGTGAAGGCGGCTAAAATATCATGCGCCGATTTGCCGTTATAGAGCGGCGCAATCAGCGGCTGGATGATGGTAACGGTGCCGTCGTAAGCCGGCGCATCGCTCCAGAACTCGAAAGTATGCGCTTCCGGAATAAGCCACTGGCAGAGTTGGGAAGTTTCGTCGTTATAGAGACCGAGGCGGATGCGGACTTTGGCCTTCTGGATGGCTTCGCCAAAATTCAGAGACGCAGGCGCATCGTAGACAGGATTGCCGCCGAGCACGAGAAGCGCGTCGACGTGGCCGCCGTTCAGATCATTGGCCAGGGCCTGAATATCGGCATAATGATCAACCGGCTTCTGCTCGAGCGACGCGGTATAGACCACCGTCTTGCCGTTGTTTTCGAGCACCTGATTGATGTAGTGAACAAGCGCGTGAACTTCGGGGGACTGCTCTTCACCCGCGATGACGATCGACTTGCCCCTGGCGGCAAGCAGATCCTTGACGAGCGCGGCAACAAACGGAGTGGAGCCGCCGCCACCGCCGGAGAGGGCCGCCGCGAGATTGCGGACAAAGGCCGGCACTTCGGAGGGCTTCAGCGGAATGCGGTGATCGGCTTTGGCGTTGGTAGAGAGGGGAGTCGTCTCGACCGCATAGAAGCGGGAGGTAGGCCTCTTGCCGTTGCGGACGATGCGCGTGCCGGCGAAATCGCGCGCATAGCGGACGCCACCGGGGCCATTGCCGAGGAAATTGCCATCAATGCTCAGGATAACGGCGGCCTGATCGAACTTATAAGTCGTATTCAGGAACTGGCCGAAAGCGAGCTGCGAGCCCATGCGGCGGGAGTTGCCGAGCGGATCCCACTGATACCACTTCGCATTGGGAAACGCGCTCAGGACAGTCTGCAACTGGGCGCCGAGCGTGGGCGAGGTGACGGTCCCGGTGAGGATGCGCAGACCGGCGCCGCCGGAGGCGCGCTGCTGACTGAGGATGCCGAAAAATTCGCCAAGGAAAGAAGGATAAGACCGGATTTCGCCGATGTGGCTCAGGGTCTGGAGGCGGTCCGGATCATAGAGCCCGAGCACGGACGCCTGAGTGAGAACATCGGTGGCGCCGAGGCTGGCGGGATGATCGGGATTACCTTCGACTTTCGTGGGGCGAAATTCATGGGTTTCGACCAGAACGGGGTTGGCGATGCCGCTGACGGGGAAAGCAGTCGCGTAGTAGATGGGCTTGCCACCGAGCAGCTTTTCCGGGGCCTCCACGTACGGCATGATGTACTCGACGGGCTGCCTGGTACAGGCGCCGAGACCGGCGAGCGCGAGTGAAGCGCCCATGATTTTCAGGAAGTTGCGGCGGCCCTCATCATCGAGCCATTCACCGGCCTGACGGGGGAATTCGCGATGGAGGAAGTCCTGAAAGCCCGCCTTACCGGAGAGTTCATCGAGGCTGCGCCAGAAGGCCCGGCCCTTTTTGCCCTCCAGTTGTTTCTGGACGGCCTGCAGATTTAATTCTTCATTTCCATCCGGCTGGCTGGTCTGAATCTGCACCAGGCCAGCGCCGGGATCGTTTGACTTCATCTGGATGCGATCGCTCCCGGGATCGGTTGACTTCATCTGGATGCGATCGCTCCCGCGATCGTTTATCGATGACATGTCCAGCATGTCTCCAGTTTCTGAATGTTGTATTCCTTCACCAGTTTGGGCCCAAGAACATCCTGCGGTTCGGAGGGCTCATAGCCCATTTTGGTGACCATCTCACGGGGACGGACGTACTTTTCCGGATGGCGGTGGCAATCGAGACACCAGCGCATCTGCAGGGAAGCCTGCTGATACATGAGCGGCATGGTATCGACGCGGCCGTGACACGTTTCGCATCCGACGCCCTTCTTGATGTGAATCGAGTGGTTGAAATAGACGTAATCGGGAAGGTCATTGACCTTCTGCCACTTGATAGATTCGTTGGTTGCGTAGCTATTCCGGACGGGTTCGAGAGTGGAACTGTTAATCCAGATTTCGGAGTGGCAGTTCATGCAGGTCTTGGTGGGGGGGACCATGGCGTGCGGTGAGTTTTCGACGCCGGTATGACAATAGCGGCAATCGATCCCCATGGACCCGACGTGATGGGCGTGACTGAAAGGGATGGGCTGCTCGCGCGCTTCACCCTGGCGCGTGGCATAGTTGGAATCCGCAATCAATTCAAAAAGCGCTCCGCCGAGACAACCGATCGCCAAAATCCCAACGACGATACTTGTTCGCGCTAAAGAGTTCGTGGTGGCTTTGAAGATCTGTGGCATTTCTGTGGCAGTCGGTCTCCGAACCTACTCGTTCATGCAAAAACTCGAAAACGAAAAGGATATGGAATGCGTCGAAGCGTAAGAGGAGTGCAGACCAAAATCGGGGCTGACGCAGACCAAACAGATATTATGTCTCATCGCTTTCGTTTTCCCAAGTACTGCCCTCGTAGTTTCCAAAAAAAAGTGTGCGATTGCCCGTAAGCGGGACGTAAAGTCGCTGTTTTAGGGGGCAGGTCGACCGTCTCGGCCCACTTCTGTAAAGTCTGGCAGCGAAGAGGGTTAAGCAGCGGCGTCCGGTGTGGGCCAGTCGATGATTTTGCCCGATATGGACGAGGCTGCAAATTGTACTTTCGGCGGCGCTTCGCGGAGGGTGGCGCGGGCAACTTCGAGGGTGCTGGCGCGGTGAGCGGCGGCGAGAATTTCATCACTCGAAAAAACGAAGCCATTCGCGCTCGGAGCGGCGGGCGCTTGCCACGTCATGCCTTTGATATCGCTGTATCTTGCGAGCAGGACTTCTTCGGCGCGGTCCTGCGCTTTGAGGCGGCGGCGTTCGGCCTGGAGGCTCCGGAGGACGGCCAGGTTTTTGTGCAGAGTGCGGGTGAGGCGCTGCTCATAGAGGCTAAGGCGGAGGAAGCGCTCGGATTGTTTGGAGAAAGTGTCGGCGTCGGCGACAGCGGGCTGGACACGGGAGTCCGAGGCTGTGGCGGTGCCAGGATTTTCCGCAGCGAGGGCGTAGATGTTCATTTCGACGGCGCGGAGGTGGTTGAGGCGCCAGGTGTCCCAGGCGATGGCGTGGGCGAGGGAGCGCTCGAGCGGAGATTCGGGCTGGAGGCTGGTGACAAGCTCGGATTGGAATTGTTCGAAGAAGGGGCGGTCTTCGGCGTTGAGGATGACGATCTGGCCGGTGAAGCCTTCACGGCGGGCGTTGAGGCGGGAGACGGATTTTCCCTGCTGGGTGCGGGGTCCGGTGGATTTCTTTGCGTTGCGGCGGTTGGCGGCGATTTGTTTTTGAGTAGCCATGGGTGTTGTTCTCCGGGGACGGTGATAGCACGGAGCGAAAAACGGACGCAGGGGAATAAATGGCGAATTTTTGGGGTAAGTCTTTTGGAATTAGTTTAAAAAAAGTTGGAAAATTGCGGTGACCGCACCGCATTCATCCCGCTTCGAAGGTCCAGGGGCCGTGGTGTGGTTGGTGGCTGCGAGGTGAAGAAAGTCGTCTGATTGCAGAATCAGTACGGAAGCGGATGGCCGGGATTGTGGTTCACGATTTGGGGCGCAGAGTCACACAGATGAACACGGATACAATTCGGTGATGCGTAAGGTTCTGCTGGTTGGGTGGGATGCGGCTGACTGGAAGGTGATCCATCCGCTGATGGATGCGGGGAAGATGCCGCATGTGCAGCGGCTTGTGGAGGGCGGAGCGATGGGGCATATCGCGACGCTGCAGCCACCGCTTTCGCCGATGCTGTGGACTTCGATTGCTACGGGGAAGCGGCCTTACCAGCACGGGATTCATGGGTTTTCCGAGCCGACGCCGGATGGGCGCGGCGTGCAGCCGGTGACGAACCTTTCGCGCAGGGCGAAGGCGATCTGGAACATCCTCAATCAGAATGGCAAACGGAGCGTGGTGATTGGCTGGTGGCCGAGTCATCCGGCGGAGCCCATTCGCGGGGTAATGGTGTCGGATCATTATCACCGCGCGTTTCGTCCGCTCGATGAGGGATGGCCGCTTACGAAGTATGCGGTGCATCCGCCGGAGCTGGCGGAGACGCTGGCGGATTTGCGGATGCATCCCGATTTGCTGGTGCCCGAAATGGTGCTGCCGTTTATTCCGAAGGCGGCGGAGATCGATCAGGAAAAAGACAAGCGGCTGGGGGGTTTTATGCGCACTCTCTGCGAGTGCGTGAGCATTCATTCGGCGGCGACGTGGCTGCTCGATCACGAGGAGTGGGATTTTTTCGCGGTGTATTACGACGCGATCGATCACTTCTGCCATGGGTTCATGAAGTACCATCCGCCGCGGCAGGCGTGGATCAGTGAGCGCGATTTCGAGCTGTACGGAAACGTCGTGAACATGGCGTATCAGTTTCACGATCAGATGCTGGGGACGCTACTGGCGAAGGCCGGCGACGATGTGACGGTGGTGCTGATGTCGGATCACGGTTTTCATCCGGATCATCTGCGGCCGTCGGCGATTCCGGATATTCCGGCGGGGCCGGCGATTGAGCATCGCGATTTCGGGATTCTGGCGATGAGCGGGCCGGGGATCAGGCGCGATGAGCTGCTGCATGGGCCGTCGGTGCTCGATATTGCGCCGACGATTCTGACGATGTACGGGCTTGCGGTGGGTGAGGACATGGATGGCCAGGTTCTGACGCAGGCGTTCGAGGAAGACCCGGCGCCGAAGTTCATTCCGAGCTGGGAGGATGTGGCGGGCGAGACGGGGATGCATCCGGCGCATACGCGGCTGGACCCGGTGGCAGCGCACGAGGCGATGGAGCAGATGATCGCGCTCGGGTATATCGAGAGGCCGGATGAGAATCGCGAGATCGCGGTGGAGAAGACGATTCGCGAGCTGCGTTACAACCTGGGGGAGTCGTATCAGGATGACGGGCGGCATGTGGAGGCGCAGGAGATTTTCCGGGAGCTGCACGGGAAGGATCGGGATGAGCAGCGGTTCGCGGTGAAGCTCTTCATTTCGTGCCAGGCGCTGGGGATGACGGGCGAGATGCGGGAGATTGTGGACGATCTCGATGGGCGGCGGCGGGCGTTGTATCAGGAAGCGCGCGAGCATCTGGCGGAGCTGAAGGCAGTAGCGACTGAGCGGGCGAAGGAAAAGCCGGATGCGGATCCCGAGACCTTGCTCGACGAAGGGCAGAAGAAAGACCTGAAGCACTGGAAGAATCTGGCGCGGTATCAGCCGCCGGTGATCGATTATCTGAAGGCGCAGGTGCTGACGGCGGAGAAGCGGTATGAGGAAGCGCTGGAAGCGCTGGGGCGCGTGCGGTCTGTGGACATGATCCGGCCGGGGCTGTTCCTGCAATCGGGGGAGCTTTATATGAAGCTCCGGCGATGGCGGGAGGCGGAGGAAGTGTACCGGAAGGCGCTCGGGACGGATCCGGACAGTGCGGCGGCGTGGGCGGGGATTGCGCGGATTGAATTGCGGCGGCGGCGTTTCGATGAAGCGGCGCAGGCGGCGCTCGATGCGGTGCAGAGGTTGTATCAGTATCCGCTGGCTCATTATTTGTTGGGGCTGGCGCTCATGGGGCGGAAGGAGTTCGAGCGCGCGGTGGAGGCGTTCGAGACGGCGATTTCGTTCAATCCGAATTTTCCGGAAGCGCATATGCGGCTGGCGGCGGTGCTGGAAAGGAAGCTGGGGGATGCGGCGGGAGCGGTGGAACATCGGCGGCTGGCGCGGCAGATGCGGCGGCGGAAGGGCGTAAGGCGCCCGCTGGTTTCGGCGGCGGAGCGTGTGGAGAAAGCGGTGGGGGCCTCGGTTTCCGCGGTGCCGGGTTCGGGGGAGGCGGCCGCGCCGCTGGCGGAATCGCTGGTTGTGGTTTCAGGGCTGCCGCGTTCGGGAACTTCGATGCTGATGCAGATGCTGGCGGCGGGTGGCGTGCCGGTGATGTCCGACGGGCTGCGAGAGGCGGATGAGGATAATCCGCGGGGGTATCTGGAGTATGAGCCGGTGAAGAATCTGTTGAAGGATGCTTCGTGGCTGGGCGAGGGGCGCGGGAAGGCGCTCAAGATTGTGGCGCCGCTCTTGAGCGCGGTGCCGGCGGGGCTGCCGTGCCGCGTGATTTTCGTGGAGCGGGATCTGGAGGAGGTGCTGGATTCGCAGGCGCGGATGCTGGTGCGTCGGGGGAAGGAAATTGAGACGACGCCGGAGCGGCGGGCGTTGTTGAAGAGTGAGTATGGGCGGACGGTGGCTCGGGTGAGGGCGATGCTGGGGCGGCGGGCGGGGACTCGGGTTTTGAGTGTGGGGTATCGGGAGACGGTTTCGAATCCGGGGCTGGTGGCTGCGCGGGTGAATGAGTTCCTGGATGGTGGGTTCGATGTGGGGGCGATGGCATTGGCGGTGGATGCGGCTTTGCATCGAAATAAGGCTCAGGCAGAGGCCTGATAGCAGGGCCACTACAATAAAAGTTCATGCAGCAGAATATTCGTCCCGCGGGACGCCTTTCGGGTGTGTTGTCTTTGCCCGGGGATAAATCCATTTCTCATCGGTTTGCGATGATTGCTTCGCTGGCGGAAGGGACTTCGCATATCGCGAATTTTTCGACGGGGGCGGATTGTCATTCGACGCTGGGGTGCGTGCAGGGGCTGGGGATTGAGGCGTCTGAAGAGGGGACGACGGTGACGATCCACGGCAGGGGGCTGCACGGTTGGCGCGAGCCGAAGGGCGATCTGGATGCGGGGAATTCGGGATCGACAATTCGGATGATGTCGGGGTTGCTGGCGGGGCAGCCGTTTACGAGCCGGATGTTCGGGGACGAGTCGCTGTCGCGGCGGCCGATGGCGCGGGTGATGAAGCCGCTGGCGGAGATGGGGGCGAAGATCGAGGCGCGCGATGGGCAGTATCCGCCGCTGACGATCCATGGCGGCGAGCTGCGGCCGATCGATTACACGCTGCCGGTGGCGAGCGCGCAGGTGAAGACGTGTGTGCTGTTCGGCGGGCTGTTCGCGGACGGGCAGACGGTGGTGCGGGAGCCGGTGCGGTCGCGCGATCACACGGAGATTGCGCTGCGGGAGTTTGGCGCGGATATTCAGGTGAAGCAGCGCGTGATCACGCTGCAGGGCCGGCCTTCGCTGCAGGCGCGGGATGTGGTGGTGCCGAGCGATTTATCGAGCGCCGCGTTTTTCCTGGTGGCGGGGCTGCTGGTGCCGGGTTCGAATCTGGTGATTCAGGGAGTGGGACTGAATCCGTCGCGGTCGGCGCTGCTGGATTTTCTGCTGTCGACGGGGGCGGATATTCAGGTGACGAAGATCGAATCGGTGAATGGAGAGCCGATTGGGGATATCCGGGTGCGGCATGCGCCGATTCGCGGGGGCGTGATTGAGAAAGACCTGGCGGCGGCGCTGATTGATGAGATTCCGGTGCTGGCGGTGCTGGGGGCGGCGTCCGAAGAAGGGTTGGTGGTGCGGGATGCAGCGGAGCTGCGGATCAAGGAGACGGATCGCATCGCGACGGTGGCGGAGAACTTCAGGCGGATGGGGATTGAGATTGAAGTGACGCCGGATGGGATGCGGGTGCCGGGGAAGCAGAAGTTTCACGCGGCGAAGTTCGATTCGTTCGGAGACCATCGGATTGCGATGGCGTTTGCGGTAGCCGCGCTGCGGGGAGATGGGGAGTCGGTGATTGAGAATGCGGAGGCGGCGTCAGTGTCGTTTCCGGAGTTTTGGGGAATTCTGGAGCGGGCCGCTGGGCGTTAGCGCCGGGCACTAACTGGCGCTGGCGGCGGTCAGTCTCTGAACGGCTTCCGGACTCAGTTTCAGCTCGGTTGCCGCCACCAGATCCTTGATGTGCTCGACTTTCGTGGCGCTCGAAATGGGCGCCGCGATGTTCGGTTGGGCGAGCAGCCAGGCGAGTGCGACAGTAGCCTGGCTGGAGTTGTGCTCCTTAGCCACGGCATCCAGGGCATCGAGCACCCGATGGCCGCGGTCATTGAGATACTTGCTCATCCCGCCGCCGCGCGGGCTCTTGCTGAGATCCAGCGCGCCGCGATACTTGCCGGTCAGGAATCCGGCAGCGAGCGAGAGATACGGGATCACCGCCAAACTGTACTCCGCCGCCACGGGCGCGAGGTCCGACTCGTATGCGGCGCGATCCATCAGGTTGTAGTGCGGCTGCAGGGTCTGGTATGACGCGAGACCCAGGCGTTTGCTCGTCTCCATCGCCTCGCGCAGACGCGCGCCGTTGAAATTCGAAGCGCCGATGAAGCGCACCTTGCCCTTTTTGACCATCGCGTCGAACGCGCGCATGGTTTCTTCGATCGGCACGGCGGGGTCGTCTTCATGCGACTGGTAGAGATCGATGTGGTCGGTCTGCAGGCGGCGGAGGGAATCCTCGATCTCCTGCTCCATATATTTCGCGGCCAGGCCCTTCCTGCCGCCGCCCATATCCATGCCGACCTTGGTCGCGATTGTCACCTGATTGCGCCGGCCACTGCGCGCGAACCATTTGCCGATGATCGTTTCCGATTCACCGCCTTTGTTTCCGGGCGCCCACGTGGAATAGATATCGGCGGTATCGATGAAATTCAGGCCCGCGTCGAAAGCCGCGTCGAGGATGCGGAACGAATCGGCCTCGTTCACCGTCCAGCCGAAAACATTGCCACCGAGCATGATGGCGGGAACGGAAAGTCCGGTTTGTCCGAGTGGTTTTGTACGCATGCAGCTGTTTCCAACCTCATGGTACACGCGCGAATTACGGCGCGGGAGTCGCCATCGGCTTGCTCTTGTCGACCACGTAGACGCCGACGAGCCGCAGCGGCTTTGACGACGTGTTGTGGGCGTCGTGCTTCGCGCCGGCGGGAATGATGAACGAATCGCCGGCCTTCACTTTGAGCGGCGGCTGGCCTTCGATCAGGATTTCACCCTCGCCTTCGAGGATGTAGCTGATCTCTTCGCCCGGATGCGTGTGGCGTCCGGCGAAGGCGTTGGGCGCGATTTCGACGCGGGCGACTACGGCTTCATGGCCGGGAATGGAAATATCTCTGCGCTGCAGGATGGTCCGCGAGATTCCCGGCTTCTGCGCAAAGAGCGCGCCGGCGATCAGGGCCGCCGAGGCAGCCCAGAAGAGTGCTTTCTTCATCAATTCGTTTCCTTTCGAACTACGGCTCTTCGCCCTTTGGCGGGGCATTCACGTTGACCGGACGTCCACCCTGAGCGGGGGGCACGTAGCCATCGTTCGACGGCCCGTTCTGGAAGAACCGCGCGTCATAACTGTACGGACCGGTGGCATATGTGGCCGCCGCCTGTCCGAAGATTTTACCTGCCTTGATGGTGGCGTCGTGAACCTGCTTGACCAGCGCCTGATAGCGCGGGTCCGTCTGCGGATAGCCGGAGAACGAGCTCAGATCATTGTTGCCGGTGATCACGACGTCGATACCCTCCACCCGGGCGATATCGTATGCATTCGCGACACCGACGGGCGATTCGATCATGACTACAAGCAGCGTGTTGTCGTTGATGGTCTGCCGGTAGTCGATGCCGTTGATGCCCCAGATCAATCTGTACTGACCCGCGCCGGAGCTGCGGTGGGCGGTTGGCGGATAGCGGACCCATCGGGCGGCTTCATGGGCGCGATCCACATCGTCCACGGTCGGGACGATCACGCCGAGCGCACCGATATCCATGGCGTGCTGGATATGCCATTCCTGCGCGTCCGGCAGCCGGATCATGGGCGTGGCAGCCACGTGCGGACAGGCCGCGATCATCTTCTCCACATCGCGGAATTCGAGGGTGGAGTGCTGCATCTCGAACCACGTGTAATCGTAGTGTTTCGCTTTTTCGCAGTAGCCGGCCGGGTCGGGCGTGGACTGCGTGAAGCTGAACACCTGTTTGCCCGCGAGCAACTTGGCTTTCACGGTGTTATAAAGCGGCGCCGGCTGCTGCGCGGGCGCGAATGTTGCGGCCAGTGCCGCGGCGGCCACAACGGCCGCAAATGCGATCCATTTTTGCGATATCTTCATGGGCCCCTCCGCCCGTTTTCAGGCAGGTGCAAGTATATAACAGTGTCAGGGCATCGACGGAACTGCTGGGACCTCGCGCTGGCGGGCGCGGTCCTGCTGCTGCTGATCTGGCAGCTTTTCATTCCGCCGGCTCTCAGCGTTGCGAACGATCACGATTTCGAAAAAATTCTGGGGCACATCTGCTATGCGCCCGTCGAAACGAACCAGACGCCGTTTTTCGATTATGCAGTGCTGCACTATACGTACGACGCCGATTCGTGCATCGACTGGCCGATGCGAACGACGAATGAAGCCGCGTTTGCGGTGGGCTGGTGGCTGAATGGGATCTTCCATTCGCGGGCCGATTTCGATCTGCGGTACATGGGGATTGTCTATGGTCTGATTTTTCTCGCGGGGTTCGCGACCATGCAGCGCGCGCTGCGGCGGGTGCCGCTGAAGCTTTCGATCGTGGCGCAGGCGGTGTGGATTGTGGTCTTCTGCAACGCCGTTTACGTGCCGATGTTCAACACGCTTTACTTCGATGCGCTCTCGCTCGCCACACTGACCGGAGCGCTGGCGGCGGCTGCGGTGGCGGCGCTCGATCGCGAGGCGAGCTGGCATTGGATTGCTGGCGCTGCTATCTGGCTCGCGCTGCTGGCGGGCTCGAAAGGTCAGCATGCGCCTCTCGCGTTGCTTTGCATTCCGGCGCTCTGGATGCGGCCGCGGCGATTCGTTGTGGCCCGCACGCTCGGCACGGCGGCTATTATCGCGTGCGCCGGGCTCTCGCTCATCACGATGCCGCGCTTTTACCAGGGCGAAGCGACGTTCAACGCGCTGTTCTATCGAATTCTGCCTACGCGACCGGATGCGCGGGCTTATCTGGCCGAAACGAAGATCCCGACATCCTGGGCACAATATTCCGGCGAAGTGGCGTTCGCTGAAGACGTGCCGCTGCGCGATCCTTACTATGAAGAAAAATTCGGGGAATGGTTCGGGCCGGCGGAACTGCTGCGGCTGTATTTTCGCCATCCTTCCGCGGCGTGGATCATCGCGCGAGAGAACCTGGACGAAGCGTCGATGGATCGCGTGCGCATGCGCATGGCCGGTGTGCCGCATCGGCTGAGCAATTATGAAGAATCGCGGGGCAAGCCGCCGCAGGCCATCAGTCACTTCTTCACGGTGTGGCCGGCGCTGAAAAACGCAGTATTCGGCGGGCGGCCTGTTCTCTACGGGTTTTGGATTATCGCCGTGGTCGCGATTGCCTGGATTCTGGCGCCACGTGATGGCCGGATGCGGCTGCTGCTGGCCATTGTCACAGTGGCGCTCACGGCTGAGTTCTCTATCTGCATGCTGGACGGCGCCGATGGCGGACGCCACCTGACGCTCTTCAATGCGCTGCTCGATTTTCTGGTCTGCTGCGACGTTGTGCTCGCCGCCTGGAAGCAACGCGGCCGGGGGCCGCGAGCGGTCCCGGGGGACCGCCCCCCACTGAGCTAGACCTGAAGGGACTTCAAATAGGGCGCGCTCGCCTTCATGAGGCCGTAGGCCATCTCGACGAAGTAATTCTGGATTCCGCCGGTCTTCGCGGCGGTGAAAATTTTCTTCCAGTCGAGCGAATCCTGCGAGGAGCCGATGGCCACCTGCTGCTTCGTATCCGCATCCCAGCCCTGGCAGTGCATGGAGATGAAGCGCCCCGGATATTTGTTGAAATACTCGGCGGCATCGAAGCCCTGCGCGATCGTCGAGACCTGAAATTGAAACTTCACCAGCTTCGGATCCAGCAGTTCGAACAGCACTTCGTAAACTTTGCGGTCCCCCACCATCGCGGTTTCGAAGTTTTCGTTGTGCAGCGTCTGCCAGATATCGGACTTGCGGGCCTGTTCGCCGATCTTGTTGTATTCGTCGGCCGCTTTCTTCACATCGTCCATGGTGGGCGTGCGCGGCCCGCCAAGGCTCGCGACCGCCATCTGCGTCATCCCGACTTCTTTCGCCCACGCGATGCGCTCCGCCTGATTCTGGCGCATTTCTCGCATTCCGAAATGGCAGCTATGGCACTCGAGGCCCATATCGGCGAGCGTCTTCTTCAGTTCGGCGCCGCTGTATTTCTGGAGGCCGTTGAACTCGCGATACCCCCAGGGCGAGCAGAGCTCGATGCGCTGGAAACCAGCGTCCGTCAGCATCTTCATGGTGCCGGGAAAATCGGCCGCGAGGTTCGTCCGCACCGGATACGTCTGGCAGCCGAGCGGCATGCCGAGTGGGTTAGCCAGCACATTTTTTGCAAACGCCGCCGCTCCCGCCATCGCTGTGGCGGTCGCCATGAACTCTCTTCTGGAAAATGGTGTCATGATGTTCTCTTCCGTTCAGGCGGTGGCTTTGGCGGTCAGGTCCCGCAGCTTCGCGCAGAGTCCCGGTATTTCATCGGGATTGTTGCTCTCGTATTCCAACCCCACAAAGCCGCGGTAGCCGGACTTCGCGATCATCGCAAGGAGCCGCGGCCAGTCCGCCGGAAGCTTCTTGCCGTCCGGATCGGAAACCTGCGTCTTGAAGTGGATGCTCGTAGCGTACGGCAGCAGGGTGGCGAATTCTTCGTAGCCGTTCTTCGGCAGATTGCCGGAATCGGCATTGATGCCGGCCCAGGGCGAATCCGCTCCTTTCGCGATCGCGATGGTCGGCGGCGCCGTTGCGCTCAGACCGCCGTCGTCTTCCACGCCGAGAGTGATGCCCTTTTCGCCGCTGTATTCCGCGCCGCGCTTCAACACTTCCACCGCCCAGCCGATGGCCTCTTCCTGCGTGGAGCCCTTGGGAATGGGGCCGCCGAACACGCGCACATGACTCGCGCCGAGAGCATCCGCCACATCCACCCATTTTTTGATTTCGGCGACCTGCGCATCCTGCCGCTCCTTTGTCGGCTGCGCGAGCTGGATGCGGGCGCCCACGTTGTAGAGCTGAATGCCGGCCTTGAACGCTACCTTGCGGAGATTCGCCAGGTAATGCGGGGTCGTATCGGGAAACCAGTAAACCGTCGTATCCACGCCGGCGAGTCCCCAGTCGGAAGCCATGTGGATGACGTCCTCGTAGGTCATCTTTTTCGCCATGAGGGCGCTTCGATAGGAGTACGCCACGAGTCCGGGCTTGAGGTGGCTGACCGGACCGGCGGGCGGCGCAGTCTGGCCCTTCAGAAGGGAAATCGCGGGCACCGCGGCGGGCATCGCGGCGAGCGTGGCGAGCATGTTTCGACGATTCATGATTTGGAGTATATACCCTTGGTGATCTAATAAATGCTTATGATTAAGAACGTACTCGGAGGAGTTCTTCAGACGTGCTGCACCGATCCGCTGACGGGATTCTATCGGGACGGCAAATGCAATTCAGGCGTTGACGATCTTGGCCGCCACGTGGTCTGCGTGATCGTGACCGATGCTTTCCTCACTCATCAGGCATCGATTGGAAACGATCTGATCACGCCCCATCCCGAATGGGGTTTTCCGGGATTGAAGGCGGGCGATAGCTGGTGCGTCTGCGTGGAGCCGTGGAAGAAAACCTTCGAAGCGGGGATCATCGCGCCGGTGCGGCTCGAAGCCACGCACGAACGCGCGCTCGAAGTGGTGTCGCTGGAGATGCTGATGAAGTGCGCGCGCGTGAATTGACGCCCTACTTCGCGGCGGGCAGGGCAAACGCCACGTAGGCGCCGGGTACCGGATCATTCGCGGCCGGATGGCCGGGAACCGCGTGCGTGTGCGTTGTGGAGCGTGCCGCCGCGCAGTAGACAACATATTCGCGGCCGTCGATTTCATAGACAGCGGGAATGCCCTCGACACCCGCTTCGACCTCGGCTTTCCAGAGTTCCTTACCGGTATCCACATCGAGCGCGCGGATATAGCGGTCGCGCGTGCCGGTGAAAATCAATCCGCCCGCGGTCACGACCGGACCCACCTTCGGGAAATGCGCCCCCGTGTTTGTGATGCCTTTCGCGGCGAGTTCCGGAACTTCGCCCAGCGGAATCTGCCATTTGATTTTGCCGATGTTCAGGTCGTAGGCCGTGAAGGTGGTCCAGGGCGGCTTGATGGCTGTCAGGCCGTTGTTCGTCACCATGAATCCGAACGGGCTTTTGTAGCGCATGGTAGTGGGATCGCCGGTGTCGGGTCCGGAAAGCGTCAGCTTGAGCATGGCCGGAAAATCCTTCGAGACAACGAACATGGTGCCGTGTTCGGGATCGATGGCGCTGCCGCTGAAATTCGAACCGCCGTTATTGCCGGGCATCTCCATCGTGTTCTTCAGGCCCGGCGGCGTGAACAGGCCTTCGTTTCGCGCGGCGAGGATTTCCGCGCGAATTTTGGCCTTCTCGGCGTCATCGGCGATGTAGGGATTGAGATCGTCCGCCGTGAACGCTTGCCGCGCGAACGGAGGCGGAGCTGTCGGGAAGGGTTGCGTGGGCCACGCCTCTTCGCCGGGCATATCCGACTTCGGTACCGGCCGCTCTTCGATGGGCCACAGCGGTTCGCCGGTTACGCGATTGAAGACGTAGAGAAAGCCCGTCTTGCCCGCTTCCGCTACGACGTCCACCATCCGGCCATTGTGCCGAACGGTCAGCAGCTTCGGGGCGCTGGCGTTGTCGTAATCCCAGATATCGTGGTGGACCATCTGGTAGTGCCAGAGCCGCTTGCCGGTGCGAACGTCGAGCGCCAGCAGGCAATCGCCGAAAAGGTTCTGACCCTTGCGATCGGCGCCGTAGAAGTTGTACTTCGGGCTGGCGGTGGGGACGTAGAGAATACCGCGCTTTGTGTCGATCGACATTTCCGACCAGGCGTTCGCGCCGCCGACGGTCTTCCACGCGTCCTTCGGCCACGTATCGTAACCGAATTCGCCTTCATGCGGAATGGTGTGGAAGGTCCAGACCAGTTTGCCGGTGTGGACATCGTACGCACGAATATCGCCCGGCGCGGAATCGTATTCCTGATTGGTGGAGGAGCCGACAATCACCAGGTTTTCGAAAACCTGGCCAGGCGTCATCGACTGCACATTGAGCCGCGGGGTAACATCGCGTCCCAGGCCTTCGCGCAGATCGATTTTGCCATCGTTGCCGAAGCCCGGGACGGGAAACCCGGTGCGCGCGTCGAGTTCGATCAGATGATTGGCGTTCGCGTAGAGCAGGCGGCGTTGTTTGCCATCCGCGCTCTGCCAGTAGTTAATACCTCGCGTCGTGATTGGACCGCGATCATTGGCGTGCGACCAGATTTCTTTGCCGGTCGCGGCATCCAGGGCAACGATGGAGTTGTTCTTCCCCATGACGTACATCACGCCATTGGCGACCACGGGATTGAACAGATACGGATTGCCGTCACCGATCGGATACGTCCAGGCAACCTTGAGCTGCGAGACGTTCGAGCGATTGATCTGCGTCAGGGCGGAATACTGCGAATGATCGGGGCCGCCTCCGAAATCACTCCAGGTGGTATGGGGCTTTTGCGCAAACAGCGCGCAGGCGATGAGACCAATCCACACAACTCGCATCAACCGCGAGTATAAAGGGTAGGTTGGTCCCCGCGCCTATTTCCCTGAGTCCAGCGCGAACGCGATCACGCTGTCGTCCGTCACCGGATTGTTGAAAAATCCGCCGCCCGTAGATGTGATCACGACGTATTGTCTTCCGTCGCGGCCCTGATACGTGATCGGGGTCGCTTCCGCGGCGCCTTTCAGTTTGTACGTCCAGACCTCTTTGCCGGTCTTCGCATCGAAGGCGCGGAAGCGTGCATCGTCGGTGGCGCCGACGAATACCAGGCCGCCCGCCGTCGCGATGGTTCCGCCATTGCCAGGGCGTCCCGTCTTCTGCTTATCCGCCGGGAGGCTGTCGGTCACGCCCAGCGGCACGCGCCACGCGAATTCGCCGGTATTCACGTTCACCGCCGTCAGCTCGCCCCATGGCGGTTGCTGACAGGGGATCTGCTGGGTGCTGCCCTCCATAGCCGGCAGGCTAAAGCGTCCGCCACCTGGAACGCCTTCGTAGGGACCTTGCGGATCGACGCGGTTCCCCACGCCTTTTCCAAGAGCGCGGCCTGCCTTGGGGTCGTGATCTTTCAGTCCCGAAAGCTGCCCGAGCTCATTCGTGTTGACGAACAGGTAGCCGAGCTGCGGATTGAACGAAGTTCCAAACCAGTTCACGCCGCCGTGATTTCCGGGGAACTGCACGCGCAGCCGGTTGTACGCCGGCGGGAGATAAGGACCGCCCATCTGCACGCCTTCAATCAGCTTCTTACAGCCCGCTTCAATTTCGGGGGTGATCGTCGCGATGTCTTCCGGCCGCATAGTATTGCGCGCGAGCGGCGCCGGCTTCACCGGGAACGGCTGCGTCTTCGAAGCGCGTTCCAGCGGCACTTCGCTCGCGGGCACCGGACGCTCTTCCACGCCATAGATCGGCTTGCCGTTCGTGCGATCAAGCAGGAACAGCAGCCCAAGCTTGTTGATGGCGGCAATCGCGGGAATTGTCTTCCCGCCCTTCTTTACATCGATGAGCGCCATTGCGCCGGTCATGTCGCCGTCCCAAATATCGTGGTGCACCACCTGGAAGTGCCAGAGGTATTTACCGGTATTGGCATCCGCCGCCACCACGCTGCTGCCATACAGGTTGTCGCCGGGGCGGTCGCCGCCGTATTGATCGACCGACGGGGCGCCGAATGGCATATAAACGATCCCGCGCTGTTGATCCACCGTGATGAAGCCCCAGACGTTGACGCCGGAGCGGTCCTTCCAGCTATCGCCTCCCCAGGTGTCATGACCCGGCTCGCCCGGCTGCGGGATGGAGTGGAAGGTCCAGCGCAGTTTGCCGGTGTGCATGTCCCAGGCGCGTACATCTCCCGCTGGTCCGTGGGGCGGGTTCTCCTGTGTGGTGCCGCCGGTGATCACCATATCTTTGTAGATCTTCGGCGGCGAGCTCAGCCCGTCGCGGCCAGGAAGCCCATGCAGGATTTCTTCGGTGTTGAGGTTTACGATGCCGTTATCGCCGAAATCATTGTTGGGTTTGCCGGTCTTCGCGTTGATCGAATAAAGCTTGCCTTCGCTCGACCCGAACACGATCTGCGCCGGCGTCCTCGCATCGCCCGGCCAAAATTCGACGCCGCGCGTGGAAGGCACGCTCGAGGGAAGCTGATACGCCCAGATTTCCTTGCCTGTGATCGGATCGACCGCGACCACGCGCGAATGTGGCGTGGAGAGATACATCACGCCGTCAATCACGAGCGGCGTGGATTCGCTGGCGGCGAATCCGTTGGCGTTGCCGCGCCCGCGGCCCCGTCCTCTGCCTTCCTGCGGAGTTGCCGGCGTTTCTCCTTCGGGCTCCGCGGCGTTACCTCGTCCACGGCCTCTCTCCAGAGCGGGCGCTGGCGCGCCGGACGCTCCGGCGGGGCGCGGCGGCGTCAGGTGGTAAACCCAGGCGACCTTGAGCTGATCGACATTTTTCGGGGTGAGCTCGGTGAGCGGCGAAAACCGCATGCCGCCCGCGTCATGCCCATAGGTGGGCCACTCCTTCGCGGGATCGACCGCGGTGCTTTTCTTCGTCTGCGCCACAACCAGGGCGCTGGCCGCGACCAGCATGGCTCCGCCGGTAATTAACAGGGTTTTGTTTGTCATTTTCCGAGTAACATCTTATCGTCATTCAGGTCCGGTTCGCCCCTATCCAAAGTCGGGTTCGAAATTCAATGGAAACTACCGAGGACCCTTGAGAAATCATACGCCTGCTGGGGAACTCCGCTGCACTGGCCCCGGACGGTGCCTGGCGCGCAGCCGTGATCGCGGCTGACCGACCACATCGACATTCGCATCACCACGGGATTCGCCTGCGCCCAGTCCTCCACCAGTTTCGCGTCGGCCAGGGTGAATACTTCGGGCTTCACATCGTTGTTGCCGATCATCGGAACGATACCGAGCCGCGCGCGGATACCGTTATCCAGCATCTGCGCCGTGACGCCATTCGCCGCACTGATGGCATGCGGGCCCATCTGGATCGGATCAGCGGAGCCGCCGTAGTCCATGGTCATCAGATTGACGAGCGCGAGCTTCACGTTGTGCGCCATGGCGCTCGTGAGCAGCGCAACGCCGGTCGGCGCGAGGCCAGTGGGATTGACCGGCAGCGTGTACGAAATCTGGATCCCCGGATTCGCGGCCTGAATGGCGGCCAGCGCGGCGTTGCGGCGATCTACACTTGCGGGATCTTTGATGGCGGCTCCTTCGATATCCATATCGAGGATCCTGATGCTGTACTTATCGATCACCGCCTGGTATTGCGCGGCGAGGGCCTCCGGGGTGTCGCAGTTGAGGGCGAGTTCCCTGCCCGCTTCGCCACCGAACGAAATGAGCACGTCTCCGCCCTGGGCGCGCAGTTGGTCGATGGCGGCGCGCAGCGCGGTTTCCCGCGGGAGCGCCGTTCGGCTGCCCCAGGCCGCCTGGCAGGAGCCGTCGGCGTTGCCGATGATGAAGGCCAGGGTGAAGTAGCGGATGCCGGAGGTCATCGAGAGATCCGACAAAAAACCACTGGCGAGATCCGGCGTGGGCCGGGGCATGATGTAGGGCGCGTAGAATCGGCCGGTGGGAAAGACCGGGGACATCTGCGCGAAGAGCGTCGCCGAGTGGAGCAGGAGCAGGAAGCGCTTCGTCACCGGTCGATTATCGCAGAAGGCGATGAGGCCACGATTGACTTACGGCGAAGATTCGGACATGCCGCATCGCGGCGTGTCCAGATTGCCCTCTGTTCGCCGACAGATGCAGAGATCGTATCCAGGCGCCTGTAAACCCGGGGAGTGGGCCGGAGGCAGAGCAGTCCAAGTTGTCCTTGTAGTGTTATGGCAGTCTCCCCCGGAAAGGCGCGAACGTCCGATCGTCTGCAATGAGGCGCACCGGCTCGCCGGCAAAGCAGCCTTCCATCGTCGAGACTGCACGCCGTCTTGGCCCGCTCATTCCGGCAGGTGAGCGGAAACAAATTCCCAGGGATCATCCGCGACATCTGTCGACTGCTCGGATTCCCTTCTCGTCACAACCGAAGAGGTGCTCAGCGAGTTTCTGACGGCTGTGTCAGCTTATGGCGACCGCGCTCGATATCCTGCTTGCCAGTTGGTCCGAGAGATTCTGCGCGATCCGTCAATCGAAGTAGTCGCTCAGTCTCACGAATCTTTTCTTTCCGGGCTTGCGCTCTATGAGTGGCGTCCAGTTAGGGAGTACAGTCTCGCGGACTGTATCTCGATGAATGTGATGCGGCAACGGAAGATTCGCGAGGTACTCACGAATGACCGGCATTTCGCGCAGGAAGGTTTCACTCGGCTTCTGGAGAAGAGATAGCCGCGTTTACGCCAGCAGCACTTCAATGCCCTGTGCCCGCAACATCTCCTGATATTCCGGGGCGAGGGCTGAATCCGTCACCACGCAATCCGCCACGTTCAGGGGGGCGACCTGCAGCATTGCGTTGCGGCCGAACTTCGTGTGGTCCGCCACGATGATGACCTTGCGCGCCACCTCAATCATCTTGCGTTCGGAGCCCACTACGAGCGAATTGCCGTTGCTGAAGCCGTCGGCCGAGATGCCGCCGGTGCCCATGATCAGCACATCCGCCGCGACGCCGCTCAGCATCTGCTCGCACAGCGGTCCCAGGGTCACGCGCAGCCGCGGATAGAAAAATCCTCCGGTCAGCGTCACTTCAATCTGGCGCTTGTCCTCGAACGCCATCGCGATCGGCACCGAATTCGTGATCACATGCAGCGACCGGTTGTTCAGTTCGCGCGCCACGCCCGCCACTGTCGAGCCGCCATCCAGAATCACCGTCTGGCGGTCTTCAATCAGCGCCGCGGTTTTTACCGCGATGCGCCGCTTCTCATCCGCCTGCCGCGTGCTCTGCCAGTCGAAATCGAGGCCCTGCTCGCGATTCGCATCGCGTCCATTGCCGTCGCGGCTATGCGGACGCACAGCCATTGCACCGCCATACACGCGGCGCAGCTCTCCTTCGGCTTCGAGTTGCACGAGATCGCGCCGCACGGACGATTCCGACGCATCCAGTTCGCGGCAAAGCGTCTCCAGATCGACGAACTCCTGCGCGTCCAGTAATGCGCGGATTTTGAGATGCCGTCCGGGCGCCTTCATCGGGCGATGAGCCTGTTCAGGATTTTTTGTTCAGGGCAGCCATCACGGAGTCGGTCACCGACTTCACAATCGCTTCCACTTCGTTGGACGACGCGCCATTCGACGCCGGACCGCCCGAAACCGGTCCCGGCACCACCGCGATCCCGCCGGGGAATTCCGGCAGATCGCACAGTGCACATTCCTGGAGCGTATCGTGCCGCGCGTCCGGCAGATTCAGCTTCTTCTTGAGCGCCAGCAGATCGTCGCTCTTCTCGCCGGTGATGTGAGTGATCGGGGACCCCAACTGGTTCGCCAGCATCAGCGTCCAGCAGTAGGTGTCGGTCACTTCCACGTACCATTCGGCGTGGGTCACGGTATCGCCCCAGCAGATGATGCCGTGATTGGCCAGCAGCACTGTGTTGTGCTTCTTCACATACGGAATGACCGTCTCGGCGAATTTCTTCGTGCCGGGCGTTTCGTAGGGCGAGAGCGCCACTTTGCCGACGAACACTTCGAATTCCGGAATCACGCACGTAATCGGCACACGCCCCGTGATCGCGTAGGCGGTCGCATGCGCCGGATGGCAGTGCACGCAGGCCTTCGCTTCCGGAACGGCTTTATAGATTTCGAGGTGCAACAGAATTTCGCTGGTTCGCGCCGCGCTGCCGGCGAGTTGCTTGCCGTCCAGATCCACCAGGCACATGTCCGAGGTTTTCAGATCGGCCTTGCTGGTCAGCGTCGGCGTGCAGATCACCGCGTTTTCCGCGATGCGATACGAAATATTGCCGCCGTTGCCGTCCACATACTGCCGCATCCACAACTTACGGCCCACGTCGACGATCTCCTGCTTGATCTTCTCGGCTTCCGGCGAATTCAGAATCTTGTCCCACTCGTTGCTCGAAAACGCAGTGGACGAACCGCCGCCCGTGCTGCACGTGCCAGGACCGCAATCGTCGCAGCAGCCACCCTTCACCGCCAGACCCTTCGCCGTCACCAGATCCTTCGCGGAAGGCGTGAGAATCGCGCGCGACTGGACCTGCAGCTCGTTCGCGCCGGCCTTCACCGCATTCTGCACATCTTCGAGCGTGATCACGCGAAATTGAGTCAGATCGAAACTTTTCATGGACGCACCTTTTTCGTCTTCTTACCCTGAGGCTTCGCAGCCTCGCGCGGCGGCGCTGCTGCCGCCGGCGGAGCGTAGTGGCAATTCTCCACAATCAGGCAGCAATAGGCATCCACCGGAATATCGTTCGGATACCAGGGACTCGCCGCCGTCCGCCCC
>Ga0134125_10000387_pt1 | contig 59857 bp, 41 predicted proteins | sample KB31751_FD_96464 | JGI IMG/M metagenome (GOLD analysis project Ga0134125, IMG submission 96464) | Terrestrial soil microbial communities with excess Nitrogen fertilizer from Kellogg Biological Station, Michigan, USA - KB3-175-1 | ecosystem: Environmental > Terrestrial > Soil > Unclassified ... | reverse complement strand
TATTGGCGGCGCTCGCGATGAGCGCGGCAACCGAGGCCGCGGCTTCGTGCGGCTCGGCGTTCTGCATGATCAACACCAACTGGAACACGCAGGGGCAGTGGACCGAGCCGGGCGCGCGGTTCGACCTGCGCTTCGAATACATCGACCAGGATCAGCCGATGGCCGGGAGCCGCAAGGTGGGCGTCGGCGAGATCCCCCAGCACCACGACGAGGTCCGGACCCTCAACCGCAACTGGATCGGCACCTTCGACTACACCTTTAACCAGGATTGGGGCCTGTCGGCCACGCTTCCGATCGTCGACAAGTTCCACACCCACATCCACAACCACATGGGCGAGCAGATCGCCGAGACCTGGAACTTCACCGAGGTCGGCGACGCCCGCGTGCTCGGCCGGCGCCAGTGGCACGCCGAGAGCGCGGGCGCCCAGCGCCTGGACTTCTACGGCATCAACTTCGGCCTGAAGCTGCCGACCGGCAAGACCGACGTGACCAACTCGGAGGGCGAGCTCGCGGAGCGGACGCTGCAGCCCGGCACCGGCACCACCGATCTCCTCCTGGGCGGCTACTTCAGCCGCGTCCTCGGCTCCGGCTCGACGTGGTTCGCCGACCTGCTGGTCCAGGCGCCGCTCGACTCGCACGACAACTTCAAGCCGGGGACGCGCACATCGCTCGACCTGGGCTACCGGAAGAGCCTGGGCGACAAGCTCGGCCTGATGCTGCAGCTCAACTTCCTGCACAAGGCGCGCGACAGCGGCAGCGATGCCGAGCCGGAAGACAGCGGCGGCAAGTTCCTGTTCCTGAGCCCCGGGGCGAGCTACATGCTGACGCAGCGCCTGCAGGCCTATGGATTCGTCCAGTTGCCGCTCTACCAGTACGTGAACGGCGTGCAGCTCACGGCCGATTGGGCGGTCGCGGCGGGCCTCAGCCTGCGGTTCTAGCGTTCCGCCGGCGGCGTTGACGCCGCCGCGCCTTGCGCGGATCATCGACCTCAACTTCCAGGGAGGAGGTCCATATGAACGACGCCACCAGCGGGCGCCGCAAGTTCGTCGCTACTGCAGGATTCGCCGCCCTCGCAGGGGCTCTGGGTGAAGCGCTCGTCGGCCGCGAGGTCAGGGCCGAGGACGACCACGACGTCGACAAGTTCATCCGCGCGGTGCAAAAGGCGCGGCTGTTCGATCTGTCGCAGCTCTGGGACGAGAACTCGCCGATCGCGGGCGTCAATCCGAGCTTTTCGACGACCAACGATCCGGCGCAGGATCCGCTGCACCAGGCGGCCAATCACACCAGCACGCGCGGCACCTTCGGCGACGGCGGGCAGCTCTCGTTTACCGGCGAGGTGATGCGCTGGAGCGGCCAGCACGGCGCGCCGAGCATCGACGCGATCGGCCACATCGGGCACAACGGCCTGCTCTTCGGCGGCGTCGACGCGGCCAAGTCCACCAGCAACCCGCTCGGCGTCGGCCGCAGCGGCGTCGGCGCGAACCTCGACATCGCGCACTATCCGACCAAGCTGCTTGTAAACCGCGGCGTGCTGCTGGACGTGGCCCGCTTCGTCAACCGCGGCGCCGAGCCGCTATCGGACACGTTCAACATCACCGGCGATATCCTGGAGGACACCGCGCGACACCAGCGCGTGAAGATCAAGCGCGGCGACACGGTGCTCGTGCGCACCGGCTGGGGCCGCTACTTCAGCGAGAATCCGGACAAGTACAAGGGCGCGAACGCCGCCGGCGTCGGCGTCAAGGGGGCGCAGTGGCTCATCGACCGGGGTGCCCCGGTTGTGGGCAACGACACGCTCACCTTCGAGGTGCGGCCGCCGGTCTCGTTCCCGCCCGAGGTGCCGCAGTTCCAGGTGTTCCCGGTCCACCTGCTGGTGATCGCAGACAACGGCGTCAACATCATCGAGAACTTCCTGCTCGAGGAGATCGCCGCGGCGAAGGAGTACGAGTTCCTGCTGGTCGTGCCGCCGCTCAAGATGCGCGGCGGCACCGGCTCGGCGCTGCGCTCCTTCGCGCTGGTGCCGTAACGCTTACTGCCTGACGATCCCGGCGGCGAACCAGGCGCCCCCGGGGTTGCGGATCAGCAGCACCGGGCTCGCGCACACCGCCGGCACCGCCGGCGTGAGCACGTCGTCGATACGGAAGTCGCCATCCGCCTCGAGCGGCACGAGGCCGCTATCGAATAGCTGCGGCGTGGTGACGTTGTCGCAGATCAGCGTGGCCCGAACGCTCTGATTCGCGTTGGTGCCGATGGTGTTGCCGCCCGCGAGGAGCAGCCCGCGGCCGTCGACGCGGATCGAGCCGTCGGTCCTGACGTCGGCCTTCAGGCTCGAGATCACCCAGAGCTGGCCCGGCGGCTGCACGCCGCGCACGATGTTGCGGTTGACGACCGTGGCGGTGGCGGCGGTGCCCTGGCCGCTCGACACGGGGATCACGCCGATTCCGCCGTCGAAGCGGACCAGCCGGTCATCTGCGTTTGCGGAGAATGCGGCGAGCGACAGCGCGGCCGCGATGGCAGCGACTTTCATATCTAGAACCTCCTCCCGGTGCGGGGTTGAGACTGCACCGGGAGAACACCTGGGCGCGGTTGGTATTCCGCGCCCCATTTGTGACACCAGAATGAAAACGCTTCAGGGCACGAAGAAATTCGCACAGTGTCCAGCCTGCGCAGGCGCAGGCGAGTCGTTGATCGAGCCGCCGCGCGCGATGCACTGGCTCGGCGGCAGCGAGGCGCCGCGCTCGACGTGATCGACGAGGAGGTCGAACGAGCGCTGCGCATGCGGCTGGATGAACTCGAGCTTCGAGAAGAAGTCCTGCTTGTAAGTCTCGATGTGGTTGCCGTTCTGCACTTCGTACAGCCTGTACGCCGGGCCTTTGTCTTGACGGCGATCATGGTCGTCATCGTCATCCTTGTGCTTCTTGCCCGAAGCCTCCACCTTGCGTGCATAGGCGCGGCCGTGATGGTCGATGGGCAGCAGCGAGTCCATGGTCCCCTGCACGGTGATGAGGGGCCGCGCGATCCGGCCGGTGGTCTGGAAAGCGGCGACCTCGGCGCCGACATTCGAGACCGACAGACGGTGGATGTAGTTATAGGTGCCGGTGCCGCTCACGTAGGTGTCGTAAGTGGGATCGAGTCGCTTCTGCCACTGGCAGAGGGTCACTTCCCAGAACTGCGCCCAATTCCGATCCCAGATCGTGGTTGACGGCACTGTCGGCGTCGAGAGGTCGGACTTGATATCGGGCGGGTAGCCCGCCGCCACGATGTTCTTCGCCGCGGTGCTCGCCGCGTCGAAGCCGGAGGTGCGGTAGTCCGGAAAATTGAGCACCGCCGGCGGCAGGTCGGTCAGCAGGTTCGGCGCGTGCGGATCGACGAACGTGCCTTCCCAGTCGACGCCGCCGTCGAAGACGTGCGGCGCTTCTTCAATCGCGCGGCGAACCTGGTAGCCGCCGTTCGAAGTGCCGACCGCATAGGTATAGCGCGGTGGCGGACCGTAGGCGGCCTTGACGCCGTCACGGGCGATCTCGCCCGCCTTGATCATGAACTCGGCCCAGCGCGTGAAAGGCTGACCGTCGTCGTTGTCGAAGAAGTGCACGAACACCGGGGTGTCGGGGTTCAACCTGCAGGCGAGGGGATCGGCCGCGGTGCTGAGCTTGAGATTGAGTACGCCCTTATTCTGCGAAGCGTACGCGTAGCCCTTCTGCACGACGTAGTCGCTCCATGCGAAGTCGCCGTTGAACTCGCTGCGTGTACCCGAGGCGCCGGCAACGACAAGGCGGCCATTCCAGTCGTTCGGAAGCCGCAGGAGAAAGCGCGCCTGGTTCGTCGGATCACCCGCGATGCGCGCCTGAATCTGCAACCCTGGCACCGTCTTTGTGCGCGGCGTATTTGGCCTGTTTTGTGGATCGTTCGGGTCGCCGCGGGGCGAGATCACGCCCCGGTCGGTGCGCGGCGTGTAAGCAAGAAGTGGCAATGTCGGAATGGAATTGTCGAGCGGCGTGGTCTGCTCGTTTTTGGTGGTGAGGTCCGTGCTGACGAAGCACGTGGCGTCCACGAGATCCTTTGACAGCGCCTTGAGCACGTCGGCGCAGGTGAGCTTGGCGTGCGCGGAAGACGCCACGCCAAGGAGCAAGACCGCAGTACCGCAGATACGCAAGCGCATTGTGTTCCCCCTAGTTGGTCCCAACGAGCATGTGTCAATTGCTAACGCAACGCAATCAATGGTTCGTGCCTTGCAGCCCGGTCGAGGGCGGACTGGCGCCCTGCATCGGGCCGCCGGGCGGATTCGGCGCGGACGCCTGAGCGGGATTTGACCCCGGTTGGGCGCCGGCGGCTCCGCTCGCCGCGCCGCTAGCGCCAGGCTTCGCCGTGGCAGGCGCGGCCGGCGCCGCGGGCTGCGTATGGATGAACTTCCAGTCGGAATACTTCTGCGCGCCTTCGAAGACGGCGTCGCGCACGCGGAAGTTGGCGACCTTGAGCGGGGCCTCGTCGGAGGTGCTCGCTACGCCTTGGACGCCGCCGTCGGCGCCCTTGATGACGACGAACGGCTTGCCGGTCATCGGGTCGGGAAAGAGCTTGCGCAGGTGGCGCATGGTGCCCGGCTGGCGCGGGTCCTTGAGGAGGTCTTCGATCTGCCGCGGGTACATCTTGTTCGGTCCCGGCGTCGCCAGGTAGTAGAGGCCGATCGCGCGGCGGTACTGGTTGCCGATGAAGAGGAGCTCGACCTCCTTTTCCCGGCGCGCCGAGGTTTCCCAGGTCTCGCCGACGATGGCGAGGCCGCCGAGCAGGATGGCGACGATGAACATCACCGTGAGGTAGGTGAATCCCGCCTGCCGCAGCAAACCCCTTGCGCGCTTCACCATTGCGAATATTCGCTGCCGTCCTTGCTCTTGCCGGAGGCGCCGCTCTTGATGTCGTAGACGCCGCCTTTCGTCTGATCCTCGGGCTGCACGATCATCCAGGTCGTGGTGCTTTCCGTGAGCGGGTCGACCGGCACGCGGCGCAGGTACTTGTCCGAGGCGAGCGACTCGAGCGATTCGGGGTAGCGGCCTTTGTCTGCGTAGTAGCGCGAGATCGCCTCGCGCATCTGGTGGAGGTTCTCCTTCAGCACCGCCTCCTTCGACTTGTCGATGCTGCCGAAGTAGCGCGGCAGGGCGAGCGTGAGGAGCAGCGCCACGATCGTCATGACGACGAGGAGCTCGATCAGGGTAAAGCCGAAGCGCCTCGCCCTTGCCACTACCACTCCTTATATGGGCGGCCGTTGATCCCCGTTCCGGTGGCGAGCGAAAAGACGTCGAACACGTCGTCGCCTTCCTTCGGGTCGTCGGGCGGGCTCTGGTAGGCGCGCTTGCCCCAGGTCTCGGCGTTGGTCAGCGTCTCGGAGGTGGCGAAGGGGTCGCGTGGAATGCGCCGCATGAAGTAGATCTTGTCCCGCTTCGGGCTCTTCTGATCCTCGACGCCCTTCACCAGGTCGTCGAGGCTCTTCGGATAGCCGGTCTCGTTCGGGCTCTTCGTGAGCCGGCCGTCGTCCCAGGCCTGCTTGTACGCGTCGATGCCGTCGCGGAGATCGCGCAGCGAGCGGCGCAGGTCCTGCTCCTTGGCGCGCGTCACGACGAGCTCGTTCAGCGGCAGCGCGACCGAGGCGAGCACGGCGATGATCGCCACCGTGATGACGAGCTCGATCAGGGTGAAGCCGTGCTGCCTCATTGCGGCGCGGGCTTGACTCCGCCGAAGGGAACGAGCGTCCCGCCGCTGGGCGGCTGCTGCTGCTGCGGGATCACGGGCGCGCCGGAGGTGTCGGGCGTCGGGCCCTGCGGCTGCGGCTCGGCCGGGATCGGCGCGATCGGCGCGCCGCCCAGGCGCGGCACGCCGGTCGAGGCCTCGGTGCCGGCGGCGAACTCGACGGAGCTGGCGTCGGGCCGTGCGAGCGCGCGCGCGAGATGCGGCGTGATGAGCAGCATGATCTCGGTGCGGTTGCGGGTGTCGTTGGTGTTCGAGAACAGGCGCCCCACGATGGGGAGCTCGCCCATGCCGGGAACGCGGTTGGCGCTGCGCCGGTCCTCGCGGCTGATCAGGCCGGCGAGCACCTGCGTCTCGCCGTCCTTCAGCCGCAGGACGGTGGCGGCGTTGCGCGTGCCGATCTGGTAGTTGAGGCTGTTCGACCCGGGCGACTGGATCTCCTTCACGATGTTGCTCACTTCCAGCCCGACCTTGATGCCGACCTCGTCCTCCAGGAAGATGAGCGGCTCGACCTCGAGCTTCAGGCCGATGTCGAGATAGGACACCGATTCCGACACGAAGCCGCCGGTGGCCGCGGCGGTGGTGGTGATCACCGGCACGCGGTCGCCGATGTGCACGCGCGCCTTCTCCTTGTTCTTCACCCGGATGCGCGGGTTGGCGAGCACGTTGGCGGAGCCGTCCTGCTGCTTCAGCGAAAGCAGGAACAGCGGATCGGTGAACTGCAGGCGCACCAGGTTCGAGCTGCGGTTCAGCCACTCGGGCAGCGTGACCTGTCCGGGGACGCCGGCGGCGCCGACCAGGCTCCAGGCCACGGTGTCGGGGAACTGCAGGCCGAGCTGCTGCAGCCAGTTCGTCGCCACCTCGATCACCTCGACCTCGAGCATCACCTCGGGCTCGGCCAGGTCCTGCGCCGCGATCAGCCGCTCGGCGAGGCGGATCGCAGCGGGCGTGTCCTTGATCACGAGCAGGTTGATCTTCTCGTCGATGAAGATGTCGCGCGTCTTCACCAGCGTGCGGATCATGTTCGCGGTCTGCTTCACGTCGGCGTTGGCGAGGTAGAAGCCCTTCACCACCAGCTCCTGGTACTCGCGCAGTTTCTGCGGCGTGTTCGGGAAGATGAACACGGTGTTGTCGTTCAGCACCTTCTGCTCGAGCGAGCTGGTGAGCAGCACCATGCGGATCGCGTCCTCGATGCTCGCGTCGCGCAGCAGGATGGTGGTGCGCTGGTCGGAGCGCACGTCGCGGTCGAAGATGAAGTTGATCCCGGTGGCGCGCTGCAGCGTCTCGAAGATGTTGCGCAGGGTGACGTCGCGCAGCTCGATCGAGATCGGCTTGGTGCTGGCGGGCTTGAGCGCGGCGCTCACGATCACCGGCGGCACCAGCTTGTCGTCGATCACGCGCTGCAGGCGGCGCGCGTCTTTCTGCTGCGGGTTCTCGGTGAGCACCGGGCGCAGCACGTCCTGCGCCTCGCGGAACTTGCCGGCGCGCACGAGCTGCTCGGCCTGTGCGGCGAGGGCGGCGTGGCGCCGGTCGGTCTCGACCTGGGCGAGCCCGGAGGTGGCGCGCGGGTTCGCCTGGTCGTGCGACAGCACCCGCCGGTAGAGCGTCTCGGCGGCGTCGAAGCGCGCGCTCTGGCGCAGGGCCTCGGCCTGCGCCAGCCACTGCGCCACGACCACGTCGCGCATGCGGTGGTACTCGACGCGCAGATAGTTGTCTTGCGGATTCTCGCGCGAGGCCTTCTGCAGCACCGCGAGCGCCTCGTCGCTGCGGCCTTCGTCGAAGCGCTTGCGCGCGTCCTCGATCGGCGTGGGCCCGGTCGCGCAGGCGGCGAGCAGGAAGAAGAGGGCGAGAAGGGTTCGCTTCATGGCAGATCTCCCGGGGGCCGGGCGTAGATGGTGAGGCGCAGCTGCCCCTCGAGCTGGCTCTCGATCGCCCTCTTGCGCTCGAAACGCAGCGCGTCGAGAGAGGCGATCGGCATTTTCTTCAGCACCTGGCCGATGAATTCGCGGAACTGCCGGTAGTTGCCGCGGGCGGGCAGGGTCACGCGGTAGGCCCACAGGCCCGAGGCGCGCCGTTCCAGGCGGTACTCGCCCTGCGCGAGGTCGACGCCCGCGGTGCGCGCGAGCTCGTGCAGCTTCTGCACTTCGTCGGTGAGCTTGTCGGCGGGCGGGAAGAGGGCATAGAACCGCCGCAGGTCGTCGCCACGCCCAGCGGAGTGGATCTGGGGGTGCGCCCTGCGCTCCTTCAGGCGCTCGAGCGCGAGGCGCTGCGCCGTGGCGTCGGCCTCGAGCGGCGCGAGCGTGGAGAAGTAGAACGCGGCGCAGGCGAGAAGCACGCCGACGCCGGCGATGCCCGCGACTCCCAGACGGCGCAGCAAGAGCTCGAGGCGCGCCTTCACCGCGGCTCCCGGATCGAGGCCTGGACGGAAAACTGCACCGGGTGCTGCGGATCCTCGCGCTGCACCTGGTGGCTGACGAGGTGCACGTCGGCGAGCAGCGGCGCCTCGCCGAGCCGGCGCACGAAGCTGAACATCGCTTCGCGCTGGCGCGTCTCGGCCGTCAGGCGGAGCAGCCGGTTCTCCGCATCGGGCTGGAGCTGCAGGATCGCAACGTCGCCGGATACCGCCTGCTCGATCGTCGAGATCAGCGCGGCCCAGGGCAGGGTGAGCTGGCGCACGACGGATTCGGCGTTGCGCGCTTCCTCCTCGATCCTTTCGCGCGGGATCGGCTTCGCCGGACGCTCGGGCACGGTCAGCCCGCTCTGGGTCTCGAGCCTCGCCACTTCCACGCGCGTATCGCGGTAGCGCTCGCCGAGACCGGCGGCGACCACGAGCGACAGGGCGAGCACCATGAACCCCGGCCACAACGGCCGAGGGACGGGCGCGACATAGTCGAGCTCAACGCGACGAGCGCTAATTCTTCAGTCCCTCCCTGAACTACAGTTTACCTCCGCGGCGGTGGGTTTTCGGTGCGGCCACCGCGATTTCGTGGCAGCACGACAGTTGCAATTGTCCCGGGACAATGGCAGGGGTGCGCGCGCTTAGAAGAGGCTTTTACACCTGCGCGCTACGCCTTGTCTTACCTGCGATGTCAGGTGCGACGGCGGCGCGAAGCGACCGACCGTTCCATGAACCGCCGCCGGTTACAATCCGCCCAAACAACGGTGAGGGCGGGCATGGCTCGAAGCGCGTTTTCCATCGCCGCGCTGCTCCTTGCCCTGTTGCTGCCGGGATGCGGCCGCGACGGCGCCAAGGGGACAGCGGCGGGATCGAAGCCGACCGCGCAAAAGGAACTGTTCGCGGACGCGACCGACGCGGCCGGGGTTGCGTTCACCCACACGAACGGCATGAGCGGCGAGTTCTATTTTGTCGAGATCATCGGCTCCGGCGTGGGCCTGCTCGACTACGACAACGACGGCCGGCTCGACCTCCTGGTGCTGCAGGGAAGGCCGCTGGGAAAGGGAAAGACCAGCCAGGCTCCCGCGTGCGGCACGCGCCTTTACCGCAACGAATCGACCGCTGCCGGCCTGCGGTTCGTCGACGTCACCGAAAAATCAGGGCTCTGCTCGCGCGGCTACGGGATGGGGGTCGCGTACGGCGACGTCAACAACGACGGCTACGTCGACGTCTTTATCACCCATTTCGGCTCTCCCAACCAACTTTTCCGCAACAACGGCGACGGCACGTTCACGGACGTTACCCGCGCCGCGGGCGTGGCGGGAGAGGGCCACTGGGGCTCGAGCGCGACCTTCTTCGATTTCGACCGCGACGGCTGGCTGGATCTGTATGTCGCGAACTACGTGGACTACAGGATTGAAGCGGACAAGAAGTGCCACAACTACACCAGCGCACGGGACTATTGCGCCCCGACTACGTACCCGGCGGTGCCGGGGATCCTCTACCGCAACCGCGGCAATGGAACCTTCGAGAATGTGTCGAAGAAGGCCGGAGTCACGCAGGCCTTCGGCAACGGCCTGGGGGTCGTCGCGGCGGACGTGGACGGCGACGGCTGGCAAGACCTCTTCGTGGCGAACGACGGCAATCCCAACCAGCTCTGGATCAACCGCAGGGACGGCACGTTCCGCAACGAGGCCGACCTGCGCGGCGCGGCGGTCAACGCCGACGGCGCGCCCGAGGCAGGCATGGGCATCGACATCGCCGACTACGACGGTAACGGCACCGACGACGCCTTCATCACCCATCTCACGCACGAAAAAGCGACGCTCTATGTGAATCTCGGCAAGGGCTACTTCGAGGACCGCAGCGCCGCCGCCGGGCTGTATCTGACGACCACACCTTACACGGGGTTCGGCACGGCGTTCATCGACTACGACAACGACGGCTGGCTCGACATCGTTATCACCAACGGCGCGGTGCACGTGATCGAGAAGCTGGTGCGCGCCGAGGATCCGCTTCCATTGCACCAGACAAAGCAGCTTTTCCACAACCTGGGCAACGGCCGCTACGAGGAGACGAGCGCCGTGGCGGGATCCGCCTTCCGGCTGTCCGAGGTCGGTCGCGGCCTCGCCGTCGGCGACCTGGACAACGACGGCGCCATCGACTTTGTAGTCAGCAACAACAATGGCCGCCTGCGCGTATTTCAGAACCGCGTCGGCGCCGCAGCAGCCTGGTTGGGTCTGCGCCTGGTGACCGGCAAACGGGACGCGTATGGCGCCAGGGTAGAGCTCCGACGCAAGGGTGCCCCTACGCTCTGGCGCCGGGTGCGCGCCGACGGTAGCTATCTTTCAGCCAACGACCCGCGAGTGCTGATCGGACTTGGCCGGGCGACCGACATCGAAGCGCTCATCGTTCACTGGCCTGACGGGAGCCGCGAGAGCTTCGCGGTCCCGGCGCTGCGCAAGTATTCGACCCTGGTCCAGGGCCAGGGCATGAAGTCGCCGTGAAGAAACGCTGCGTTCATCTCGCGGCAGTGGTTTTGCTCTGCGTCGGCGTCTCGGCTTGCGATCCCCCGGTCGGCGACCTCACGCCGATTCCGGCGACGGACACGAGCAAGCTGGAGACCGCGGTGCGCAACCGGATCGCGGCAGCGCACGCGGAATTCGACCGCGTCGCCGCGAGCTCGCCTTCGCGCAGCCAGTTGGCGGCGGCCTACGGGGAGCTCGCGATGGTGTATCACGCCCAGGACCTGCCGACTCCGGCGGAGGTCGCTTACGCGAACGCCCATCGGCTCGCTCCGCGCGACAAGCGCTGGCCCTACCTGCTCGCACATCTGTACGCCGACGCGAGCCGCCTACCCGAGGCGATCAAAACCTTCGAGGCGGTGCGCGCGATCGATCCGGAGGACGCGCCGACCCGGATCTATCTCGGCCAGCTCTACCTGCAGGGCGGCGAGTTCGGCAAGGCGCGCGCCTCTTTCGAGAAGGCGAGGGCGAGCAGGGACACGCGCGCGGCCGCGCTCGCGGGCCTGGGCAAGACCGCGCTCGCCGCCGGGCAGTACAAGGAGGCGGCGGAGGACCTCGAGGAGGCGCTGAAGCTCTGGCCGGCCGCGAGTCGTCTGCGGCAGCCGCTCGCCATGGCCTACCGCGGCCTCGGCGAGAGCGCCAAGGCGCAGGCGAACCTGGCGCGCCATGTCGCGAAAGGACCCGAGCCCGGACTCGCCGATCCGATCGTCGACGAGATGAGCTCGCGCGTCGTCGTATCGCGCGTTCTCCTGCGCCGCGGCCAGCAGTTCGGCCGGGACGGCCGCTTCGACCTTGCAGAGCAGGCGTTCCGGGCGGCGGTGAGCTCTGATCCGGCCAGCGCAGAGGCGCGCGCCAACCTCGGCATCTCGCTCGCGAACCTCGGCAAGGTGCAGGAGGCGCGTGCCGAGCTCGCCGAATCGGTACGCCTGGACTCGGCCAGTCCTTCGGCCCAGTTCAGCCTGGCCGTGGTGCACGACCGTCTTGGCGAGGACGCGGCCGCGCGCGAGCACTACCTCGCGGCGCTGAAGCGCGATCCGGACAACGTCCAGGCGCTGGTCTATCTCGCCGACCTTTCGCTGCGCACGGGCGAGGCGCAGGAAGCTGCCGGCTACTACCGGCGCGCGCTCGCGAAGGACGAGCATTCGACTCGCGTGGCGCTTTCGCTCGCCATGGCCCTGGTGAAGGCCAATCGGCACGCCGAGGCGCGCAAGGTGCTGGAGGAAGCGCATGCCGCCGAGCCGCGCAGCGCCGAGGTCACCAACTCGCTTGCCCGGGTCCTCGCCACCGCGCCCCAGCCCTCGACGCGCGACGCGGCGCGCTCGCTCGATCTCGCCAAGACCCTGTTCGAGGCGACGAAAAGCCTGGCGGTGGGCCAGACCTATGCGATGGCGCTCGCAGAGAATGGCCGCTTCGGCGAAGCCACCGTGCTGCAGCAGGAGACGATCATCGGCTACGAGCGCTCGAGAGCGCCCGTCGACAGGAATTTCCTCGAGCGCAATCTGCGTCTCTACCAGCTGAAGAAGCCCGCGCGCGAAGGCTGGCCGGCGCAGGATCCCGCGTTCCATCCGCGGAGCCCCGCGGCGGCGCGCGTCGCTACGGTTTCCTGATATGCAGTACCCGGTCTACGCCGGGCACCTCAACCGCCTGGCTCGTGCCGTCGCTCCAGTGCACGGTGAGCTTGTCGACGCGGCTCGCCTTTCCCAGCCCGAACGTCAGCGTGCGCTCGACCTGCGATAGGTAGCCGCGCGTGGGCATCACCTGGCCTCGCTGCGTAGCGCCGCCGGCGCTGACCTCGACCCAGCTGCCAATCGCGTCGCGGTTGACGGCGCCCGAGCCCTCCAGGCGCACGCGCAGCCAGTGGTGGCCGCTCGCCTGATCGTTGCGCAGCACGAGCGCGGGGCCGTTGATCTGCGTTACCACGAGGTCGAGGTCGCCGTCGCCGTCGAGGTCGGCGTAGGTCGCACCCCGCCCGACGATCGCCTGCGCGAGCGCGCCGCGCTGCGCCGCCGGCACCTCGGCGTAGAGGTGTGGGCAGCGCTCGCCGCAATTCCAGAACATGTGCATGGGCTGCGCGTACTGCTGGCTCGCCTGCACCTTGTTGATGTCGTCCTCGATGTGGCCGTTCGCCTGGAAGAGGTCGAGGCGGCCGTCGAGGTCATAGTCGAGGAACAGCACCCCGAAGGTGAGCGCACGGCGCGTCGCCGGCCCGATGCCGGAGACGATCGCCTGGTCGTCGAAGCGCAGATCCTTGCCGCCGACGTAGAGCGCAGACATCTCGTTGGCGAAGTTGCCGATCGCGATGGCGAGCTGCGCGTCGTTGCGGTAGTGGGCGGCGTCGATGCCCATGGCGCCGCGCGCGTTGCCGTTCGCGTCGTAGGCAAGGCCGCTCTGCGTACCGACCTCGCGGAACCCGCCCTTGCGGTCGTTCAGGAAGAGGAAGTTGCGGACCGAGTCGTTGGCCACCACGAAGTCGATCCAGCCGTCGCCGTCGAGGTCGACCGGCGCGACGCCGAGCGATTTCGCCACCGGCTTGCCGGTGGCCGGGTTGAGGACGTGCATCCCGGCCGCCTCGCTCACGTCGGTGAACTTGCCCTTGCCCTGGTTGCGCAGCAGGCGCGGGAAGGTGCCCTCGAAGCTGGTGGGCTGGCCGTAGGCGCGGCCGAGGCCCGTCATGCGGAAGTCGATGGCGCGGTCGATCTCGCGCGACCAGCGCACGTAGCGGCATAGGAAGAGGTCGAGCCGCCCGTCGTTGTCCGTGTCGACGAAGGCCGCGCAGGTGTACCAGTCCTCCGGCGAGGCACTGATTCCGGCCCGTTTCGTGACATCCTCGAACTTGCCGCTCCCGCCGAGGTTGCGCAGCAGGCGCACGCCGCCGACGCCGGTGACGGCGATGTCGTCGAAGCCGTCGTTGTCGTAGTCGCCGACCGCGACGCCCATGCCGTAGAGGCGCACGGACTCGAGACCGGAGCCCGCGGTCGCGTCGCGGAAATTGCCCCGGCCATCGTTCAGGTAGAGGTGCAGGATCGGGCCGGGCTGCTTCCAGCTGCCCGAGTCGACGAAGATCAGGTCGGCGCGGCCGTTTCCGCGCACGTCGATCACCGCCACTCCGCCGCCCATGGTCTCGGGCAGCAGCTTCTCGCCGTATGCACCGTTGCGGTGGACGAAGTTGACGCGGGAAGCTCGCGTCACGTCGGTGAACGTCGCCGGCGCGATCGCATTCGCCGGCGGCGCGTCCTGCGGCAGCGGCGCCTTGACCGCGGTTTCATGGACGGGCGGGGCGCGGCCCGGGACCCGCGAGGCGAAGTACAGGGTGGCGCCGGCCAGCGCGGCCACCGCGATGACGATTACGGAAAGGCGGAAGGCGCGGCCGATCCGCCGATCGTCGGCGTCGACCAGCTCTTCCGGCCCGGGATCAGCGGGACGCAACGGCGGCGGGTGCGGCGAGGATCGGGCCGACCTCGGCCATGTAGCGTCCTGCGCGCTGCAGCGGGTAGATGACGACGGCCTCGGCGGCGTGGTTGGCTGCCGGGTTGCTCATGCGATGCTTGCTCACCGTGGTGTCGCGCGCGTTCTCATCCGGCTTGTAGCGCGCGTAGAGCAGGCGGTGGCGCTCGGCGCGCGGCTCGTCGCCGAGCGCTGCGGCGATCAGCGCGAGGTTGTAGTGGGCGGCGAGATCCTCCGAATCGAGCGCCAGCACCTTTTCGAACCAGCCTGCGGCCTCGCGCAGCAGTACGCTGCGCTTTTCACCACGCTCGATTTTGGAACGTTCGTAGAGCGTCTGTCCCAACTCGGCGAGCGCGGTGTAATCCTTGCCGAAGTCGAACTCCCGCTTGCGCGCCTCGGCGAACTCGGTGTTGATCACCGCGCGATAGGCGGCGATGGCCTCATCGAGCCTGCCGTTCTGCTTGTTCACCTGGCCGGTGAACCAGGTGACGGTCCAGGGCACGGCGGGAACCTTGGCCCTGGCGGCACGCTCCAGCGCCGCGGCCGCTTCGTCCAGGCGCCCTTCGCGCAGCGCGGCGCGCGCGATGTTGAGCGCGCCGTCGCCGCGGCCGAGCTTCTCCACCTCGGCGAATGCCGCCTCCGCCTGGCGCAACTCGCCGCGCCCGCCCTTGCGCAGCAGGCCGATGCCATAGTCGTTCCAGCGCTGCCACAGGTCGATTTTTGATTCGGGATTCCTGACGTCGCCTTTCCCTACAGGGAACTCGACCCGATCGGAAGCAAGGACGATCACCGGCAGCGTGTTCTTCGCCTTCGGATCGCGCATGAAGTGGCGCACGTAGGTGGCGTCGAACTTGCGGTAGTGCAGCCGCGCCTCGATGGTCAGCGGCTGCTTGAGGTCACGCGGCACGGTGAAGCCGTAGTGCACGGTGTCGGCCGCGCCGGGGGGGATTTGGTTGTTGTAGAGCGGCGTGAAGATGTCCTGCGGATTGCGCCGGTCGATGCGGTTGCCGTTGCGGTCGAGCATGTACACGTTGACGAAGTGCGACCAAGGGTCGACCGCGCCGCTGCCGTCCATGCCGCCGCTGCGCCCGATCACGCGCTCGCCGCTCTTCAGCACGATCTCGAGCCAAAGCTCGTTGGAGTCCACCGTGCCCTGGGTGAGCGGGTGGCCCATCTTCACCGTGCGCACCACCGCCTCGAGCAGGTAGCTCTTGCCGGGCTCGAGCGGCGGGACCTGCGGCCGCAACGGCGCGAGGAGCTTGCCGTCGATCGCGCCGCCTTCCTTCAGCCCGAACAGGTCGACGCGCACCACGCCTTCGAGGAACTTGCGGTGCGCCTCGTTCACCCACGCCGGGTAGCCGAGAAGCTGGGGCAGCGCGGTGTTGGCGGAAGGGAATTGGTGGTCATGAACCTTTAGTTCGCCGCTTTCGTCGAAGCGCTTCGCGCCGAAGTCGCCGGATTGCGCGAGCGGCATATGGCAGGCGTCGCAGCTATGCGTCGCCTTGGGCGGGTAGTAGAACGACTGCACGCCGTGGCCGGAGACGCCGGAGAGATAGTAGGTGTCGTAGTGGTTCTGGCCGCGCACCCACTTATAGTTGTTGAGCTCCGGCGGCAGGTGCACCTTGTGGCACGTGGAGCAGAACTCGGCGCCGCGATGATGCTCCTTGAGGAAGGTTTTCTTGTGGAACGCGGGCTTCGATTTGACGAGCTGGCGGTTGAGCCAGGCGAGCAGCGCGTTGTCGCTGAACGCGAAGGGGTAGTGCAGCGGCTCCTCGATCGTAAAGTCCGCGTTGCCGCGCGTGGAGTTGATGTTCGTGACCGCGTGGCATGTGGTGCAGGTAATGCCGGCGCCGGCCATCGGATCCTTCGAAAGGTCGTAGTCCGGATTGTCGAAGCGCGCATCCTCGAACGCGCCGGAAAAGAACGGCACCGGATCGTGGCAGCCGGCACACCAGCGCGAGGCGTTGAGATTACCGTCGCGCTCCTTGCTCACGCGGCGTGTTTCCCGCACCGAAAACAGGTAAGCCGGATTGCTGAAAGAGCTGAAGCGGTGCGCGCTGTGGCTCCACTTTTGATGAATGTCCTGGTGGCACTCGCGGCAGTAGCCGTCCATCTGCAGCACGCGCGCCGGGATGAAATTGCCGGTCGCGGTGCGGGCGAGCGAGGGAAAGTAGTACTTCTCGCCCGAGGCCGGCCCTTTCTGGTTCCAGCGGCGCGGGTCCTGCGCCTGCACCACGAGCATCACCACGGCGAAGCATGCGGCGAATGCAGCCCAGCGGGCGCCAAGCTTCCAGTTGATGCGCTTGCCGGCGAGGCGATGCAGCACGAAGAGCCACGCGACGGCGAACGGCGCAACAACGTGCAGCCAGTACGCAGCCGTGCGTGCCGCCGGGTCGCGCACCTCGAATGCCCCAAGCCGCGTGAGCACCAAGCCCGAGGCAAGCAGCAGCAGTGCGCACGAAAAGAGCGCGATGCCCGCGCGCACGGCGCGCCGGTTGGGGCGCCTCCAGGCGTTGCGCAGATGCAGCGCCCCGAACACGATCACCGGCACGATGACCAGCAGACCCAGCGCAAGGTGGAGCAGGAACATGAGCTGGTAGAAATAGTCCTGCAGGGTCGTGCCGGACTGCCACTCGAACCAGGTGATGGTGCCGAGGTACGCCGAGTTCACCGCCAGGACGGCAAACAGCGCGAAGACGACGAACAGCAGCTTCTTCAGCCGCGGTCCGATCGCTGGGACATAGACGATCTTCTTCGACGGGCCGTCGCCGGCCATTCGGTCCTCCCCGCGGCCATCATGGCGCGACGCGCTCTGCACGGTCAAGGCGCTCGGCGAAATTTCGCAAGATTCTCCCAAAACGCGGCGCGGGCTCGCTATGCTGTGCGTTCAGAGGGGAGGGGGACTTTGGCGGCGTCGGAGATCTTCATCCGCGACGCAGCGACGGGCGGCAGCGTTTCGTACAGCCACCACAGCGTGCGCCTCTCGAGCGCCGCCGCGCCTTGGCGCGATCTGATCCGGCTCGAGCGCTGCCACAAGGCGCTCAAGGGCGCCGAGGTCAGCTTGCTATGGAGCGGCTTCGGGCTCGTGCGCAGCGAGGGCGCGCTCGACTACCGCTTCGACGGCCAGCCGATGCGCTCGACCCGGATGATGGCCGGCGATCTCTTCGTCTACCCGCAGGGCGAGACGATGTACGTGAACATGCCGCAGCCGGTGGAGCTCACCTGCATCCAGCTCGCTCCCGCCGTGCTGGTCGCCGTCGCGGACGAGGCCGGATGCACCGCGCGCGTGGCGGCCGGCGGCTCGCTGCGCGCCGACGACGTGACAACGATGGCGACCCTCCTCGAGGGCGAGGTGCGGTCCGGTTGCGAAGGGGGCAGGTTCTACGGCGAGCATCTCGCCTACGCGCTGGCCGCGAAGCTGATCCAGCGTTACGGCGCGGCCGATGACGCGCGCGCGGATCGGCGAATGCACGGGCGCAAGCTTGCCGCGGTGCTCGACCATATCCATGCGCACGCCACCGAAGACCTGAGCCTGGAAGACCTGGCGCGCGTAGCGCGGTTGAGCCCGTTCCATTTCAGCCGCCTGTTCAAGGCCAGCACCGGCCTCACGCCTCACCAGTACGTGCTCCAGTGGCGCGTCGAAGAAGCAAAGCGCCTGCTGCGGCACAGTCGGATGGAAATCGCCGACATCGCCTATCGGCTGGGCTTCCGCGACCAGAGCCACTTTACTGCCCGCTTCCGCAAGATCACCGGCGCGACCCCCAAGCGCTGGCGCGCGAGCCCCTAGGCTCAGGACCCGAAGCGTCGATTGAAGCGCTGGTTCAGGCCTGCCCCGCTGGCGCCCTTATCCTGGGCGGGCAGCGGGGTGAGGGTATCGCCGTCGCGGGTATAGAGGTCCATGTCTTTTGCCCAGCCGTGCGTCTCGAGGACGAAGCGCCGGCTCCAGCCCTCGGGCAGCGGCGGCAGATCGGCGGCGAACTCGACGTGGATCTCCTCCCCCGGCCCGATGATCGCAAGGGCGCCGTCGGGCTGCGCGAGCAGCGCCTCGGCGGGTCCGAACTCGGTGTAGCCGCCGGCCTGCACGCGCGTATCCCACAGCGGCGCGCGTTGCTCGTAGTCGTAGTCGGGCACCTGCTGCGACCCGGTGCTGCGGCGAGGAAAGCCCATCGGTTGTACCCGCGCTCCGGCAAGCGGGAGCATGCGTTTCACCGCGGGCGCGGCTTCTGCCCACGCCACGGCGATGCGGTCCCAGTAGACCTCCTGGTTGGTGCGCAGGCGCAGGACGCGAGTTCCTTTCGGCAATCGCGGCAGCGCGAGCGCCATGGTGCGCGGCATTCCGGCCGGATAACCGAATTCCTTGAGCAGTACGCGCCACTTGCCGTCGGCGCCTTGCGCCTCGAGCGTCGGCGCGTGATACGCGGCATTCGCCTGCCAGGCGGCGAACATGGTTTGCGAGTAGGGATACTCGATCCATCCTTCGGCAACCAGAATGGGGTTTCCTTCCCCCGGCAAATCCAGAGGCGCTGCAAATTCCAGGGTGAGGACGTTTTCGCCGGCGAGGCGGCCGATGAAGCGCGGATCGACCTTACCCGGATCGGCGGCCCGGCGATCGGCGCTGCGCAGCACCGCCGTGACCTCCTCGCCGCGTTCGTTGAGCGCGCGCCGGGGCACTACGCTGCGGCGGTAGTAGAACGGCTGGCCGGTCACTTTCGGTCCGCCGGTCTCCATCCGCTCGTCGAGCGCCATCTCCCAGCCCGGCGGCAGGTCGTAGGCCGCGAGGCGCAGCGCGTCGATGTAGGCTGCTTCCTCCATCGTCTCGGCGACCTTGAGCACGTAGCGGTCGTTCCTCGGCTGCAGCAGACCTGCGGGCAGCAGGAAGTTCTCCCACGGGCGCGGTGTCGCGTACTCGCCAGGGGCGATGAGGTAGCCGAGGCCGCCTACGCCCAGGATATCGCTGACGAAGGCGTAGCGCCGCCCGTCCCAGGCGAAGATGAGCGGGCAGCTCGAGAGCTGGCGCTGCGTCTCGGCGATGCGCACCACCGCGGGACCTGCGACGCCGGTCTCGGTCTGGAACACGCCGTCGGACCAGTCGATGCGCACGTAGTCGATCGCCGCGCCTCCGGTTCCGATTGAGACAGGCGCCAAACTCTGCCCGGGGCCCGAGCTGTTGCGCAGGGTCTGGTCCACCACCCATCGCCCCGCGATGCGCGCGGCGACGCGCGTGCCGATGCCCGAGGCGTTCGAGCGGATCGAGTTGCCCGGATCGTGGCGCCCGCTCAGCGCGAGCCGGACGGACGGCGCGCGGCCGGGGCCCGGCGCGTGCAGCGCGACCGCGCCGTCGGCGTGCACGGTGACGAGCGAGGGCCCGCCTTCGCCGAGGTCGGTGAGCTGCCACGCCACCACGCCCGCATCGTCGAGCGCCCACAGGCGCTCGCCGGAGAGGCGGTACGCCGCGACGCCGCGCGGCGAGGTGGCGACGATCTCGGGCCGCCCGTCGCCGTCGAGGTCCGCGAGCGCGATCTGCGCGCGCGCGCCGGCGCCTGGTGCGCCGGCGTCGGCAATCAGCGGCTCGGCCTTCCAGCCGCCATCGGCGCCGCGCCGCCAGTGCTGCACGCCCAGGGCCGGCGTAAGCGCGAGGATGCCGGTCTCGCCGCTCGCCTGCGGGTCGCCGGCCACCGCGGCGAGCGCGGGCAGGCGCGCCACCGCTTCGAATCCCGGCGTCGCGCGCCAGGTCCACAGGAGCGCATTGTCGAGCGCCTCGTGCGGCCCGCCAGCGTGCAGCAACACCAGATCGACGCTGCGATCGTTGTTGAAGTCCGCAGCCACGAGCTGGATTGCCGCACCCGCGGTGGGCGTCGGCAGCCGGCTGGTGAGAAGCCGGAAGCTGCCGTCGCCGTTGTTCGAGACGAGCAGACGCTCGCCGCCGGCCGTGACGATGAAAAGATCGAGATCGCCGTCGTGATCGGCATCGAACAGCGCGCAGTCGCGTGCGCCCCGCACTGCCGCGAGCGCGGGCACCTGGAGTGGCTGCCATGTTCCGCCGCCCGCGTTGCGTACCAGGACCGGCGCGCCCTGCGCTCGGCACAGGAGCACGTCGGTGAGGCCGTCGTTGTCGATGTCGCCCCAGGCGGCAAAGTCGACGCCTCGAAGCTTCGCGAGCGCGTGGTCGGGTCGCGGGCGCATTTCACCACCCGATTGGACGAGGACCGCGCTGGGCGCGCCGGGTCCCCCGGGAATGAAAAGATCGACCTCGCCGTCGCCGTCGATGTCGGCCGCGGAAGGCATACCGCGCTTGTCTCGAGTAGAAGCTAGAAGAACCACTGCATCCCTGAACAGCGGCCCAGCCGGCACGGCCGCGGGCACAGGCTTGCGCGCGGCGGGAAGCGCCTCGCTCTTCGGTCCCATGCGCGTGTATTTGAACTCGGCAAGGCGCGACAACGGGTTGCGGGCCTGGCGATTGAACACGTCCATGCGCAGCTGCGCTTCCGGCTCGCGCCCGAGGCGTCCGAGCGCCTGCGCGGCGCCGTAGTTCGCGCTGCGCAGGCCGGGATCGAGCGCGTCGGCGCGCTCGAAGAGCGGCAGCGCGTCGGCGGCGCGGCCTTGCGCGAGCAGCGACTGCGCGAGAAAGTAGGCGGCGTAGGCGTCGCGCGCATCCGCGTCCAACGCCTGGCGCAGCAAGGCTTCGGCGTTCTGCGGCGGCTCGCCGCGCAGCGCGATCAGCCCGAGCGTATAGAGGATGCGGGCTTCTCCCGGGTGCTCCTTGAGAAGCGCGTGCAGCGCCTCGGTGGCTGCGCGCTCGTCGCCCTCGGCCTGGCGGTTGAGCTGCGCGAGGGCGGCGTCGAAGCGTGCCTCGAACCAGCGCGGATGACGCTCGGCGAGGCGGACGAAGACCTTGTGCGCAGCGTCGAACTCGAGCTTCCCCATGAGGCCGACGCCGCGATCGTGCTCCACCATGTCCTTCTCCGCCGGGCCGCCTGAGTCCTTAGGCTGGCACCCGGACAGGAGCAAGAGCGCGGCGAGAAGAAGCGCTTTAGCGGTCAGTGGTCGACGCTTCCCACGATGGAGTCGGCGCGCCAGCCGCGCGGGGTCTTCACGGCGATCACCGCCACGGCATCGTACGGCGCGTGCATGAATTTCACCGCCGCCACCGCGGTCCGGTCCCGGGCGGTCTCGGCAATGAAGAACGGCAGCAGCGGCGAAACGCCCTCCTCGAGCCGGGGCAGGAGGGGGAAGTAGGCGTCGAGCGGGGTCTCGTAACTCGCGAGACTCTTGATTGCATCGACGCGCGCGCGCTGCTCGTCCGAGAGTGGCGCCGGCCCATGGGCGAGGTCGGCGACCCGGCCGTGGTCGCGCACGCGCCAGAGCTTGAGCCGCGCGGCGAGCTCGGCGCGCTTGCCCGCGCTCGCGGGCCCGAGCTCGGCCGCGAGCGCGGCGAAATTCGTCGTCGTCATCCAGCCCTCGAAGAAGCGATGAAAGAAGTCGAGCAGCGCTTCGTCGACGTAATGCTGGCGCGATTGATGCGCGGGCACCGGGGGCAGCCTGCGGCCGCTCCAGTGCAGCTCGAAGGGCTTCGAGCCGTCGGGCAGGCTGATCCCTTCGAGGAACGAGACGTCCCCGAGGCCCTGGCTGACGAACCAGTCGCGCTTCTGGCTCTTGGTGGTGGCCTTGATGAACCCTTCGAGGCGAGGCTGGATTGAATCCCACGCCTGCGGCGTGCGCTTGGCTCCTTGCACGGGCGCGAACTGCAGCAGCACGTCGTAGGTCGCCTTCGCGGCGGCCAGCGTGTCGGCGCGCCAGAAGCGCGTCAAGTCGGCGTGATGCGACCCGGCGCCGCCGCGCGCCTTCGGGTGTCCCCAGGCGCGGGTGGGATCGCAATCGACGCCGCTCTTGGCGCCGTAGGGGACTTCCGGCACCCCTTGGTGCGCCCACGAGTCCTGCAGGATGTGCAGCGCCTCGCCGAGCTTGAGCAGCATGAAGCCGGTCTTTTCGGGCGGCACCTTCGTCATCGCCGCCGCGGCTTTCATTGCGACCTCGCTTCCGGCGACTACGGCGCGCACCTCGGGGTCGCCGGGCACGGCACCTGCCGTCGGGTAATGGTGGCCGCCGGCCCGCTTTACGCCGATATCGTCCTTGCCGAGGCATGCGTACATGAGCCCGACGTCCAGGTACTGCATGTCGCCGGAATCGACCCGCTGGCTGCCGGTGGCGATGGTCGCGGCCTCACGCTCGTTGAACCCGGCCTTGAGGGCGAGCCACTGGGTCATGCCGAAATGCACGTCGCTTTCGAAGGCCCAACAGCTGATCGCGGCGAGCAGCGCAGCTGGCAGCGACAGAAATGAGATGCGACGCACCCGAACCCTCCCCGGTCGATGGTAACCCGTAGGCTGGGACACGCGCGAACATTCATGAGCGTCGGCGCGCGGATTCATGATGATTCGCGCTCAATCGCACACGCGTAAGTTTCGTGTAAGTCCGCGAGGCAGCTTCGTCCAAAACACAGCAAAATTCCACTAGACCCTTTGGCAGCGGCCTCTTATAACGAGTACAAGAAACGGGAGGAGACCACATAGGCTCTGCGCGTGCACTCGCCGTGACGCCGCCGAAGGCGGTGTTGATCGCGGCTTGCTGTGCAGGATTTTTGTGCGCTTACGTGCTCACGCCACCGGGAGAGCAGAACTAACCATGAAAACCGCTCCGCTTCTGAAGATCCTCGCTGTCGCAGTCTCGTGCATGGGCTTGGTATCGGCGCACGACGACGATCGCCACGGCGATCGCGACAAGCCGATTCCTCTGACGGTGCCGAAGGCGAAATGCGGGCCGCACGATCGGCCTGAAAGCGCGCTGCAGGGCCAGGTTCCGATCGCGCTGCGCGTCGCGGGCTTCCAGGGCTTCAACTGCAACCTGGAGCTGGTCGGGCAGTATCGCGGCGACGGCGCCAACTGGCAGACCACGCAGTTCAAGCAGAAGGTCAAGGGCCACGATGGTCGCGACCGCGACGACGATGACCACGATCGTCACGAAGGCGGCAACAAGCACACACGGGTCTGCGGCTATCACGGCACCGCCTCGCCGAAGCTGAGCCTGCCGGGCCGCGCCAATCTGGGCGTTCCGGTGATCGACCTGACCGATCCGCGTACGCCGAAGCCGACCGCCTATCTCCAGACGGTCTCGATGCTCGACCCGTGGGAGTCGCTCAAGGTCAACGAGCGGCGCCAGCTCCTCGCAGCGGACAATGCCCAGGACGGTGGCTTCGGCAATGGCGGACCGGAGGTCGACATCTACGATCTGTCGCAGGATTGCCGCCACCCGCAGCTGCTGGCGAGCGCGCCGGTCGGCACGGGCGCCGACGGCGGCCTGGTGCACAAGGTGATAGGCCACGAAGGCAGTTGGGCGCCCGACGGTCTGACCTACTACGGCGGCGACCTCAACGCTGCGCAGTACTACGCGGTCGATACCACCGACCCCAGCCGGCCGAAGCTGCTTTCGACCTGGACCCCCGGCATAGCTAACGTCCACGGCTTGTCGATCAGCGACGACGGCAAGCGCGGCTACTTCGTGATCCTCGGCTTCGGCGCAGGCCTGACCGACCCGAATGTGCCCGCAACGAACGGCCTGCAGATCTACGACCTGACAGACATCCAGGCACGCAAGCCCAATCCTCAAGCGAAGCTGGTGAGCACGCTGCTGTGGAAGGATGGCTCGGGTGCGCAGCATACGATCCCGGTCAAGATCAGCGGCAAGCCCTACGTGATCTTCATCGACGAGGCGGGTTCCGGCGGATTCGCCTCCGCCGCGCAGAACGCCGCAGCTTGCGCTGCCGGGATGCCGCCGTATCCGATGGCCCGCATCATAGACATCAGCGACGAGAAGAATCCAAAGATCGTCTCGCGCGTGATGCTCGAGACGCACGATCCGGCCAACTGCTCGAAGGTCAGCCCGGACGTGGTCGGGCTGACGACGTTCACCTACGGCAGCCACTACTGCAGCGTAGACAACAAGAAGCACGCCACCACCCTTGCGTGCGGCTACTTCAACTCCGGCATCCGGGTATTCGACATCCGCGATCCGCTGCGGCCGAAGGAAATCGCGTACTACAACCCGGCCGCCACCACGACCCAGAGCAAGGGCTCGAACCATAACCGCGCCGGCGGCTGGATCGCCGGGCATGCGGACTGGTGCTCCGCGCAGGTTCACCTCGATGCGGACCGGCGGCTCCTCTGGACCACGTGCCAGGACAACGGCGTGGTGGTGCTGAAATTCAGGGAAGGCGTCTGGCCGTTCCCGGACAGCAGCACTCCGGGAGGCGAGCAAAACTGACAGGTAGGAGAAACACACCCGAGCCCCGCCTAGAGCGGGGCTTTTTTTTGGTACTGTAGGCAAGGGGAGGGATCGAACAGCCGTATGCCGGTCGCAAGGATCGCGTTCGCTTCGCTCGCGCTCGCCGTGCTCGGCGCGCTGTGGTACGCGTTCAGGCCGCAAGCCGTGGTCCCGACTGCGCCGGTCGCGCCGTCGGCCTCGCAGGCCGCTCCGAGCGCAATCGAGGAGAGGGTTTTCAACTTGGTGGTGCGCGGCGGCAAGCTTTCCTCTGGTCCCCAGGCGCTGAGGGTGCGCCAAGGCGACCAGGTGCGGCTCTCAATCGACTCGGACGCGCCCGACGAGCTGCATGTGCATGGCTACGATCTGAAGCTCACGCTCAAGGGCGGCGAGCCGGCGACGCTGGAGTTTGCCGCCGCGCGCAGCGGGCGCTTCGAGCTCGAGTTGCACCGGCGCCATGCGGAGATCGCCGCGCTGGAGGTCTATCCGCAGTGAAGGCGCTCATCGGCGCGCTGCTCGTTCTCTGGCCGCTCGCGGCGGCGGCGCATGCTTTCGGCCAGACCTACGTGCTGCCGTTGCCCTTCTGGATGTACGCCTTCGCCGCGTCGGCGGCACTGGCGCTGTCCTTCGTCGTGGTCGGCTATCTCGCGACGGCCAGGAGTGCGCCGCACGACGCGCGCCCGGCTCAGGAAGACGAGGCGCGATGGACGCTGGGACCGGTGCTGGGCGTGCTGCGCGCGCTCAGCCTCGCGCTCCTGCTGCTGACCCTGCTCACGGCGCTGCTCGGCACGCCGAACCCGTTCGCCAACTTCGGCGTCACCTTCTTCTGGATCGTGTTCGTGCTCGGACTCACCTACGTCGTCGCGCTCATCGGCGACGTCTATGCCGCGGTCAACCCGTGGCGCGCACTCTGCGACCTGCTCGAATGGCGCTACCCGGGCGCGTTCCGCGCGCGCATCGCGTATCCCTCATGGCTCGGCTACTACCCGGCGCTCGTGCTCTACATGGCGTTCATCTGGATCGAGCTCTTCGGGCATGCGTCTCCCCGCGGCCTCGGCCTGGCGCTGCTCGCCTACACCCTCATTACGCTGGGCGGCGCACGCCTTTTCGGTCCGGAGGCCTGGTTCCGCCACGGCGAGATGTTCGCCGTGGTCCTGCGCCTGATCGCGAAGATGGCGCCGCTCGAGTACACGGCACGCGGCCTGCGCCTGAGGCGGCCTTTCATCGGGTTGATCAAGGAGCCGGCAGACCATCCGAGCCTGCTGCTCGTCGTGCTCTTCATGCTGTCCTCGACGGCCTTCGACGGCGTGCATCAAACGCTGCCCTGGGTGCAGGTGTTCTGGAAGCAAATCTACCCGACGCTCGCGGCGCTCACCCACCAGCCTTATGTCTTCCTCGTAGACTTCTACTATTACTGGCAGTGGGCGATGCTGTGCCTTTCGCCGTTCTTCTACCTGACGGTGTACCTCGCTTTCGTCTGGCTGATGAAGCGCGTCGCGCGGAGCGACCGGCCGCTGCGCGAGCTGGCGCTCGAGTTCACCTTTTCGCTGGTGCCGATCGCTTTCGTGTACCACGTCACCCACTACTACACGCTGCTCGTGGGGCAGGCGCCGGCCATGGTGCCGCTGGCGTCGGATCCGTTCGGCTGGGGCTGGAACTTGTTCGGCACCGCGCGGCAGGGCGCGCAGCCAGTGGTGGTGCCCGCCGACTTCGTGTGGCACAGCCAGGTGGCGCTCATATTGGTCGGCCACGTGGTGAGCGTGTATCTGGCCCACTTGCGCGCGCTCGAGCTCTTCCCGCGCGCCAGGCAAGCGGTGTGGAGCCAGCTTCCGATGCTTGTCCTGATGGTCGCTTTCACCACCGCGGGCCTGTGGATCCTGTCGCTGCCGATCGCCGCGGGCCAGGTGGTGGTGCCGCAGACGAGCGCGATCACCGCCTTGCCGCGGACGTAGAATCGAGGCTGCAGGGAGGAGCTCCATGGGCGGGCGCCGGATCGCGCTTTCGCTGGTTCTCGCGGCGTTGGTCGCCGGCGCGGTTGCGCTTGCATGGCCGCGATCTCAGTTCGACATGGTCAAGGAGCTCGCCCGGATCGCCGCGCAGCAGGGGCCCTGGGACAACCCGTGGAACTTGCAGGAAGCCAAGATCGGCAGCCTCCAGGCCGAGTTGCGCACCGAGCGCGACCCGATCAAGCGGCTGATCCTGCAACGCGAGCTGGCCATGCAGTACGTCTACGGCGGCACCGCCGAGCCGGGCATCGCGCTACTGGAGAAGCTGCTGCAGGAGTACGACAAGCAGCTTCCGCCGCGCGACGTCCAGACCCTGAAGGGCGACCTCGCGCTCGCGTGGCTGCGCCTCGGTGAGCAGCAGAACTGCACCTGGAGCCGTAACTCCGATTCGTGCATCTTTCCGATCAAGGACGAGGGCATCCACAAGGAACGCCGCGGCGCCGCCGAGGCCGCAAAGCACTATGCGGAGCTGCTGGCGGATCCCTCACTCGATCCCGAGGATGCGCTGGTCTATCAGTGGCTCTACAACATTGCGCACATGGTGCTCGGTCAGTGGCCCGATGCCGTGCCAAAGCGTTGGCGCATCCCGGCCGAGGCATTCAAGTCCGATCACGACATCGGTCTGTTCCGCGACGTTGCGGCGAGCCGCGGCGTGAGCGTCCACGGCCGCGCCGGCGGGGTGGTGCTGGAGGATTTCGACAACGACGGCCATCTCGACCTCATGACCTCGCACATGGGCATCGAGGAGCAGGTCAACTTCTTCCGCAACAAGGGTGACGGCCACTTCGCGAATATGACCGAGCGCGCGGGACTGAAGGGCATCACCGGCGGGCTCAACATGGTGCAGGCCGACTACGACAACGACGGCTGCATCGACGTCTTCATTCCGCGCGGCGCCTGGCTCCACGACAAGGGGCAGCATCCGAGCTCGCTCCTGCGCAACAACTGCGACGGGACCTTCACCGACGTTACGGCCAAGGCGGGGGTGCTCAACAACTACCCGACGCAGACCGCGGCATGGGCGGACTTCAATGGCGACGGCTGGCTCGATCTGTTCGTCGGCAACGAGATCGTGCGCGACAAGGTCCGGTGGCCCGCGGACGCCAGGAACTTCCGCCTGTACATCAACAACCGCGACGGCACTTTCACCGACGTGGGCGCGCAAAGCGGCATCCAGCTCGACGGCATGGTGAAGGGCGCGGCTGTAGATGACTACGACAACGACGGCTGGCCGGACCTGTATGTCTCGGTAATGGGCGGGCCGAACCACCTCTTCCGCAACACCGGCGCGGCCGGCAAGACGCCCAAGTTCGTCGACGTGACCGAGAAGGCTGGCGTGGCCGAGCCGCACATGAGCTTCACCACCTGGTTCTTCGACTACGACAACGACGGCTGGCCGGACATCTTCGTCTCAGGATACTGGGCGACGGTGTCGAACATCGTGCGCGAGTACCTCGGCGACAAGGCCAATGCCAAGGGCGATCGGCCGCGCTTGTACCGCAACAATCGCGACGGCACCTTCACCGACGTCTCGCGCGAGACGCGCATCGACCGGCTCCTGCTCACCATGGGCGCAAACTTCGGCGACCTCGACAACGACGGCTGGCTCGACTTTTATCTCGGCACCGGCGCGGCGCCGCTCACCAACATCGTGCCGCACCAGATGTTTCGCAACGCGGGCGGCAAGTATTTCCAGAACGTCACCACCTCTGGCGGCTTCGGACATCTGCAGAAGGGTCACGCGGTGGCCTTCGGCGATATCGACAACAACGGCAACCAGGACGTGTTCGAGATGATCGGCGGGGCCTTTACCGCCGACCGGTTCTACAGCGTGCTCTTCAAAAACCCCGGCCACGGCAACCACTGGATCAAGCTGCGCCTCACGGGGGAGAAAGCGAACCGTTTTGCCATCGGCGCCCGTGTGCGCTTACAGGTGACCGAGAACGGAAGCCGGCGCGAGATCTACCGGACGGTGTCGAGCGGGGGCAGCTTCGGCGCCTCGAGCCTGCGCCCGCACATCGGCCTCGGGAGCGCCGCTTCGGTCGACTTCCTCGAGATCCGCTGGCCCGGCAGCGGCCTGGTGCAGCGCTTCGAGGGACCGATTGCCAGCGACCGGACTTACGAGCTGCGCGAAGGCTGGGCGCAGCTGAAGGAATTCAAGCTGGCCCCATGAGATCGCTCGCCGCCCTCGTGGTCACGCTTTCGCTGATCGGCTGCAGCCGCGACGACGCGAGGGACAGCACTCCGCAGCGCGACGCGCCGCCGCGCGAGGCCGCGGTCTCGGCGCCTGCCGATGGCGCTACGAGGTCCGGCTGGTGGGAAGCGCGCAGCGAGTTTCCCGCGCAAAGGGGAACGAGCCTGTTCGAAGGACGCGATACGACGAGAGCGCAGATCCGGCACCGGCCGCCGCCGGGGCGTGAAGCGATGCCTGTTCCCGGCGTCGCTCAGGGGCCGCCGCTCCCGCCGTACACGTACGTGGGCAAGGTGGCCCGCGGCGGCGAAGGCTACGCGGTGCTCGCACGCGACGAGCGCGTGTTCGTGGTCGGCGTCGGCGACGCGGTGGGGAACGGGTATCGCGTTCGCTCGATCAGCGAACGCGAAGTGGTCTTGTTCAACCTCGACTTCGACATGACCCGGAAGCTTGCCTATTCGGCCGCCGCGTCGAACGCGGTGCTGCCCGCGGACGCCGCGCTCACCGCGGCCTCCGACGACGTGTCGCTGCGCATCTCCGGTCCGAGCCAGGTCGCCGTAGGCGAGCAGTTCACTCTTACGGTGAGCCTCGACAGCGGCTTCAGCGCCGCCCTCGAGAGCGGCAAGGTAGAGGTGCGCTTCGACCCGAAGGTGCTCGAGATCGTTGGCGAGAGCGCCTCGTCCGGCGCGGCGCGCGTAGAAATCGGCGGCGCGTACGTCGGTCATCCCGCGCCGGCGACGCTCCAGTTCCGCGCCCACGCCGCCGCGCCCGGCGGGACCGAGGTCCGGGTCGTGCCCACGAGCATCGCTGACACCGACGGGCGCAACCTCGGCGTCAACGTGCCGCAGCCGTACCGTCTCATGGTTGTCCGCGCCGCTGCCGGCGCGCCGGATGTTGCTTTCGGAAGCAGGGGTCGCGGCCCCTCTCCGACTTCCGCGCCGAATGCGGTGCTCCCTGCGCGAAACCCGGCTCCGCAGACCGAAACCCCTTCGGAGACCGAGCCTCCTCCGCAGACCGAACCGCCGGACGACGGCTAGCGGCTTGGCTGGGGAAAGGCGAGCTTCTCCAGCCGGGCTGCGGCCAGTGCGGCTACGGCAAGCCCGCCTTCCAGTACGCCTTGAGCCTTCCGTCCAGATCGTCGTGAACGACCTTGCCTCCGACGACGGTCAGCACCGAGCGCAGGTCGATCAGTTTCTCGTCGGGTACGGCGCGTTGGTCGAAGTAATCGCCGGACAGCACCACTACATCGCCGAGCTTGCCTTCCTCGATGGTGCCCAGCTTGTCTTCGGCACTGAGGAACCAGCCGTTGTTGGCCGTATACAGCCTCATCGCATCATTGCGCCCCAGCGTCTGGCCGGCGTTGATGAGCTGGCCGCGTGCGTTTTTCCCGGTGACGGCGTAATAAAGATTGATCCCCGGGCTCATGGTCGAGATCTGCATGCCGTCGGAGCTCATGCCGACCGGGATGCCGCTCGCAAGGATGTCGCGGAATGGCGGGCCGTTGTTGGCCGAGTCCCCGGTGAGCCATCGCCAGCCGCCGAGCACGTTCACGCCGCCGCCGAGCTTCTTCAGCTTCTGGAGGTAGTCGGGCGTGATCACGGGCACGTGTGCGAGCACCCAGCGCAGCTTGGTGATCCCGTCCGGGATGCGCTCGGGATTGGCCGGATTGGTCAGCTCGTCGTTCACCGCCTGCCAGCCGTCGATGATCACCTTCCAGTCGAGCGGCAATCCGGGCAGGGCGAACACCGGGAAGTTGAGCGAGTGGTTCTCGTTGCGCCATTGCGCCTGCGCGACCAGCCGCGTGCCGTTGAACCACGTGGGCGTGCCGGGCGCCAGGAAGTTGTCCGCCGTGAACTCGCCGATGCCGAGCACGTGCAGCATGTCGCCGCCGAAATCGTTCCAGCTATTCAGCAGGCGCGCCATCAGCTCCGGCGTGTCGAGCTTCTCTTCGACGTGCAGGAAGTTGATCCAGATCCGGTTGGTGAGCTCGCCCTGCTGCGAGAGCGTGCGCACCGAGTCGTGCGCGCGGTAGCGGTCGAAGTCCGCGGCGCCGTCGCTCGGGTTACCCACCAGTGGCACGGTGAACGGGAAGCCGCCCTGGTCGAGATGCGTAGTAACCCCGACCCCGGCGGCGTAGCGCATGGCGTCGCGCAGGCCCTGGAGCATGGAGTCGCGCGTCTGCATCTGGCGCAGCAGGAAAAGCGCCGTGGTGCACGGCGTCGCGACGCCGAACGCACCGCCGTCGATGAAGCCGTCGGCGCCCACCGGCACGCCGTTCTTCACGAGGAAGTCCCTGCCCAGCGCGTTGGTCGCGCCCGGGCCGCTGAAGCCCTCCATCATGAAGACGGGGTGGTCGGGCACCGCCTTGGTGAGCTCGTCCAGCGTGGGGAAGCGAACCGGCTGCGGATCCTTGAAGAATTGGTTGCGACTGAAGCCGCCGACGGCGGTGATCCATTCACCCGGCTTTGCCTCTTTCGCGCGGGCGGTAAAGGTGGCCAGCGCTTCGGGAATGGAATTGGCGAATTCGAGACGCGTGTCGCGGCCAGGGCGCAGGCCGAGAAGGATGATGTGATTGTGGCTGTCGATGATGCCGGGCACGGCGGTGCGGCCGCGGAGGTCGATCTCGCGCACGCAATCGTCGTCGCCGTCGTGGGCGCCGTGGCCGACGGCGGCGAAGCGTCCGTTCCGGATGAGCACCGAGGACACGATGCGGTCCTTGGCGTCCATCGTGTGGATCCTGCCGTTCACCAGTCTCAGTGCCTTGTTGCCGGCGCAGCGCTCGTCGTCGCGGTCGTTGTCCGCCAGCGATGGCATGGCGGCGGCAAGCAGGGCCGTGAATGCGCCGGCCAAGAGCGCGGCGCGTCGCAGACGCACTATGGAGTTGACTTCCATGAACGTTCCCCTCCTCTGAAGAACGGCGTTCCGAATTAGTGCGGGACGTGCGTCCCGCGAATGAATCTATACCCGCTCGCGAATGAAAATTGAAGCGCAGTTTCTCCGCGCGTGGGTCCTGGAGTGGGACGGAATCCTTACGCCTGCGTCAGGCCGCGAGCTCGCGGAACTCCCAGCCCTCGCCGTTCGCGGGCGCCTTGGTTCCGGAGAGGAGCACGAGGCTCGGCACGTCGCCCTCGTCGCTGTGCAGGCGGTAGCGCTCGCGGTCGAGGAGGGTGAACCAGTCGCCCTTCGCGTTCTGCACCGAGCGCCAGCCCTGTCCGGCGTGCAGCGCGATGCAGGCGCGCTCGGGCTCGGCGAGCACCAGCCACGCGCCTGCGGCCGGAATCGCCTGGCGCCAGCGGTTGGCGGCCTCCATGAGCTCGGGCTGCACCGAGACGAGCTTCGCCTTGCCCTCTTTAGGGAAAGCCGCCTTCAGGGCTTCGGCCAGGGCGGTGTCGATGGCGCTCGCGAGACGCGGGGCGGCGCGCGGAGCCTCGGAGGCGCGCAGGCTCCAGCCCTTGGCGCGCTCGCCGTGGATCTTCGCGAAGTGGTGGCGCAGGTACGCCTCCTCCTCCGCCGGGGTCGACAGGCCGTCGCTCCAGGGGAGCACCGCGTAGCGCACGAAATGGTTCGAGAGCACCAGCGTCACGCGACAGGGCTTGGTCCACTCGAGCGTCCTGAGCGCCGCTACCGGACCCTGCCACGGCTCGGGGCCGGCGGCGGGATCGCACGCCAGGCTGCGCCCGCCGGCGAGCAGCTCGCCCGGCGTAAGCAGCACGCGCAGCTTCTCAGGAAACAAACGTGACACGGTCGATCTCCTGCAGCGTGGTCTGGCCCTTGCGCACCGCATCGAAGGCGGCGTCGCGCAGGAGCCGCGTGCCCGAGCGCTGCGCGGCTTCGCGGAGCTTCCGGACCGACGCCCGGCCGGTGATCAGCTCGCGCAGCTCGTCGTTCAGGATCATGAGCTCGGCGATCGCCATGCGCCCCTTGTAGCCCGCACCGCGGCACTCGCGGCAGCCCTTGCCGACGACGAACTTCCAATGCGAGACGTCGACGTCTGCGAGCCCGGACTCCGCGAGCGCCTCCTTCGAGGGCTTGTCCGGCTCGGCGCAATGCGGGCAGACCATGCGCACCAGGCGCTGCGCGAGGATGGCGTTCAGCGCCGAGACGAAGCCGTAGAGGTCTACGTTCATGTGCATGAAGCGCCCGATCACGTCGAACACGTTGTTCGCATGCACCGAAGTGAACACGAGGTGGCCGGTGAGCGCGGACTGCACCGCGATGTTCGCGGTCTCCGGGTCGCGGATCTCGCCCACCATGATCTTGTCCGGGTCGTGGCGCAGAATCGAGCGCAGGCCGCGGGCGAAGGTGAGGCCCTTCTTCTCGTTCACCGGGATCTGCAGCACGCCGGCGAGCTGATACTCGACCGGGTCCTCGATCGTGACGATCTTGTCCTGGCCGCTGTTGATCTCGCTGATCGCGGCGTAGAGCGTGGTGGTCTTGCCGCTGCCGGTGGGCCCGGTCACGAGCAGCATGCCGTAGGGCTCCCGCGAGAGGCGCCTCAAGCGCCGCACGTCGTCGGGCTCGAAGCCGAGCGAGTCGAGCGAGAGCTGCTGCTGGGTCTGCTCGTAGAGCGACTGCTTGTCGAGCACCCGCAGCACCGCGTCCTCGCCGTGGATGCTCGGCATGATCGAGACGCGGAAGTCGACCGCGCGGCCGTGCTCGAGCGCCTTGAAGCGGCCGTCCTGGGGCACGCGCCGCTCGGTGATGTCGAGCTCGGCGAGCACCTTGACGCGCGCGATCGCCTGCTCGGCCTGCGCGCTGTCCTGGATCAGCTTGACCTGCGAGAGGATGCCGTCGATGCGGAACTTGATGGCGAGGCCGGCGGGCAGGGTCTCGAGGTGGATGTCGCTCGCGCCGAGGAGGAGGGCGTCGCGCAGGGTGGAGCGCACCAGGCGCACGACCTCGCTCGACTCGTCGCCGATCGCCTTGAGCGAGAGGTCCTCGACCCGCCCGCTCTCGGCCGGCCCGGTGGCGGCCTGCGCCTCGACGTCGTCGAGGGCGTGCATCGATTCCTCGTGGGAGGCGAGGAAGGCGACGAGGTCGCCGCGGTGCACCAGGCACCAGCTGAACGGCTCGGCGATGCGCTCCTCGGCCCACGCATGCAGCTCGCCCGAGAACGGGTCGTCGAAGGCGAGCAGCAGCCTGCCGTCGGCCGCGCGCAGCAGCGCGCAGCCGCGCTGCGAGCATTCGCCGAAGGGCAGGAGCTCGAATGCCGCGGTCGCCTCCCTCAGCTGGGACATGGTCAGGTACTCGAGGCGCAGCGTCTTGGCGAGCCGCGCGGTGAACGCGTCGGCGTCGCCCTGCTGCGTCTCCTCGAGCACGTCCACCAGTCGCCGGCGCGAGGCGGAGGCGAGCTTGCGCGCCTGGGCGATCTCGCCCGCGGTAATGGTCATTGCAGGTTCCCCGCGAGCTCGAAGATCGGCATGTACATGAGGATCACGATGACGCCGATGACCAGGCCGATGATGGTCATCAGGATCGGCTCGAACAGGCGCGTGAACCAGTCGACCCAGCGCGCCATCTCCTCGTCGTGGAAGGCGGCGATCTGCTCGAGCATCTCGCCCATGTTGCCGCTTTTTTCCCCGACATTCAGCATGCGCAGCGCCACCGGCGTGGTGAGGCCGTTCGCTTCCATGGACTGCGCTACGCCGCGGCCCTCGCGGATCGCCCGGCTTGCGCGCGCGAGCCGCTCGCGCAGGAGCGGGTGCAAAAGCTCCCCGCCCATGTCGAGCGCCGACACGAGCGGCGTGCCGCCGCGCAGCAGCATGCCGATGGTGCGGTAGAAGCGTGCCAGCTGGTACATCCTGAGGCGCTCGCCGAGCGCCGGCAGGCGCCACAGCGCGTCGCCGATCGCGGTGCGCACGTTGGCCAGCCGCAATGCATACACTCCGAGAACAATCAGTCCCCCAAAAACCGAAAGGAACACCGGGGCGTGCTTGTCAACCGCGCTTCCCCAGGTGAGAAGCAGGCGCGAGAAGAGCGGCAGCGCGCTGCCGCGCTCCTCGTAGATGCGGCCGAAGCGCGGCACCACGTAGAGCAGCAGGAACAGGCTCACGATCCCACCCACCCCGATGAGCAGCGCCGGGTAGATCGAGGCGTTCACCACGCGCTTCTTGATTGCCTCGAGCTGGGCCGCGTAGGCGACGTAGCGCCCGAGCGCCGGCGCAAGGTCGCTCGTCTTCTCGCTCGAGCGCACGGTGGCGACGTAGAGCGGCGAGAACGTCTGCGGGAACTCCTCGAGCGCGTTCGAGAACGTCTGGCCCTCGCGCAGCACCTCGACCAGGCGCTCGATGATGCCGCGCCAGTCGCCGCGCTTCTCCTTCTGCGCCAGCGTGTCGATCGCCTCGGGCAGGGGCAGGCCGGCGTTCAGCAGTACGCGCAGCTCCTGGCTGAAGAGCGCCACCGGGAACCGCTCGCCGCCGCGGCGCCACGGCAGGCCGAGCGAGCCCTTGGCGCGCACGCTGAGCACGGTGTAGCCGCGCCCCTCGAGCTGGCGCACCGCGGTGACTTCATCTGGGGCCTGGAAGTCGAGCGCCTCGACGGCGCCGCCGGGTCCGATCGCCTTGAGCTCGAAGCGCATTTCGCGGCGGGCCTAGTGGTTCGTGAGGTCGGCGTTCTCGCCGCTGCCGCCGGGCTGGCCGTCCTTGCCGTAGGAGAGGAGGTCGAACTCGCCCTTCTCGCCCGGGAACTTGTAGACGTAGGGCCTTCCCCAGGGATCGAGCGGGATGTCCTTGCGCAGGTAGGGCCCGGCCCACTTCGGCTCGTTGGCGGGCTTGGTGACCAGCGCCTTCAGTCCGGCTTCGTTGTCGGGATAGCGGCCGGTGTCGAGGCGGTACTGGTCGAGCGCCTTCTCGAGGGCGTCGATCTGCGCCCTGGCGACCTGGATTTCCGATTTCCCGACCTGGCCGAAGTAGCGCGGCGCGACGAAGCCGGCGAGCAGGCCGATGATCACCACGACCACGAGCAGCTCGAGCAGCGTAAAGCCGCGCATGCCACCACCCCGTTGAATTCGAGCCTCTTTGGGGCCCATCGTGACTTTCCTTTCCGAACCGCTATGTTAGACGAGAAACCGGCGCCGGAATGCCGCGGGCGGCGATTGTCGGATTTACACGGGCAAGACCCGTTGCACGCCGAAAGTCATATTGCGTCAATGCTTTTTTCGTGTTCTGTCATCTCGCTGAAACGAGCGCGCCGGGAAAAAGCTCGATCCGGATGGCGAGGAAGTGGGGTACGGCCCACTCGCAGGCTGCGCCCTCATTCATCTTCATCGCTCATGAACCGATGAACGAGCCGAATTGGTAGCGCCCGCACCGTCGCATATCGTGGCTCGGGAGGAGGAGCCATGAAAAAGCATGGAGTTTCGCGCAGGGATTTCCTGAAGTCGGGCGCGCTCGCCGCATCGGCGGGCGGCCTCACCGCAGCAGTCGCGAGCGCCACGGCCGGCGGGTCGTCCGAGCGCAGCGAGGATCTCGTCCTGGTGAACGGCCGCATCCACACCATGGACGACAAGAACCGGATCGTCGATTCGGTCGCGATCCGCAACGGCCAGTTTGTTTCGATCGGGCACGACTCCGGGTCGCGCTCCGGCAAGCGCATCGACCTGCGCGGCCGCACCGTGGTGCCGGGCCTCATCGAGAGCCATACCCACTTCGTGAGCCTCGCCAACCGGCCTGGCTACCACGTGGCGCAATGGGAGCTCGCCAACAACATCGGCGAGGTCCTCGCGCTGCTCGCCGAGCGCCGCGCGCGCGGCGACGTGCCCCCGGGCGCCTTCATCACGGCGATGGGCGCCGGCACGCCGCGCATGTTCGCGGAGCTGCGCCTGCCCACGCTCCAGGAGATCGACGCGGTCGTGTCCGACCGGCCGGTGTTCCTCTACCAGGGCGGCGGCGGCCCGGCGCGGACCAATTCACTCGGCAAGGCGTTTTTCGCCACCGTCACGAATCCCACGGTGACAGTCGGCGCCGATGGGACCATCGCCGGCGGCAATCCGAACCAGGCAAATGCCGCGCTGTACCACCTGCGCATCCGGCAGACCTTCGAGGACAAGAAGCGCAGCGCGCTCGACGCGCAGGCGTACTCGGCGAGCGTCGGCATCACCGCCGTGCTCGACCAGACGCTCGTCGCGAGGGCCGACGGCACCCTGAACCCGGCCCTCTACGACCCGCAGCCGACCGACGCGCTCTTCACGCTCAACCATTACCGCATGTACGACGCGTGGCTGCAGCTCGAGCGCGAGCACCGCAACCTGATCCGGCTGCAGATCAACTTCCTGCACAACCAGGGCTTCGACGCCCGGTTCGGAGCCACGATCGACAGCCAGCTGCCGGAGCTGCGCGAGCGGCTCAAGAACCAGTTCCAGTTCTTCGGCAACGACATGGTGCGCACCGGCGCGATCGGCGAGTGGGCCGCGCCCTTCGCCGCGCCGAGCAACCCCAACGGCTTCGCGGTGTGGCTGGAATCGCAGCGGCTGGTCGCGAAGGCGCGGTGGAGGAATGAGAACGCCCAGGGCGGCACGCCGACCAACAACGATGCGATCGAGCAGGTGGTGTCGACCTACGAGCAGATGGACGCGGAGCAGATCGCCGCGGGCTTCCCGGACGGCATCAAGAGCCTGCGCTGGGGCCTGCAGCACGTCGATTTCGCCACCCCGACGCAGCTCGCGCGGCTGAAGGCGCTCAACTGCGGCGTCTCGATGTCTGGTTTCCGCTGGCTGAACGGCGTGCCGCGCGCCGACGGGCTGGCGGTCGGTCCGCTCTATCCGCAGATCCTCGCGAGCGGCATCCCCGCAGGCATGCACGAGGACGGCGTGCACATCGCGCCGCATAACCCGTGGTTCGCGCTGCACTACGCCACCACCGGCCTCAACGTGCTCGGCCAGCAGATCAACCCCGGACAGCAGATCACGCGCCAGCAGGCGCTCCACGCGTACACGCGCGGCAACGCCTGGTACATGAACCGGGAGAACGAGCTCGGCTCGATCGAAAAGGGCAAGTTCGCCGATCTCGTGGTGCTCGATCGCGACTTCTTCGGGGTGAGCGACGCGGACGCGAGGAAAGTCCGCTCCGTGCTCACCGTAGTCGCCGGGAAAGTGGTCTACGACGCGGGCGTGGTGCACTTCGACCGCGACGACGATGACGACCGCGGCCATGACCGCGACGACGACGACGACGATCGCGGTCACGGCAAAGGCAGGTAGTTTTTTCAAATAACGAAGAGGAGGAGTCCAGATGACGTTGACCACGCGAGCGCTTGCGCTCGGCCTTTTACTGCTGTCACCGTTCGCGATGCCCGGGGCGCAAGCCGAATCGTTTTGCGTTCCCGGTCCAGGCGACGTTCCGGAAACCACCCTGCAAGGCGGCCTCACGACCGAGAAGCGCAATGCGCCAGGCGGCTTCCAGGGCGAGCAGTGCGGGCTGCGCCAGGTCGGGAACAACCTGCTCCTGAATGAGCAGGGAAGGCCGCGCGGCAGCTTCGGCGACGTCCAGATCATGGGTCACTGCGCCTACGCCAGCATGCGCGATCCGTCCAACCTGGCGTTGGAGAGCACCGGGACGGCGGTCCTCGACGTCCGCGTTCCGTCCAACCCAATCTGGGTGCGGACGCTGCGAACGCTGGCCATGCAGCGCGCCTATTCCGCGTTCGAGATCCAAAAGCACATCATGATCAGCGCATTCAAGGACTTCGGGCCGAACGGCGACAACTGGTTCGACATCTACGACGTCTCGGGCGATTGCCTCAACCCGAAGCCGCTCGCGGTGAACACGCCCGAATCGATCCTGACGCGGAAGATCACCACCGCGGGCGGCAACCACGACGGCTGGCTCACGCCGGACACCAAGACCTACTATGGGATTCCATTCGGGGGCGTGCGCATCCTCTCCGGTACCGCCGACGCTCCGGTGCTGAACCCGACGCGCATCGACATGCACGTGCTCGACATGACCGATCCGGCCAATCCGAAGCGTCTGCTGACCTGGAACCGCCTGCAACTGCCGGCCGAGGTCCAGCCGCGTGTTCTCGCCACTACAAATTTCCACGACGTGAGCTCGAACGAGGACGGCACTCGCGTGTACCTCGCGCTCTACGGCGGCAACAACTCGCTCGGCGGCAACAACAACAACCCGATTCCCGCGCAGAACCAGCGCTGCTCGAACGGACTGCTGATCCTCGATTCCTCCGAGGTCCAGGCGCGCGTTCCGAATCCCCAGCTCAAGTACGTGAGCTTCCTCTCCTGGTGCGACCAGCAGATCGACCCCGACTACGGCGACGGCTCGACCGCCTCGGCGCATGCCACGGAGTACGTGATTCACGAGAACGGCAAGCCCTACATCGTCTCGACCGACGAGTCGTCCGCCGGGCTCGACGGCGAGTGGACCCAGCACCCCAGGCAGCGCACCTTCAGCCGCCTGATCGACATCAGCGACGAGCAAAACCCGCGCGTCGTGGCTACGTTCAAGCCCGACGTGAACGACCCGGACAACGTCGCCCGCGTCATGGCCGAGCAGATCAACGGCGGCATGCTGCACTACATCGGCTTCGACGACCGCAACCACATGCGCCGGGTGATCTTCGCCGGCGCGAACCAGGGCATCCGCGTGGTCGACTGGCGCGACCCGGAGAATCCGAAGGAGATCGCCTACTACAAGGCGCCAAGCGTGGTCACCACCCAGCCCGGCGAGAACGACTTTACCCGTCCCGACCCGCGCTACGACCCGGCGGCGTGCCTCATCTATACCGGCTGGAACCAGGGCGGCCTGAGGATTCTCGAGCTCACGAACCCCGAGTACAACGAGTGCATGCGCCGTGAAGCAAAAGGCGACGGCTGGGTCGCCACAGGCGGCAAGGGCAAGGCGCACTTCCATGTCGATGCGCGGCGCAATGGCAGCGGCATCGAGGGTGGTGTCGACCTCAAGGAGCAGGCCTCCAAGACCTCGATCGAGATCACGAGCCTGAACTTCCTCGGCAGCGTGCGCGACGCGTGCGGCGACATCCTGCCGACCGCCAACGCGGTGCAGCTCAACGGAAGCGGGACCTTCAACGGCGCCCCGGCCTCGTTCCGCGTCTGCGTGCAGGACAACCGCGAGGGCGAGGCGAAGCAGGCGGACCGCTTCCACATCGTCTGCACCGCGGGATGCTCGTACAGTGCGAGCGGCGAGCTCGGCGGCGGCAGGGTGGAAGTGACCCAGCACTGAGCCGCGGCTCCTGTTGTAAGCTCCGGAGGCCGGGCGCTGCCCGGCCTTTTTCATGAGAAGAAGAGAATTCCTACTGGCGCTCGGCGCGGCGCCGCTCGCGGGCGTCGCGGCCGAGCCGGCGAGCAGGGCGTTCGAGGTCGCCATTGCCAAGGGGCGGGTAGACGCCGCACAGGAGACCGTCCGGGTCAAGAAAGGGGACAAAGTCGAGTTGAGATGGACCAGCGACCGGCGCATTGCCCTGCATCTGCACGGCTACGATATCGAGACGACGGTGACGCCGGGGACGCCGGCGGTGATGGCCTTCCAGGCGCGCATCGCAGGCCGCTTTCCCGTGTCCGAGCACGGGCACGGCTCGCGCCACGAGCGGCCGGTCTTGTATTTGGAAGTACTCCCCTAGCAGCCGCGGCGCACGGCTTCGGCCAGCGCTTCGACCTGCCGCTGCCTCTCTGGCTCTGGGTGAGCGGCGCTGGCGCGACCATCGTCCTCACGTTCGCCGCGATGGCGCTCTTCTTCCGCGAGCGCAGCTTCACCGCCTTGAGCGTGGGACGGAGCCTCTTTTCCGTTTCTCCCCGCGTGGTCGCAGGGGCCCGGATCCTGGCGCTCCTCGTCTTTCTCTTCACCGTCTGCGCCGGGTTTCTCGGCGCGCAGGATCCTTATCGCAACCTCATCACCACGATGGTGTGGGTGACGTGGTGGGTGGGTTTCGCGTTCGTGTGCGCGCTCGTCGGCGACCTCTGGGCGCTCGCGAGTCCCTTTCGTATCCCATTCAAGGGATTCCTGAGATATCCAGAGCAGCTGGGCGCCTGGCCGGCAGTGATGCTGTTCTTCGCCTTCGCCTGGGCCGAGCTCGTGTGGCACGACAAGGATGTGCCGGCGTACCTCGCGAGCGCGGTGCTCGGCTACGCGGTTCTCACCTGGACCGCGATGGCCGTCTTCAGGGCCGAGGCGTGGCTGAGACACGGCGAGGCATTCTCGGTCGCGTTCGGCGTGCTGGGGCGCTTCGCGCCGCTCTACGCGCAGGGCGGCACGCTTCGCGTCCGCGTACCCGGCGCGGGCCTGCTCGCGGTCGAGCGCGTTCCGGTCTCCCTCGCGGTCTTCGTGCTTCTCATGCTCTCGAGCGTGACCTGCGACGGCTTCTTCGAGACGCCGCTCATGCGCAGCCTGGAAACCGCGGCGCTCTCGTCGCCGCCACTCGCCTCGGCGCTTTTCACGCTGTCGGAATGGGGCCTGGACGAATCGCAGACCATCAGGAGCGCGACGCTCGCCGCGTTTCCCGTCATCTTCGTCGCCGCGTTCTGGCTCACCGCGTGGGCTATGCTGCGTCTTTCAAAACAGAATCAAAGCGTAAGTCAAACGGCGGGTGCATTCGTGCTCACGCTCGTGCCCATCGCCGTCGCCTACCACCTCGCGCATTACTTTTCTCTGCTGGTGACGGCGGGGCAGTTCATGATCCCGCTCGTCTCCGACCCGTTCGGCTTGGGCTGGAATCTCTTCGGCACCGCCGGCTACAAGGTCGACCTCGGCGCGGTGAGCCCCGACGTGTTCTGGTACGGCGCGGTGTTCCTGATCGTGACCGGCCACGTGATCGCCGTCGTGCTCGCGCACGTCGCCGCGCTGCGGCTTTTCGGTAGCGCCCGAGCTGCGGCCGCGAGCCAGGTGCCGATGGTGGCGCTCATGGTCGCCTACACCATGCTCAGCCTCTGGATCCTCGCCCAGCCGATCGTCGGCTAGCGCGGCGCGCTCTGGTTCCGCTGCCCCTGCGAGCGCGCCTGGAAGCCGGCATCGCTGGTCGACCAGTGGAAGTGCACGATGCGAAACAGGCCGGCGACGCGCCGCAGGATCACCGTCTCGAGCGTCACCTGGTCGATCGGAGTGCCGTCGGCCTGCTTCCCGGTGACGCGGTAGGTGCTGAGCACCCAGCGCTCGTTGCCTTCGCCCCCCACGCGCCGTGTCTCGAGCTTCCATTGCGTCGCGACCGCGAGGTCCATGTCGAAGGGGAGATGCGTGAGGGCGTAAGCCTCGACCGTCGGATCCACGCCGCCGAACTCGAACACCACGAGACCGCGGTCGAGCAGCGACAGCGCGGCCGCGGTGTCCTTGTTGCGCATCGCGGCGTGGAAGGCATCGACCGCCTCGGCCGGAAGGCGCGTGCCCTGGGCCCCGGCCGACCCCGCCACGAGGCAGGCGAGGGCGCAGGCAAGGACGAGGCAGAGCCGCCTCATCGCTGGAGCTCGATCTCCTCGACGACGAAGACGTCGCGCACCGCGATGCCGTTCAGCGGCCCGTCGGCGGCGCTCACCGTGATCTCGGAATCGGTGTTGGACTGGACCTCGAACGCGGCGGAAAAGCGCTTGCCGGCGAGGAACGTGAGCCGCCAGCCGCGCAGCTCGCCCGGCGGATATTCCTTGGGCGTGCTCGCCGGCGGCCCGATCGGCGTGCCGCGGAACGAGAAAATGCGGCCCTCGGCGTCGGGCTCGCCGAGCGCCGTGATCATCCCGGCGAGGCGCTTCAGCGCCGGGTCGACTCGGACGACGTCGTCGTGCCCCGCCTGGGCGAAGGCGATGCCGGATCCGAGGACGGCCGCGGCGAGCCGCGTCGCGAAGCGCATCCCCGGATCTTAAAGCACCTCCTCAGTCGTGATCGTGCCCGCGCCCGCGATCGGTGTGCTTACCGCGGAACTGTGCCCGGATTTCGCCGCCGGGAAATTGAGTCGAATGGACATTCACATACGCGGCGCCCGCGCGGATCGCAGCAATGATCTCCGCCAGCTCGCCGGCTGCGATGCCCTGGCCCGCGGGCCCGATGACATCTGCCGCCCTGATGTGCCCAGATATCGTTCCCATCTGCGGGCAGGGTTGCGTACCGGCGGGGCCGTTGCCGAGATTGGTGCAGAGAAAGATGCTGATGCCTCCGGTGATGGCGCGCGCGCCAAAATGGATGTGCGCCTGCAGGACGTTCGTGGGGAAGCCGCGGTAGCTCAATTCCCAGTCGATCTGGCTGTCGTGGTCGACGATTCTCGCCTCGAACTCCCCGGACGCAGGCGAGGAAAGCGTGAGCGGCGTCTCCTGGAAGCCGGTGAGCTTCAGGCGGAACTTGTCGTCATTGTCCCGATCGGCGAGTGCGCAGGGTGCGAATACGAGAGCGGTCGCTGCCGCGAGCAGAGCCTTCTTCATACGTGTCCTCCTTCCCTTGGGCTGGTCCTAACGCGGGAAGGTGCGGCTCCCGAAGCTCGCGCTTCGGAACCCGCGCTCCTCCCCTGCGGTGAACCTATTGTGCGCCGAAACTATTCCGTTGTGATGACGGATTGGCTTGGTTCTAACCCTTGTGCTTCTTGTGCGGCTTGCGGCACTCGAAGTTTGCCGCGTCGTCGGTGCTGCCGCTGCCCTTGTAGACGGCGCGCTCCGGGTACGGGCAGATCGGCCGGGTGCGATCGACTACCCCGTTCGTCTTGTGCGAGGCAACGATGCGGCGCGGCGGCATGCCATGCTCGACCCAGCGCTCGAGATCCGGAAGCGAGTCGTAGGTGTCCGGCCCTAAGCTGCCGCTCGCGCTGGGCACCATGAACAGGCGGAAGAACTCGCGCGTCCTGCCGAAGCGGATGTGCCCCTCGTTGTGGCGCCCGTGCATCTCCTCGGCCACTTGCTCGTAGTACTCGATGCTCTTGAGCGCCGTGTGCGTGGTGCTGCTCCAGAGATGGGAGAACAGGATCTTGCCGCCGCGCTTGCGGTAGGCGGAAAGGTCGGGATCGACGGCGTCGATCAGCGGCGAGAAGCGCGCCTTGGTGCTGGTGAAGTCGCTGTCGAAGTTGAACGTGCGGTAGTCCCAGGTCGGGTCGTTGTAGACCATGAACTTGAAGAACTGGTCCGCGGTGGCGAAGATGTTGGGCCCCGCGGTGTGGCCACCCCAGCCGCGCTCGCTGCCGCGCGGCAGGCCGGGATAAAGCTCCTCGCCGGTGCGCGGGTTGCGCGGCCCCTGGTAGACCTTCTCGAGCGCGGTGACCTGCGCCTGCGTCAGGCAGGTCTTCGGATCCTGCCCGGCCTTGCAAAGCAGGCTCGCCGGCTGGAAAGTGCACTCCCGCGGGTCGTCGAGCACGCCGTCTTTGATGCCGTCGATCTCATCGCAGGCCGCGACCACCGCGTTGTTGATGAGCGTCAGGGTTGCGCCTGCCAGCGGCGTCGGCTGGGCCGCGCCGAACGTTACCTGCCCGTTCCACACGTACTGCACGCGGTTGCCGATCTGGTCGAAGTTCGCCGAGCCGCCGATGTTGATGCCGTCGAAGTCGTCGGGGAAGCGCTGCGCCGCCATTAGGCCTTCCTTGCCCCCGGTCGAGCAGCCGTTGAAATAGGAGAACCTCGGCTTCTTGGCGTAGAACGCCTCGACGATCGCCTTGCTCTTCACCGCCGTCTCGTGGATTCCGCGCGAGCCATAGTCGACGATCTGCTGCATGTTCTGCATCCACGCGGTGCCGCTGCCCTGGTGGCCGGTGTCGGTGCCGGCCACGGCGTACCCCTTGTTGAGCTCGGGGCCAAGGTCGACGTAGTCGATGTTGCCGGCGAAGCCATGGTTGCCGTAGCCCTGGAACTTGCCGTTCCAGCCTTGGAGCGGCAGCCAGACTTCGAACTTGATCTGCGGCTCGATCGTGCCCTGCACGCGGCAGAACGCAACCAGCGTCGCGGCCGCGTTGTCGTGGCTGCAGGTCGGCGCGATATTGGTGCTGCCGGTGATTGCCGAAAGCGGCCCGGCCGGCACTTCGACCGCGGAGTTGATGAGCGTATCGGGCAGATTCAGCGTGACCAGGTCTGCACAGGCCATCGGGGTAGGGGCGTGTTTCCTCTTGCTGTTGTCGGCGCTGACGGCCGTGGCGAGCGCCATCGCGCAGACTGCAAAGGCAAATCTGCAATGTTTCATCCGGTCCTCCTGTTTTGTTGTCGAGACGAACTGGAGACGGGCCACAGCCGGCCCGCGCCGCCATGCGCGGCGGCGCGAGACCGGTTATCGCCCGTCAAGGCTGAAGAGACTTACGGCGCGGCGGGATTGCACTTGCCGTTGTCGCCGGGCTGGTTGCACACGTTGCTCGCGATCGCCTGGTCGACCAGCACTTTCCAGTCGTTCGGGAAGCCGACCGGTGCGGTCTTGGCCGCGCAGGTCGACGACGGCTGCGGCGGCAGAGAACCGTCGGTCGCCGCCTCTGGGCCTACCAGGAGGTAACCGCGGCAAGCGGCGTTGTTGGCCGCCTTTTTCACCGCGGCGACGTAGCCGGCGTGCGTGCCATAGCGTTCTTCCAGAGACGGACGCGGATCGGGCAGGCCGGTCTCGGGATGGATTGCTGCCAGGCGCTGCGCCTTGGTCTTGGCGAACGGGATCATGCCGCCGATGTAGTCGCAGACCTGTCCGGCGTGGAACGGCCGGCCGTCGAACTTGGCGCCGTCGTTCGGCCCGGCGGTGAGGTTCCAGCCGAGGTACGTGCCCAGCGGCGCGTCGTTCAGCACGGTCGGCACTCCGCCGCGCTCGTTGCCGTCGCCGGTGACCTTCGGCACCAGCATCTTGATGACGTGCCGGATCGGCGGCGGCGCGTTGGTGGGCACGCCGTTCGCCTCGCTGTGGTCGTAATCGGGGCCCCAGTCGTAGTCGAACACCGGGAAGATGAAATTCTCCGGCTTGAAGACCGAGCTCGGCACGCCCGGAATTCCGGCCGGGAAGCCCATGTCCCTCATGTTGGGCTCGGCGAGCAGGGGTTCGTGGTGATGATGAACCTTGTGGTGACCATCGTGGCCGTGATCGTCGTGCCCGTGGCCGTGATCGTCGTCGCGGTCGTCTTTTCCGCCGTTCACGACGTCCTCAAGGCGGCCGAGCGTCGGCCACTGGCTCGCCGGCGGCGGGGTGCCGTTCATGACCCACTCGCGCAGCGCGACGCGCATGCGGTTGACGAGCTGCGTAGCGGGCACCGGGTTGGCGCGGTAGACGCCGCGGCCCCAGTTGTTGCCGGGGCAGTTCACCGCGTTGTCGGCGATCGCTTCGTTGAAGCCGCCGCCGCCGCCGCCGTGCGTGGAGCTCGGCAGGTAGTAGCGGCGCACATTGCTCGGCAACGGAATGTCCTTCTTCGCGTCGGTGCCGACCCAGGAGGTGGTCATCTTGAGCGCGAACACCTCGGCGCCGCCGAAGGTCTCGACCACCTTCGGGCAGGTGTCGGTGCGCCGGCAGCGATCCAGGATGCCGCGCGTGGGCAGATGCCTTACGTGATCCTCGTACGGCGACCACCATTGCGGGCCTTCGCTGCCCATCTGGTAGAGCTCGAGCACGCCGTCGGGCTGGCCCCAGCGCGAGTTGTTCGCGACGCGGCGGCCGGCGATGAGCGGCCAGGCGCCGTCGTGCACGATGCGACCCCGCTCGTCCTCGTTCATGCCGAGGAAGATGTAGTGGCGGGTGAAGTTGCCCGACTGCGAGGAGCCGCGGATGATCGACCAGCGGATGTTGCTGCCGAGCGGGTTCGGGTTGCCGAAATCATCCTTGGATGCGTAGCGGAAGAACGAGCCGAGGTCGCGGAACGCGGCGGTGCCGGCGCCGAGCACGTACGGATCCTTCACCTTGTACCTGAGCTGGTAGAGCTTGGTCGCCTCGAAGCCGTTCTTCATGCACACCTGCACCGGCAGGGTAGTGACCGGCAGCGGCGCGGCGAAGGTGCCTCCGCCGCAGAATTTCCAGTCGCTGTTCGGGATGGTTTCGCCCTCGGTGATGTTGCCGTTGATCGTCTCGTTCAGGTGGACCGTCAGCTTCGCCCCGGCGTTGTTCGCCGAGTCGGCCGGGAAGTAGGGAATCGGATTGCCCATGACGTTGAGCGGTGCGGCGTCCAGGCCGCTGCGGTTGATGATCCGCCCGATAATGTTCCCGGTGACGCCGGTGACCACCGGCGTCTTGACCCACTCATTGGCCGACGGCGCCACGGGCGTGAGGCTGTCCGCGTTGGCCGGAACCGCCGTGGCCCCGGCGTTGTCGCCCTGCCAGGCGCTGCTCAGGCCGACGTCGCGAGAGTTGCGCAGGTCGGCGCTGATCGTGATCCTGCCGCCGCGGTTGGGCACGTCGTGCCACAGGAGCCCGCTCGACTGGGACATGTCGACGGGCTTGACGAGGAAGAACGAGGAGATGTACTCGACCTTGCCCTTCGCGTTGCGCTTGGCCTTGTTCAGGTCGGTGATCTCGGAGTTCTGGAACTCGTGCGGGTCGAGCTCGCCGAAGGCCCGCCCGGTGATCGTTTCATAAGGGACGCTCTGGCCGGTGAGCGCCTGCGTCTGGTCGATCACGATCCGCGTGACGCGGGCTTCGGCCGGCGTTGGAACAGCGAGCGCTGCCGCGACCGCGCTGGCCGCTAGGGTTAACCGGTATGGCGTGGTGTTCATTTCTTCTCTCTCCTCTGTCGGTCAATCGTCGTGGCCATGGCCGTGGCCGTGACCGTGGTCATCATCGTGATCGTGCTTGCCGTGAGGCTTCCTCGGCTCGCACGCGGGCAGCGTCTGCGGTGTCGGCAGCACGGCGGGCGCGTTCGGCACGCCGCGGGTCACGCCGGCCTGCATCAGGCGCGTCTCTTCGAACGCGGCGTCCTCGCACAGGAGTAGCCGGTCTTCGACCATGTCGTTCAGCGCGGCCCGCACCTTGCCGTGATAGTCGTCGAAGGTGGGATAGCGCGCGGCGACCGACGGACGCGGATCGTTCTTCGCCGCGCGGTCGGCTTCGGTCATCGCGAATGGAATGAACTGCCCGTTCGCCTCGCAGCCGTCGTTCGCCTGCGCGCCGCGCCGCAACGCCCAGCCGGTGTAGGTGGCCAGAGGCACGGTCACGTCGGCGAGGCGCACCCCTGCGATGTCGTTGCCATCGCTATCGGTCTTCGGGATGAAGCTCGGATAGATCGGCCCGTTCGCCGGATTGTCCTGGTAGGTGGTGGGGAACGCGGGCAGCACGACGCCAGGAATCGGCGTGATCGCCGGCGGGTTGATCGTGGCGATGCCGGTCTCGTAGAAGCCGTGACCGTAGTCGAAGTGGTAACGGGTCGTCTTCAGCCCCGTGTAGGTGACGAACGGGCCGCCGCTGTCGGCGAAGGGGCTCGGAATGTTCGGAAAGCCCATGCCCGACTGCGGCAACGGCGGCACGAGCGTGCCGTCCCGCAGCCTCGGCACCCGGCTGTGCGGCGGCTTTCTGCCCTCGGTGGCCCATTCATCGAGCGCGATGAAGAGCGCGCGCTGCACGGGCGCGGAGTTCAGCGGATTGTCGCGCTGCTGGCACACGCCCCTGTTGGGCGCTGCGTCGGTGCCGGCGTTGCCGGTGCCGTGGCGCATGCTCGACATGAAGTAGTTGCGCGTAAAGGGCGAGTCGGGCAGGTCACGGCGGCCGTCCGGGGTCGTGGTCAGGAGCGATGCGGCCTTCACCCAATACTCGTTCCCCGAGTAGATCTCCACGCCGAGCGGGCAGGTGTCGCTCTTCTCGCAGCGCGCGTAGCGGCTGTCGACCTGGCGGGTGATCGGGTCGAAGGTGGCGACGTTCGCGAACGGGAAGCGGCCCTCGATGTAGAGGTGGTTCTGGCGGTTGCGCTCGGTGCGCCCGGTCTGGGCGAAGCGGTAGTTCATGTTGATGCCGTTGCCGGCGGCGATCCACTGCATGTGGCCGTCGAAGGCCTTCTTGCCGCGCTCGGTCTCGTTGAAGCCGAGGTGGCGGAAGTCGTTGAGGAAGCGCCCCGGCTGCGAGGAGATCTCGGTGTACACGCGCCGCACGTGACTGGCGAGCGGGTTCGCGTTGCCGAAATCGTCGCGCCGCTCGTAGCGCAGGAACTCCATCCAGTCGCGCACCGCGGCGAAGCCCAGGCCCAGCACCTTCGGGTCCTTGGCGGTGTACGAGAACTCGTAGATGTCGTTCGCCTGGAAATTGCCGGTGAGGCTGATCGCCGTGCCGTCGGCGTTGTAGCTCCAGCTCGTCGCGGGAACGACCTGCGGCGCGTCGTCGAGGTGCACGCGGTGGGTGAGCGTGGCCGTCGACTTGTCGAGCGTCGCTGCCGGATAGGTCAGGCCCGCGGACGCCGTGGCCGCGCCGACCACGATGTACTCGTACGACGGCCCGGTGATCGTGCCGGTCGGGTTCGAGGCCGTGGGCTTGAACCTGGCGATCGGGAAGTTTGCCGACGCGTTCAGCGTGTCGAGGGTGCCGAGGTCCTCCCAGCCGCTCCAGACCAGGCTGAAGCCGCGCGGCATGAGGAAAGAGTTCGCGAGCACCGTCGGGTCGGTGATCGAGCCCGGGTCGTCGCCGCCGCCGCTGACGCGGCCGAGGGCGCTCCAGGTCTTGCCGCCGCGGTTGGGCGGCTCGTACATCACCTTGTCGGCGCCTTTCCTGAGGTCGATCGGCCTAAGAATGTAGAAGTTGAAGGAGTACTCGACCTTGCCGCGCGCATTCACCGGCGCGAACTCGATGTCGACGATGTCGCGGTTCAGGCGGCTCTTAGGATCGACCTCGCCGAACGCCTTGCCGACGAGCTTCTCGTACTGTCCGACGCCGGGCCACGAGAAGCCGCCGAAGGTCGGCGATTCGGTGGTGGTGATCTCGATGCGGGTGATGCGCGCCTCGGCAAGCGGGGCGGCAAAGATGCCGGCCGCGGCGAGCGCGATCAGGGTCTTGTTCATCGTTGCTGGTCCTCTCCTGGGTTCAATCGAATAGGCAAATCACGACGTCGGGCTCGCGACGCGAGCGGCGCGGGTCGGCATCCTGGAGTCCCCTCCTCAAGGGAATATCTTGCAACGATTCTATTCCGCACGTCCGCCGCGCATTCATGACGGACAAGCATCAATTCAAGAGCATCTCTAATGGATGAGTGCCGACTGACGAAGTAGCGTGGAGGCAAGAAAGTCGCGTCCAACTTCAGAGGAGGGGTCGCGTATGAAGGCATTTCTCGCCGCGCTCTTGGGCTTGTTTTTTTCTGCCGCCATTTGGGCCCACGACGGCCCCGATCTCGAAATCGTCACCCTGTCGAACCGCGCCGACCTGATCAGCGGCGGCGACGCGCTGGTCGAGGTTCGCGTGCCGAAACAGGTTTCGCTTTCCGCGGTGAAGGTCAAGCTGAACGGCCACGACATCACTTCGTCCTTCAAGACGAACGCGGCTGCGCGAACGCTGCGCGGCCTCGTGACCGGATTAGCCGACGGGCGTAACGACCTCGTCGCCGAGGCCGACAGCAAGGGCAAGGGCAAAGACAAGGACGACGGCAAGGAGGTGAGGCTCACCATCACCAACCACCCGATCGGCGGCCCGGTGCTACTGGGCTCGCAGACGCAGCCATGGATCTGCGCCACGCCCACGCCGGTTGCCCAATCGGGCAACACGCCGGCGTCGAACGCGAGCGGCCTGACGACGTTTGCGTTGGATGCGCAATGCAACATCGCTACCGAGTTCAAGCTGTTCTACCGCACCACGAACTCGCCTTGCTCGAGCGCGCTGCCGGATCCGAGCCCGCCGGCGGCGCCGCCGACGAACAACTGCTTCAAGCCGTTTACGCCCGGCAGCGCGCCGGCTGATCTTGCCATGACCACCACGACCGCCGGACTGACGGTGCCGTACATCGTGCGCGTCGAGCGCGGAACGCTGAATCGCGGCATCTACGACATCGCGGTGCTGTTCGACCCTGCCAAGCCGTGGTCGGCGCTCGCGCCGCAGCCGCAATGGAACGGCAAGGTGCTCTACAGCTTCGGCGCCTCGACCGGCCAGCCGAGGCTTCAGTTCCGCACCGAGCAGAACTGGGCCGATGACTCGGCCCTGTCGCGCGGCTTCATGGTCGTCGACAACAGTCTCACCGACTCGCTCTTCAACTCGAACCGCGTGCTGAATGCGGAGACGCTGATGATGATGAAGGAGCACATCATCGACGCGTACGGCGAGATCGCGTACTTGATGGGCAACGGCTGCTCGGGGGGCTCGATCCAGCAGAACACCGCCGCCTCGATCTTCCCCGGACTGCTCGATGGCATCCAGCCGAGCTGCGACTACCCGGATTCGATCACCACCGGCCTCGAGGTAACCGACTGCGTGCTGCTGGTGAACTTCTACGCCGGACCGGAGTGGAAGTCGTTGATGACCGGCCTGACCCAAGCGCAGATCAACGCCAAGAAGGCCGCGATCAACGGCCACCTCGACCACAGCGGCTGCCATGGGTGGAACAACTCGTTTGGCTTCAACAACAAGCCCGGAAACTACGCCCGCACGCTGGTCATCGACAACACCACCGGCGCGCTGGCCACTCTGGCCGAGTCGCGCAACAACTGCCTGCTGCCGGCGGCGCTTGTGTATGACCCGGTGACCAATCCGAATGGCACCCGTTGCGGCGACCCGGACCTCTCGGCCGCCGTCTGGGGCACGACCGCGGGAATCCCTGCCGGCAGCACGCGCGCCCGGCAGACCGGCGACAACGTCGGCATCCAGTACGGCCTGAAGGCGGTACTCGCAGGCGCAATCACGCCCGAGGAGTTCGTCACGCTGAACGAGAAGATCGGCGGTTTCGATGCCGATTCCAATCGCAGTGCGGCTCGCACCAACGCCGACCTGGCGGCGCTCGACATTGCCTACAGGGCGGGGATTGTGTCGAGCGGCGCGAACCTCGGCAAGTTGCCGATCATCGATTCGCGCGGCTTCGACGAGGCCCCCCCGCCAATCGGGGCCGTCGGCATCCACTACATCTGGCGCAGCTTCGCCGAGCGTGCCCGCATCGACGCGGAAAACCACGGCGACCACGGCAATCAGGTGATGTGGCGCTATGGAACCGGGCTCCTGCCCGGCACGCCGGCGCAGATCGCGGCTGTGACCGTGAAGTCGCTCCTGACCATGGACAGCTGGCTGTCGAACCTGAACGTGAGCGCACCGAAGGACACGGTCAACTCGGTGAGGACACACCGGCAGGTGGTCGCAGCGAAGCCGGCCGCGGCGGTCGACTTCTGCTTCCTCCGCGCCGACCCGAACTTCACCACGCCGGTGTTCGACATGGCGGTGTGCGATGCCGATTTTCCGCAGGCGGACGGTCTCGGCCGGATGGCGAAGCGTTCCTCGCCGCGCCAGGTCGCTGGCGGACCGCTCGCGGAGAACATCCTGAAGTGCAGGCTCATGCCGCTCAACCCGGTGGATTACGCGCCAGTCACGTTCAGCTCCGCGCAGTGGACCCGGCTGCAGGCGGTGTTCGCCGATGGCGTGTGCGACTGGAGCGAGCGCGGCGCGGGCCAGCGGCGCGCGCGCTCGCCGCTTACGTTCGCAGACGGCCCGGGCGGCGAGCCGCTGCCGCGGGCGCCGCGGTCGCACCCGGGCCACGGCCACGACGACGACCACGGCCACGATCATGACGACGACCATGGCCACGGCCATGGTCACGACCACGACGATTGATCGACCCTGAAAGGGAGAGCCTGATGAAAAGCAGGAAACTGGTTTCGCTCGCCGTCAGCGCGGCGCTGTCGGCTTTCGCCCTTGGCGCGGCGGCGCACGACCGCGACGACGACGATGACCACTTCAAGCCGGCGGATCCCGCGCTGGTCAAGGCGCGGCAGAAGTTCTTCGGCGTCGAGAATGTCGACGAGCGCGGCCGGGTGAAGAAGGACAAGGTGATCCTTTCCTGGCTGACCAACACCACCTACATGGTCTCGCTCAAGGGCCGGGTGTTCATGCTCGACAGCTACATCAGCCGCCCCGAGCTCCAGCCCGCCGGGATCGACACGCGCTATACGCCGTTCCTCCCCAAGGACGCGGCCGACGCGCGTCCGGAGGCGATCTTCCTCGGCCACGGCCACGGCGACCACGCCGACAACGCAGCCTACATCGCCAAGTGGGCCAACGCGACGATCTACGCCTCGGCCGAGACCTGCCAGGTGATGCAGCTCGACGTGCAGCGGATGGCGAACGACCCGAACGCGGTCAACGGCGGCGCCAGGATCATCCCGAACGGCGATCCGGTGAAGTGCATCGACGTCGTCCCCGCCAATTCACGCCCTGGCCAGTTCGACGAGGCGACCAACCGGTCGAAGGCGACGCGGCTGCACCAGCTCGACCCGCACGCCTGCATCCTGGCGTTCAAGTTCATCCATTCCGGTACGGCGCCGGTCGACCCGACCTTCCCGCACACGCCGCTCAACAATCTTACCGATCCGCGCTACGCGGGACGCGTGATTACCACGCCCCCGCCGGCGACCACGTTCCCGGCGATGTTCCCGACCCTGCCGACGCTCTTCCCGAGCAATCCGCCGCAGGCCGGGCAGATCGACCTGCGCACCAGCGGCTTCGGCTCCCCGCCCGGAATCAACGGCGGCGCGATCACGATCCTCTACCAGTTCGTGCTGCGCGACGGCAGCAACTTCAGCTTCGTCTGGCTGAATTCCGCGGGGCCCGCGACCGAGGGCATCGGCATCGATCCGGGGCTGGTGAGCCTGCAGCAGTTCACCGATCCGGCAACGCCTCCTGCGACGCTCGACCTCGCGCGCAGGATCGGCGCCAGCCTCTACGACCTGATGGACCGGCTGCCGAGCACCGACGTGCTGTTCGGCTCCATCGTCAGCCTGGGCGCGGGGAACAACCAGCAGCGCGACATCATCAAGGTCACCCAGCATCTGAAGCCCAAGGTCTACTACCCCGGGCACCTCACCGACGTCGCGCAGCGCGGCTCGGCGCTCTATCACAAGATCAACTGGCGCGAGACCGCGACCAACATAGGCTTTCCGCAGAGCGAATGGCCGGAGTTTCGCCTGCAGGTCGACCCGAACGACTTCGCGGTGCCGCAGGTGTTCGACCCCGACGACGAGCGCTGGCAGGAGCGCGGCAAGTCCTCGCGCATGCACGACATGTGTCGCTAGAACGTCCCCCTGCGGCGCGCAGCGGCCGCCTGGCCGGTGCACGCCGCGATGCAAGGGAGGCCTACGGCCTCCCTTTTTTTTGGGGATTAATGAGCCTTGCGCGCGGCTTGAGAACCACAGCGAATCAATCTGCGCGCGGTTTTCTGCTTTCATAAAAGTCCCCAACAAGTACCTATAACGGAGGATTACCGATGAGCTTTTCGCGCAATCGGCTGCGCTGCCTCGCGGCAGTGTTCCTTTCGGTGACGGCGCTGTGCGCCTATCCCCACGACGATGACGACGACGACGGCGGTCGCGGCACTCACCACAATCGCCACCACGGCGACCGCGACTTCAGGATCGAGGTGCTGTCCGGCCGGCCCGACACGGTTTCCGGCGGCGACGCGCTCGTGCGCGTCACGGTGGAGAAGAAGCACGTGAGCGTGAGCGACGTTCGTATCGAGCTGAATAACGCAGACATCACCGGCGCCTTTACCGCGAACGCGGCGGCGCGCACGCTGACCGGCCTCGTGACCGGGCTGCGTCTGGGCGAGAACCGCCTCGAGGTCGACGGCAAGCGCCACGGCCGCGGCTCGGAAGCCGAACTCAAGCTCGTCAACTTCCCGATCGAAGGTCCGGTGTTCTCGGGCCCACACGAGCAGCCGTTCCGCTGCGACACGCAGAATTTCAATCTGCCGGGCGGCGCCGGCAACCTCGGCGCGCCGCTCGACGAGAACTGCTCGATCGCCCGTCGCGTCGACTACTTCTACAAGTCGACGGCGAACGGCAGCGGCAACAACCTGACGCGCTGGCCCGCGGGCGCCACCGCCTATCCGGCGGATATGGTCATGGCGACGACGACCGAGGGCAAGACGGTGCCCTACATCGTGCGCATGGAGACCGGCACGATCAACCGGGCCATCTATCAGACCGCGGTGCTGCACGATCCGCTGAAGGAGGCGGCGCCGAACTGGGCGAATCCACCGGCGAACTGGAACAAGCGGCTGATCTACACCTTCGGCGGCGGCTGCATCGGCGGCTGGTACCAGCAGGGAAGGAGCACCGGCGGGGTCACCGACACTTTCCAGCTCTCGAGCGGCTACGCGGTCGCATCCTCGTCGCTCAACGTGTTCGGCAACAACTGCAACGACCTCACCACCGCCGAGTCGATGATGATGGTGAAGGAGCGCTTCATCGAGGCCTACGGCCCGCCGGCGCACACCCAGGGCTTCGGCTGCTCGGGCGGCTCCTATCAGCAGCACCAGATCACCGACAATTATCCGGGACTGCTCGACGGAATCATCCCGGGCTGCTCGTTCCCGGAAGTCGGCTTCGCCACCATCAACTTCATCACCGACTCGTGGCTGCTCGACGACTACTTCACGGCGCGAGCGGCGGCGATGGGCTGGAGCGACGAGCAGAAGCGCCGCGTTACGGGGTTCCTGCAGTACGCCACGGCGCCGAACGTGGAGATCGGCGCGCATCGCATCGACCCGAAGCCGGCCACGACGAGCTGCGCCTCGGTGCCGGTGGCGCAGCGCTATGACCCGGCCAGCAACCCGACGGGCGTGCGCTGCACGGTGTACGACCACACGGTGAACGTCTACGGCCGCGATCCCGCCACCGGCTTTGCCCGCCGGCCGCTCGACAACGTCGGCATCCAGTACGGGCTGAAGACCCTGAACGACGGCACGATCGGCGTGGAGCAGTTCCTGGATCTCAACGAGAAGATCGGCGGCTTCGACAAGGATGCGACGATCGTCCCGCAGCGCACCGTCGCGGACCTGGTCGCGGCGCGCGCCGCCTACCGGACCGGCCGGCTGACCAACGGCGGCGGCGGCCTGTCGGAGATCCCGATCATCGACTTCCGCGACTACAACGACGCGCTACCCGGCGGCGACATCCACGTCCGCTACCACTCCTTCTCGATGAGGAAGCGGCTGGACAAGGCGAACGGCCGTCACGACAACCAGGTGATGGTGGTGAACGACAACCGCTTCGGCCTCTACAACGGCAGCAACCCGCTCCTGCGCGAAGCGCAGTTGAAGATGGACCGCTGGATCACGGCGATCAAGGCCGACCAGCATCACATGAAGCAGATCGACAAGGTGGTGCGCAACAAGCCCGCCGACCTGCAGGAGGGCTGCTATACGCGCGATGCAACGCCGGCCTTCATTGCCGAGACCCAGGTCCGGGAGCAGCAGCGTTCTACACCCTGCAACCAGCTCTATCCGACCAACTCGTTCCCGCGCGAGGTCGCCGGCGCCGACATCGCGGCCGACATCATCAAGTGCCAACTCAAGCCGGTGAGCCGCCGCGACTACTCGGTGGCGTTCACCGGCGCGCAGTGGGACCGGCTGAACGCCATCTTCGCCAGCGGCGTCTGCGACTGGTCGAAGCGCGGACGCGAGCAGCAAGATCTGGAAGATACTTGGATCGTATTTGACTAGTTTCGGTTGAGGTCTTGAAAGGGAGGCGCAAGCCTCCCTTTTTTTGTCTGAGTGAAACACGGCACATCAAACCCGGCACGGTGCTCCATTCCCGATACAGCATCCTGGTTCGCTTTTGATTGCGGGAACAAACGCCTGGCACGGGCGTTGACATCGGATAGCGAGTCAAGACAGACTCGTTTCAACCAACGCTCCTGGGGAGGAGACATGTCTTCAGTTTCTCGCATAACGTTATTCCTGCTTGCTTCGTTCCTCGTCGCCTTCAACGCCGGCGCATGGGATCGCGGCAAGGTCGAGCGCTTCGCCACGCTGCCGCCCGGCGCGTTGAATCCCGAAGGCATTGCCGTCGAACCGCGCAGCGGTGACGTCTACGTCACGGGGTTCAACCCCGCGGGAACAGGCCCGGCACAGATCTACGTGTTCGATGAGGACGGGCGCTTCCAGCGCACGATCAGGGTGAGCGGGGTGACCCCATCGAGTTCCGCGCTGCTTGGGCTGGACTTCCATCCGACCACGCATAGGCTCCTGGTGATCGACTTCGGCGCTGGCGATGTGCTCGATGTCAATCCCCACAGTGGCGTAGCGAGCGTGTTCATGCCGGCGACAGCCGGTGATGGACTCAACGCGCTCACGTTCGATCACTTGGGAAATGTCTACGTTTCGGCCTCGTTCACCGGCCGCGTCTATCGCACCGGACCCTCGGGCGGCACGCCGATCGTGTGGGCGGAGGATCCGCAGTTGACGCCCCCGGTGCCGCAGACCCTGAAGCCGAACGGCTTTCCGCCATTTGGGGCAAACGGACTGCAGTTCAATAGTGACGAAAGCGCGCTTTTCGTCGCCAATACGGCGAACGACACGATCGTGCGCATTCCGAGCAAGGCCGGCGTGGGCGGCGCGCCGGTGGCCGAGACGCCGGAGGTCTTCACGAACAGCATCAACGGCGCGGACGGCCTGTTCGTCGATCGCCACGACAACGTTTGGGTGTGCGCCAACCAGTCCGACGAGATCGTGGTCGTCGACAAGACCGGCAAGGCGATCTCCAAGCTGGGCGACTTCGACGGTTTGAAAGACGGCAAGCCGGTCGGGCTACTGTTTCCGGCAAGCCTCGTGCGGCGCGGCGACTGGATCTACATCACCAACCTTTCGCTCGATCTGCGGCCGGTGGTCGGGCAGCAGTCGATCGTGAGCCAGTATGCCGCCGACGTGAAGCGCCACACGATCGCGCGCATTCGCGCCCGCGTGCTGGGCTTCAAGCACGGCGACGACGACTGATTTGGCGTTTACGAATTCCGCGCCCGTGCCGAGCTTCAGGCACGGGCGACGACGACTGACTAGGGGCTCAGGGGGCCCTGAGCAGCACACAAGAATAATCGGTAGTCCGTAGTCGTATTGGTCCAATCGCCATAGCCGCGTGAGCGGCGGGAGGCGTCATGAAGCGTTTAATAGCACCTAAGCAGAAGCTGTCGAGCATCGCGGTCGGGCTCGCCCTGGCCGGTATGGCGGCCGTTCCGGTTGCCGCATTCGCCCAAACGAAATCAAACCCCGTCTGTCCTAACGAAACCGCGCACTACAACCCTGGGAACGGTGAAGACATCATCGTCCCGAAGGGCTTCAAGGTCGAGGTGTTCGCGCGCGACCTCAACATGCCGACCGACATTGCGTTCGTCGGCAACAAGGACCGGTTCAAGGCCTACGTGCTCGAGTCCGGCACCGGCCTGCCGAGCCAGTGCAACGACAACACGAAGGTGCCGGTCACGCCGGGCGACGTAACCGGGCCGAAGCTCAGCAAGTTCGACGCCAAGAATCCGTTCACGCCCGACATCCTGGTATTCGACCAGGACGGTCACAAGGTCGCCGGCCCGCTCGGCAAGCCGACCGCCTCGGGCGGCGGATTCCAGCTCGACGGTCCGGCAATCGGGTTGGCCTTCCAGCATGACTTCCAGGGTGGCAGGTTCTTCGCGACCGACTCGAACCAGGGCGTACGCGGTGCGGTCAGCGGCGGCGGCAACAACACTTCGCGCATCGTGGAGGTGGGCCTGCCCGCCGGAACGATCACCACGATGGTGAGAGGCCTGCCCACCGGCGATCACCCCACCGAGCAGCTTGCCGTCAAGGACGGCTGGCTCTACTGGTCGCAGGGCTCGGCGACGAACTCGGGCGTCACAGGCCACGACAACGGCGGCGGGGGCAACCAGCATGAGATCGCCTGCCAGCAGATCACGCTCAGCCAGAACGTGTGGGACTCGGGCGACGGCCACATCTCGAGCGGCTATTCGAACCACGGCGTGCATCGTCCCGGCGCGGTAGTGCCTGCCTTCGAGGGCGCAACCAGCAGGGGCATGTGCACCGGCGCGATCCTGCGCACGAAGATCGGCAATGCGGGGACCATGCAAAACAACATCGAGCCGGTGGCGTGGGGATTCCGCAACCCGTACGGCATCCGCTTCTCGTCCAACGATCACCCGCTGAAGGGCGAGCTGATGTACTCCGAGAACGGCGAGGACGAACGCGGCGCCCGGCCGACCAACAACGCGCCGGACCGCGTCGGCGTTGCGCGGCAGAATTCCGACGGGTCGCCAGAATGGCACGGCTGGCCGGATCGCTTCGGCTTCCTCGATTCGACCCAGTCGGTGTTCAATCCTAAGGGCAGCCCGGCGGACGACAATGCGGCGCTGTACGCGAACAAACCGGTGTTGCCGGTGCTTGCCTTCTTCCCGCAGCAGCCGAAGGCGCCCCTCGGGCTTGAACCGGCCGACGTGGCCGCGGTCGGCCTGGACTTCGTGCCGAACTCGTTCGTCGGCGGCATCGTGAAGAAGCACGGCGTGCTGCTCTCGCGCGAAGGCGATTTCGGCTTCTCGCAGGCGAATGGCACGCCGGAAGCCGGACACGACGTCGAGCTCGTGAATTTCACCGGGAACTCGCCAACGGAGCTGACTCAACTGCGCTTCGCGTTCAATTGCAGGCAGGCGGACCAGCAGCGCAATACGAGCGATGGCGTGCCGCGGTGCAACGGTGAGACCGAGCAGGCGTTCGTCATGGAAGTGCGCGGCATCAACCGTCCGACGACCATCCGGTTCGGGCCCGACGGCGCGGCGTATCTCGTCGACTACGGCGCGGTGCGCGACCCGGGCAACTCCGATGAGGGGTCGCGCTTCGCCGACGGTGCGGACGCCCCGCTGGTGCAGATTCCCGGCACCGGCACGATCTGGAAGATCAGCCGCATCGACGATGGCCGGGGCCACGACCACGACCATGATGACGACGATGATTGATTAGCAAGCAGTTTCGCCTCGCAAAGGCCCGCGGCGCGAGTCGCGGGCTTTTTTTTGGGACAATCGGCCGGATGAAGGACGCCCGCGTCGCCTCGGCCATCTCGCACTGGGCGCCCCGCTTCGTCTCGAACGGCGTCATCCTCGCCGACTTCGAGGAGGTCACGGGCTCGATCGAGCGCTGGGAAGACTGGTGCGCTGCGTGGTCGGCGCGCGCCAAGCTGCACGAGGACCTCGGCGCTGGAGCCCTGGCCGAGGGCCATCGCCTCTCCGCCGGCGAGCACCTCGTTCGCGCCGCGATGTACTACCACTTCGCGAAGTTCGTGTTCGTGCAGGACCCGCTGCAGATGCGCGCAGCGCACCGCAAGGCGGTCGATTGCTACACCAGCGCGCTGCCGCTGATGCGTCCGCCGGGCGAGCGCGTGACCATCGGCCCGTACGTCGGCGTGCTGCGAAAGCCGGACACCGGCCGCTGCCCGGTGCTCGTGATGGCGCCCGGG
>Ga0134125_10000386_pt1 | contig 59889 bp, 86 predicted proteins | sample KB31751_FD_96464 | JGI IMG/M metagenome (GOLD analysis project Ga0134125, IMG submission 96464) | Terrestrial soil microbial communities with excess Nitrogen fertilizer from Kellogg Biological Station, Michigan, USA - KB3-175-1 | ecosystem: Environmental > Terrestrial > Soil > Unclassified ... | reverse complement strand
TCGAGAACAACCCGGGCCTGACCGCCCTGCCGGACCTGTCGGGCGCCACCGTCGTCAGGATCGTGAACAACCCGGGCCTGACCGCCCTGCCGGACCTGTCGGGCGCCACCGACGTCTGGATCGTGAACAACCCGGGCCTGACCGCCCTCATCGATGGCGGCGAAGATCTCCGCGGCTATCGCTTTCTTGGCGTTCCGCTGCGCGACGGCACCTGGCGCATCAGCGCCGGCTGCCGCTGGTTCACTTTCGACGAGTCACGCGCGCATTGGCGCACGGGATCGCAGTGCCGTGACCTCGCGGAAAAGATCATCGCGGAAGTCGAGGCGCGGGCGAAATGATCATCTTCCTCGCCACGCTGGCATATGGCTGGACCTGCGTCCGGTTCCACGCGTGGATCGTCGCGACCGACGGCCAGACCGATCCCGACATCATCAGATATTCGTGGTTCTGGTCGGTCGTGTGCATGTTCTGGCCGCTGGTGATGCTGCTCGGCATGTACCTGTCGTGGCGCGACATGGCTGCGGGGTTGCCGCGATGATCACCTGGACCGATGAAAAGCGAGCCGAGCTTCGGGCACATTGGGCCGCCGGCCTGTCTGCGACCGAAATCGCCCACGCGATGGGCACGACCAAGGGCGCAATCGACGGCCAGTCCATCCGCGAGAACCTGCACCACAAGGGCACCCGCCGCGTCGTGCTTAAGCCGGGGCATGACGCGATCCGCGGCGCGCGCACTCTATTCCCGACGCGCGTATTCGATCCGACTGGCGACCAGCCGATCATCAAGCCGGGATCGTATTCGCGCAAGCTGGGCGGCGAGGTGCTCAAAGGCCACTGGCGCGGCTTCCCGATCTACACGCTGGCACTGGAAGAGCGCGCGACGTGCCCGACGGCCTGCGCGCTCTATGCCTCGTGCTACGGCAACCACATGCAGGCGGCGAAACGATATCGGCACGGTGACGCGCTGATCTGGCGACTGTCGGTCGAACTCGCCGTTCTGCAGTTGCGCCACCCGCAAGGCTTTGTCGTCCGGCTCCACGTGCTCGGCGACTTCTATTCGGTCGACTACGTGTGGCAGTGGGCGCGGTGGCTTGAAGACTATCCGGCCTTGCGCGTGTTCGGGTACACCGCCTGGGCACCAGACACGCCGATCGGTCGCGCAGTCAAATCGTGCCGGGTCACGCTGTGGGACCGGTTCGCCGTCCGCACGTCCGGCATGGCAGGCGAGAACGGAACCACGGTGGTTGAGCGCGTATCCGACGCGCCCCCCGGCTCCATCGTCTGCCCCGCGCAGACCGACAAGACCACCAGTTGCGCGACCTGCGCCCTTTGTTGGGCCACGCACAAGCCGATCACCTTTTTGATGCACTGACCGGGAGAACGACAGAATGAGCGACCTTTTTAACGAAAACGCTAACATGGTAAAATCGACCACCGCCAAGCCGAAGCGCCAGATGCGTATCGTCCGCCTCGAGGCCGAGAACGTGAAGCGCATCAGCGCGGTGGAAATCACCCCGACCGGGGATCTGATCCAAATCTCAGGCGGCAATGGTGAGGGCAAGTCGTCATGCCTTGATTCGATCTGGTACGCGCTCGGCGGTGAAAAGACGCTGCCGGCCCAGCCGGTGCGCAAGGGACAGGAAAAGGCATCCGTGCGCCTGGATCTGGGCGAGATCGTCGTCACGCGCACGTTCACTGCGGCCGGCGGCTCGACCCTCACCGTCCAGAACGCGGAGGGGCTGAAATACCCCAAGCCGCAATCGATGCTGGACGCCCTGCTGTCGACGATCGCGTTCGATCCGCTCGAGTTCATGGGCATGAAGCCGGCTGAGCAGATGAGCATGATCAAGGGCGTTGTCCAGATCGACGAGGACATCGACGAGCTCGAGCAGCTGAACAAGGATGATTTCGCCCAGCGGACGGATATCAACCGGCGGGCCAAGGATCTCCGCGCGCAGGCGGCCGGTGTGGTCGTGGCGGTCGAGGTGCCCGAACGCGTGGACGTCAGCGGACTCATGGCGCAGATGACCGACGCCAGCAAAACGAACGCGGCCATCGAGCAGGAGCAGCGGCGCCGGCAGAAGCTGCTGGACGAGATCGCCGACAACAAGGCAGCGATTGAGCGTGGCCGCGAGCAGCATGGTGCGGCCATCGGCAAGATCACCGCCGAGCGCGACGCGGAGATCAAGCGCATCGACGACGAGATCAAGCGCCTGGAGCAGAGAAAGGTCGACCTGACGATCGGCGCCGAGGGTGCGATGGACAACCAGAAGCATCATTTCGAGACGAACCGCGATTCGCTCGCCGCCTCGATCGCGAACATGGAAGCCGAGCAGGCGACATGGAAGCCGCTCGATCCGCTCGTCGATGTCACCGCCATGGTCGACAAGATCGAGTCCGGCCAGCGCAGCAATCAGCTATGCGATGCCGCTGACCGCCGCGCCGAGCTGATCAAGCAGGCCGAGGCGGAGGAGGCCAAGGCCGGCGATCTCACCGCCACCATGGACGAGCGCGCCAAGAAGCGCGCCGACGCGATCGCCAGCGCCAAGATGCCGGTGGAAGGCATGTCCTTCGGCGATGGCATGGTGCTGCTCGACGGTCTGCCGCTCGACCAGGCGTCCACGGCACAGCAGCTCAAGGTGTCCTGCGCGCTCGCGATGGCCGCCAATCCGGAACTGCGCATCATCCGGATCAAGGACGGCGACAAGCTGGACGACAAGAACCTGGCGGTGCTCGCCGGCATGGCGGCCGACAACAACTTCCAAGTCTGGATGGAGTGCGTCCGCTCTGGTGCCGGCGGCCAGGTGATCGTGATCGAGGATGGGCACGTTGCCCAACCTGAGAAAACGGAATAGCCGCCACCCGCTAGACCCCGCCTCCACTACAGAGACCCTAGCTCCAGGGACATGATGCTCAACCACCGTTTCAACATCGCTGCCGATTATCGTACGGCCAGACGCCCCGCCCGGGATTTAAGTTTCCCGGCAACTGCGGTACAAGGCGATGTGTCTGCGCCGCCGCCTCATGCGGCCAACGGCGCGGGCCGGGTGAATTCCCCGGTGGTACATCGGGCTTTGGGAGCAGGAGCCCGTGACTGCGGGTCCCACATGAATTTCGGGGAAAGTCGCAACCGCGACTTGGGCCTGAAACCGGAAGGGACTGGGACCACAGACCTTCCGTTGCGCGCCGGGGGTTTAGCGACCCTCGGTGCGCCCCAATTCTTACCGACGCGTGCGCGGTCGGTCAATCAGATCAGCGGTGTAGAGAGATGAGCGACAACCCGATTGTCGGCCATGCCACGTTCCGCAATCCGGACGGCACCCACTGCCACGAGCCGATCCGCAAGGACGAGGCAGACGCGCTTTCGGCAGCAGCGAAAGACCATGAAGCCGTCCGCGCCGTCCTGATGCCGGACGTGCAGTCAGCGATCAAACACATGTTCGACGGCTATCTCCGGCTCAAGGAACTCGGCTGGAACGACGCGATCTACTGCCCAAAGGATGGCTCGATATTTGAGGTGATCGAGCCTGGATCGACCGGAATTCACCGCTGCCACTACGAGGGCAAATGGCCGACCGGATCGTGGTGGGTGCATGACGATGACGGCGATATGGGTCCGTCGCGGCCGGTCCTTTTTCGCCTAATCGCGCAATCTGATGGAGGAAACCGATGAACGCGACCGACGCGCGCAACCGTGACGAGGCGGTGCGAAACGATGCCGTCCTGGCCCGCGAGATTGAGTGGTTCACGAACCGGTGGCAGCCCGATAACGTCGGCGACCGGGCGCGCTTCTCGGCCGACCTCGCCGTCATCGTCCGACGCGCCGCCATCGAGGCGAACGCGGAGATCATTAAGCACTATGCCAGCCTTGCCGCTTTGGCTGGGCCAGCGCCGATGGTGTTTCCGTTCACGCCGGAGAGCCGGAAATGAGCGCCGGCCTGATCACCGAATTCACCAAGTGCCTCGGCGAGATGAGTTATTGCCGCGCCGGGTGGGATTATCAATTGCCCAAGGATCAGCGGGCCGAGGAAGATCGGCGCTGTGCCGACGCGCTGAAACGGGCGCGCGAGATTTGGGCCGACAATCCGGCGATGCATGACGCGCTCACGGATGCGTTCAATGACGCGCAGCCTTTGGCGACGATGGCGGAAATCAAGGGGGAATGATGTCACTTATTCGAATTGTCGACTTCGAAACGAGCGCGATGGAGCCGACCGAAGCCAAGGTGATCGAGGTCGGCACGTGCGACATGGTGCAGGATGCGGGCGGCTGGAATATCGCCGACCCGGTGTCCCGCCTGTGCGGCGGCGTCACGTCGATCGATCCCGGCGCCCGTGCCGCGCATCACATATCGATCCGTGACTTGGCAACGTCCGGCCCGTTCGTGCCGCGAGATTTCCGAGCTCAGATCGAGGAAGACGGCGTGGTCGTGCTGGCCGCGCACAATGCCGAGTTCGAGGTCAAGTTTTTCGAGCCGCCGGTTCCGATCATCTGCACCTATAAATGCGCCCTTCGCGTCTGGCCGCATGCCCCGAGCCATTCCAACGGCGCGCTGCGGTACTGGCTTCAGGATCAGAGCATAATCGATCCCGATCACGAAAAGACGATGCCGGCGCATCGGGCGGGGCCGGACGCCTACGTGACGGCGCATCTGCTCAAGGCGCTGCTGGTCACGATCACCGCCAAGCAGATGGTCGCGTGGTCCCGAGAGCCGCGCCTGCTCCCGAAGTGTCCGCTCGGCAAGTTCCGCGGCAAGCCATGGCACGAAGTCGAGGCCGGCTTTCTCAACTGGATGCTGAACCAAGCCGATATGGACGCGGACCTGAAATGGAACGCCCAACAGGAAATCGACCGTAGGAGAAACGCCAGTGCCTGACATCACCAAGCAAACCGTGTCCGCCAGCCAGATGCCGGCTATCCTCAACCGCTCGCCTTACGCCACGCGATTCACCATGTACCAGCACTTCGCCGAGGGGTTCGATGTCGATCCCGAGGAGAACGAGCGCATGGAATGGGGCTCGCGCCTCGAACCCACGATCCTGCGCGCGGCGGCTGACGAACTGCGCGCCGAGGTTCTGCCGCACGACCAGGCGGTGTACTTCCGCCACCCCTCTCTGCCGGTGGGCTGCACGCCGGACGGGTACGTTCTGGACCCGCAGCGCGGCCTTGGCTTCGTCGAGGCTAAGAACGTCGACTGGATGCGGTGGCGCGACACCTGGACCGACACATTGGCACCCGATCACGTCGAGGTTCAGCATCAGGTGCAGCTCATGACGCCGCATCCGGAGTTCGGCATTCCGAAGTGGGGCGCGATAGCCTGCCTCGTCGGCGGCAACGACTTCCGCCTCTATCCGCGCGAACCCGGCGGCGAGGTGCAGCAGCAGATTGCCGCCGAAGCGTCCCGCTTCCTGGACGACGTGAGGCATAAGCGGGAACCGGAAGTGCTTGGCCGTGCGCTTGAGCTCCCCGCGCTGATCTTTGCCCTGCCGCGCACCGATCGTGAGAAGGTGCTGACCGAAGCCGATTTCGACGACAAGCGCGCCATCGAACTGGCGCTCATGATCGAGGCGTACGAGTTCGCCAAGGCGCGGGAGTCGGGCGGAAAAAAGGATGCCGAGGAGATCAAGGTCAGGCTGCTGGCTGCGGCCGGCGATGCGGCTTCCATGCTGCTCCACGGGCGGCGCCTCAATATCTCGCGCGTCGAGGTCAAGGAGCGTACGCAAGTCGTAAAGGCGCATGTCCAGATGCGTCTCACGGCCAAGGTCGAGGATATGCCGACCGATCTTTCACAATATTGCAGCCAGGCCAACGGTCCGGACTTGCCGCAGGAACTGGGAATCTGAAACATGGCTGCTGAACTCGTCGTCATTGAGAACCACTTCAAGCCGCTGGTGCCGCGCATGGCCGAGGCCATCCCGGCGAACGCCAATCTGCCGGTCAAGCGCGTGATGCAGTCGATCATGATTGCCTGCGAGCGCGAATATAAGCTTCGGGAATGCACCGCAGTTTCACTCCAGCGCGCGGCCTTCACGGCCTGCACGCTCGGCCTGCTATGCGATGGGCCGACCGGTCAGGGTTTCATCATTCCCTACGGCAGCGAGGCGCAATTCGTCACCGGCGTGAAGGGGTACGGCACCATCGCCGCCCGATCTGGTTTCCTGCTCGGCGGCAATGCGATCTACGAAGGCGAGCGGTACGAGATCATGCTCGGCACCGGCGGCTATGCGAAGGTCTGGCCCGACTTCAGCAAGCGCCAGCCGGACAAGACGAAGATCATCGCCGCCTACGCCACCCTCGAAAGCAAGATGTTCCCGCCGCTGGTCGATGCGATGGGCCTGGACGAGATCATGCGGATCAAGGCGCGGTCGAAGACGAAGCGCGCCGATACGCCGTGGAACACCGATTTCGTCGAGATGGCGAAGAAGACGGTTAAGCGCCGACTGTCAAAGTCGTGCCCGATCGACCTTCTGCAGTTGGCTGTGGCGCTCGACGACGCCGTCGACCAGGGAAGTCCTGCATACATCCGCGCTGAGGACCAAGCGCTGATCGTTGACGCCGAAGTTCATCCGGTCAGCGCAACGCAGCCGCCTCCGTCGGAGGCGTTCTCCCTGCGCGATCAAACGAAGTGGGAAGCGATTTTCGGCGATGGCGTGACGCGCGATCTGGAGAACGAGGAGAACTGGGCATACCAGATACGCAAGCGGTTGGGCGGCGGCGCAAGTGCCCCGGCGCTGACCGCATTCTTGGACCGCAACCGCGAGGTGTTCGACCGGATCGCCGAGAAGCATCCCGATACGGTGAAGCGGATGCGCCTCGATATCCGAGAGGCCATTGACGCAGCGGCGGGGCAATCCGAGCCCGCACCCTCCGACGAGGACGCGATCTACCGGCTGATGACCCCGACCGGCGAGGAAAAGTTCGAAAGCGAGGGGGAATATCTGCTCCGCTACCGGGCGATCGTCGCGCCGATGTTTGCCGACGGGAAGGCGCGCGAAATGCTGGCGTTCGATCAGGCGAACAAGCCGCTGATCGGTGCTGTGGTGGGGCTGGCGGAGGCGGTCGCGGCGGTGAATGCCGAGATCCGCAAGCCGGCGGGAGGACTGAATGTCTGAGCAGCGCGGGTGGTTCGACGATGACTACGATTCCGACGACTTCGACCGCGACGAAGACGACGACCTCATGGATGAGTGCGGCCTGATGGACGGCGGCCAATGCATGATGGCTGGAACCGAACACTGTGATTTTAGCTGCCCGATGCGGGATAGCGAGCTTTTCGCCGGGAGCCGGGCATTCTGCTGGAAGCACAGCCAGCTTTATTTCGCTGAGGTTTCTCTTGCGCGTCATGCACTTGGCTTAGACGGCAAACGCAAAGAGAGCTATCGGAATAGGTTCGTTGCCGGTGAAAGCCATGGCGATTACGGCGCGTGGATGGATATGTGCAAGAAAGGTCTCGCTGTTCGAATCGACAATCGAGCGACCTTCGGCGGCGATTGGCTATTCGTGCTGACGAGAGATGGGGCTGAGCAGGCGTTATATGAGGACGAGACGCTGAGCCCGGAAGATTTTCCAAAGAAAGATTGAGAAGGCGCGCAAGAAAAAGGCCGGCAACCCGTAGGCGCCGGCCTCGATACCTTTCTATTCCCGCCGCCGATCAGGCGGACGTGCCCTCGACCAGATCACCGGACAGCGCCACCGACGTGGCAAGAAATCCGCCCGTCTGACCACCCGTCCCATCGCCCGTGCCTTCCGCGGTGATCTCGACCAGATCCGTGTCGGCGATCGATCCGCTCGGGTCGTGCCAGGTGATCGTGACGGGGCCGGACGGTGCCGCAGTCGCGATGACATTCAGGTGCTGACCGTCGGCCGACAAGGACGCCGTGACGACATGATCGGACGCGGTGACGGAACCGATGGGGCCGACGCCGGTGTTGCCCTCGGCATCGGTAAAGACGAGTGCGGCGGTGTAGGGAGTGCCGACGATAAGCTGCTGCTGTGGCATTTGGAAATCTCCGTTTGCGTTGATGAAATGAAGACCAGAGAGACGCACGCTTGTAGCACGAACCCGCCGCGTGTGCCGATGATCCCGTAGCATCTGCTCGACCTGCAGGAGTTCGTCCTCCAGCAGGCAGGCGAGGCGCGGGATGATGCGGGCTAGAGCGCTCACGACGTCGGTGCGACCGGCGGCGGCAGTACCGTCTTGCCTTTGCTGGTGATGGTCGTGTTCAGCGTTCCGAGCCACGCCACCGACGTTGGCGACAGTACGAGCGACGCAACCGCTTCTTCGGTCGAGCACGACGCCTTCACCAGATTGACCGCCTGGGCGACCGCCGGGACGCTCGCACCGAGCAGCACGGCCGCCGGGTTGTTGGCGCTGGCCGATGCGATGGCGCAGGCGTTCTGCACGTCCTGCTGATACTTGCTTGCGGTGGCGACGCCGGATGCGATTTGGGCCGAGGTGCAGCCGGAGAGAGCGGCCAGAATGACCTGGACAGCGGCGACCTTATACAAGAGCGCCCTCTGCCTCGGAGTGCGATGGCGAATTTTCATGGGTATTCTCCCTGTTCAGATGCGGGCCGACCGATAGCCCTTGGTGGCGTGGAAGGTGAACTCCCGCATCACGCTGCCGTTCCCCTGATCGACCTCCCATTCGCGACGCGCGATGATCCGGCGGTTCTGAGTTCCGATCCGAGCAGAGCGATAGCCGCGAGGCTTTGGGTTTCGCGGTAGGAGCCCGATAAGCGGGACATCGGTACGCTGGTGTTGGTGGCGCTTTTTCATGGTGTAGTGATCCTTACGATGTGGCGTGTGAGGACATCGGCGTGGTGCCGCTTGTCACGCTCACCGTGCCGGGCATTGGGACGGGCTTCGACGGCGTGACGGTTGCGCCGGACTGGACCTGCGCGGGGCCGCTCGACACAGTGGCCGAGGTGGCTGTCGACGGCTTGGGGGCAACGGCTGCACCCGCCAGCGCCCTCGATACCGCGTCGGAGACTATCGCTTGGACGGCGGGATTTGCCGCCAGGCGCGCGGCGTCCGTCTCGAGCGCGGCGAGCTCGGCCTGCTGCTTGGCGTCCAGGCGTCGCTCAAGCCTGTGACCGATCCAGCCGGCCGCCGCCGTAATCGCGCCGGTCCACGCGACCGCCTCTTCTTCGGTGAGGTGGATATTGAGGTGCAGGCCAATCGACAGCAGGATGATCGTCAGTGCCGTGCCCGAACCGGCCGCAGCGGCGGTCTTGGCGGTCTGGCCGGTCGGGGTGGGTGCTGTTGCGGGCGTATCGGCCACGGTGCGCGCTCCCTTGAGCAAATGTCAGGAACAAGCGCTTACCGCAACTACACCGTTTTGTCGAGATTTTCTCAGTGGTGGCCTGGAAGGCCGAATGTCACGAGGAAGTAGCCCATGCTCGCGACCAGGATGCAGATGACCCATGCCATGCCGCGATTGATGACCCGCTGCACCTCTTCCTTCGACGCCAGCAAAGACTTGTGGAGATCGGCGATTTGCTGGCGCCGGTCGATCCTATCCTCGTCGCACGTTTTCTGATGCTGAAGGATGATTGTCTTAGCCTCCATCGCGAGCTCCAGGGCGCGAACCGCCGCAGGCGAGTCTCCATCGGACTGACGGTGGCTGGATATGCCTGTACTCATTATCTAACCCGCTGCTCTGGATATGGTTGTCTCCAATCTGCGACAAATCCGTGGCCCTCGCCAGATAGTAATACTACTGCAAAGTCGGGTTGCGCCCGTGAAACAAGGGCGGATAGCGTGTGCTGCTCGTACGGGCCGGCGGGCTCCGGCTTATTGGTTGGACGCATGGAGGCCGACACCTCTGTGTGGTTGAAAGGGCGCTCCCAACGCCCTGGATACGTCCGCCGCCGACACGCTGTCAGCACGCTCCGGCGAGGTTCGCACAGACCTTCAGCGTAAGGGCGGGCGATCCGGTGTTCGTGATCGTGCCGACGAGCCGCGTTTGGCTCTCCATGCCTGTCCCGCCGCTCGCCGGTATGGTCGTGCCCGACATTGTGACGCCCGACCCGCCAGCGACAGTGACTGTGTTGTTTGAATGGTTGCGCCAGATGATCGTGAATTGCTGTCCGACATAAGGCGATGCAAACGCGCCGAGGATATTGGCCGCGGTGTCGGTCGTATAGGTCGGCGTCGAGGCATAGCCGGTGGTGTCGAAAAACGCCTGGTTGCCCGTGGTGCCGAGATACAGGTTGGGGAAGCTGGCGACCGTCAGAGACTGGCCTCCTGCTGCGTTTACATGGCTGTTCGGCACCGGGTACGACACGCCATTCAGCACCCCCTCGGTGTTGTTGGCCCTGTTCGCGGTATCTTCGAGCTTGCCCCGGAACACGCCATCCGCGTGCCAGTTGGCGCATCCGCTGTCGAGCAGGAGGCCGTAGTTCAACGTGGTGGATTGAACCAACCCGACAACGTTGTGCGTGGTGCCGCCGTTGATCGTCATGTCGACGGCGGTCGATGTGCATTCGATGCCCGCCGCCGAAGCCAATCCGCTGACGATGTCCGTGTTTGCGATCTCGGTCGCGAACCCGCCGTTCGTAATCCCGTTTCCGCCCGTTGCGGTGGTGATCGTGCTGCTGTCGAACTTCGTCTGCGAAGCCGTCTGATCGATATAAACCGCTTCGCTGGCCGGGCCGCTCTGTTGCACATACGCCTTGTAGAATACGTAGTTCTGCGTCGCGGTGAGCGAGATCGCGTGCAGGAAGCAGGCATTGAACCCCATGCTGTACATATCGGCATAGGTCGGCAGCGTCCCGGCGCCGATCGCATTGTCAGCCACCATACAGGTGGGTCCGCTTTCGATCCCGAACTTGTACGTACGCAGCGACGCAACGTTGCCGTTAATCCGAATGCCGACGCCCTGGTAGAAGGACGACGTGTTCACGTCGAATATGTCGTAGACGCCCGCCTGCGCCGCCACGCCGCTGCCGGTGCCCCACAGATACCAGCCGTAGTCGCCGCGACGCTGGTTGATCGCCCAGTAGCGGAAGATCGTGCCGATGAACGAATCGGTGATCTGCATGTCGTTGTAGCAGGAATTCGGCTGGATATTGCGGACATAGGGTCGGTTCGCGCCGTTGATCGTCATGCAATAGCCGCCGGCCATGCCGCTCGCCGTGATTCCGAAGTCAGAAACCTCCTGGCTGAAGCTCGTGGCCGGCACCGTCGTCTGGAGCAGAGAAACCACGTCGTAGATACCGTCTGGCACCAGGAGGGCGCATTGGCTGCCGCATCCCGACAGGCTCTGCCCCGCCGACTGGTTAAGTGTGAGGCCGCTGGTGATGTGGTAATTGCCCGCCGGCAATACGGTATTCTGCACGCTGGCGAGCGCTTCCTGGATCGCGGCCGTGTCGTCATGTTTGACCACCGCGCCCGACGCCGTGTTCGTGGCGGTCGGCGACACAGTGAGCGACGTCGTCCCTCCGCCCGCAGTGATCGTGGTCACGAGTACGCCCTTACCAGCCTGCGCCGGCGGAGAGGTCGGAGCCCACGACGGACACGTTGCCTGGGTCAAGCCGTAGTATGTCCAGGTGCCGAGGAACGGGCTGTTATGCGACTGCGACCCGGCGCAAATCTCGGCACCCGTTTGTCCGATATAGATCAGGTTCGATCCGCCGGTGGTGGACCCGTCCGTGTATGTCACAACCTGCCGCGGATCGGGCGCATTGGTTGTGTTCGGCATCGCGATGCCGTTCGAGTCGCACACTTCCGATGTCGCGGCGCTATAGGCGAGGTGGCTATCGACGGTGACGATGCGGACGCACCAGGCCGTGGAACCGGTCGTGCCCCCGGTCGCGATACCGACGCTCGTGGCCTGTGCGCCGGTGAAGGTCGCGCCGGCGCCGAAGATGTCGATCTGCTGCTTGTTCTGAAAGTCCGACGCCGAGCCGATGGTTAGCGCTCCGCTGCTCGCCGTGATGTTGCCGGTGGTCGACGCGGAGCTGCCTGTCGCGCCCCACTGCTTGACGCTATAGGCCGTCACCGATCCGAGAATCCAGCAATAGCCTGCGGTGGTCGATGCGACCTGCGAGCCACCGTCTCCCGCGCCCGCATTCAGAGAGCACGGCGAGGTGCTGAGCGAATAGAGCACCGTGGACGCATCACCGACGACGTAATAGCCGCCGCGCAGGACCGAGTACCCGCCACCCCGGCCGGCGACGGCCAGCGCCTGAAGCGCGGCGGTCGTGCCGACGAAGGTTGCCGGCGGACCGCCGTCCTTGATGATCGTACCGCTGGTGCCGTTGAAGACGGCCATGTCGCCATCGATCGACGACACCGGGCCCATGACGTTGCCGTTGCCTGGCCCCGGGAAGCCGTAGGTCGTGCCGTTGATGTTGAAGAACAGGCCGAGCGCCGACGCGCCGTTATAGGCATTGTACGAGATCAGACCGCCGCCGAGCGCCTTGGCGCCGAAGCACATCTGATGATAGCCGCCGACAGCGTTGGTGAAGGCGTCGTTGATGCACAGCGGCGTGCCGGTGTTGGTGATGCCGAGCTCGGTGAGATAGTTCGTCTGCCCGCTCGTTGTGCCCGCCGCGCCGCCGGCGTCGCCGATTGCGGTTCCGGCCGAGTTCATCACCCGCACGCCGTGGCCGAGCGTGAAGTTGCCGCCGGACGGCTGGACCTGCGCCGGTGTAGTGGTGGAGATCAGCGTGGCGGCGAGCGCGAACGCGGCTGATGCGCGCTTTAGCATCACTCGGCTCCGGGAAGGAATGCCGTGCTGACGATTGCGTTGGTCGAGGTGGATGTGTCGGTCAGCGTTACCTTGAGCGCGACAAAAGGGTGTCCGTCATTGGATGAGAACGCGCCGCAATAGCCCGCCGATGGACAAGATGCCCCCATCGTCAGCGCCTGCGCGCTGGACGGCACGGCATCGATAGGGAGCGTACAGGCGGCGTCGGCGTAACGCTGCGACTGGATCGTGCCTGCTGCGGCAAGCCCGACGAACAGCGTGTAGGCGCGGTAATAACTCATCTGGATGCACTGTGACGTCCAGGAGCCGCTGCCCGCCAACGACGATGGAACGCCGACGAGCGGGATCGAAATCGTGACTGCGGTCTGCGTAGGCAGTGATGGAGGTTGCCGTTGCTGCTGTCCGAGTGCGGGCGAAAGATGAAGCGCGACGGCGATCAGTACACTGGCGGAAACCCTATTTTTGCGCATCTCGACCTCACGTTCAGTTCAGGACCGCGAAGCCGATTGCAAGCGTGCCGTTCAGCGCGTTGGTCCCGTTGATGTTGGCGAAATCGACCGTGATCGACCCAGAGCCCGGCTTACAGTCCAGGATCACGGGGATGCCGTTGGTGAAGTAGGTGCCGGAATATGCCTGAAGCGTGCATTGGACCATCGAGGACGTGGTGACCGACGAATTGTTGATCTGGTACGTCGATGCCGTGCTCGTGGCCGTGGTGAGCGTGCCGGTCGTGACGATGCCGCGCTGGCCGTTGCAGGTCTGCGGCGTCGCGCCGGTCACGGTGCAGATAGTCTGCCCCAGCAGCACGATGCCCGTGCCCGTGCCCGCCACGCTCAGATTGGCGTTGGCATCCGCGCTCGGGCCACCGGCCGCTACGCTCGGCGCGGTGCCGGTGGCCGCCGGGGTGAGGACGACCTGGTTGACGATGGTTCCGGTGCCGGGCGCGACTTGGAGGCCGGAGTTAGCCGTTGTCGATCCGCCGACATAGACGCCGTTGGTCGATGGTGCATCGACGATGAGCGGGCCGCCGGTCGAGGCAATGGTCGCCGCGCTCGCGCCGCCCGATAGCGTGCCGCCGACGGTCGAGCCAGATCCGAATGTTATCGTGCCGAAGGTCGCGCCGCCGCCCGCGGTCGAACTCGTGTTCGCGTACCAATTGCCGTCGCTACCGATCGACAGTTGGGCGCCGCGGCCTTGCGTCAGCGCGAGCGTGCTCTGCCCGTTGATGGTCGGTGTAGTGCCGGCGATATTGGCCTGCGGGGTCAGGGTGACCGTGCCCGCGCCCATGTTCCACACGCTGACCGGGAAGGCCGGGTAGAATCCGCCGGCGGTACCGGACGGCGGCAGCTTCACCGTCACGGCGGAACCGCTGTTGAACACCTTCAGCAGACACTGGTCCGTCTGTCCGATGGTGTACGTCGTGGCCGTGATCGGGGTCGATGCGGCGCCGAGCGTGTAGGCCGGGCAGGTCGCGCTATTCTGTGCGAAGGCGACCGGGGAGGCGAGCAGCGCGATTGCCAGCGCCAAGCGACCGAGGAATTTCATGTTCACGCACTCCATGTTTCAGTGGCGGTGCCTGCGAAGCAGCGCGACCTCTTCCTTGAGTTCTGCGATTTCCGCCTGCTGCTGCTGCATAGCCTTCACCATCACAGGGACCATCCCGAGAATGTCCACGGACGACGGCTTTCCCTGAGAATCGCGGCCCACCAGCTTCGGAATAACCTTGTCCACGTCTTCGGCGAGGAAACCGATTTGCTGGTGCGCGCCGCTGTCGCCATAGCCCTTCTTGTAGAAGAACGTGCCGGGCTTCAGCGCCTGGATTTGCGTTAGACCGAGGCCGGACAGTTCGCGCCAGTCGTGCTTGAACCGGATGCTCGATGTGCCGAGGCACACCCCGAGCGTGCCGGTGCCCGAATAAAACTGATGGGTTGTCGTGTCTTCGCAAACGGTCGCATCGGTATGGCCGGTGTCAGCGGTGATGCCGGTGTTGAGCAAAACGCTCGCGACGATTGTCGTGTTGCTCGCGCCGCCGATAGTGACGGCGCTGGTCGTCGTGCCCGTACCGATATTCGTCGCTGCGTTGTTACTGGCATTGAGGTTGACCGTGCCATTGGCAGTGAGGGTCGTAAACGCGCCGGTTGACGCCGCACCGAGGCCGATGGGAATGGCGCGGATATTCGACGCGCCAGATACTTCGCCAGTGAGCGTCAGATTGCCATTATCGGTCAGGTTGAACTTGATCGCATTCGTTGAATCTTTGACCAGCAGGTCGCTGCCCGAGCCGGTCCCTACACCCTTAATAAAGAGTTGTGAGCCGCCCGAAGTGGTTCCCACAACGCCAACAACCATCGGACCTGCGTGGTCAAAGATCGCGGATGTGGACTTGGACAGGAAAGAGTAATTGGCAACTGTCGGTTGGTTTCCAGTAATCCCGTCATATTCCAGAAAGGCATACGTGCCGATTGTGCCGTTGTTCACCGGGCCAGAAGAGAAAGCCTGATAGAGAGTGATAGACCCGCTGGCATTGTTCACAAACACGTCGTAGAACGGCGTCAGCGAACCGGTATTGTCGATATCATTGGTGCCGCTGAACTCGTATCCGCCCAGGCGTCCTGACCTCACGCAACTCGTGCTGTTCGCGCAACTGACGTTGATGTCCTTGGCGAAGACGTGCATCCCATTGTATTCGCCAGACTGCGTAAACGTGCCGTTGAAGTTCGTGTCGGTTTCAACGAAAAAATGCTCATGGATGCCGCCCGATGACCCGGAACTCGGCGTATTCAGGATATCCGACCAGTAGATAGGCCGGAATAGGGAATCCGCCGTGGTTGGCGCATTCGTCGTGCTCTGCTGGAAGAAGATATTGCCAACGACATTCGTCGCTGGCGTTATATTCGACATACCGCCGGAAAAAGTTTGCAGCGCGGTCCAAGTATAGGCTTGCGTCGGGTCGACGGTGAGGCAGCCCGTGCAGGTTCCGGTGACGGTCAGGTTCGTGAACTTGCCCGTGTTCGGCGTAACATTCCCTATCGGGGGAGGCGAGGCCGGGTTGAATGCGGCACCGCCGCCGCCCACAATCGCATACCAGTTGGAATTTGTGCCGACCGAGATCAGCGCGCCATTGCCGCTTGTCAGCGCCAGGGTGGCGGTGCCGTTGATTGTTGGCGCGGGCGAACCAAAGGGCACGGACGGCGCGAGCGGCGTTACCGTCGCGGTGCCCGCGCCGATGGTCTGGACCTGGACCGTGAAATACCCAGGCCGAAAGCCGCCCGCAGTGCCCGGCGCGGGGAGATTAACGGTGATCGAGCTTCCGCTGCTGAACACCAGGAGCTGGCAGTCGTCGGTCTGGCCGACCGTGTAGCTGGTGCCGGTGATGAGGCGAGCTTGCTGGCTGCCGGCTGGACAATTGCCGGTTTGCGCGAATGCGGCGATCGGCAGGAGCGTGAGGCCGACCGCCAAGCCGAGCCGCTTCAGAAGCTTCACCGCTTGCTCCTTTTGCCTTTGCGCGATTTCCCGGCCTCACTGAGCGCGATGGCGACCGCCTGCTTGCGGCTGCTCACGGGCGGGCCGGACTTCGACCCGCTATGCAACGCGCCGTGCTTGAACTCGGACATCACCTTGTGGACCTTCGATGCCCTCCCGGCCTTGGTTGTCGGCTTCCTGGTCGGCATCACTTCCTCCGCGAGGACAGCCACACGGCCGGCGCAACGCCGCAGGCACCGAACAGCGCCAAGGCAGCAAGCTTCATCGTGCTCGGCTCTGGCAGCACGTCGCGGAACAGCACGATGGTGGCGCCGAGCATGACGAGGCCGGGCAGGCGGTCGAGCGCAGCGGCCAGAGACGCACCGATGCGCTCCCCGATCTTCTGCGCCGCGACGATGGTGGTTGCGGCCTTTGCCGCAGCGAGCGTCTTGTTCTGCTGGTCGCTCTGTGCGATGGCGGCAATGGCCCGCTCGGCGACGTAGGTCACCTGTTGTTCCGCAGCCTCGACGCGCTCCGGCAGGGCGGTGAGCATGTCGGCCATTCCTGCGGTGCGGGTGAGCGCCTCGGTCGCTGCATGCGTGGCCTGCGCGGCTTCCTGGCGAGCCTGCTGAACGCTCCCCTCGATCCGGTCGTGCGACTTGCGGAGCATTTCCATAATCGCCGCGGCCGTGGGGTCGAGCTCCGGCGGCGTCTCGATCTGCCGTTCAAGTGACATCTCGGGGCCCGCACCGGCAGCCGCCGGGAACGCCTCGATCACCTTGCGCAGGTCCGGTTCGCCGCCATGATCGATCGGCACCGGGCGGTCGCCGAGCACCTTAAGCCGAGTGGGTCTTCCCATTGGTGCCTCCGTTCATGTTTTTCTGGTATTGCTTCCAGGCGGACCCAGGCTCGTCGGTCGCCGGCTCGCCCTTGCGTGACGAACTCCACCACTGGCTGGCGGTCTTCAGCGCCTCGGTCATCTCACGCCGTGTCGCTTCCTGGTCCTCCATGACGCCATCGACGATCTTTTCGGCGAGCCGATCCAGCTTCGCGCGCAAGTCATCGTTGGGCATGCGGATTTCAGCCATGGACCGGGATTATCGCGACACCGGCCAACGCAACAACATGAGGAAAGAGCGGAAATGTGTCCGAGAAGCGGCTAAACTCTGCGAAACACAGGAAAATGCCGGTCAGCGGGTAGTGTTCTAATCGGCTATTGGGGAGCGCCCGGCTTGGTGCCTAAGACGTCGGGAAGATAGCTTTGGCGGGGCGGCACTGCGACCTTGCTCAACAGGTTCGGCCCCGGTCCCGTACGGAGGTTAGGGTCGGTCAAGATGCGGACCAATTCCTGATTCAGCGCAGGGTTGTTGCGGAGGCCGAGATCACGCTTCATCTGATAAGCCTTGATCGCCGCCATAAGCGGGTTAGTGGTGGCCTTTCCGGCAACGTCTATGACCTTGAGGAAATCATCCATTCCCTGTGACTGGTCCTCGGCGGCGCGCTCAAGGCTCTGCGATCCGCCCGCGATCTTCGTACGCGTCTCGAATGCCTGCCTCTGTGCCTCGACGGAATTGATGAACCGGTCGGCGCTGTCCTTGTCATCGAACATCATGCGCCAGCGGTCTTCGTCCTTGTCCGAATTGACGATGCGCTTTGACCGATCGCCAGCTTTGGGACCGGCACGCATCTGGTCGAGCTTCGCCTCTGCCGCGCCAAGGCGATAGAAGTCCTTGTTGGCGTCGGACAATTCATCGAACTCGGCCCGCACCTGCGGGTCGGTCTCGCCGCGGCTGAAGTGTTTCCGACCGGCGTCCACGGCCTGTGCGCTTTCGGTCGGGCCTGCCCATGCCTCCCGGGCCGCCTTGTACTTCGGGTTGAGTTTGTCGAGTTCGTTCAAATAGGCGTCCTTGAACTTCTTCAGGGCCAAGCCGTCCTTGGTAATGCGCCCCGTGGCCGGGTCTACCATCTCCGCTATGCGCGCATCCATGCCCTCTTTGGCGAGCATGAGGGTCTTCATAGTCGGCGTTGGGCCGATAACCGGGTCACCGGCTTCATTCCAGCCGACAATGGCGTAGTCCTCGTTGTGGACGGGGCGACCTTCGGCAATCGCCTCGCGGATTTCATTCCGCGCGCCGCGCGACATTGCCGCCCGGAACTCGCGGTCGCCCATGAACTCCTTCAGCCGGTCGGAATAGATCGGCGCGACGCTCTCGGCCTCCTTGTAGAGCGGTCGCGCGGCGGTGGACCTCTCCGCGTAAAACCTGTTGATGGTGTCGTACGACGAACCCTTAGCGAGTTCTTCAATCCCGCCGGTCAGCTGGCCTTTTTGAGCCTCTACGCGGGCGTCTAGGAACTTGCGAAGGTCGGCGCTCGCCCTTCCCGGCGTGCGATAGAGCGATCCGCCGAGACCCTGGAGGTTCTTGCCCATGTCGAGCAGCGTGGTCTTATTGCCGGCAGCATTTGCGACAGCCTGCGCGTCCATCACGCTCTGCGCCGTCACCTCGTCTGCGGCAGCGCGCTTGTTGATCTTCTCGATTGCCTTGTTGGTCAGCTTCGCAGCGGCTCGGTCGGGATCGCCAGCGGCGGCGCGCTTGAGGGCGGCAATCGTCTCCTTACTTATCGATGTGTCGAAATCCTTCGCCATCTTCAGCGTGGTCGGCGCCTCACGAGCAAGTCCGGAAACCATGTCTCGGACGGTCGATGTCGGTGACAACCCGGCCACATCCATTCCAGCGAGACCGATCTGGCCGGGCGTCAGTTGGCGCTTGCCCTCCGCTGCCTGCTGAAGCACATCGGCGCTCTGCTGCGGCGCGCGAGCCCATTTCGGATAGGCGAGTTCCAACTGCCCGGTCTTCTTGCTCTGCGCGAGCGGCAGAACGTCATAGTAGGTCTTCTCCGGGTCGTTCGACGCCTGGACGGTCGGGTCCTTACCGGGCGACGACGGTGTTCCGGACAAGAATTGGCCGAGCGACCCGAATTTACTCTGCGGCGCGGACGGCGGCGCTGCGGGGGACTTAGACACTGGTACCAGATCGGACGGAGGTCCGCCGGCACCAGCGTTCACCGGCACGAGGTCATTGGGCGGCTGATCTGCCATCACGGAGCCTTCGACTGCCAGGCACCGCTATCGTCCTTCCACCAGAACTTTCCGGTGCTCGGGCTCCACTGCGGGCTTTTGTCCATCGGGACACCTGCGGGAATAGGGGGATGGGCACCGGGAGTCTGCGTCGGCTGAGAACTCGTAGAGCCGCGACCAGACATAGAGTCCCGCAGCTCGGTTTTTGTTTCGCTCAACCCCTCTTTGCCGACTTTTATCTCCTGCTGGATTTGATCGACTGCGGACCGGAACTGTCCTTTAGCCCACGCAGTAGACAGGATGTCGGCGGCTTTTGCCTTGTCGGCGTCGGTAGGGATGCCGTTTGGGTTCAGGAACTTGGCGTACATGTAGATCAGAGAGTTCGCAGCCAAGCCGAACCGCACGACATCTTCGTCGCCCGAGCCCTTCTCGGCCGCCAGAATAACGGAGTTGAGGGTCGGGTACTGCGTCCGATCTACTTTCTCCGACGCCATGAGCGCGAGCGGAGCCATATTTTTGACCTCGTTCGCTGCGATCTCCATGTTAGCCGTGCGCGTGCCGACAGCGCGTTCGCCAGCAGTGTTGCCCTGGAATTCGGCCTGTATCGCCGCCAGATCAGCACCGCTGACGCCCTTTTCCTTCGCCTTGCGAGTCAGCGCCTCATCGACCTTCGCCATGTTGGCGGCGTTGCGAGCCAGACCAGTCGCAGCCTGCCGATTGCCGGCCAACAGACCATCGGCGATGAAATCCGCTGCATCATCGCTGATCGCGGCACCAGATGCGGCCTTTGTCAGGTTCGTCGGCGTGTAATTGACAGGCTGACGGTTCATGTCCTCGATTTTACGCTCGGACGGGTTCACCCAGAACTGCTGCGGCTTCCCATCGTCACCCACGCCAGTCATCAGCGTCCATTTAGCGTCCTCGCGGGCACGCAGCGCATCGAGGCGGTCCTCATGGTGCATCTTTACCGTGTCTTCGTGGATTTTGAACTGCTGCGCCGCCGACTGCATCTTCTCCTGCCAGTCGAGCACGACACTTTCGCCGTTGATGCGAGCCGCGTCGGCGAGTTGCGACAGGCCGGCCGCGCGCAGGGTCAGGTCGAGCATCGTCTTGCGCTCGTTGAGGCCCATTTCCTCGTTCGACATGATCTCTTTGACGCGGTTGCTCTGCATCTCGGCAACCTTGAACATCATGTCGGTCTGCGTCTGCCACTGCTTGTAGGCGAGTTCGTAGTTCTTCTCGTCGCCCTTGTTATAGGCTTCTATCGCCGAGGCGGCGGCATTGAGGCTCGCCGTCATGGGCGCGCGCGTGAACAGGCCGCCCAGGATGCCGACGACGGTCGCCAGACCGCCCATCTTCTTTAGCGAATCCTGCTCCGGGTGCTTCGGCGGTGCGGCGAGCGCCTTCGTCGCGGCGGTCTGCGCCTCGTCGGCCTTGTCCTGCGCATCGCGGACGCGCTTCATCGCCTCACCGAGCTGATCGCCCTGCTTGCCGATCTGCGCGATCATCGCCTTCGCTTGGTCGTCCAGATGGCTCGCCTGGTCGGCATAACCTTGCCGTATCGCCGCAACGGTGCCCGCCATGCCGCCGCCGGTTCGCGGCGCAACGGCGGTTGCAGCCGGTCGAGAAGAAGTTGACGGCGGTTGCGGGGTATTTTGCGGCGGCGTAGCTGCGGTTGCCGGTGTAGTCGCTGTATCGGCTGGCGGCGCGCCTGTCACCGTCGCGTTCGGATCAATCGTCGGATCAGCCATTATCCGGCCCCGCCAGCCAGTGCTCCCGCGAACCGGCTGATCGCGTTCGATGCGTTAGCGTCCTGCGCGACCTCGGCATTCAGGATCGTGCCGTAGAGGCTGTCGGCCTGTCCGAGTTCGCCGAGGCCGGTCTGCGTCAGTTGCAGCAGCATCTGGTACTTCTGCGATGCCGCCTGCTGGTCGATGCCGGACAGCGCTTCAGCCTCCTGCGTCGAGCCGGACAGGCCGAGACCGGCGAACCGGCTGCGCATGGTGGCCTTGGCCGCTTCGGTGGCCTGATCTAGAGAGGCTTGCGCGCCCTGCGGCAACTGGCCGGACTGCAGCGCACCGGCCGCAGAATTGCCCTTCTGCGCGAGCAGGCCCGCCTCAGTCTGGAGCGAGTCCAGGCCGGGGACCGACGAATTCATGAGCAGCGACGCGCCGAGGCCGAGACCGCCCAGCGCCAAGCCGGGATGGTTGCTGACGTAGTTGAGCGCCCTGCTGCCGAACGAACCGCCGCCGGCCAGGGTGTCTGTCGGCTGGGTCAGGCTCGGCGCATTACCGGCCAGAATGTCGGGCGAGATGCCGGTGGTATCGAGCGCAGGAGCCGCCGATGGGACGAAGCCTCCCGCACCGCCCCCACCGATGGCGCCCGCTCCTCCCGCAGCGCCGGGCGCGGCAAGGCTGGTTCCGGTGATGGACGCGGGACTGAGACCGGCACCGCCGACCGACACAGCGCCGGGCGTGGCCGTGGACAGGTCCAGCGCCGCCGGGGCGATGCTCGGGGCTCCGGCGCCTATTGTCGTCGCACCGGTCGAACCCGCGATACTGCTGATATCTCCGCCAGCCCCGGCCGCGCCTGCGGCCGGTATCGCTCCTGTCACAGGTGAGGCGATTTCGGAAGCCGGGGCTGCTGCACTTCCCGCTGATGCCAGCCCTGGCGTCGCCGCATCCGCCCCGCTTCCGAACAGGCCACCAATGCCGCCAGCGCCGCCAAAGAGGTCGCCGATGCCGCCGGCTGCGCCACCAATCAGCGCGCCGGTCAGCGGGTCTCCGCCGGTAATGGCCGATCCCACCGTCCCGATAGCCGCGTCTGCCAGGACCGGGCCGAGAATGCCTGCCGTCGCCTCGCCCACGCCGAGCGATGCCAGAAGTCCACCCGCCGCTGCTCCAAGTCCCATGTTACGCGGCCTCCTCCAGCCTGATGCGGAACAGACGTCCGTTATCCTCCGCTCCGAGCCGCCGGTAAAGCGCTTCCATGCGCTGCCCGCTACCCCGGACGCCAGCGCGCGGGATGATGTCCCAGGTGCCCCCGCGGCGCTTGAGCGCGTCCAGCGAGGCCCTTTGCAGCCTCAGACCCAGGCCCGGAACATCGCGGGAGCCGTAAAACGTCGTCTGAGTCCCGATGTTAAGATTTTCGTCCTCAAGCGAGGGGCCGATGACCGTCACAAGATAGCCGAACATGCGACCGTTGCACCGCGCCGTCATGAACTGCACCGCGCCGAGTTCGGCTAGGCGCTTCATCAGCGGCACATTCTTGCGCAGGTAGGCGTCATGCGTCTCGCCGACGTCGAGACAGTGCTCGGCGAACAGCTTTTGCCCGCCTTCCCACCACTGGTCGAACGTCTCTTCCTGGAAGGTGATGCCGTCGAGTTCGCGCGGCTGTCGGTTGCGCAGGATGGTCGAGCGGATTTCGCGGGCGCACAACGCCGCGGCGCGGGACATCTGGTCGCCGAACGCAATCCGGTAGCGCATGAGCGCGTGCATATCGATCTGCATATTCTGCCCGCTCATCAGGAACCATCGGTGTTGGTCCCATGCATACGGCAGGCAGTGCTCCCAAACGCGCCGACACCCTTCCTCGCCCGAAAGATCGGTGTAGTTGACGGACAGCACTCCGGGGACGCGGGCCTCGATCTGGTCGAGCTTGCGGTCGAGCGCCGTGATGTTCTTCGTCAGCTTTGCCTCATCGAACGGGATATTGAGGCGGATCAGGCTCCGTACGACCTCGGAAACCGGCCTGCGCACGGTCACAATCCGGATATCGGGACGCATCTGGACGATCAGCCGCCAGAACGGGGCGGCCGCTGTCTCGCAGGACCCGGCGTACGGGAGCGACAGCAGAGACCGCACATCGTCCACGCCCCGGATGTGGCGCGCTTCCTCGTGGCCGCACGCGACGTCGCGATACGACAAAAAGCGCGCGAGCCAATGACTGCGCGACCTTGGAAGCGAAAGACAGATGAACGGCTGGTGGCTCACCCCGGGCCCTCGTCTTTTGGCACGGCGCCGACCTTGAGAGACACTGGCGGGTGAATGTGACCGCAAACTGTCAGAATGACCTTTGCCCCATTCGCGAGGCGATCCAGTTCATCTGGTGTTGGCTCCCAGACGCTCGCCATCGCTTCGCCAGCCGTTGTCTCGTGGTCCCAGATAGCGAGATGCGCGCACGGCCCTTGCTCATCCGGCTCCCAACCGATTGGGGCACCCAAATATCGGGTCGCCCCCTTGATGCGTCCCGCGATCATTCCGCCGCCATCTCCGTCAGAGCCACTTTCGCCGCTTCGGCCCGCTCAAGCGCCGCCTTGACGTTGACCGAATGTGTGATGCGCCGTCCGTCGCTGCCGAGAAGTTCGGCAATCGGCTCTACGTCGGCGCCGGTCGAGTCATCGTAGAAAAACTCGGCGGCGCTGATGTCGATCGCCCACTTGAACCCGGCCTTATACAGGTTGGGCAGTTCCAACTTCACGGCGCGATAGATGCCGGGTGCGGCGGCCGGGTCGGTGATCTCGGTCCCGTCCGACAGCTTGCCGGTGCCGCGCACGCCGCGCGAAGGCTGTGTCTCGACGAATATCGTCTTGACCACGCGCTCCGGCTCGGTCCAGTCGGTCACCGCCTCGAACAAGGCGATGGCCATGCCGGTGCGCAGGAAGCAATACCGCCCGTTGCGCAGCGCCATGATGAGGAACGGACGAACGGTCTGCTCGGTGCAGCGCGGCCACCGATGCTTGAACCGCGGCATGGCCCAGTCGAGCAGTTCGTCGATTTCGGCCTCCACGACGCGACGGGGAACGGTGGACTCGTACGATGTGTCGATCATTTTCGCTCTCGGATCGGGGAGGGTGGTCGGCTCGGACGAATATGCGCCCGCACGCTCGTGCATTTCGGGACGGGATAGCTGGCCGGCCTCAAGTTTCGGCTGCTTGCCCATGATCGGGATGGTTTTCGCTCTCGGCTCCGGTGCTTTCGGACCCGGTCGCTTGTAGGGTCGGCGTCTGGCGCTCATGACGATATCCCAAGCTGAGTTTCGGCCAAAATATGCTCATTGGCATGCTGTTGCCACAAATAATCCACGGCGCTCGGATCGTTGGGGTCGAACGACGTGTAGTCGTTGCCTCCGATGCCGAGAACTTGGTCCATCTGGTCGTGCATGAACTGGTGCCCGAGCAGAAAGTCCTGAATGTTCGTCGGGTTCAGCGGATCGAGAGAAAAGCGGGTCAAATTCTGGCCCTTTTGCGCCAGGATCGCGTCGACGATGCTGTTGTGCGAGGACGCATTGGCGAACACCCACTCGGCGCGCTGTTCCGAGGTCACGGGAATATTGAACAACTGCGCCGCGCTCATTCCGCGACCTTTTCTAGCGCCGCGTCGATCTCGCCGATCCGCGCGCGCACCTTGGAAATCCGCCGGTTGATGACGTCGCTGTCCATGAATGCCGGCGCATCGGCGTATAGGCTGATTTCACGGTGTAGCGCTTCCTTTTCGCGCTCGAGCCGGTCTAGGGTCGCCGTCATACCTTCAGCCTCTGCTGCTTGATGAGCAACGTCATGTTGATGATGGTGAAATCGACGCTGTTCGATGTCATCGTGAAGCCCATAGCATAGCCGAGGTTGTCGCCGGCGTTCGACCTGGCGAATGTCGTCGTGCCGGTCGTCGAGGTGAACGATCCCTGTGTCACCGCGGTCGAGCCATTCTCGGTGTCGACCGTGAAGTTCAGCGTTGCGTTGGCGTTCGTCTGCCAGAAAGCGTACATCTGCATCGCCTTCTTCTCGACGTTCACCGACGGCCGCATCCATTGCTTCGACTGGATGGTCTTGGTCGTCAGCAGGCTCGGCGTCGTGAACAGCTTATAGATGCTGATGCCGTCGGTGCCGTAGGCGTTGATCGTGCTGCCCCACTCCTCGGTCGCGATCTTCAGAAGGCCGATGCTCGTCTGGCACGCCCACCAGCGCTTGCCGTCCCACATGAACAGCGTGTTGACCTCTTGCCCGCTGATCGGGTCGGTGATCGGCAGCAGCAGCATGTAGACGTGGACGCCGAACACCTCCGCGACCGCCGACGAGGGGTTGTTGAGCACGAGGGTCGTCGACGCGCTCCCGAACACCCCGTCAAGCGGCGTCGAAATCTTCTGCACCGAGCCGCCGTAGATCGCATGGATGCCGAACGGGTTCGCCATGATCACGGCGCGCGAGTACGAGATCACACTGTCGCGCCAGGGCGATCCGATCTGCGGGTCGACGTTGAGGTTCGAGAAGGTCGTGATAACCGGAGAGCCTGCCGTCGTCACTCCGGAAATATAGTTCACCGACGAATCGCCGATGAGGTACAGGAAGCCGTTCGACTGGATGAGCGATATCCACTGATACCGCAGGACCGAGTCCGTGGCCGGGAATACGCCGCCGCCATCGTTCGGGCTGAAGTCGACCGCTGAACCGGGCGCGCTGAAGAACGTCTTGACTTTGGTGCGCGTGGTCGAAATCCACACGCGGCTCTGATAGACCTCGATAGCCGTGCCCTGAATGCCGAACGGCATGAGTTGCACCGTGCCGCTCGCCGGCCCGCCGCCGCCCTCGAACCCGACGATGACCGGCGCGGTGTAGCCGGACCCGCTGAACCCCGCGCCGGCTCCGTCGCCGAAATCGATATCGGTGATGGTTCCCTGAGACAGGACCGCAACGGCGCTGGCACCCGATCCGGTCGACGATATGAAGAAGACGGTCGGGCGCTCGATATAGCCGCTGCCGATGTCGACCATCGAAACGCCGGTGATCACGCCGTTCTGAAGAAGAAGGGCGATGTTGGCGCCGCTTCCGCCGCCGCCCGTCACTGTCGCGGTCGGCGCGGTGTAATTTGAGCCGCAATGAGTGATCTTCACGCTCGTGATAACGCCACCGGAAATGCCGTCGACAATGATGGTTGCGCCGCTCCCGGTCGCGTCCGTGATGCCGATCGTGGGCACGCTCGTATAGCCCGACCCTCCGTTCACGATCTCCGCGTTCGTAATCGCGCCGTCGTTGATGACCGCGTGCCCGTATGCCGTCGTCCCGCTGCCGCCACCGGTGAAATGCAGAAGCACCGTGTCCGGGTCGGTGTTCAACCAGCCGGACCCCTGATTTGTCACTGTGACGAGTTCGACCCCGCCGGCGTTCACCGTGGCGGTGAAGGTCGCACCGGACCCGCTGCCACCCACCGCCGTAACCGTCGGCGCCGATGCGTAGAGCGTGCCCGGGTCGGTCAGCGTGACTTCCGGCCCGATGGTGCCCGGCGCATAGAGCAGCGTCCCGTCCCAGATCCAGTACCCATTGCGCGACTGGTTCGTGGCGATCAGCAGATATTGCACGCCGAACTGCCGCGTCGCCACCGCGGTGCCGGCGGGCGGATTGAATGTTCCTGCCGGCGCAACGTTCGTGACTACGCCGGTGAAGGCGGCGACCGAAACAGCGCTGCCGTCGCTGAGAAAGACGATGGCCGATGGACCGCTGGCCGGACCCGCCGGCGACAGACCGTAAAAGTCGAAATGGATGATTGTCTTGCTGAGCGCCGTGTAGAGCGGGGTCTGCGAGAGGTCCGGCAACGTACGGATGTTCCCGTCGCCCAAGAACATCATGTTGCAGGCCCAACTGCACATATTGTCGGCTACGGATGGGCGAGGCGGCTTTGTGTCGATGCCCTGGAAACCCTGGAACACGAGCATGTCCGGGTTCTCGGGCAGGCCCGGCGTACGCTGCGGTGCTGCCGGGAGCGATGCGCCGCCTTCAGCCATCAGATCTCCACCCCGATTTCTCGAAGTTCAGTCTGAACGCGCCGGATGTTCTCTTCGCAGAACGGCTTCAACTGGCCGGCCTCCAGATTCACGATCGTTTCCGACTTCTGGCCCTGATGTCCGTGAGCCGCCGTCCAGACGCGGACCGAGGCACCTTGGAAAACGCCGGGATCGCAGCGGCTGAGCGCTTCCTGCCACTGCTTCAGTTGCGCCTGGAGTTCGACGGCGCGGGCGAGATTGTCGAGGTGCATCGTCATATCCGGCTATAGAAGCTGCTGACCCGGCCTGGTTGGGTGAACGCGCAAGCGCGGCGCAAATACATGCCGAAAAGGCCGCCGTCCTTGGGATTGAAATAGGCCATGGCGAGTTGCGAGTATTGCGGAAACATCGAGGCGCGGCCAAGAAGCGCCAAGTGGGCGGCGTAATACGGCACCGCGCGGGTGAACGGGTCGGGGATCGCTTCCGGCGACTGGTCGTCGAGCAGCGGAAGCGGCAGGCACAGCGCATCGAGCGTGAGCTGATAGTTCTGGTCGGCCAGCGGATAGAGCTTGAAGCTGCCGTCGGTGCCTTGCCCGAACTGGCAGCCGATCACGGGCGGCGCGAAGAACGACGACACGTACTGCCGGACCAGCGCCTGGTATTTCGAGAACGAGACGAAGCTGATGCTATATTGCCACTGCGTCCACTGCACCGACACGCTGCGCGCGGCGAAGATCGGGCCGACGCCGGGATACATCGACATCGGGAAATCGGCGAACTGATACGTCTCCTGCCCGTACGTGGTCTGCGATACCGGCGAGACGATCGGCTGCACGACGGCTCCTGTGCCGGTCGGATCGACCACCGTCGCGGCCGGCGCATAGTACCCGCTGCCGCCGAAGCTGACGCTGCCGTTGGAAATCTGGCCACCGATCTGCTGAAGCGTACCCGTCGCTTGAGCTCCGGTGGGATAGGGCAACAACCCCTGCGGCGAGTCGGGCGGCGATATCTGGATGGTCGGGTTGGTGTAGCCCGACCCCGGGTTGACCACCTGGAGCGCCATGATCGAGCCGGAGATGGGCGTAGTCCGCCGGATGCACTGCCCCTGCATCGCCACTTCTTCGCGGCCCTGCTGGATATAGTTCTCCAGGTCATCCAGCGAATAAACCGCCTGGACTTCATCGGAAAGCAGTCGCTGGGTCGCCTGCATATACCCATACAGCGCGCCCATCAGCCGCCACCCTGGCGCTGCAGGCCGCCGGTCAACGGCACCTTCTGCATGGCCTCCTGTGCGCCCATGCCGCCAGGGTACTTGTACGGGGTCCTAGTCGGCGTCGTGATCTGCGTGCCGCGCTGCTGGAATTTCGAATATTCGATCCACATCTTCTGAGCCGCGTCCGCGTTCTGCGTGCTGAGATAGGCGAGGTATGCGGCGAAGAACGGCACCGCGTCCGTCCACGGGTACGGCAGAGCCTCCGGGTCGGCGTCGGTCGCCAGCGCCGCCGGATAGGCCACGGCGTCGAGGTTGATCTGATAGGCCGCGTCGGGCGGCGGCGCGAACCACAGCGTGCCGACGAGACCCGGCTGCAGCCTGGCCGAGATCACCGGCGCGCCCTGCGTCGGCACGTTCACGGCGAGATAGTAGCTTTCGAACCACTCCCACGCGCGGATCGGGATGCGCTTCTGCCCCGGCTGGCCTTGCGGATTGGTCGTCGCCAGAACCAGCATGCAGCTCCGGACATTGCCGACCCCGCCCAGACCAGCGGGAATCGTCGGGGCCGCGGTGAATGTTGCGCTGGAGAATGCGTACGACTGCTGTCCCTGGACCATCGCGATCTGCGCCGGCTGTCGGATGCACTCGGCCGCAAGCGCGATCTGGACCCGCGCGTCGTTGATATAGACGTCGATGTCGGCGAGGTTATAGAGAACCTGCTGCGTGTCCTGAAGCAGCCGCTCCACCTGTTGGCGGTAGGCGAAGAGGGCCATCAGCCACCCCCGCCCGGCTGGCTCTGCGTCGTGAGCACGGACTTCGTCGCCGCGATCTTGGCACCAGGCCCGCCGGGACGATTGACCGGCAGCGCGGTCGGCGTGGTCATCTGCGTCGCCCGCCGCTCGAACACCTCGTACCTCTGGAACATCTGGTCTGCATCCGCATTGCGCTGGGCATTCAGGAGCGCGAGGTAGGCAGCATAATACTGCACGGCTTCGGTCCACGGATAGGGCAGCGCTTCGTTCGTGCTGTCGTTCACGAGATTGACCGGGTAGCACACCGCGTCGAACTTCGCCTGATAGCTCTGGTCGGGCGTCGGCGAGACGCAGAACTGGCCGGTGATGCCGGGCTGGAACTCGGAAAACACCGTCGGCACGCCCACCGCGACCGAGCGCGGTCCGCAGAGCTCGTACGAGAAAAACCAGTCCCACTCGCGGTTGTATATCTCCTGCCACTGATTGTTGACGAACACCTGGCCTTTGCGGGTCGTCAGCACGCCGCCGGCACCGGTCGGGATCACGGTCGCGTCTGCGAACTTGTACCCGTGCTGGCCGGACAGGAAGGTGTATTGCGCAAGCCCGCGCACGGATTCCGACACGGCGGCGATCTGCACGCGCGCGTCGTTGATCCAGATGGTCAGGTTGGCCTGGGAGTACTCGACGTTGCTGAAGTCATCGAGGAGCGAGGCGACCTGACCCAGATAGGCTGTGAGCGCCATGGCCCCTCATCGACTTTAGATGCCGCTCGGAACCTGCTGCATCGTCACGGTATCCGTGGCCGCGGTCGCCACGATGTTGGCGGTCGCCGTCGCGCTCGAACCCGCACCGGCGATCGTCAGCGTCGGTGCCGACCCGGAGGCCGTGCCGAAGAAGTCCAGCAGCACCGCCGTGATCGTGCCCGAACCGGTCAGCGTGGTCGTCAGCGTCGGCACCGTGATCGAACCGATGTTCGGGTCGAAGGGGTTCGGGATCACCTGGACGACCGGAGCCGACTGAAAGCCCGCGCCCGCTGCATCGACCGTCACGGCGTTGATCGCTCCGCCGCTGATCGTGCAGGTCATCGTGCAGGCGACGCCGCCCTGTGCGGTGGCGGTCGACGGCAGGTTCTGCAACTGCGCCGGAGGGGCCTGAACGACCAGCGTGGGCGGCAGGGTGAAATTCGACCCGCCGACATTGCCCTTCGCGTCGGCGCCGATGGTGACGCTGCTGTTGACCGCGCCGCCGACGATGGCGTGCCACAGCGAGCCGCCCGAACCGGCGGTGACGGTGGTCGAGGACTGCACGTAGCCGCTGCCGGCGCCGGTGACGGTTGCGCTGATCGGGAAGCCTTTCGGGTTCCAGACGCGGAAGTTCACGCCATCCGACGATACGAACACGAAGCCCGTGGTCTGCGGCGAACTCGCCAGCGGCACCCATTCGCCGCTCACCGGCGACAGGTACTGCACGACCGAATAGCCGTTCTTGGAGAAGATCATCCAGGTCCCGGACGGAATCAGCACCGCCGCGCCCGCGACCAGATCGAACGTGCGACCGATCGGCTGCTGCGCGAAGTTGAACGGGACCGGGTTGAGAGACTGCGGGTAGGGCAAAGCCAAACCCTGGCCACCTATCGCCATTTATGATACCCCTTTTACGAAGGCAAAAATCCCGTGAGGACGGAATGAAGCTTGAGGAACGAAACTGCCAGCAATGCGGATCATCTTTTCAGACGCGCATCTCAACTCGCCTTTACTGTGGCAAGAAGTGCAGACTTCGATATAAGCAGCGCCAATGCTATCTGCGCCATCGAGACGCGAGATTGGCCGCAGAGCGCGAAAAACGAAACGCCGGAAAACCTGCGCTAGCCGAGACAGAATGCCTGGAATGCAAGCGCCCGCTCGTGCAAACAAGGCGAACGCAGAAGTTCTGCTGCTTTGAATGCAGAAACCGCTGGAAAACCAGGAATTATTACCGGCTTCACGAGGCTTATCGCCATGCTGATAATGGCCGGAGAAAGGTGCAGTACCAGCAACGGAGGCTGGAAGAGCCGTGGAAGCCCCTGCTGGATGGCGTGCGAAGGCGGGCGGAAAAGCGAGGAATGCCTTTCGACCTAACGGCAGAATGGGCTTTAGCCCGCTGGACTGGCCGATGCGAGCTTTCAAATATCCCATTCGCGATTGGTATGCCCGGAGGAACACCTTTTACCTTTCACCCTTCCATCGACAAGATCGAGCCGAAGCTCGGATATGTGCAGTCGAACTGCCGGTTCATCCTTTGGTCACTCAATGCCTTCAAGGGCTCAACTACCGATGAAGACATGTACTCTATTGCAGAGGCACTACTAAGTAATCGCAAGTCCTAAAATGGCGCCCCAGTGATGCCACTGAAACTTGCACCAGAAACGGGCTTTGAGCAAATCACATTATACCCGGTGTAAGCTACGCCTACGACGGCCAATTGCCCCAATGGAACAAGGCTATAGAACCCGGTGAAGTCGAACTGCGCGTCCTCACTGATATGCATGGCGTAATACTTGCTGTTCGCCATATACGCCGTGCCGGTCGGGCACGAGTAGTCGAGGAAGAACGGCACCCCGTTGATCATCACGTTCGGGAAGCCCGACCGGATGTTCGTGTCCATCGTGAACTGCTGGCCCGGACGTATGTTGATCTGCTCGACACCGATGAACTGCGCCGCCAGGACGGCGAAGTCGCCGGGTGACATCAGCACGAAATCGGGCGTCTCGCCGCCGGCCAGCTTGGTCACCTGGATCAGATAGGTCGACCAGGCGGCGCGCGTGTTGTTGGCGCCGACATTGGTGATGCGGTTGGACTGCCAGAACTGGTTTCCGCCCTGGTTGCGCGCGATGCCGCCGTAGACCGGCACCTGGCTGCCATCGTCGAATGCCTCGACGAAACCCTGCGGCATCAGCGAATTCGCCGAGTTGTTGCTGAACAGCGCGCTTGAGAACTGCTGCGCCATCACCGCGTACACGTCGTTCATGCGGACGTCGATGATCGGAACGATCGCCTCGGTCGACTGGATGAGCGCCTCGCCCATGACCAGCGGGACCGGGACGGTATAGTAGCTCAGCATCCACTGGGCGGGCTGAACGCCGGGGATGACCTGAGGCCTGTTGAAGTTGCCCGCATAGCCGGTCCAGGCACCCTGGACCATCGACTGGCCCTGCACCGGCACCGTGATCTGGTTGAGGCCGCCGGCCGCGCGTTGGGCCGCACCCATCAGCATGAACAGGGACGGGCTCGAGAAATAGAGCTGCGTGACCACCGTCGGAATGAATGCGCGGCGCGTCAGGGCGTTGAGTTCGCTGAAGACTGGCCCTGTCGGTGCGATGCCAGTTCCGGAAAGCGGGAAGGTCACTGCGTTTCTCCTTTATGCCGCCAGCTTGCCGGCGCGGGCCTCGGCCAAGACCTTGCCGATTTCCTGCCGCTTGAACGCGGCGGGATCCTTCAGCAGAAGTTCCTGGTCGGGCTTGTTCTCCTGCTTCTCGAACCAGTCGAGCGAGCGGCCTGCCCAACTGGACGGAAGCTGTTGCGGGTCAGGTTCGCGATCAGCGTTGAACACCTTGAACGCGACCTCGTAGTCCTGGATGCCGTGCTTGAGCATGATCTTCTCGACCGCATCGACGCCCTCGTCATCGAGCTTCTTGTCGGTGCGGAGCATCTTGCGGCCGTTCGCGACGGTCTGCGAAGCGGATTCCTCGCGCAGCTTCTTCTCGCGCTCGGTCTCTTTTTCCTCGACCCTGGCCTTATAGTCCGAGAATTCCTTGGCGAGCGCGGCGACGGCATCATTGACGGGCGCAGCGGCATCGAGCTCGGGCACGACTGCGTCCGGGAACGCTGCCTTGTACAGCTTCAGAAACTCCATCCGCTGCGGGCCGCCCATAATCTTGGCGAGCGCGGCCTGGGACTCGCGCGCACCCTTATAGGTCGTGCTGGCGTCGGTGTAGCGAATGCCGTTCTTGGCGAGCTCGGCGGCGATGCTGTCTTCGATCTCGATCAGCGCCATGTTACCGCCCCTGCGTCACGTGCTTGACGGCGTTCTTGGGGTTCTTCTCCAGCTTCGGCATATGCGAAGCGCGGGCACCCATGTCCGCCTGGGTCAGGTCGACTCGCTCGACCTGGTTGCTGTTCTTCGGGATGCCGGTGGGCAACGACCCGAACATATCCTTAGCCATTGGTGTAGTCCTCTGCTGCTATGCGGCGGCGGGAAGTTCGGCGCCACCGGGCGCGGGGGCAGCGGGCGTTCCGCCTCCACCACCGCCCTGAAGCGCCGCGATGATTGCGGCCATCGGGTTCTCGCGGCGGCCCTGCATCATCCACTGCTGCATGCCGGCATCGCGCATTCCCGGAGTGACTGTGCCTTCCGGCAAAACCTTGCCGATGGCTTCGAGCGACTTGAGGATCGCCTGTCCTATGTCGGTTTCGGCACCCAGGCCCGGCATCGACAATGCCTTTTCGAGCATGCGCTTCGCTTCCGCCACGAGGGACAGGCCCTCGCCTTGCATGCCGCGGTTCGGTGTGGGCGCCGTCATCGGGGAGGAACCAAAGGGAGGTTGACCCGGTGCCGAGCCTGCACCTGCGGCCGGGGATTTCCCGGCCAAGGCGGCTGCGAGTTGTGGCGGAAGCGGAGGCACCCGGATTACCGGCGGCCCTTACGGCCGGAATGGCGACGACGCTTCATTCCTTCTCTCCTTGGGTTGGCGTTGCCATCAACGGCGCTCGGAGGGTTCCTCGATACCTCGCCCGACGTAGCGCCGGAGGCGAAAGCCCAGAGAGACCGCTGATTTCTCGGGCAACTATCCGGCGAGCATCTAATTGTTCAAGCGCGCGAAAGGTGATATTTGCTCGCATTAGTGACGGTCAGCGCTCGGAAGGGTTTCGAAATGGTCGATATGTCCAAAAGCCTGAAACCGAAGGACACGGCATCGATTCTCGGGGTCAGCCTGCAGGTTCTCCGGTCCTGGATGCGCAACGGATACGGCCCGCCGTACTACAAGGTTCAGGGCCGATATCACTTCATGCCGGAAGACGTGAACAAGTACCTTGAGGGGTGTCGGCACGGGTAACATGCTCACACCCGGCAAGCTGAAACTCTTGGAAGAGATGTATCCGACTATCGCATCTGGGCGTCTCGATGTTCGGGCCGGTGTGTGGTCTGAATTCGAAAAAGCGTCCGATAATTTCGCATATGAAATTGGGCGGCGGCTAGAGATGCAGCCGCCAGTTGAGTGCCTTTCGATGTTGTCGGTCGATCCAGAAATAGAACGGATGATTTCCGAACTCGGAGACTTTAGAGGCTAGAGATGGACGAAGAAAATCAGCAACCCGCCCCGCCGCCCGTCGAGATGCAGGAAGTGCTATCAAGCCACATCCTGAAAATCGGGTACGACGCACAGGCGCAACAGCTTCACGTTCACTTCGCGCCGACGGTCAAGAACCCGGCGGGAAACAAGGGTTTCTATCCTGGCATCGATGCTGATACGGCGGCGCAGATCATGGGTGCCGAGAGCATCGGGAGTGCGCTGCATGCGTTGGTGCGGAAGCGAGTGCCGTTCGAGCAGACGAACAAGCCGCAGTTTTAGTCGGCCTTCCCGTCCGGCGTCTGCTTCCACCGATCATCGATCATCGCTTCAATGACGCCGGTCATCGTCCGGCGCTCGAAATGTGCGATTTTCTCAAGCTGGTCTCTCAGCTTTTTCTCGATGCGGAAGGTTACCGCGACTTTCTCGGACATAATGCTTGCTCCCTGCAATACGTAGTGCTAATAGCAATGCGCGAGCCATACGACATATGGCGTTTTTAGGCAAGGAGATTGCAAGTGGCAAAGTCAGCAGCATTGAAGGTCATCGACGGCGTTTCGCCCGGCGGAAACTCGGACATCGCACTCAGCGAGCCGTACATCGCGCGCGTCACAATCGTGGGATCGGCGGCGATCCTGTTCCATCGGTGGAATTCGGAGGCCGTCGAGACCAAGGCGAAGGCGGCGAAGAACAGCGCGGCCAAAAAGAGCGACGATCTGGAAAGCTACGTCTACCGCGACGAGGCGGGGATGCTCTGCCTGCCCGGCGAATACCTGCGGCGGTCGATCGTGATGGCGGCGAAGTTCCGTCAGGACCCGCGCAGCCCCCGGAAGTCGGCGATGGATTTATTCAACGCCGGGATCGTCAGCCTGACCGAATTGGCCTCTCTCGGAACCCCGGATTGGGACTACGAGGATCGGCGGCGGGTCGTCATTCAACGGTCGGCGATCACGCGCACGCGTCCTGCGATGCGGGCGGGTTGGGCCGCCGAAATCCAACTGATGTGCGGCCTACCTGAGTACATTTCGACCAACGACCTGCGCGAGACCATCGAGTCCGCTGGTCGTCTGGTCGGCGTCGGCGATTTCCGGCCGACTTACGGTCGTTTCGGCATTTCCAACTTTTCGATTGAGGCAGGATAAGGGGTCCGGCACGGCTGGGATTGGCTAGCCATGGCCCGGCGAGGTTGTGCGGTGTTAGGCAAGGCTAGGCGCGGAATGCTTCGGCAGGGTTGCGCGTGGAATGGCGGGCTTAGGTCCGGCGGTCCAAGGTCGAATTGGGTGTGGCGGTGCAGTGTTTGGTCAGCCGTGGCCGGGTGTGGTCTGGCGAGGATTTATTTATCAATTTCAGTTTCGGCGCGGCTTGGTCCTGTAGGGCGGTGCTGGGCAAGGACGGCCTCGGTGAGGTGTGCAATGGATAGGTGCGGCGAGGATTATTTTAGAGATTTAGAGTTTGGCTTGGCTTGGCAAGCTGCGCCGGGGTGCGGTATCGCGAGGCGCGGTGAGCAGAGGTCTGGTCAGGCAGGGGAGGGGAGGCGAAAGCCTCCCCTCAATGCTTTCCGGCGTGGCTGACGGTCTTTCCGGTAATGACTTGGGCGCGTAGCTCGGGCGGAAGACTCTCCAGCATCTGGCGCTTCGATATTTCCCTGTTTTTAAGTTTCTCGATGAGAAAATCTCTGTTTGGTACCGGAAGAAGGTTCAACAAATCTTCGCTGTCGATGGCGCCACTTTTGAACAAAAACGCCGCCGTATTCGCATGGTCCTGCTCGTAGATCGGGCTCGCGGAATGGCTGTCGACCAGCACGCGAGCGTCATCGGGAAGCTGTGACAGCAGGAAATCGGTCTTTTTCTCCGGATCGTCGGTCTTCGTCCAGAAAACCCGGGCGTCCTTCGCGGCGCAGTGCCACAAAACCTTCTCGCCGAACTCCGCGCACTGGCGCTCGACCCGGATTGCGCGGTCGCGCAGACGCGGGGATGCCTGCCGAAGCACGCCCTGAAAGTGGTTCGCCGACCGGATGCCCGGCTCGCCCTTGCCCGACGTCGCATTATCGAACCCGGCGATCTCATCGAAGAAATCGATGATCATCTTGATCTCGTTGAATGCGTTCTCGGGCAGCGGTGGCGTCAGGTCGTCGATCTTCGCGTTGGGGTTTTCCTCAGACAGCCACCCCTCGTTGGTCATCTGGTCGTACTTCTCATCGTTCATGCCCGAGAAGCCGATGAACGCGCGGATACGGTCGTACTGGAGGCCCATGATCTTCTTCACGTCCTCGGTGCGGTCGCGCAGCAGCGCCTGGAGCTTGATCAACTGCGAGAGCTCGGACATGCCCCAGAAGTAGTTCCGCTGCGGATTGACGCGCACGACATTGAACGGGTGCTCGTGCGGGAAAAACAGGTTCGAGCGGATCAGCCGCGGCGCGATCAGGATGTCCGGCTCGATGAGCTGGATCGTCGTGTAGTCGCCGGTCTCGTCGTTCACCACCCACGCCTGGTGCGCCTCGATGAGACCGTCCTGCATCTCGGCGGCCATCATCGCAACCGCCGGCGTGCCGGTGAGCGAGATCATGCCGCCGGGGCTCGATGCCGCGCCTTGGTCCTGGATCAGCGGCGGGGTGCCAGCCATCAGAAGCTGGTGCATGAAGCCAGGCGGAACCTCATCCTGAGACGCACGGCGGGAGTGCGACATGATCCGGCGGAAGAGTTCCTTGGCGTCCGAGCGGTGGCTGATGCGGCGCCAGACTTCCTCGGGCAGCAAGTAGGTCGTCTCGCACATCGCCTCCTGCTTATCGAGATCCGTTTCCGCCTCGTTATAGACACCGAACTGCCACGGCATCAGCGTGGTGACGTCGGGGCCGTGGTGCGTCCAGATGTGCTTGAGGATCGCGCAACCGAGCGGGACGGCTTCCTCCACGGCCTCCTGGAACGACAGGTCGAGGTTACGCTGGGCGATCTCGCGCGTCAGATAGCGGGCCGCGACCTTGGCTCTGTCCGTGAAGATCGATCCATAGTCGGACTCGTACTCGATCTGGTAGCGGACGTCGGCCGGCGAGTACACCGCGGACGAGAGCTTATCGCAGTGGGTTCCGAGGCGGTTATAGATCGCCTGTGACCCGCTATCGCTGCCGGTGAATCGCCATGTGTTGATCGACCGGGCCATCTGCATGCGATCGCCGACGCTGCTGCGGCACTGGTCGATCACCCGTTCCTTGGCCCAGCGGGCGAGGCGGTCACTGGATGGCAGCAGCATGTCGGCACCGGAGCGGTTTCATGCCCTCAACATGCCCGGCTGCGGAGCGGATGCCAAGAATTTCAGTTCAGGGTCGGATGCCGCGCGGCGCTGACCCCTGGCCTGCGCGCGCGCCTGATGCAGCTGCGCCTCGACCTGGCTTTCCTGCTGACGGGTCCAGTTGCGTTCCTCGACGGCGACGATGTCCATGCAGCGCAGGCTCATGTTGCAGCCGTAATCGTCCTCGATCTGCACGGCGGCCGGTCCATTCAGGTGCGTCTGGTTGTGCGTCAGAGCGGCATACGCATCGCGCGCCTTCCCCGGCGTGTCGAAGAAAAGCTGATGCTGCGTCTTCGTGGTCAGCGTGACGGTGACGATGTAGAGGTCCGACATTACAGGTCTCCTTCCCAGCCGATCGGCATCTTGAATCCGCTGGCATTCCGGTGCCCGCCGCCGCCGTAGGACTTGGCGACAACGGACACATCGAGCCCGGCGTCGGTCGAGCGCAGGCTGAATACGCGCCCCTTTTCCGTGTCGCAATACGTGGCCGCGAACGGATTGCCCTTGCACATAAGATTGCCCGCGTCGGAAGCCATGCGGAACGGCACGTTCGCGCACGGAACATCGTGGCCGCCGATCCGCATGATGCGTTTGCTCGCGCTGACGGCATCGTCGACGTACTCCCGCTTCCACTTTTCGAGTGTGTGACCGATCCCTCGGGCCATCTCAAAGCCGAGATCGTCTTCAAGCGATTCGGCCTCCGTATCCCAGACCCCGAAGTCATCTTCGATGGTGGAGATGAAGGAGTTGATTTCGCGCGAGTGGTCCTTCTGGAACTTCCACAGGTCGCGGTCCTCGACGTAGTCGATGATCAGCGGCCTCGGATCGCCCGGGTTGAACCAATCCCATACGAGGCCCGCGCCGGAAGTCGTCTGATTGAAGATCGCCCGTAGACCGACGTGATCGTGATTGTGGAACGACGCCGATCCGGCCTCGATGTCGCGCAGATCGGCCTCGGCAGTCTTGTGGTGGTCGAGCACCATCACGCTGTTAGCCCGAGACTGCATACGGGTCAGGTCTTCGAGCGGGTACGAGAAATCGACGACCAGTACGTGCTTGTTGATGACCTCGGGCGGCGTGTCGCCATAGGTCGCGGCGTGGAATTCGACCTGATCGCCGAGAGCGCGGTGAACGACCCAGGCGGCGGCGAAGCCATCGGCGCAATTCGCGTGGTAGATGCATAGGTATGACATGTCATGTTCCCTTGTTGAGACGGCCCGCGTGAACCTGTTCCGCGCGTTTGCCGATGTGTGTCTGTCCGCGGTCGCCCTGGATGGCGGATAGCGCGACGTGGCCGGGCCCGGTCATGCCGTTGAGCACGCCGTCGGGTTTCACCGCACCGGCCTGCGCCTTGAAATTCGGGTTGACCTGCGCGATCGGCGCCGAACTGGCCGCCGCCGCACCGCCGCCCCATCCGAATTTGGCGCCCTGGCTCCCAGCCTCGTCCATGAACTGGGTCACAGAGTTGCGAATCGGCATCGCGGCGACATCACCTTCGCGAAGGTTGTCCTTCATGTTCGTGATCTTGAAGTTCGGGTTGCCGGCGGCTTCGGCGCGCACGGCCGAGCTTTCCTCCAGCGCCCGATAGGTCATGTCGACGGCCTTGTTGATGTTCGACTTGCCAACATGCTTCGTCCCCGGGATGACCTTCACGTCCTCGATCGGGTTGCCGCACGTCGGGCAGAAGCTCGGATGCTCGTCCGACTTGATCATCATCTCGAACTGGTGAGGCTCGCCCTCGCCGCCGTTGTCGCATTCATATGTCCGGACCAAATAACCCATGATTACACCTTGCGTATCGGCCTGCTCGGATACTCGTCTGCCATCTCGAACACGCACCCGTTGTCGTGGATGCTGAATATGCCGCTTTCGAAGCGGACCAGCGTTGCCATGGCGACCCGTTGAAAATCAAGCACTGGCGTCAACGGAAGCTTGTGCCCTTCGCTCAGCGCCAGCTTGACCAATTCGTCGGCACGAAGGCGGCCCTTAGACATTCTCACCATGACCAATTCTTGCCCTGCTTGCGCCGCGTCACCGCCCGCCTGTCCGCCGCCTTCAGCGCGAATTGTCGCTCCATGATCGAACTCAGAAACCGCCCGTGCAACGTCTCGCCGCCCTCGCGGGCCTTCAGTTCCTCGGCCTCGAACGTCATGTTCTTGCCGACAAGCTGCGCGCGAATATCGTCGATATAGGCCCGCGTCGCCAGCCCGAGCGTAACCGGGCGGTCGTCCTTGCCCTTGCCGGCCGCGTGGATCATGCGGCCGTCCTTGTTCAGCGTCTGCATTTCCTTCAGCGCCGGCACCGAGAAAATATCGAACTGGCCGAGCATGAAGCGGTCGGCGAACTGCGTCATGAAATTGAACTTGGTCTCGAGGCTGGTCCTCATCTGCCAGTTCATGCCGCCGCCCAGGCTGTCCGATCGCCGGAACAGGTACTGCCGCACCCGGGCATAGGTGTTGCGCGCTTCGGCGGTGTCCTCGTCGTTCGGGTCGTCGCCGGGGAAAGGCCGCGGTGGATAGAGCGAGCCGTTCTCGACCCGCTGCTTCAGGTTCTTGAGTTCGGTCCACACCGCCTCGCCGGCGCCGTTGAGCTCAAGGATAAACCGGCAGTCGCCGTACCAGCCGCATAGGTGCAGCAGAATCCACGCGAATTGGAACGGCTGCACGCTGCGGTCGCAGAACTCGGCGACCTGCACCATCTTGTCGGCGTAGCAGCGCACGACCTGGGCGCATTGCGCATCGCCGTCGTCGGATATGCCGAACGCGGTATCGGCGGCGACGATATAGACGCCTGTGGGCGACGGCTCCTGCCACACGCGCATCTGCGTCTGGTTGACGAACTTCGTCTTTTCCAGCCGCATGGTCGAGATGTCGTCGCCGAGGTGATAGCGGTATCCCTTGAACATCGCCTTTTGCGCGATCTTCATCGCCGGGTCGAGATATTGCGACGGGATGAAGGGGTTGCCCGATTCGCGGAACATCTCCTCGGGATGGGTCGGATGCTCCTGCGCGACCATCTCGCGCTGCTCGGACTGGTTCTCTTCCTCGTTCGCGCGTCCGGCCGGATCGGCGCGATGGCGATACCACGCCCATTGCTCAATCGTGATCTTCGCCCCGTAAAGGTCATCAACGATCTTGGACCGCTCGCGCTCGTCGTCGGATAGTTTCGGCCACCCATAGCGCTGGAATAGCGGCGTGCCCTTGGCGTGGCTATAGGTCCGCTTGCGCCACCAGCCGATGAATATCGCCTTCTTGGCAACCTCGTCGGCGACCGCCTCTTCCCACAGGTCGTAGAACAGGTTGTACCCCTTGGCCGTCGACTCGAAGATGTACAGCCTGGTCGGGAACACGTCCGACAGCACGTTCTTGTATGCCTGCACCGCCTCGCTGTCGCCGTAGTAGGCGCATTCGCTCGCGTGGCTGAAATTGAGCGCACGGGAGTTGCCGAGCGTGCCGGTTCCGCGTTTGATGCCGGCGACGAGGTAGTCCAGCATGTTGCCGTTTTCGAACGTGATGCCGGCGCGGTTGTTGCCCCCTTTGCGGATCGGCAGCGCGTGGCTCGGCGGCAGAGACATCATCATCTCGTCGAGCAGCTTGCGGAACTTCTCCTTGTTGTCGGTGGTATCGAACACGATGCCGCCCTGCACGTCGGGCATGGCGCCGGCGTAGAAGGTGTCGAACATCAGGCATGCGGTCGTGATCCCGAGCTGCCTGCCCTTGCCGCAAACGAACCAGTGGATGTCGTTGCGAAGGCCGTCGAAAATCTCATCGAAGAAATAGCGCTGCGCGTCGTACATGCGCAGGCGGACGCGGCCCTCGTCCTTACTCAGAATTTGGACGTGAGAAAGGAAGTCATAGAAGCCTTCCTGCAGGGCGTCCCAGTTGAAATCGCTCATTCGCCGGGCTGCCCCTTCAAGCGCACGACCTGAACGGCACCGCCGGCATAGATGCAGCGCTCGAGTGCGAAAAGCACCGCCTGCTCGGCACCCGCGCCCATCAGCGCGCCGAGGCCGGTGAGGAACTTGCGGCGGGGAAGTTCGATCATCCTTGCACCATAACCGTTGCCGTCCATTCGCGTGTATATCTTGCGTCGCCGCCGCGTTTGCGCACGCCGCCGGTCGTGATCGAGATTGGGGAACCGGCGGTTAGCGTGGACGGCCGTTGCGGGGCGTGGTCATCCGCCCTTTGGAACCCGCAGCGACCCCAAATTCTGTTCATGCTGGCGGCACGTCATCGCAGGAGGTGGCGTCCCTCGCCGACAACCGCGCATCCCTGGCCGCCTGCTCGCCCTCCATCCGCGCCCGTTCCATCGCCAGATAGATGAAGTCGTACACGCCGAGGTCGTCGGGGCAATCGCCCTGGCACCATGCGCGGAAGGCGGCGATACCGGCGCGGCGCATGGCATCGGTGACGGCGATGTCGCTCATCGGATCACCAGCTTCCGGACCACAGCGACCGCGAAACCGATGACGGCCAGGACCGCCAGCGCCATCGCAAAACCGAGGATATCGGTCAGGATCACATACGCACCGTGCCACGCTTCGATGATCATTTCAGCCCTCGATTATGAAGTCACTGCCGTCGAACGTGACGTGCAGGGTCGACGTCGTCACCGCGTTAGGCATGGGAGACCCCCACGGGATGACTGGCCGTGGTTGGACGTAAACCTTGGGGTGCGGGCATCTATCGTTGTGCGTCGGCTCCTCGGGCAAGGACGCCAAAATCCGCTTGAGGTCGCGGGCATAGATTTTCACTTTCCCCTCCCCCGGCAGCCGCACGACGTCTTCGCGCCCGACCGCAATTTCTGACCCTTCGCCCACACGCCCTTCGTGCCGCAGTCGCAGTCGCAGATCCAGCCGGCGGCCCCGCGTGCGTCCGATGCGCCAGGTCCGCGGACGGTGAGCATGCCGAAGCGTTGGCCGCGGCGGATTTCTTCGATGACGCTCACTGCACGTCCTGCCACGGTCGGCCTCGGTTCACTGTCTCCACCGACGATGGAAACAGATATCCGCCATCAGGAAGCCTCACGAATACGATCCGGCGCCCCGCGCGAAACTGGATCGCGTGTATCCGCCCGAACTGACTATGAAACCTGCTCAGCACTCTCCGCATTTTTCTCCCCGCTCGCAATCGCACTTCACCCCGTGCGCGCCGAACGCGACGTACAGGATGATCGCAACGCCGGCGGCGCCGAAGATCGAGGCGAATATCATGGCCCCACCTCGCGCATGATCAGCACCGCATACCGCGTGTGGTGCGTGATCGCCTGATCGGCAAGACGCCAACCTTCCGGCATCGGCGAACCGTGACGCAGCCACATGAACTCGGTGATCGACGGCATCACACACTCACCTTCTGATCCGGCGGCAAGCCGGACAACTTGAGCCCGGTTCCCTCGCCCGTCACGAACGCGTAGTACGCCTCGGCCGCCTGAACCACGGCCTGATGGCTGCCGAACGACGGCATCTTGTCCGCCGCCAACTCCAGGCAGTGCATCCGCAGGTCCGTATCGAGCTCGTGTTGTGTGTCCGACATCAGGTGTTCTCCCAAAAAATCCACCACGGGATCGAAATCACGAATGCACCGACCAAGAAGCCGACCCAGAACCATGCGCCCGCCGGCCAAGGCTGCGGAAGCCCATGATCGGTCCTCCACTCGCGGCTCGGGTCCTTCTGCCGGTCCTCGTCTAGCATGCCGCGAGCCGCGGACATCGTCTCGCGAGCGGCATCCGAACTCGAAATCACCCGGCGGGACAAACCGGCCCCGCCAACATGATGCCCGCCGAAGCCGACACCGCCACCACCAGCGCCCATAACGACCTCCCTCGCCAAAAACAACTACACCATACACCCTTTCACGCTGCGGTGTAGTGCCTTTCTGGGGCGTTCCGATGATTTCGGCATTCAAATCGCCCCTCGGTCAGCGCCGAAAAGCTCCAAGTAAGCCGCCAAACCCTCCAAGTAGCCACCCGACCAACCGCTCAAACCCGCAGAAACCCTCGCTTCCGTCGCACGGTGTAGTCGCGCTCAGGGTTGTGGGGGGTGGGAGATGTAGCGCCCTCAACGTCCATCCCGTGTGTCCCATCGGGTCGGCTGGGCGCCGGGGAACACCCATGCCGGCTACCCACCCTCTCAGATCGCCGCCCTGGCCCTGCGCTGTGCCAGTTTGATCGACCGCGCCTCGCGCGCCATGGCCGCCACTCTGGCATCACCCTTGAAGCGGACAGCAGCGAGGTTGGGGTTGCCGAACGTCTGGCCTCGAGCCTTCGCAGCTGCCATCGCGGCTCTGGTCCTGTCGCTGATCATCTTCCGCTCCCTCTCAGCGAAGGCGGCGTATATGTGCAGCGTGAACGGATCGGCCTGGCGCCCAAGATCGCCGGTGATGAACTCGACCTGCTCCTTCATCAAACCCGAGATAAAGTGGACGTCTCGTGATAATCGGTCGAGTTTGGCGACAATGATCGGACAGCCGAGAAGCTTCGCCCTCGCCAGCGCCTGCATCAGCGCTGGCCGATCGTCCTTCGATCCAGACTCGACGTCCTGATAGGTCTCGATCACCCGGAAGCCCTCTGCCGCGGACACCCGCTCAATAGTTGCCGTCTGTGCTTCCAGTCCGAGACCGGAGCGACCCTGTTTCTGTGTGCTGACGCGGATATAGGCGAGTGCCGGTTTCATCTGTTTTTCCCGTTCGACAATGGCGACCCTTAGACAGATATCGAACAACTACACCGCATGTCAATCACCAAAAGCCTTGTTTTCTGCGGGTTTCGGGACTACACGGGACGGGTCAATTTCGACCACTGACAGAGCGAGAGCCGACGCCATGCCCCGTACTTGGCTTCAAGAGCCTGCGGATTACGTTGCAGCGGGTTCGGTATCTCAGCCACGGTTTTCCGAAATCTTTCGGGTTGCATATGGAGAGGATTGGAATCGTCGCATGGCGGCTGTGTTCGGACGCCGATATCAGACTGTCCAGAAATGGGGCAGCGGTCACCTGACTGTCCCGCGGCCCGTGCTTGAGCAGGTGCTGGACCGTTGCACGGCTACTCGGTTCTCAGCGGACCTGCGACGCACCTTGGCGGCTGCCGCAGAGCACGAACACGCCAAGCGGATGGAGGGTGTTGCCGGTGCTGCTCGGTGGCTTCGTCTCATCCTCGACCAGCAACGCAAGAAGGGTTGAGGCTTACCATCTGCGAGGAATGCAGGGTGCGCGACGAGCGACGTGTTTTGCAGCGGATGGATGGTAGCAGGGAAGGATTTCGGTGGGTTTCGGGCATGGGAAATCATATCTCTTTAATTCAGTGCTAACTGCCGCGCGCGAAGGAGATTGGCCGCGTGGCAACACTTTGAGCCGCAGGGGTTTGCGCTATGGCGGGCGCTGCCCCGGTTGGGATCGTTTAACGAAACGACGAGACGAGCGCGGTAGCCTCCGCGCCTGAACAAGCGTTACGGCTTGGGCGGAGCCCCGATTGCACCCTCGGCGGTATCCCGAGAGACTATGTTGGAAAATCTGTTCAACGGCGGTTCTCACGCCATTTATGGGCATCGCCGGCGCTAATCGCTGCCTGGCCTCCCTGCCCGCGATACGATCGCGCTTTTCCTGTGGCTTCCGTGCGGGTCACGGGGCCATAAATCTCGATGCGCTGTTTCTGGACGATTGGCTTGGGCGCCTCTTGCGGCTTCACGTTGTGCAGCTTCACGGGATAGCCGCGGTCGCGGAGGTCCCGGGCCAAGCTGATCGCCTTACCCTTGTCGGAGAAAAGGCGGATCCAGCTTTTGGTCGGTGCGCACCACTTGAAGCCCCACGACTTCAGCTCGATGCAACGCTCATAATCCGCACCGGAGACCGAAACGCAAAATGATTGGGTCGGCTGCGTAGCGTAATGCTCGACCGTATCGGGCTTTTTGCTTCCCCGGCGTTGCTGGAAATGATCCCAGTTCTGCAGGGGCGCACCCGATAATGCTGCGACTTTCGCTTGGAATTTGGCGGTGCGCTTGTACACGATCACTCGTCGCTCTCAAGATGCTCGAGGAAATCTCGCCGCACCTTGGCCTCGAGCATCGAGATCTTGCCGAGGAATCTGATCGAATCCATCACGCCGGCATCGAGAATCGCGGTTCCTGCGGCACCGGTCTCAAGCAATTCAGTCGTGACCATGACGAACCCGCGCAGGTGGCCGGATTTGGCGAGATCCAAGAGGTCGGCGAGCGCATCGACCACTTCCGGATCCGCGCGCTCCGGCTTGAACTCGACAACCTTGAGGGGTTTGACCGCCATCACCGCTTATCCCAAATCGCCACGGCGTCCGCGGGATCATCCCCGGCCGGGCCCCATATCCCGCACCGGTCGCACGCCACGTGGTGCTTGCATAGCGAATCCACATCGAGCACCAGGTCCGACGATCGGCAGAACGGGCATGGCTGGCGGCATTCGATGAATTCGCCGATATCGCCGATGTGCGAGCGGAGCGGGATCGCCTGGCTGTCGGCGCGGTCGGATCTACGGCGAAAGAGGTACGCGCCCGCCGTCGCGACCACGACGATCAGGCCGGCGAACAACGCGAGATGTGACCAGAAATCGGACATACGCACCCGAAAGCTTGCGTTGGAGCGCGGCTGACCGTATGTAGGTGAAATCGCCGCCAAGCGATGCGACGGTACGGCTTGGTAACTTTGCCGTCAACCCGCTTTCCGCACCCCTGGCTTCGGCAGGGACGGCGGATCGAAGAAGGCCCCGGTGCTGCTCCCAGCATCCGGGGCCTCGGTGTTTCTGGCGCTTGCCAACCCGGCGAATTCCTGTAGACTACACCGCAACAGGGGGAATTATCACTTTAACGTAGTAGGCACAAGTGGTAGGGTTTTATCGACAGGCCGCCGCAGGCGGTGCGTGATGAGCGCATCGCCACGCATATCCCGCCAACGCAAAAACGCAGCGATCACCGGGAAGATGATTTCCGCTGGCGCTTTCGTGCTTTCTTGTGAGGGGGGCGAGGCTCTTGAGCGATGGCCCGACCAATGGCTTCGAGAAGCCGCAGTCGCGGTCTACAAGGCGATGTGCGCAGCTTCATCGGCGGCATCGAGCGCCAAACGTCCGAAACATAATCGTCGATCCGCCGCAGATCGTCCCGCAGCATCGACATGACCTCGGGCAGGCCGATGCCTACAGGGCCGTGGCGATGGCGAATTAGTCGCTTCAGGGAGTTTCCGGACACTGAGAAACCCATCTCGACGCCTTTGTCGTTGATCAGGAAGCCTGTGGAGCCGTGGACGATGTCGTTGCGATACACAGCCAGGCCGCCCAACTGCTTTATCGCCCATTTGAACTTTTCCCGAATACGGGGCGGCGGTCCAATGTCCGGCATTTCCAAGGCAGCGAGGAATAGATCGCGCTGAGCGGCGTCGTTCGCGAGCGTGGTCCAAAGCGCGTGTGCCACCAGCGGATGCGGATGAGCCAAGATGGTGGAGAATATGAAGGACAGATGCTCGTGTAGGTCGTTCCACGCCAAGACGATTTCACCGACCGCAGCAGCGTGGCGCTCAAGAGCCGCCTTTTCCAGCGGGTGTGTGTCCTTGCGCTTAGTCACAGTGGATCATCCCGTATGACAGAACCGGACATCAGTGACGGGTCTCTAAGGGAAATCGCAACGGCGGAGACCTTACCACTCTGTATCCGGCGACTGGTTCCCCTCGGGAAAGGGCCTCGATTTCAGCTTTGGGCACTGGTGAGGGTATCGAGAAATCCGGGACACCAACCATCGTCCGGTGATCTCGGACCTGATGATTCTCCAGACCGACCAATATCGTTGGCGCTTGCCATCGTTCTCGATCATTGGCGATCCAGGCTAAGGCGAGCCATATCGCGCCCTCGTATTCGACAGCACGATACCGCTGGATCGCGTGCCCATCGTTGATGGCGATCTCATAGATTCGCTCATCCATGGATTTCGCTCCTGTTGACTGTGGTAAGCACAGGATAGCGAAGGGCGCGGCGGGAGCGATGTTCGTCGCCTGCCTTTCACTGCGCGTCGGAGGCTGAGAAAATCATGCTGGAATGGGAAGTTAGGGAACTCTTCGGCCAACCGCTGAGCGAGCCTTTGGACGTCGCGCGCCTGCCAACGAACATCATCGAGCGCATTCTGGTCGATGGATACGGCAGCGATCCCACCGGTGCCGACGCCAACGCCATCCGCGAGCGCCTGAAGCTGGAACTGGAGATCAGGGCGCTCGGGCTGGGGATGGTCGACTGAGCAGGTCGTCCACCATCTGAATTCTCTCGCCAATCCACCGCATACACGGAACCGCCATCGAGTTGCCCAGAGCCTTGTACCGCGGACCATCTGCCGCAGGCTTTCCCCGATAAGGCACATCCGTCCACCCGTCGGGGAATCCCTGCAATCTCTCACACTCGACGGGCATCAGACGCCGCACGGCCGATTGCGACACGTAGGAACGGCTAGAGCCTCCGCTCGCCGAGCGGAGGCTGGCGACGTCCGCCTCTTCGAACTGCGATCCGCCTTCCCGACCGCGTAGGTTCAGGGCATGCTTATCCGGTTAACGCCCATCGCCACTATCCGTAGCTTTGGGCGGTGAAACAATTGCTTCGTCGGTAGGCTCTACCCGTGCAGGAGCGGTGAAGTGGGCGAGTACATCTCGAATGTATTTCTTCGCACCCCAATCGCAGTCATCCAATGGGGCAATCTTCGCGCAGAATGCCTCTATCATCTCATCTGTAGGCGTCACGCGGGTGCCGGGAAGGTCGGGGGAGTAGACATACCCGTGCTTAGTGAGCGCCCATTCCAGATCGTCAGCGAATTCGGCATCGACCGAACGGCGGCGCTGGGCGTATTGCCAAAGCAGGTCTTGAGCGGTCGGGTCCTTGGTGCTCAGCGGAACCTTGCCGCGCGGGGTTGTCGGGTACTTGTCCGACTGAAACTCGCCATCAATAAGATGCGTTCCCATGTCTATCTCCTAGGCGTTGTGGCTATGGGTGGGAACCGGATAAGCATGGGGATGCCAAGCGGCCGTCGCGGCTTCTATCCCGCTGCACACGCTGCCGTAGATCACGGCACCGCCCCCACCTGATAATCGGTCGAGACGTACCGCCGCTGATCCAGCCTATAATCCAGCGCCAACTTGCACGGATAACCGAGCTCCTCAAAGCGCGTCTTGAGCACGTACAGATTGGCCTCGGTCTTGCGCTGGCCGCCTTCGAATGTCGCCGGCCGATGGACGCACAGGCCAAGATCGACCTTGTTATTCCAGTGCGAGCTGCCGGCGATGTCGTAGAGCTGCGGCGGGCTCTTTCGGTGGTTGGGGTCGGTCTTAGCGGGGTGCGCGAGGATCTGGACGTGGACGTTCATGTCGTTGGCGAAGTCGATGCACTCGTCCAGGCACTGGCCGATGTAATCGGTCTCGGACATCCCCTGCGGCCGATCACCCTCGAGGCGATTCCAGGGATCGATCGAAACGGAGCGTACCCTATGCCGGATTATGGCAACCTCCGCGGTGTCCAACAGCCAGCGGAGGGAAGGTTTGCGATTCGGGTGGACCATCCAATACATATGATCGTCGGCCCACTTATCGGCCTCGGCGATCTGATTATCCGAAAGCTCGCCCTGGGGCTTGCCGTACATGAACTGGCGGATGTTCTTTCGCTGGTGAGGCTTCGGCCGCGTCTCGAAACTCGCCATCGCCACCGACAGGTTATAATCGCGGCAGATCTGATACCAGATTTGGGTCATCAGAGACGTCTTTCCGTGCCCGGGATAGCCGGTGCAAACGCTCACAGTCCTGGCCGCGAATCGTAGCTTGTTTTCCCACTCTCGGAAGCCTGGCAACCAGGTCTCGAAAGGCGCCTGCTCCGGCAGCTCGGATAGACGGTACAACCCCTCCACCGGCCATTCCTGCGCGGCCTCGGTGAGATATGATCGCAAGTCCTCGGCGCCGAACTTCAGCAGGAATTCGTTCGCGTCCTTGCAGCCGTACGGCCAATCGATGAATGAGCAGCGCGCCGGGCCCAGCAGGCGCACAAGGTCCTGCCGCAGAGCGAGGCCGGGCGCGTCCTGGTCGACGGCGATCACGAACTTCTTGACCTTCCCCATCCCCTCGCCCAGCGCCGTCTCGACGAACCGGTAGCGGTCCTGCTGTTCGGGAGCGTCGGAGGCCTGTGACGGCGCCCCGTTCGGCACGCTGAGCACCGCGTCGATCGACAGGCCTGCCTCGACCATCGCCAGGGCGTCACACTCCCCCTCGACGATGAAAACCTCGCGCTTCTCCCCGGCAAGTACCGCGTCCGCGTTCCAGAAACGCAGCTCCGGGTCCTTCATCTGCTTGAAGTCTTTGCCCTCGATCGTCCGGTATTTGCAGTTGATGACCTTGGCGCCGCGACGGTACGGGAAGGCGATTACCTCGCATTCGCCCCGCTCATCGCCCATCCAGGTCGTACCGCTGTCGACGCCGAGCGCCGCCAAAGTCGACTCGCTGATTCCGCGGCCTTTGGCCCAATCGATGGCTTTGCTGCTCAGCGCCATCGCTTACGACACCTTTCCAGCCGCAATGGTGGCAAAAATGCTTGAAGCGGTCTCGCTCGATGGTGACGGTGAGGCAGCGCGCGGTTTTGTGCTTCCTGGTGTGCGAGCATTTTGGGCAGGTCGTGTGGTAGGTCCCCGGTGCCGTTGATGGCAGCTTGATCCCCAATTTCGTAATTTCATCGTGCATCCCCATGATTTTACCAGCTGTCCATGACTTCCCCGGAACCGAACGGCGAGCCGTCGTCGCCTGGATCGGGCGGAGGTCGGCCGTTGGCAAACGGCACGCGTCGAGCCGGATTGCACCAGGACATCAGCCACGGCACCGGATCGGCGGGTGGCTGCTCGGACATCAGCTCGATGATCCGGCAGCACTCGTCCGGGCGCCTGGCCTTCTGCAGCTTGCCCATCAGGCCACGTATGGATTTCTGCTCGACGCCGACGGCTTTGAGCACGGCCGGCCCGAGGTCCCAAAATTCCTTGGTCGGTGTGTACGATTGGTCGGGTTCGATCGCGGCCTGGACAGGTTCGGGCTGCTGCTGACCGCCAAATAGATCGACCACGACGGCGTCAGCCGTGGATTTAAGATTCTGATTCTGATCTGATTCTGAACGCGCGCGTAATGGCGTTTCAGTCGCCGTTGCCTGTCGTTCCCTGAAACGTTGCACTCTTTCGGTTGAAGTATCTGATTTGTATTGCCTTTTATTCCAGTCCAAAGGAGCGATCCGCTTACCGTTCGGCCCACCTTTCGATACTTCGATCAGGCCAGCGATAAGCAGGCGATCGAGGGTCGATCGGACAGCGATATCGGTCATACGAAACGCAAAGGCGATGTCTTCGATCGAGGGCAAAAACCCGCCGTGGCGGTTCGCGAGGTGCAGGCAGTTCATCCGGAATTTGAAGTCTTCGGCCGGCAGACGCTGTATGCGCGGATCGTCCAACTCGTCGTCGTACATGCGATACCAGCCGCTCATTCGGACCGCTCCGGAACATCGAACGGCTGGTCGTCCTGAGCCAGCCAAGCAGCGTAAAGCTGATCGATCCACGGCCGACGGTCCGTCATATCGATGCCTTGGATGCTTAGCAGCTTTTCACGGATGCAGTGCGTGCAGCAGTCGCGATGGTGCTTGTGGCGCGGTGCGAGCGCTGAGAATTTGTCGCCGCAGAGGTGGCAGTGCGTGGGCTCGGGCGGATCGCTCGCGGGCGAGAAGGGGCGCTCGCTCACGACTTCTCCCCTCTCGCTGCCTTAAGTGCTGCATCCATTTCGTCGGCGAGGTCGTAGTTGCGCTTTGCCTTCACCTCGTCGGGCTTGGCGGCGTGCAGGTCTCCGTAGTGGCGGAAAGTGTCGCGCGCCTTCTCCAGCGCCTCTATCAGCCCATAGTGGGAGTTGACGGCCTGGACAATGAAGGCGGCGTTGGCGTGGATTTGATCTGGAAAGTTGTGGATCGCGCCAAGGGTTGGCAGGATATGAGCACCGCGCTCGTCGCTGCCAGAAATCGAGTAGCCCCAGAAAATCTTTCCGTCGCGAACCTCTTCATTCGGCCCTGGCGAATAGTTGCCGACCGGCGGCGACCAAGTTTCAGTCACGCGCCACGGTAGTTCTGTATGTCCCCTATGGGGTGTATCGGTGGTCCGGGTCATGATGACACCCGCTCGACAGCCCGCTCAATCGACGCGAGGATTTCCACGGTCGCGCGCTCGCCGCTGTCACGGGGAAGGGCGGAGGGGATGAACAGGTCGTCGGCTGTCAGGGCAGCGCGGAGACTGGAAAGGTGCTCGGTGGATTGTGGTCCTGGCGCACTCATGGCGTTTTCTCCTGTCGTTCGCGCCGCAAGAATGCGGCAGGGGTGGGTGGAGCTGCCGACCGGGAACGACTCCGGCGACTACCCCACCCGTGTCCATGTGCCCTGGCCGGGGCGGACGGTTGAAAAGCTATTCCCTATTAAGTGGATCGGTCAAGAAATTACGGACCGAACCCGTGCAGCATGTATTGCCGCCAGATCTCCTCGGCCAGCCGCCGACGCTGAGCCGCCGTCTTCAGCGGATGAGATCGCATCAGGTCGGCGATCAGCTTTTCGATGAATTCGCCCTTGGTCATGCCATTGCCTCGTCGAACATGTCGCGCGTGGAGTATTCGACCGGCGTACCGACGCGAGCCATGTTCTTGACGGACTGACGGTAATAGGTCGGCTTCAGTTCGACGCCGATGCCGCGCCGGCCGAGCGAGACCGCGCCGAAGACCTCGCTGCCCACGCCCATGAACGGCGTAAGCACGGTTTCGCCCGGATTGCTCCACAGTGTGACCACCCGCTCGATCACGTCGAGTTGCAGCGGGTGGACGTGCTTTTCGTCCTGTTCGTCTCGAGCCTGCTTGAACGGCAGCACGCGCTCAATGCGGACGTCATCCCAGAAGGCCGACGCGTACTGGCGCCAGATCCAATGCGAGAACTTGTTCTCGATCTGATTGCCCGTCCAGCCGCGGAACTTCAGAACGTCGGTCGGTGGGAGTCGCGATCCGGCATAATCCATCAGCCCGGTCGGATGGGTGATCGGGATTTTGTTCTCGCCGGCACGACGGAACACCAAGAGGTAATCGGCCGAGGCGACACTGCATCGAGAACTGTCCTCGACTAGCGATCGATGCGCCAGGTTCTTCGCCATGGTGCGATTACGCACGGCCAGCGGTTCTTTCCAGACGGCATACCGAGCTATGAAATTCCATCCCTCGCGCTGGTGCAGTCGGATAATGTCGCCGGGAAAGTCGATGAGGAAATCGGTTCCGGTGTTGCCGCTTGGGACATCCATGCAATGCACCGCCGTCATCCGACCGGGCACCGTCAGTCGGGCGAGTTCGCGCACCACGAAGGCGTAGTGCTCGAAAAACTGCTCGTAGCTGTCGGCGTTCGATAGATCGCGCTCGCTGCTGGAATATTGGAATAGACCTCCAAACGGAGGGGAATAGACCGACAGGTGTATCTTTTCGTCGGGCAGGGACTTCATTATGTCGATACAATCAGAATTATATATAGCATATCTCTCAGTAATAACTTGGTCGATTACCGGCATGTTTAACTCCAGGATTTTAGATTGACTATTCTGAACACTTGCTGCGCAGAAACCCCGTACTTAGCGCCAATTTTTGCGTAATATTCTCCGGTCGCAGCCCTGATAGAGCGGATTTCAGCGACAGAGATTTCATCCAATTTTGCGCGGGGGTTCTGATGCGCTTGCGGATATGCTCTGGAGACTGCTTGTAGCCCTTCTTCACAGCCATGCTGGCAGTTCCTCTTTCTTAGTGAATTTCGTGCTGCGATCAACGGCGATCGCGTCGTTCATGTAGCCGATCAGGGCGGTGAACATTTTGTCCGCGGCGGCAGATTTGCGCTGCAGGTTGGCGAGGATGTCTTTCTCGCCCTCGGTCGTCACGATGTCGGACACGACCTGCCTCGTCTGGCCGAACCGCCAGCATCGGCGCACCGATTGGTAGTAGCCTTCGAATGAGTGCGTCGGGAACGATACCGAGTGCGCGCAGTGCTGAAAGTTGAGGCCCCAGGCGCCGATCTTGTCCTTGGTGATCAGGACACGCGCCTTGCCGTCGACGAAGGCGGTGAACTTCTCTTCCTTCGCGTCGTCGCAATCGGTTCCGCTGACCTGCACGGCGTCCGGTATCAGCCTCTCGAGCGAGTTGCCCTCGTCGTTGAGATGGCACCAGACAATCGCCGGCGCGCCCGTGCGGTTGACCAGTCCGGCCGCCGCCTCGCACCTCTCGTCGATAGTCCGGCGCCGCTCCTCGCGCTGCTCCTGCAACCCGTAGGCGGGAAGCGCGAACAGCATGCCGTCAGGCCGCGAGGTGGCATGAACAAGGTGCTGCTGTTCGACCAGAGGGGGCAGAACGAAATCACCGTCACTGAACCCAAGGTCGGACGGCTTGCGCATGGCCCTCGCCCACGAGCACACCCACTGCCAGAACGGACCCTCGGCGTGCCCCTTGAACCGCCATTTCGCGTTGTCGTCGAGTTTGGCGTGGTTGCGGCCCTTGTCACGGAAGACATTCGGCTTGATCGAATTGCCCTGGTCGTTTTTGAAGAACCTCGTCAGCATGTCCATGTAGCCGAGATAGCCGAGCGCCTCGCTCGACGTGCCGAGCTCGATATATTCGTTCGGCGACGGCGTAGCGGTGCAGAGCAGCCGATATCGCATCTTGCGCATGAATTCGGTGATCTGTTGTCGTCTTGTCCCGTCGAACGATTTGAGGATTGAGCTCTCATCGCACACCGTGCCGGCGAAGTCGTTGGCGTCGAAATAGTGGAGCTTCTCGTAGTTGGCGATGTTGATGCCGGGTCGAACGGTCCCGTCGGTCGAGACGTGCGCCTCGATATCGAACTTCGCGGCCTCGCGGGCGGTCTGATGAGCGACAGCGAGCGGAGTGAGGATCAACGCCGACCGGTTCGTCTTTCGAACGATATTTTCTGCCCAAGCCAACTGCATCGCGGTCTTGCCCATGCCGCAGTCGGCGAATATGGCCGAGCGTCCCTTGAGCACCGCCCACTCGACCAGCGCGTGCTGGAAATCGAACAGGAACTCCGGCTCGAACACCGGATCAAACCCGTCCTGCGTGCCGATCTGCGTCTTCCTATCCAGAAACTCGTCGTAATCCATCACCGGTCCTCTGTTGTCCGTCTTGCTTTGGGGTTTGCGGCCGTCGGTCATCATCGCCTCCTATACGCCCGCGCCGCCGCGAGTCCCGGATTGCACCGCGCCCACTCTTCGGGATGGAAAAGCTGCTGGTACTGATCGCTCAAAGCTCCGGCGTCCGACTCGTGCATGTTGGCCGGGTTCCATCCGCGTCGTACGGCTTCTTCATAGACCTCTTCCTTCGTCGCGCGCCCGTTGCCGCAGAACCCTTTGCGCGCGCTGCTGACCGCGATCAGATAGACCGGGATCGAGAGACGGCAGCCCATCATCTTCACCGGCGCTGTGAGGCACAGGAGGTGCTCCAGCGTCGCGGCATTTCCCATCGCCTTGTCGCCCTGCTTGGGGATCATCATGAACGGCGCTTCGTAGACGATCTTCTCGGGCGGGTCATCGCTGCAATGATCCCACAGGAAGTCCGTGAGGTTGCAGAGCATCGCGCCCGGATGCTTCGATGGAGCGCGGAGATTCCACGTGCCGAGGCGCGGCGGAAGGCCGGGGCGCTCCCTGGCCCAACCACAGTCGCTGCCCAGATCAAGGCAGAGGGCGCCGGCGCGCGGGGTCATGTGACCCTCGGCGCGAAGAGATCGGGTTGACGCCTTGCTAAGTCCAGCTTTCTGATGGTTACGGCAAAGCGAGAGCCGCTAGACCCATCTACGCCATCGGCATTTGCCGCAGAGGCAAGAAACATCCGCCGCGCCGTGTTAACTCTCGCAACGTGATAGTGAATATTGCGGTCAGCGCAGAATTCGCCCCAATACCGCATCTGCTTGAGCTTCCAGCCGGTCGATCCGCCCAAGAATATGCCGACTGACGGCCCTACGTGCGGAGCAAGATGATCGTGTTCCATGCCATCCTGGACTGCGATCAGTACGAGCGGTGCTACAGAAAGACAGCGATTCCGAAAGCGGAGCGACAGTGAAAGGGATTCGAGGCCGCCGGCGACTATATCGGGGAGCACAAGCCAGCGCGGCGCAATCGATTGGCTTTCAATCCATTGCAGGAATTCTTCGAACATATCCTCGTCAAACGGCTGCCCGGCTTGGAAGTCCGCCCAGGCGCCATTGTCGGCAACCCAATCGACAAAGCCCTCGGTCCGCCATTCTCCAGCACGAGAGACCAGCAATCCCCACCCCGCTTCGGCAATCGCCGCGAGATTGCGCTTGGTGCCGGTGCGGCTGGCATACACGGACATCAGCTTTCCCATGCGACGACCGCCACAATGAATTCCTCGACAAGCGGATGCGATGCCGGATGACCATCAGAATGGAAAATCCAACCGCGCCGATCAACGAAGAAAACCTGCCCATCGTCCATCGTGTACATCGCGCGCGTGGCGAGATCGATTTGCTCGACGACCCTCACGCCCGCGGCCTCCCGCCAATCTGCTCGACGACGCTATAGACGCCGTTCCAGCAAGGGTTGTTCACCGTGCCGAGGTGGTCGGCAACCGTCTCCGCGGCGGCGCGCTCGTGAAACTCATAGTCGGGCGCGGGAAGAGCCTGCGGTGCGCCATTGACGGCGGGCGTGAACCAGATCCGATAGGTGATCTCAGACATCCCATTTCTCCGTTAAGGAACCGGCCAACGCTCGCCAAGGTGAGGACCCGTTGATGGAAGCGGTGGCCGGCCTGTTCGCTACTCTGCCGAACTGGTCACGCCTTTAAGTTGGCGTTCACTGAGGGCTCTCTCCGCATTTGATTCCGCTGCAGATCGCCCACGACCCCGCCCAGAATTACGGTGCCGGGTAGCTTGTTGGTGCCATACTCATCACTTCTGTGACCCCTTTGGCTGGCCGCTCACCCGTTTAATGCCGCCCGTCACGGCACCCGGCAAATTCTATGACCGCTTGAGAAACGCCGGGATTTCCAGCGGGTCTTCGTCTTGGACCGGAGCGCCGCTGATCGGAATTTCGGCTTCAGGTGCCGGGCTCCCACCGGCTTCGGCATCGTCCTCTGGTTGAGCGCTACCCGCCTGCTCTGATGTGCGGACGCCTTCGCCTTGGCTAGCCTCTGTGGCTTCGACGAGAGAGCCACCTTCCCGCAGCGGCTCCGCGCCCGCTGCTGCGCCCGGCTCGGCGTTGCCGCCTACCGGCTCGGGGTTCTGTTCTTTCGCCGCCTTCCGCTTCTTCGCGCCGCCCGACACTTCCGGCCCGGCGCCCTTCGCGGGCTGGCGAGGTTCCTTCTTGGCGTCGTCGAAGTGCTCTTTCTCGCCGTTGATCCAGCCGGTGTCGAAGGCGGCGTAGGCCACGGTGCCAGCCTGGAACGGGTTGGACTTGCGCTCGTCGCCGCGGCGGCCGGCGAGATAGCCCAACTGCGTCGCGTCGTTCATGTCTCGCTGTTCTTGTTCCTTTGGCGTCAGCGGCGTGAATTCGAACGTCGATTGGAAGCCGAGGTCGAGGTTCGCCCACTTGGCGTACTTCAGCCGATCGCGCTCGTTGTCGGCAACGTCCGCCTCGTCCTGCTTCTTGAGCGTCTGCACGGCGTCGTACATGGCGAGGTTGAGGCCGTCCGACTTCCAACGCTTGCGGGCGGCCTTGTACCGGCCCTTCGCCGACTCGACCTTGTTCAGCAGGTCGTTGAGCTCGGCTTCCGCCGCTAGAAAGTCCTTGGCGCCGAAATTCTCCCGCCGCGCGCCCTCGGCAGCACTTTCCGTCATCGTTTTCTCTACTGTGTTATTTGCGGGCGTGCCGCACGAAATCGGCGATGTCGCCGACGGTGGTGAACTTCATAGCCGCATCGTCCGGCAGTTCGATCCGGAACGCCTCCTCGACCAGCAGGATCCACTCGATGTAGTCGAGGCTGTCCAGGTCGAGGGACTCGATGCTCGTCGACGCGACGGGGCGATCTGCCATACCGAAGTGATCGAGCGCCAGCTGGCCGACCCTCAAGGTGATCTCGTCGTCGGTCCGGGCGTCGGTCATTGGGGTTCCTCGCTCCGGGCCGGTGCCACGATAGGATTGCCGCCGTTCAGCAGCTTGAAGATCGCCAGCAGCTTCGACCGTTCAGCGATCATCGCCGCAATGAAATTTTCTTGCTGCGCGGAAAGCGCTTCGTCGCCGGGCGTATTAAAATAGTCCTGTGCCCAAGCTCGCAAGGCGATCTCGAAATCGCGGTCCTTGGCGTCCTGCTCGACCAGAAAGATCGAACCATCCGCTGCCTGCCAGGCGCTTACCTTGTCAGCCATCTTCGTCCCCCAGTCCGGCGGCTTTCCGGAGTTTCAGTTTCGCGTGCAACGTCAGCACCTCTGGCGGATCGGCATTCACTTTCGACTGCCAGAGATAGATCGTCGGCCTGGTAACGCCGCAGGCATTTGCGAGTGCCTGGATCTGGCCGCCGACGTGGTGAAGTGCTTTCGTGAAGAGTGCTTGGTCGCTCATGCCGGCAACGATAAACAGAAAAATGTCGGCAGCGCAATACAGGTCTTTACACAAAATACGTTATGTGCGACGGTCCCGTCACCAAGCCAACCGGGAGACCATCCATTGTTTTGTTCTGATGAGCAGTCGCATTCGATCCGCATCGGATACAAAGGCGATCCGTCGTGGAGCGTGATCGATCTGCCGATCGGCCGTCAGGAAATTCCCACGTGGGCGACCGGCCTGCATATATGGTGGGGTGACGGCTTCGGCAACATTCCTCGGTTCACGCTGAAAACGAACACGAACCTACGCAAATGGGAGAACAAGCGGTTCACGCGAGACAAGAGCCTATTCCTCGCGGTGTCGGACGATGGCCGGGCCGAGGCTTATTATCAGAGCAGCCCGCTCGTGATGGATACGGTGAAGCGATTTTTCACCCCCGAAGGCCAGATGAAGCAGTATCCAGATCAGGGGGACAATTGGGGAATCGAGCCCGGTGAGTGGCGCGACGTCGAGCGCCTTTGCACAAGGCAAGAGGATGGTTTCGCCGGTGCCCATATCGACATTCTGATGTCCGATGGAGCCGAGGCAACCATGCGCGGCCCTTGGCATGGGCCATGCCCCGCCGGTTTCGTTGAGCTGGCCTATATCAACACCAAGGACGACTATTATCTGCGTTCCTTGACGCGCCCGCGTTGGATTAGGCCCTGGCATCAGCACGTCGGCACGGGCGGCTTGTTCCTTCGGCAGGAGGTTTTCATTCCGATCTTCGCGCGGTTCGCTGCACATCTGCGGCTCGCGGCGGTGGATGAAGGAAACGGCATCCGCCTGCAGCCGCTCAAGCCGGAATGGGATGAGCCTAAAGCATGGATATTGGCGCGCGAGCGATATGCACGGAAGCTGGAACTCTACAACTCGACTCCAGAGGCGCAACGGCCTCCCTATGTCGAATGCAATTTCCCCAAGGCGTGCGCTGGCCGGGATCACTGCTACGTCGCGGAGTGCAATTGGTGCACGAAAAAGCGACCTGAGGCCCGGCGCTGAATGGTCAAGCCCGTCTCGCCCCCGATCTGCCCGTATTGCGGCGGTGATGCCGTGCTGGTCGCCGGCTCGGTGATCTATGGCGATCGGCGAGACCAGGATCTTGCGGACAAGAAGTTCTGGTACTGCGCCGGTGACGCGGCCTGGATCGGTGCGCAGGCGAAGACCGAGCGTCCGCTGGGCACGATGGCCGATGCCGATCTGCGGGCCGCTCGCGAGGCGGCGCACCAGCATTTCGACTGGCTGGTCCGCGCGGCTGCCAGGCGGGACAACATCGGCTATTTCCGCGCGCAGGGGCACGCCTACAAATGGCTCCGCGAGCAGATGCAATTGCCTGCCAGCGAGCGGTGCGACATTGAGTTTTTCGACGCGGCGAAGTGCGCGCGCGTCGTTGAGATATTTGCCCCTTTCACCACCAAATTGAGGAGATAAAAATGACAATCCAAGCCAACGGAAAGCTGGTCACTCTCGCCGCCTTCCTGAAGATGGATCTGGGCAAGGTTACTCGCGTCAGGGTCGAGAACAACCCCGGGCTGACGTCGCTGCCCGACCTGCCCGCCGCGACCGACGTCAGGATCGTGAACAACCCGGGCCTGACCGCCCTGCCGGACCTGTCGGGCGCCACCGACGTCTGGATCGAGAACAACCCGGGCCTGACCGCCCTGCCGGACCTGTCGGGCGCCACCGACGT
>Ga0134125_10000384_pt1 | contig 60035 bp, 35 predicted proteins | sample KB31751_FD_96464 | JGI IMG/M metagenome (GOLD analysis project Ga0134125, IMG submission 96464) | Terrestrial soil microbial communities with excess Nitrogen fertilizer from Kellogg Biological Station, Michigan, USA - KB3-175-1 | ecosystem: Environmental > Terrestrial > Soil > Unclassified ... | reverse complement strand
TGACGAGGAGGGCGTTGCCGAGGCCGTCGGCGATGCCCTGGGCCAGGATCGCCGGATTGGTGACGAACAGGTCGTCGCCGATGAGCTGCACCCGGGCTCCGAGCTCGGCCGTCAGCTCCTTCCACCCCTCTCGGTCGTCCTCGGCGAGGCCGTCCTCGATGGAGACCAGGGGGTAGGCGCCGAGCCAGTCACGATAGAGAGTGATGAGGTCCGAGGCCGAGAGGCCGGAACGGCCCTCGCCGGCCAGGGCGTAGCGCACCGGGCCTTTGCCCTTCCCCTTCTTCTTCTCCGGCGCCTTCTCCACCAGCTCGCTGGCGGCGACGTCGAGGGCGAGGGCGATCTGCTTGCCGGGGGTGTAGCCGGCCTTTTCGATGGCCTGGACGAGCAGATCCAGAGCCTCGCGGTTGCTCTTGAGGTTCGGCGCGAAGCCGCCCTCGTCGCCCACGGCGGTGACCATGCCGGAAGCCTTCAGCACCCCCTTGAGCGCGTGGTAGACCTCGACGCCGGCCCGCAGCGCGTCGCCGAAGCGGTCGAAGCCGATGGGCACCAGCATGAACTCCTGGATGTCGACCGAGTTGTCGGCGTGGGCGCCGCCGTTGAGCACGTTGAGCAGGGGGACGGGCAGCACGGTGGCCGCGGGTCCGCCGACGTAGGCGTAGAGGGGAAGGCCGCTCGCCTCGGCCGCGGAGCGGGCCACGGAGAGCGAGGCGCCGAGCAGGGCGTTGGCGCCCAGCCGGCTTTTGTCCGGAGTGCCGTCGAGGTCGATCAGCGCGCGGTCGATGCGCGCCTGATCGCGGGCGTCCATGCCGTGCAGCCGGGGCGCGATCTCGTCCTGCACGTGGCGGACGGCCTTCCGCACACCCTTGCCGCCATAGCGTTTGCCGCCGTCGCGCAGCTCCAGCGCCTCGCGGCTGCCGGTCGAAGCGCCTGACGGCACGGCGGCCCGCCCGCCCACGCCGCCGTCCAGAATGCAGTCAACCTCCAGCGTGGGGTTGCCCCGCGAGTCGAGGATCTCCCGCGCAACGATCTCTTCAATCGAAAACATCCGTACCTCCGAACCCAGGATTTACAGCCAGACTACGGACAAAAGATTATCCGCAAAACCGCTGTGGCTCAAGCATTTCAAAGGAAATGGCCTCGAAGAGGATCTTTGAAGCAAGGGCGATGCCGAGCGGAGGGGCGGAAAAGAGGCAGTGCGGCCGTCTCCGTACGGGTGGTAGCATTCAGCCTCGCAGCAACTTCAAGGGAGATTCCGAGATCATGCGTCCCTGGAAGTACATCGGCGGCGGAGCGCTTCTGGGGTGCTCCCTTACCCTGCTCGCCCTGAACGCAGGACGGTCTCTGCCAGGCAATGGCCACGCGGAGGGCGCAAATACCTTAGCTGCGACGCTCGGCCCGGTGCGCCTTACCGAGGGACGGGTCGATGGCCAGATCCTTTATGCGGGATACAGGACGTCGCTTGAGCCAAGAGAACGCCTGCAGGTGCTTCGCGGATTCTCGATTCCGTCGGCTGTGCCTTCCCCCACGTACCTCCGTGACCGTGCCTTTTACAAACTGCTCAGGAATGATCTCGACGGGGCCATCGGCGATCTGGAGGAAGCACTCAATAAGGTATACGTCCGAGCAGGGACGTTTTCTGACCTCTCTGCTCTCTATGGTGAGCGCGCACGCACAAAGGATCGTCCTGAGGACTACGTCAATGCCCTGGAGATGGCGGATCAGGCCGCGTGGATTGATTCAAGTGTGGAGATAGGCTTCAATCGCGCGCTCGCCTTGGAGCGACTGTGCTTAGCGGCCGAAGCCCTGAAGGCATGGGATGAGTACATCGCTCTCGACTCCGACTCACCCTGGGCGGACGAGGCCCGGCAACACCTCGCAAAGCTGGCGCCAACCCAAAACCGGCATCTAGGCGAGCTTCCCGTTGTCCTGACGGAATCGACGACCTACGACGACATCAAGACCATCGAAACGTTGAACGATGAAGCCGACCGCCTGGAATCCCTGGGCAAACCCGGAGAGGCCTGGCGATATCGATATCGAGCCTTGGCTTGGAGCGGTCAGAGGCTTTCTAGGACAAAGGCTCCTGCCGCACTCAGATCGCTCACCGGCGCGGTCTTCGCCTCGCTGGCACAGCGGCATCCCTTGGCAGCTCTCGAGCTCCAGAAACGAACAGTTGAGATTGCCGAATCGTTTGGGGAACCGAAGGAGATTGTCGAGGCGCTCTTGAGCAAGGCCAGGATCGAACTAGCTCTAGGGATTAAGGATCCAGCGAAACGAAACTTCTCAAAAGCACTGCTAGCCATGCGGGATGTCCGCCATCCCAGTAAAGCTCTCGCCGCTCTATTCGATGTAGTTCAGAGAGAGCTCGACGAGAGTGAGAATCGGGCCGCGGCGATCGCGATGGAAAGACAGGCATCAGGACAATTTGGGACTCGTGCCGATCTTGACTTTCACCGGGGCGACACCTCCTCCGGTGAAAGCACCCTCCGACACGCGATAGATGCTATTGAGCAAGACCGCTCACAGGTCTCCAAGGGAACCGACAGAGTCTCCTTCCTCGATCAGAGCCAGCAGGTCTTCATGAGAATGGTGGCTCTGAAGCTTCATCTGGCACAGCCCGAAGAAGCTCTGAAGATCCTGGAACGCTTTCGGGCTCGCGCTCTGCTCGACCAGGTCCAGGGGAGCCGACCGGCGCAGCCCTCGGCCTGGCGCGAATCTAGCCGCGTGCCGGCGCACACCACCATCCTCGTATACGCCGTGGTGGAGGATCGGCTCGTCACCTGGATTGTCCAGCCTTCCGGGATTTCTGTCTCAAAATCTCAGCCCCTCTGGGGAAAAGTTGCAGCAGAGGTTCAAAGCCTGCCCAGAACAATGAGCAACAGTCCCAGGGCGGCCCGGATCCAACTCCTCGAAGGACTCTATCGCTTCCTCGTGGAGCCCGTGTCGAGAGAGTTGCGTGCCGAGGACCGGATCATCTTCGTTCCGACCCGTTCTCTCTACAGTGTGCCCTTTGCCGCGCTTCGGGCTCCGGGCTCCGGCCGCTTTCTGGTCCAGGACCGCGAGGTTGGGGTCGCCCCCAGTGTCTCGGAGTTCCTTGCAGCCGTTGAGCGGGACCGAAGCCTTTCGGCGAGACCGATCGCCAGCGCTCTCCTGGTGGGTGATCCCTCCCACAACCGGCAAATGGCGCCTCAGTTGCCAGCAATGCCGGGAGCGGAATGGGAGATCGAACGGCTGAGCACGGTCTACCACGGCCTCGACGTCCGGACCTTGACGCAGGCGGCGGCGACTCCGTCCCGCGTGCTCGGCTCCATGGGGCGCTATGACATCGTGCATCTTGCAGTCCATGGACAGCAGGACCGCGAAGATCCGGCTCGCTCCCACCTCTTCCTGGCGCCAGAAGGAGGGCAGTCGGGAATGCTCTCCGCGAAAGATCTTGTCGGGACAAGGCTGACCCGGACGCGGCTCGTCATGCTGGCGTCCTGCGAGACTCAGGCGGGGCCGGTCTCCGAGAGCGAGGGCGCACTGAGCCTCGCTCACGCCTTCCTCGCCGCCGGCGCACCCGCAGTCTTGGGTAGCCTGTGGCCCGTCACCGACGACAGCACCCAGCGTCTCTCGGTCCGCTTCCACCAGGAGCTGCTGCGGGGAGCCGACGCGCTATCGGCCCTGCGCACCGCACAACTGGAGGAGCTTTCCTCCCATCCAAATGGCCCCGACTGGACCTGGGCGAGCTTCCAGGTCTTTGGCGGAGTCGAGGCGCGGACGCCTCCCTGAACCCCCGAATCTCCCCCCTCATGCCGCCCCCTGCCTTGCGCCAGGAGCGGGGGGCCGGTATCCTGGAGTTTCGTTTCTTCTGGAGGACCAGCGAGGAATTCCCTCACTTGGAGACTTACGCCCGGAACTGGAATCTGCCGCCGCGCCATGAGACAAGCTTTTCCGAGCCCGGCCGAGATCACCTTCCGGCAGACGAACGACTGGTTCCGCACCCTTGCCGAAACCACCTCGACCGCCATCTTCGTCTTCCACGCCGACCGGCTGCTCTACGTCAACCCGGCCTGCGAGGTCCTGACGGGCTATAGCGCCGAGGAGCTGCTCGAACGGCAGCCCTGGGACTTCGCCGCTCCCGAGATCCAGACCGCGCTGCGCGACCGCGCCCTGGCCCGCCTGCGCGGCGAGGCGGTACCGGAACGCTACGAGGCCCGCATCGTCACCAAGGACGGGCGGGAGCGATGGCTCGACCTCACCTCCGCCCTGATCCAGTTGGACGACGGCCAGGCCGCCGCCCTCGCCACTGCCATCGACATCACCGAACGCAAGCTGGGAGAGGTGGCCCTGCGCGAGAGCAACGCCCGCCTGGAGCTCGCCCAACGGGTGGCCGGCGTGATCACCTGGGACTGGAACCTGCTCACCGACGAGATGGTGATCTCCTCCCACGCGGCCGAGATCCTGGGCTGCCGGCCCGATCAGATCTGGAAGACGGGACGGGAGTTCCTGGCCGCCGTCGCGCCGGAGGACCAGGCGGCCCTGGTGGAGACCCTGCGCCAGTGCCTGCGGGGCGAGAAGGACTTCTTCCTCGAAGTGCGAGTCCTGGCGCCGGGCGGCAAGCGGCGCTGGTTCTCCGAGCGCGGCCAGGCGTTGCGCGACGAGGCCGGCACGCCCGTCCGCCTCATCGGGGTCGCCCACGACATCAGCACCCGGCGGCTCGGCGAGGAGCGCCTGCGCGCCATCGTCGAGGGGACCTCCACCACGACCGGCGCCGACTTCCTCCGCTCTCTGGTGCGCCACCTCGCCGACGCCCTCGACATCGAGTACGCCTTCGTCGCCGAGGTGCTGGATGAGCCCGCGACCCGGGCCCGGGTCCTCGCCTTCTGGACCGGGACGGACTATGGCGAGCCCTTCGAGTACGGCCTCGTCGGCACCCCTTGCGAGACCGTTCGCGGCCGCGAATATTGCTTCTACCCGAGCGGCACCTGGCGCCTCTTCCCCGGCGACCCCGGGCTGCGCGAGCTGGCCATCGAGAGCTACCTAGCCGTACCTCTCCACGACGGCAACGACCGGCTCCTGGGGCACATCGCGGTGATGAGCACAGAGCCGGCGGCGGAGGACCTGGCCGCCGTCTCCATCCTCAAGATCTTCGCCGCCCGCGCCGCCGCCGAGATCGAGCGCAGCCTCGCCGAGGAGGCCCTGGCACAGCAGAAGGAGCTGGCGCAGGTGACCCTCGCCTCGATCGGTGACGGCGTCATCCGTACCGACGGCCTGGGCGTGATCGACTACCTCAACCCCGTGGCCGAGCGTCTCACCGGCTGGACTCTGGAGGAAGCCTGCGGCCAACCCGTGACCCTGGTTTTCAACGTCATCGACGAGGCGACCGGCAAGCCGCTGCACAACGCCGTCGAGCGCTGCCTCCTCGAGGGGCGGGTCACCGAGCACAGCGGCTACTCGATGCTGGTGCGCCGCGACGGCAAGGAGTTCGCCCTGCGCGATTCCGTGGCTCCGATTCAGGACCGCCAGGGCTACACCACCGGCAGCGTCCTCATCTTCAAGGACGTCACCCAGCTCCGGGGCCTGGAGCGGGAGATGGTCTACCTCGCCCGCCACGACCCGCTCACCGGCCTGATCAACCGCCGGGAGTTCGAGAAGCGTCTCCAGCTCTGCCTCGACAGCGCCTGGCAGGAGCAGCGCGAGCACGCTCTCTTCTATCTCGACCTCGACGAGTTCAAGGTGGTCAACGACACCTGCGGCCATCTGGCGGGCGACGAGATGCTCAAGCAGGTCACCGCGCTTCTGAAGTCCATGGTGCGCAAGAGCGATGCCCTGGCCCGGCTGGGCGGCGACGAGTTCGGGGTCCTGCTCGAAGACGCCAGCCTGGAGGACGCCCGCGAGCTCGGCGAGCGGCTGCGCAGCGCCGTGCGGCAGTACCGCTTCGGCTGGCAGGAGCGGATCTTCGAGATCGGCGTCTCCATCGGCCTCGTCCCCATCACTGCCGAGAGCGGCGACATGGCCCAGGTGCTCTCCGCCGCCGACGCCGCCTGCTACGTCGCCAAGGAGAGCGGCCGCAACCGGATGCACGAGTACCAGCCGGACGACCGCGCTCTCGCCGAGCGCTACGGCGAGATGCAGTGGATCTACCGCATCCACAAGGCCTTCGCCGAGCATCGCTTCTGCCTCTACCGGCAGGGCATCCACCCCCTGCGCGGCGACGGCAGCGAGCCGCCGCTGTGCGAGATCTTCATCCGCATGATCGACGAGGAGGGGCGCATCGCGAGCCCCGGCGCTTTCATCCCCGCCGCCGAGCGCTACCACCTCATCGCCTCCATCGACCGCTGGGTGATCCACGCCGCCTTCATGGCCCTGGCCTGCGGCACCCTCTCCCACGGCGACACCACCCGCTTCGCCATCAACCTCTCCGGTCAGTCGGTGGGCGACGACGCCTTCCTCGACTACGTGCTGGCGGAGATCGAGGCCACCGGCATCGCGCCGGAGCGAATTTTCTTCGAGATCACTGAAACGGCAGCCGTGGGCAACCTCGGCAAGGCGATGCAGTTCATCCGCGTCCTGCGGGAGATGGGCTTCCACTTCGTCCTCGACGACTTCGGCAGTGGCCTTTCCTCCTTCGCCTACTTGAAAAATCTGCAAGTGGATTTTCTCAAGATCGACGGCACCTTCGTCAAAGACATGATCAGCAACTCGGTGCAACGCGCCCTGGTGGAGTCCATCCACCAGATCGGGCAGGTGATGGGCATCCGCACCATCGCCGAGTCCGTCGAGGACCGCACCACCCTCGAAGTCCTCCGGGAAATCGGCGTCGACTATGCTCAAGGGTATGGGTTGTCGATGCCCGAACCGTTGATTTAGCGGGCCTTTGACGCTTCGGAGCCTCCCCCACCCAAAGCCCTCACCCCCTAACCCCCTCTCCCGGCCCGGGAGAGGGGGAAGGCATGGGAGGCCGTTTCGTGTCGCCCTCCCTCTTCTCCCGGTGTGGGGGGTGTGGAGGGGGCGGGAGAAGAGGGCCGGGGTGATGAGGGTCTTCGGGTGGGGGAAACCTTTGAGACAAGTTAGCGCCGATGCCCCCCGGCCGCTGGCAATGAGGGATTTCCCTCAGGCTCGTTTTTTGCTTAGGCTCATGGCGCCGCTGGAACATATACGACCATGGGATTACTTTCCTCTTTAAACGTGCTCTACAAATCCGAAAACTCGCCGCAAGGCGATACAGTGTTCAACGGGGATGCGCGGCTACCCCTTCGCCCGATGTCCGACGACCTCAATGACACCACCTCGACCCGGCTGCGCCTGCTGGTGGAGCCCAAGCCGGCCATCGTCTGGACCACCGATTGCGACCTCGTGTTCCGTCCCGGCCTGGGCGGCGGCCATGCCTCCTTCGGACTGCGGACGACTCCCGGCACCAGCCTCTTCGACTACTACGGCACCCGCGACCGGGACGCCGTGCCGATTCGCGCCCACCTCCTCGCCCTCGACGGCGAGTCGGTCAGCTATCAGCAGGATTGGCAGGGCCGCACCTTCCAGACCCGTGTCGAGCCTCTGCGCGACGACGCCCGCCGGATCGTCGGTTGCGTCGCCGTGGCGGTGGACATCACCGAGCGCCAGCAGGCGGAGGAGGCCCTCCACCGGGAGAAGGAACGCGCCCAGGTCACTCTCGCCTCGATCGGCGACGGCGTCATCCGTACCGGGCCCAATGGAGGGATCGACTATCTCAACCCCGTCGCTGAGCGCCTCACCGGCTGGCACGCCGAGGAAGCCCTCGGCCGCACCGTTCCCGAGGTCTTCCAGATCGTCGACGAGTTGACCCGCCGGCCGCTGGCCGACCCGGTCGCGCGCTGCCTGGCCGAGGGGCGGGTGGTGGAGTCCCCGGGGCCCGCGCTGCTGCTCTCCGCCGACGGCAAGGAGTACTCCGTGCGCGACTCGGCGGCGCCCATCTTCGACCGCAATGGCGCCTCACTCGGCGTCGTCGTGGTCTTCAAAGACGTCTCCCAGCTCCGGGGTATGGAGCGCGAGATGGTCTACCTCGCGAGCCACGACACCCTGACCGGCCTCATCAACCGCCGGGAGTTCGAGGCGCGCCTGGAGAAGGCCATCCACTCCGCGCGGGAGGAGCGGCGCCACCACGTGCTGCTCTATCTCGACCTCGACGAGTTCAAGCTGGTCAACGACACCTGCGGCCACCTGGTGGGCGACGAGATGCTCAAGCAGATCACCGCCCTGCTGCGCTCGCGGGTGCGGCGCAGCGACACCCTCGCCCGCCTGGGCGGCGACGAGTTCGGCATTCTCCTGGAGGACTGCCCCCTGGACCACTCCCGGCAGATCGCCGAGGAGATGCGGCGCACCGTCCGCGAGTTCCGCTTCTGCTGGCGCGAGCAGATCTTCGAGGTGGGCGTTTCCATCGGCCTCGTGCCGATCAACGACGACAGCGGCGACCTCGCCCACGTCATGAGCGGCGCCGACGCCGCCTGCTACGTGGCCAAGGACAGCGGCCGCAACCGGGTTCACGAGTACGAGACGGACGACACCCTGGTGGCCGAGCGCTACGGCGCGATGCAGTGGATCCACCGCATCCACGCCGCCTTCGAGGAGCGCCGGTTCCGCCTCTACTACCAGCTCATCCAGCCGCTGAAGACCGCCGACGACCGCGAAACCCTCTGCGAGGTCTTCATCCGCATGTTGGACGAGCGCGGCAAGGTCATCGCGCCCTCGGCCTTCATCGCCGCGGCCGAGCGCTACCACCTCATGACCTCCATCGACCGCTGGGTGGTGAAGACTGCCCTGCGCGCCCTCGCCGAGGCCCAACGCAGCGGCCTGTCGCGCCCCATGCTGTTCGCGATCAACCTCTCGGGCCAGTCGATCGGCGACGAGGCGTTCCTCGCGTTCATCCTCGAAGAGCTGGAGTCCAGCGGCGTGAATACCCGGTGCATCTGCTTCGAGATCACCGAGACGGCGGCCATCAGCAAGCTCGACAGCGCCGTGCGCTTCATCCGGATGGTCAAGGCCAAGGGCTGCCGCTTCATCCTCGACGACTTCGGCAGCGGCCTCTCCTCCTTCGCCTACCTGCGCGACCTGCAGGTCGAGTTCCTGAAGATCGACGGCGAGTTCGTGCAGAACATGATGGAGGACCGGGTGAAGCGGGCCATGGTCGAGTCGATCAACCAGATCGGCCACGTCATGGGGCTCACCACCATCGCCGAGTGGGTGGAGAACCGCGAGACCCTGGACGCCCTGACCGAGATGGGGCTCGACTACGCCCAGGGCTACTGGCTCTGCCGGCCGCAGCCGCTGGTGCACGACCTCTGATCCGGCATCGGATCAACGAGTTGTTGACTGAGTTGATCCAGTTGTTTGCATTGCCGAATTTCTTCGGATACGATCGGGACAGTTTCTGAAACACTCCCCGCCAGCCGGGGAGAGAACGTCGTCAAGCTTACCGCTGGCCTGTGCGAGTCAGGATCGCGGATCTTCCCCGACCGGCACCTGAGCTGCTCAGACCTACCCGAGCCGATAAGAAGTAGTCCATCCGAACAGAGGAGGGTTCAGAATGGAAGACCACGCTTCCGCCTCTCGGCAGTTGAGAAGATCACCACGGACCTGGCAGGCCGGCGCCGTCCTTCTGGCCATCGCGCTGTTCGGCGGCGCCAGCCTCGCGTCGGCCGCGATCGACAAGAACGCGATGCACCGGGAGATGCTCAGCCTGGCGCAGCAGATGGAGAGCCTGGGACCGCAGATGCGCACCAACTCCCAGGCCGCGTCGGCCTACAAGGCTGCCGAGGGCCGCTACCGGCAGATTTCGGCCTCGCTGGGCGGCGACGATCCGGGGCACGTCCTGTCTGGCGGCGTGAACCCCAAGGCACGCCATGCCCCGCTGAAGATCCGAAAGGTCGCACCGGCCGCGCCCGCCGCCTGTGGCGCGACGACGACCAACTTCACCAACTCCACGCCGGTCGCGATTTCAGCCACCGGCACCCCCCTCGTAACCTCGACGATCGTCGTCTCCGGCGTCGGCCCCTTCCTCTACGACCTCGACGTGACGACCTTCATCCAGCACACTTTCTCGTCGGACCTCGACATCACGATCACGTCCCCCCTGGGAACGGTCGTCACCCTGACCACCGACAACGGCTCGACCTTCGACGACGTCTTCAACGGCACCGTCTGGGACGACAACGCCGACCCGGACACCCAGGTGCCATACACCGCCAACAACAACCTCGTGGTCGAGCATACGTATGCGAACCTCACCCTGGCCTCGCCGCTCGTCCCCGAAGAGCCGCTGGGGGCGTTCATCGGCGAAAACCCGAACGGCACCTGGACGATCACCATCTCGGACGACACGAACCTGGATGGCGGCAGCCTCAACAGTTGGTCGCTCGGCGTCACCACGCTGGCCAGCGCGCCGACCATCACCACCCTGCCGACGGCGACGCAGTCCACCCCGGTCGCGATCTCGGCCACCGGCACCCCCGTCGTGACCTCGACGATCGTCGTCGCCGGAGCCGGCCGGATCCTCGACGTCAACGCCACCACCTTCATCCAGCACACCTTCTCGTCGGACCTCGACGTCACGCTCACGTCCCCCGCGGGGACGGTCGTCACCCTGACCACCGACAACGGCTCGACCTTCGACGACGTCTTCAACGGCACCGTCTGGAATGACGACGCGGACCCCGGCACCCAGGTGCCGTACACCGCCAACAACAACCTCGTGATCGAGCATACGTATGCGAACCTCACCCTGGCCTCGCCGCTTGTCCCCGAAGAGCCGCTGGCGGCGTTCACCGGCGAGGACCCGAACGGCACCTGGACGCTCACCGTCTCCGACGATACGAACCTGGACGGCGGCAGCATCAATAGCTGGTCGCTCGACATCCAGACCTTTACCTGCGCCGGCGCCGCCCAGGCCGACCTGTCGATCACCAAGACCGACGGCGTCGCCAGCGCCACGCCGGGCGGCACGACCACCTACACGATCACCGCGGCGAACGCCGGCCCCTCGGCGGCGAACCCGGCGACCGTGACCGACACCTTCCCGGCGGCCTGCACCGCCGTCTCCTACACCAGCACCGTCACCGGCGGCGCCACCGGCAACACCGCGGCGGGTTCGGGCAACATCAACGACGCGGCGCTCAACCTCCCGTCCGGCAGCACGGTGACCTACACCGCCATCTGCTCGATCAGTGCCGCGGCGACCGGCAGCCTCACCAACACCGCCACCATCTCGAGCGCGGTGGTGGACCCCGTCCCGGCCAACAACAGCGCCACCGACACCGACACGCTCGTCCCCTCGACCGACCTGTCGCTGACCAAGACGCTGACGACGGTCGGCACCATCCACGTCGGCGACAACGTGACGTATGCCCTGACGGTGACCAACAACGGACCGTCGAACGCCACCGGGGTGACGGTGACCGACACTCTGCCGGCGGGCCTCACCTACGTCTCCAATGACTGCGGGGCCAGCTTCGTCAATCCGACCCTCACCTGGAACGTCGGTGCCCTGGCGGCGACCGCCTCGGCGACCTGCAACCTCACGGCGACGGTCAACCAGGCGGGCACGATCGTCAACGTCGCCAGTGCCACCGGCGCCGAGACCGACCCGACGCCGGCCAACAACGCCGCCACGGCCGCGGTAACCACCTCCGTGTCCATCGCAGAGGTTCCGACCCTCGACGGCTTCGGCCTTGGGGCTCTCGCCCTTCTTCTCGCGGCGAGCGCGGCCATCGCCCTGCGCCGCCGACGCCGCGTCGAGTAGCCTCGACGCGATGCGGCATCTCGAACCGGCCGGCCGAGGGCAACCTCGACCGGCCGTTTTCACACCTGATCGAACGTGCAGGCCCGGGGCTTTTTGTCCGGGCGCCAGCGCAGGAACTTCGTGCCGTGGCGGAAGCGCCGGCCGGAGAAATGGTCGTAGCGCACCTCGCAGACCAGGACGGGGCGCAGCGGCTCCCACTCGGTACTGCGTCCCTGTCTCCAGCGGCTCGGGCCGCCTGGAGCCTTGCCCGTGAAGCCGGGAGGCTCGATCAGGGGGACGAGGATGGGCTCGAGCTCGCGGCGCTCCGCCGCGGTGAAGCTGGACGAGAACCCCACGTGATCGAGCCGCCCCTCCTCATCGTAGAGGCCGAGGAGGAGCGAGCCCACCTGACCGCCCTTCTGCGCCCAGCGGAAACCGCCGACCACGCAGTCGGCGGTGCGGATCTTCTTGACCTTCACCATGGCGCTGCGATCGCCGGAGAGATACGGAGAGTCCGCGCGTTTCGCCACCACTCCGTCGAGCCCGCCGCCTTCGAGGTCCCGCATCCACTTTTCGGCGATCTTGCGGTCCGGCGTGGCGGGCGAGAGGCTCACGAGAGCGCTCTCCGGCAAGCCCGCGAACATTTCGTTCAGCTTTTCCCGCCGCTCCTCCAGGGCGAGATCCGCGACCTTCTTCCCCTGGGCGTCCACCACCAGGTCGAAGGCCAGGAACGTCGCCGGCGTCTCCCGGGAGAGCTTCTGGATGCGGCTCTCCGCCGGGTGGATCCGCTGCAAGAGGGCGTCGAAATCCAGCCCCGACCGCCGGCGGATGACGATCTCGCCGTCGAGCACGAAGGCCCGCCAGGGGAGGGCGCGGAAGGCCTCGACGAGCTCCGGAAAGTAGCGGTCCAGAGGCTGGCTGTGCTTGGATTGCAGAACGACCGTCTTTCCCTTACGGAAGGCGAGGCAGCGAAAACCGTCCCACTTGGGCTCGAAGAGCCACCCCTCGCCGGAAGGCAGCCGGCTCGCGGACCGCGCCTCCATCGGAGGAAACGGCGGCCGGACCGGCAGCGAGATCGCGGGAAACGATCCCTCCAGCGCCTCAGCGGGAACGGCGGCAGCTCGGACTCGATCGTGACGGGAGGCCATGCCTCGGCAAAGTTGCAAGGGGTGAGCCATCCGGCAAGAGCCCTTTATCCGGGCGGCACGGCACCGGCTGCAGGATCTTCTTCCAGAGGTTCTGGGCCTCAGGCAGGAGGCATCGGCGACGAACAGGTCGAGGTTCGACGCTCACGCGGTTGACTCCATAGGCGGTCCGCTTTCTGGCTTCCGTGGAACCTATGTTGTCGATTGCTTCATGCGGAAGAGCAGAACAACAGTCCGGAGAACTGCGGTATACTAACCAACGCGAAAACCGTCTGGCGATCTTGGCAAAGGTTATAGCCCTCCCACTGCTAATTCTGGCGAGGTGCATAGATAGGCGCTTAGAATTAGGTTCGCCCAGGAAGGAAGTCCAGCATGAAGGCTCAAGAGGCCGCGTTGCCCGAAGAAAGCTATCAAGTTCAAAAGCAGAGTGCTGCCGGGAAGAAGTCAGCAACAGCGTTCTTCATTGCTCATTTTGATGAACGGTCTACCTTCATCTCGAAGTCCTTTCGAGAGGGCTTGGGGCACGTCTCAAAAGAACTCTCTCGATCAATCGAACTTCTCCGTATCGATGATTTATCCGCTGACCCTGATCTTGTTGCGGCGATCAAGAAGGGTCTGAATAACTCTATTCTTGCCATCTGTGACATTACGCCGATAGGTCCAAACTCACATCCACACTGGAACCCTAACGTATTCTATGAGCTTGGCATGGCGGCACAACTTGGCCTGCCGACATTTATAGTCTGCGACCGAACCCACCGATTGCAAAAAACTACCCGTCTGCCATTCGACATAGCTCACAACTCAGTGGTGTCTTATGATTTCAGTCCGGAGGGTCTAGAAAACCTTAAGAGCACATTTATTGACTGGCTCTTGAACGAATTCAGCAAGAACAAAGGCCAGATTAGCGCGTACGAGCAATCTCAGCACTTCGTAAGGACGGCTCGCGAAATCAAGAACACCCTCTATGATTGGCGCGGAGCATCGGCGGCCAGCTTCCGTCAGTTGCTCGCGAGGCTACTTACACCACTGCACCACGAGACCTCAAAAATGACCCGTTTTCTAAAGGAAACACCCGGTCCGGCGTACAAATTTGAACCAGCAGGGCGACCGGATGCAGTTGAGCAAGTTTTCATAGCCATGATCGATTCTTTGGAGCAGGGCGATGAATATGTAACTCTATCCACGCTCGTTTTTTGGCTTGGCTTCAGAGACAACGGAAACGCTTTTCGTCTCGCCTGCATAAAAGCAGCAGAACGACAAGTCTCAGTTCGACGTCTCCTGATCGTACCCGACGATCCCACCGAGATCGAAAAGGAACTAATTAAGGTGCACGTTAGAACCTATAAAACGACGATCGGAAAGTACGAGCTCCGGATTCAAGAAATGCCACGCTCCAGTGCTTTCAAAGAAAAAGGCTACGGAGGAGTTTGTACTCGCAGAGACTTGGGAGTCGTGACGGCGTTTCAACCTGAATATGAAGGGCTGGAATCTCCTCGCATAATTGGCATCCGTCTGCGAGACGACGCAGAGGACGCCGCGAGCGAATTTGAGGAAAGATGGAGGGCTATTCCAGCGTTAAACAAGAGAGAGGTCGGTTCCGAGTAATATCCTGACCCAGGCAGCCAGACTCTCCGGTTGTCGGCTGCCATGGTCATTAACCCTCTCGTCCCGATTTTGATCACAGTATCAAAGCGCTCTAGCCTGCGCTCTTCGGGTCTCCAGGTTCATTCAACTCGCGGGAGCCGCTCAAACAGCCGCCCAGCTTCGGCATAGTCTATGCCTAGGACCGAATGAACTTTGTGCCTCGCTATCGCCGATCCACCGTACATTAGCTCAGCAAGGGCGCCCCTCAACGCACTTACAGTAAGCTCAGCGTTGCTCTCCAGTATGGCCGGCCATTGATCCTCGATAGCATTCAATTGGTCGAGTCCGAATCCGAACAACGTAGGGCACTCCCAATCCCAATGTTGCTGCCAGTAACGAAGTGCGCGCAAGAACGCTTCTTGCTCGTGTGGTGCGAAGTCCTCGATTTTGGGGGCAGAGAAGGGTAGGTCTGTCATGGTTACCTATTCAACGATCCGATGGCGGCTAAGAACGGTGCCAGTGTAGCACTGCCTGCCTTTACGGCTCTTCATAGGGCAGCTCTACCGTCGGGATATAGGGGGACAAAAAGGAGTGTCGGCCTCGGGGATGCGAATCGTTGCCCAACCGTGGAACTCGAACACTCGGAAGCCCTCCTCCGCTGAAGGCGAATCGCCTGGCACCTTGGGATAACGAGGCTCAGCTCTCCAGGTAGTCCTCAAGCTTGAGGACGCGAAGCCCTGGGATCGACGGCAAGCGGTTGTCGTTCGTCACGAAGACTAGGCAGCCGGCGCTCTGGGCTGAAGCGATCTGAAGAGCGTCCGGCGTCTTCACTCCGGTGATCGCCCGAACCTGGGCGGCAGCCCGCAAGAGATCGAGATCGATGGGCACCATCTCCAACCCGCGACTGTCCGTCAGGATCTCCTCATAGCTGTCCGCGAGCGCCCAATTCTCCTTCCGCACAGGAAGCACCAGCGTTTCAAGGAGCGTGACGCTTGAGGTCACTGCTTGGAGCCGCCCGCCGTCCAAGGCCTGGAAGAGAGGGTCGACGACTGGAAGATACCGAGGGTGCTCCTCGATGAAGAAGATGAAAATGGACGTGTCGAGAGCCACGGGGCCCTGTCCAACATCCTCTACGAGCCCCAAGAGTCCCGCTCCTCTCGGAGATACTCCGCGGAATCAATCCCGGCCCAGATCTCTTTGCCAAGTCCGCGCAGCTCAAGAATAGACCTGGACCTCGGCCGGCCTACCGACTTGGAGACCAGGTGAATCACCTGCTGGGCGACGGACCGGTGCTCGTCCTCCGCCTGTTTCTGGAGTTGCTCGTACAGCGGCTCGGGAAAGTTCTTGATGTTGAGAGTGGCCATCGCAATCCTCCGTCTTTCCTCCATTATGGAGGATCATCCGGATGAAGGCAATGCCTGGAGCCTGGCGTCTTGAGCCCCCCGGCTTCCTTTCCAACCTTCGAGACACCTATTTCTTTGGTGGCGGATCGGTCTCCTGCCGGTCCGTCAACAAGGAGATGAAGATGAAGAAGCCCATTCTCGTCCTTCTGGCCCTCCTCGCCCTCCTTCCGTGCGCGCAGCTCCTGGCCCAGACGGTGCCGGCTGAGCCGGCCACGAAATCCGTAGCCCCGTCGCCGCCCGACACGGCGCGGTTCCTGGCGACCCTGAAGGGCGGACAGGCCCAGCCTCCGAGTGACCTGGTGCCCGCTCCAACGTTCCTGGCCAACTGCGGCTACAACCCGCCATGCGAGTCAGGCCAGATCTGCTGCTTCCTCTGTGGCAATCCGCCCGCGGAGGACCCTGACATTTGCCTGGGCTGCGTGACGCCGTACAAAGGCCGCTGCCCAATGGTCTTCTAGGAAGCCTCCCGGCGCGACCCCCGAGTTCGGCGAGCCGGGAGAGGCCGGGTCCAGCCGGCCTCCCCGGCGCGGGGTCTTTCCCTCTTCAGCCTTGCAGGATCTTCTTCCAGAGATTCTGGCACTGCGCGGGAAGCTCTGAAAGGCGCGACTCGACCTCCAGGACGAGATCGTCCCGGAAGGGCCGCGCAAGGAGCTGCTGCACATCCCAGGCGTCTTGAGGACCTCCGGCGTAGAGCTTGAGGAGAACCAGATCGGCGGCCCGCACCACGAGGAGCTCGCCCACGGGCTCGGCCCGCTCCAGGACCCTCGTCTGCCAGGCCCACTTCCCGACCACGATGTCGATCGGGGGCTCGCCCGGAGCCTGAAACCGCACGACGCCCGCCAGGGGATCGGTCAGATCGCCCTTCCGGACGTCGACGGCAATGCCTCGGCTTCGCAGGTCAGCCCAGAGGTCGGGCCTCAGGCAGGAGGCATCGGCGACGAACAGGTCTAGATCGACGCTCGCGCGGTTGACTCCATAGGCGGCCAGGGCAAGCGCCCCGATCAGGGCATGGCGGATTCCGGCCGCCTCGAGAGTCGAGCTGATCTCTTCGAGCAGGCTCATCCGATCAGCTCGGACATGCACTTCGAAGGCGTGCGTCCGGCCTGGCGCTGCCGCTGGAGCTCCCGGATCGCAGTCTCCCGGTCTAGGCCGTTCGCCTGGCGGAACAACTCCAGGCCACGCTCCCCGAGCCGCAGGACGAGGGCCATCCGCTCCTCGAACGGGAGTTGGAGCGCCTCGTCTTGAAGCTCGTCTCGCAGGTCGTCGGCCACGGATCGCATGGGAGGAGTATAAGCCGTGCCAGAGGTGGGACCGAATCGCCTGGCACCCGCTCCGCGGTTCGAGTAGAGAGATGCAGCTCCGTCGGCTCAAGACAAGGGACCGTCGTGCGCGGACAACGGTCCGTGGAGCGCGTCCCATTTTCATCGTCTCGAGACGGCGAACCGTCGTCCGTGGACGATGGACCGTCATCCGCAGTCTACGGTTTATCGTCCGCGGTCTACGTTCCGTGGTGCGTGTCCCATTTTCATCGCCTCGAGCCGACGAACCGTCGTCTCCGGACAACGAACCGTCGTGCGCGGTCCACGTCCCGTGGTGCGCGTCCCATTCCCGTCGTCTCGAGCCGGCGAACCGTCGTCCGTGGACGATGGACCGTCGTCCGCGGTCTACGGTTTACCGTCCGCGGACGAAGTTCCGTCGAGCGCGTCCCATTTTCATCGTCCCGAGACGCTGAACCGTCGTCCCTGGACAACGAACCATTGACCGTAGACAAAATTCCGTGGAACGCGTCCCATTTCCATCGTCTCGAGTCGACGAACCGTCGTCCGCGGACGAAAAATCGTTACGCGCGGACAATGGACCGTCGTCCGTGCACGACAGAACCAGGACCGCACTCGGCGCGCGATCGTCCCCGGACGCTGAACCATCGTCTACGGACGCCGAACCGTTGTACCCGTACAGGACACTCGGGCCAGAGGTGGGGCCGCTCCGGGCTGAGGCGATCTGTGGAGCGGCGAAGCCACCCTGAGTCGGGGGAAGTCGGGAGCGTGGCAGAACCGGAGCCCTCGGGTCTATACTTGGGTCCATGGCCAAGGGATCAGCGAAACCTCGCAGGGTTAAGTCGAGCTTCCCGAAGAAGCCTTTCGGCATCGCACCTGGAAGCCGAAGGAGGTCGCCAGCGAGATGCGGCTTCTGTGGTTTCTTGAAGAGGTACGGTCGCGGCGGCTCGGCTTCGGGAAGGCCGCAGAGCTGGCGGGCCTTCCGATCGCTCAATTCCTTCTGCTGATGGGGAAACACCAGATCTCCCCCTTTGACTACGACGAGGGTGAGTTGGCTCGCGAGCTTGGGTCGTGATCGTCGTCGCGGACTCTGGCCCCCTCATTCATCTCAGCTTGATCGGCAGCCTCGGCCTGCTGCCCGATCTCTATGGACAAAAGAGCCAAGTCACCGACTTCCTTGGAAGCCATTAACTAAATGAGGTAGATTCGCCTCTATCCACGTAAAAGCTATAGACACCAATATCGTCTCAAGAGGATTCGAGCTTTCTGAGGGAACTCCAGCAACAGCACAGCAAGCCGCATATAGCACCCAAGCCTTCATTACCGGAGCAGATTCAAGAGGCCGAAGAGAAGAAGAGCGGCTGAGTTCGGAGAATAATGCGCGGTTTAAACCACGCTGGAGCAGAAGGCGCAACAGATTTGGATTTAGCGGAAGCCGGAGAACAGCCACTATTGTGGCCGCATCCAATAGTGAGTATCCAATCCCAACTTTTAATCCTCGCCTCAGAACCTTCCTGCGAAGCTGCGTTCTCAGTGATTCTTCTTGGCCAGACTGCCTGATCTGATTGACCAAAATCTCAGAGGCGAACGCCATAGCCTCTGGACTTTGCAAAAGGACACCGACCGACGGTGCAGGGTCAACAATATCTGAGAACTTCCTGATTTCTTTAGGCTCTCCTGTTTCAACTTCCGCTATCAGATATTCCATGAATGATTTGTGCGCAAATTTGTAGGATCCAGGCTTTGATGGGTCTGCAACCAAGAGTCCACAAGCGCGGACATCCGTTATAATCGATTCTAGAACCTGCTCTGCGCCACGTAGTCTCTCGCGTAGTGGCATATTCGCTTCCTGGGAGGCGGGAGCTACTCTCGCAGAGACGTCTTCTGGAAACTCCTCATAAAACGCCTTAACAACCCCTCGCAGTTGCTGAGAGGTTATCTGGTTTGGGAGTCGTGTTTGCCCCATGAAGTACGCGATCGCCTTCATAAAGAATTCCCGCTCCGAGCTGTTTAAGATCATGAAGTCAGCAAGTTTTTTTACCGACTCGCTGCTAGTCGCGGCTTCTCGCCATTTACTAGCTTGTCGCTCATAAGTGCTTCGAATAAATGTTCCTATGACTGTTGCCGAATTGATGTTAGAGCCATGCTGCCCTAATCCACCAGGCCTATCCCAAAGCTCTCCAATGACATACAATAGGGAGCCCCGAGACGCTACCTCGCGGAATTTAGGGTTTGCTTTTGCCAGCGCAATAACGCTGTCGCTCGTAGAAGGAGGATAGGATCTAAGGGCTAGAGTCATCTGGTCGATATCAAAGGGCTCGAGGCGTAACGATTCGCAATATGCTCCAGTCGCCACCGACCGCTCAATATTGAGCGCCGACTTAAGCTCGCGGTCATCTAAAAAATAGTTTGGCCTGCCAGTAAATAAGACTTTCGATTTCGAGTACGAAAAACCCCAAAGGGTGCGGAAATGAGCATACCGAGCTTGCGCATCTCCGGCAAGCGCCATCTCATCAAACCCCTCCAAGACAACCACAGCCTTGCCCGCAATAATGAGCTTCATTACAGCCTTGGGTGCAATCCGAGAAAAGCGATAGGCCCACTCAGCCACCAAGCCCTCTGGCGTTGTATTTCTAGGGCTTCGGCCTCGCAGTTCAATCAGGATCGGGACCCTCGGTGAATTTCTCTCACGCCAACTTGCAAGGAGGTGATAGGAGAACATCAACGCGGTTGTACTCTTGCCTTGCCCGTACTCACCTAGTAGAGCCAGCTGTCGTTGCCCGCTTTCCCGAAGCCACGCATCGAGAACCGCCTCGACGTTCTCATGCACCTCATTCGCTCCCTCGAATACGCAAGCAGAAGGTGCATAGACTGCCTCCAATGTCTTGTCCGAGTCGGCCAAAGTATCTTTCTTGATACGACGTTCTAGATAATCAAAATAATCGCTAAAATCGACAAGATCGTCAAGCAATGCCTCTTCTCCGTACCGCTGTATGGCGAACCCCGCGCATGATATGGTATCGCAAATTTCACAATCTCTGACTGCGATTATCGAAGTTAACTCGTGCGGGGCCAGCGCTCTCCCTTTCACGCGTTGAACGTAATCGATAAAATGCCGGATTTCATCGTCAGTTGGCTGCTGTGGGCTACAAAAAACCGCGATGGTTTGCCTGACTTGGGGATGCTCTCCAATCCAACAGTGTGCTTCGGGGTGATAACTGTGGTCTAGGTTAAAGCGGAAGCTCGGATTGCGAAGCTGAATAAGGTCGAGAGCTTGTAGGTGCCATTCCAAGAAATCACTTGGGATTTCGAGTGGGCCAAACGACGGAAGAGGGGTGCTTGGTCTGTAGATGTCACGAGTCTTTCGCTGAAGCAAAAGCTTGGCTTCGCTCAGGCCATCCAGTAATAGGCTCAGTGGCGTCAACGGTCGCTCACGGAGATGCTCCTCGGCACTGACGACCCCTTGCCAATCCTTGTAGGCTTTGTAAATAAAATTGGCTACAATTATCATGACTACAGCTAAGAGGATATGGTCGGTAGTTCGCGGCTCTTGAGGCTCTTGTGGTTCTCCCAACAGAGAGTGGCTAAGATTACTTATAGTAATCCATGGACTCTCTTTACCAACGACGGAGGCGTCCATTGTGCTGGCGAAAGCCAAAAGAGCCGTCAGCGCCGCAAAAGCAAATCTCTCACGAGTAAATTTATCGCGTTTTAAAAGCAGATGTACCAAGAAAATGATTGCGCTTATCGAAGCCAGCACAGAAATCAGTATGACGACTTTCACGGTAACCATCCTATGGGATTTTCACGCGGAGGTGCGTGGTTTATCGGAAATGAAGAGAGTTCGCTTACTGCCCACCGGAATTTGATGGAGTCTAGAGACAATCGTTAGGCACGGCTGAACCTTGAAAGCAGAAATTGTTCGACGAAACCGATGACACTGCTAACATCGGGAGCCGATAGTTTTTCCCAGTCTGCGTGCATCGCGAAGTTGCGAATGCGGGGCATGGCCTCAAGAAGAGATTTTTGAGCACCGGATACAAGGCCTTCTGATTTTAGCGCGTTAACGACCTCGAGCATTGTCTTGTCGCTGACACTGAGACCATTTGCCATTGCGAAGCGCTTCAGGGCATCCTCAAGCGCGGCGCAGGCAAGAACAGCCGCTACATCCTTATATCCTTCCGATAGGCTTTGGCGTGCCAAGGTGACGAAATCTCCGAACACTTCGCCTGAAACTCGAAGATCCACATCGAACACGTATCCACCCTCAAAGTCCTCCTTAGCGCTCAGGAAGATGCCTTTCAATACGTCGATTTCGTAATCGTAGCCGCCGCAGCCTTTAAATGCAGCGATGAAATTCGTATAGTGCGGTGACGTCTCGCCGAAGATGGCCAAGATTAGATTTTGCACGCTGGTAGCCCACTGTTGCCAAGAACCGGCTGGGGCATGCATGCCTGGTGAATCATAGTTCGACTGGAATGGCAAGGCGCCAAGCTTGATCTCGAGTTCCTTGAACCGGCGAAGGAAGGTTTTATTAAGCATGGTGATATGCCAGCCTATGGTCACTGATCCCGCCTAGACGGTGCAAATCGTCACTACCGTACCTCCAAACGCATTGGCAGCGATCAGGTTGCATTAAGAATTTACTTTAGGTTCTAAGGCTACCATAATTCTACAGTGTTTCAGGCTGCGTTGTCAAAGTCATACGCCTTAGCGGCAGGGCGATAGCTTCGCGGCTTCCGCAGCAAAGACCCCGGCCGCTGCCTGTCGCTCTTATCTGCAACCATAGGCGATACGTGCCGCCTCCTTCGGAGCTCAGCGATTTTTGGACCGACAGCGGCCGGCAGCCAACCGGCTCAGCGACGTGCTGATCCCGAGATCGGGCCTTAACTCCAGGCCACTCTCCCCAGAGGCGCAGGACAAGGGCCATTAGCTCCTCGAAAGGGAGGCAGAGCTCCTCGACCTGGAGCTCGTCACACAGGTCGACGTCCAAGCATCGCATGGCATGAGTATAAGCCGCGACGCACCACCCCCCCGCCCGTGCCACAATCACACTTGCCATGACTGACCTCTCCCTCTCCACCCCCCCTGCCCAGGCCGAGCCTTCCCGCTCGCGGCCTTCTCTCTTCGAGCGAGTTCCCCCGGATGGCACCCGCGATGCCGACACGATCCTCGACCTGTTTGTGGACTGGGCGGCGGAGGCGGGGTTTGAGCTGTATCCGGCTCAGGAGGAGGCGCTGCTGGAGATCATGGCGGGCAAGCACGTCATCCTCAACACGCCCACGGGGTCCGGCAAGTCCCTCGTCGCCCTCGGGCTTCACTTCAAGGCGCTGTGCGAGGGGCGGACGTCCTTCTATACCAGCCCCATCAAGGCCCTGGCGTCCGAGAAGTTCTTCTCCCTCTGCGACGACTTCGGACCCGAGAACGTCGGCATGATGACCGGTGACGCCTCGATCAACCCCGACGCTCCCATCATCTGCTGCACGGCCGAGATCGTCGCCAATCGCGCCCTGCGCGAGGGCGAGCGGATGGACGCTCCCTACGTCATCATGGACGAGTTCCACTACTACTCGGACCCGGAGCGCGGCGTCGCCTGGCAGATCCCCCTCATCGCGCTGCCTCATACCCGCTTCCTCCTCATGTCCGCCACGCTGGGCGACGTCTCCTCCATTCAGGAGCACATCGTCGAGCGCACGGGCTTCGAGGCGGCGCTCGTCAGCTCGGAGCAGCGGCCCGTTCCTCTCGACTTCGAGTACCGGGAGACTCCCCTCCACGAGACCATCGAGAGCCTCGTCAAGGCCGGCAAGGCGCCCATCTACATCGTCAACTTCACGCAGCGCGAGTGCGCGGAGCTGGCGCAGTCGCTCACCAGCATGCAGATCTCCACCCGCGAGGAGCGCGAGAAGATCCGCGACGCCGTGGGCGGCTTCCGCTTCGACTCGCCGTACGGCAAGGAGTGCAAACGCTTCATCTCCTTCGGCATCGGCGTCCATCACGCGGGCCTGCTGCCGAAGTACCGCCTGCTCGTGGAGCAGCTCTCGCAGCAAGGGCTGCTCAAGGTCATCGCCGGCACGGACACGCTGGGCGTGGGCGTGAACATTCCCATCCGCACCGTGCTCTTCACCAAGCTCGCCAAGTTCGGCGGCCAGAAGGTGTCCATCCTCTCGGTGCGCGACTTCAAGCAGATCTCCGGCCGCGCCGGCCGCAAGGGGTTCGACACCCAGGGGAGCGTCGTCGCCCAGGCGCCCGAGCACATCATCGAGAAGCGCAAGAGCGAGCGCAGCGGCGGCAAGAAGAAGGTCACGGGACCCGCCAAGGGGGAGGTCTCCTGGAACGAAGAGACTTTCGAGAAGCTTCGTACCCGGCCGCCGGAGACCCTGAAGTCGCGCTTCCGCATCACCCACGGCATGGTGCTCAACCTCCTACAGCGCGACGCCGAGTTGGACGATCCGAACCTGCGCAACTTCGACTCGCTGCGCGACATCATCCAGCGCAGCCACGAGGAGGAGGGCGCCAAGAAACGCCTGCTCACCACCGCCGCCGTCCTCGTGCGCTCGCTCTACCGCTCCGGGATCATCCGCATGCGGCGGGACACGCGCTCCGACTATCTGTGGGCCGTGGTGGCGGACGATCTCCAGTGGGACTTCTCCCTCCATCAGGCGCTCTCGCTCTACCTGGTCGAAACGATCGGCTCGCTGACCCAGGACTCCGAGACCTACGTTCCGGACCTCATCACTCTGGTGGAGTCGATCCTGGAGAACCCTGAGGCCGTGCTCCGCAAGCAGGTGGACAAGCTCAAGGGCGAGCTGGTGGCGAAGCTCAAGGCGGAGGGCGTGGAGTATGACGAGCGGATGGAGAAGCTGGCGGAGGTCACCCATCCGAAGCCGCTCTCGGACTTCATCTACGGCACCTTCAATCACTTCCGCGGCAAGCACCCGTGGGTGGGCGGGGAGGACATTAAGCCGAAGTCGATCGGCCGCGAGCTGTTCGAGGGCTATATGAGCTTCGCGGACTACATCAAGCGCTACAGCCTCCAGCGCAGCGAGGGCGTGCTGCTGCGCTACCTCTCGCAGCTCTACAAGACGCTGGACCAGACCGTCCCCGAGCCGGCGAAGACGGAAGGCGTGTGGGATGCCCTGGGCTTCTTCCGCGCCCTGGTGGAGACGACGGACTCGAGCCTCTTCGAGGAGTGGCAGGGCCTGCTGCATCCGGAGGTCCTGGTGCGGACGAAGGAGCGCGCGACGGCCCGCGAGATCCTCTGGCTGCAGGAACTGCTGGCCGATCCGAAGACCTTCGCGTCGCGGGTGCGGGCGGAGATGCACCTCCTCGTGCGCTCCCTCTCGCTCAAGGATTGGGAAGAGGCTGGCACCCTCGTCAAGCAGGACCCGGACGATCCCCAGACCCACTGGGACGCCGAGCGTTTCGAGAAGACCCTGGCGCCTTTCTTCGAGGAGTATGGAGAGCTCCCCTTCACCCCCGAAGCCCGCCGCCACCACTGGACCCAGATCGAGAAGACCGGCGACCGCACCTGGAACGTCGCCCATACGATGCTGGATCCCCAGGGCGACAACCTCTGGGCCATCCAGGGAGCGATCGATCTGCGAGATCCGGACGAAGCGGACGGGCCGATCGTGCGGGTGGAGCGTATTGGGCCGTGAGGGACTCGCTTGCCGACCCCTCGGACGTTTTCTCCAGCTCCGGGGCGTTTTCTCAGCCTGCGGGAGCTTTTTCCTGGTGGGTTGACCTGTTTTTCCATTGTGATTGCGGTTTTAACTGAGGAAAAATCGTCGGACCCATTGGAAAAATCTCGCAGGAGACCAGGAAAACCGTTTTTGCATTGCTAAAATCTTCCAACCCATTGGAAAAATCCTCGGACCCATTGGAAAAATCCTCCAACCCATTGGAAAAATCGTCGAACCCATTGGAAAACGATTTTTACAATGGGTTTTGCCTCCGGTACCGTACCCGGCCGCCCCGGCGAAGATCAGGAACCCCGAACACAGCCCCTGGGGGTCCCGCCGAAGCTCCGCGCGTGGCGTCGCGGGACTGAAATTCGGCCTGGCGACCTCCCGGGGAGTAAGATGCACCCGGGAGGACTTGAGACCTTGGTGACTCGCAATCCCTTTCCCCGTCGAATCGACTTCGGCCTCTCGGGGCCGGCGCCTCGGGACCTGATCGCCATTCTGGTGGTCCTGTTCGTCACGTTCTCGCTGTCGTTCTTCAAGTCGACCGAGGCGGTGCCGTTGGCGCTGATCCTGACTCCGGAGGTCTGGCGCAACGCCCAGGTGTGGCGGCTCGCCACCTACCCCTTCGTGGGCGCCGGAGCCCCGGGAATCTGGTTCCTGCTCCAGCTCCTCATCCTCTACATGTTCGGCAAGGACGTGTATTTCGGCCTCTACCGCCGGCACTTCTGGCGGCTGATCGCGTTCGCCGCCCTGGGTGCCGGGCTGGTCGCCGTGGCCGTGCACGCGCTGGTCACGACGACCGGCCTCATGGACGTGCCGCTGCCGTTCGTGCTCATCCGGGGGCAGCTCCTCCTGACGACGATCTTCATCGCCGCCTTCGCCACCGCCCACGCCGATGCCACCATCCTCCTCTTCTTCATCCTGCCGCTGCGGGCCGGATGGTTCTTGTGGCTGGAAATCCTCTTCGGCTTCATGGGCTTTCTGGGCACCCGCGACCTCCCCGGCTTCCTGGGAATCTGCGCCGCCGTGGCCATCGCCAACCTCTACGTGAAATCCAGCGGCTCGATCGCCAAGGGCGGCCGGCGGACCCTGCGGGAGATGCGGCTCCGGCTGGAGCGCTGGTGGATTCAGAAGAAGCTGGAGCGCAACCGGCGCAAGCGGGGCTTCCGGGTCATCGACGGCGAGCGCGACCGCAACGTGCGCAAGGGCCCCTGGGTGAACTGAAGGCATCGCGAGAGCTCCGGCCGGCGTCTTTTGGCCTCCCGCCGGCAGCGGCGAACCACTCGCCGGCAGCGGCGAACCAATTTCCCCGAGCGGCGAGCCTTTCGCCGGTAGCGGCGGACCGATTTCCCCGGCCGGCGAGCCTCCCGCCGGCAGCGGCGAACCAACTTTCCCGAGCGGCGAGCCTCTCGCCGGCAGCGGCGAACCGATTCCCCCGAGCGGCGAGCCTTCCGCCGGCAGCGGCGAACCTCCGTGAGGTCGGGGCGAACCGTCCCCCCGGCAGGAGCGAACCTTCGCGAGCAGGCGGAGGACCTCCGTGAGGTCGCTGTGGGCCGATTTTAGGAAGCGGCGGGCCGATCACCGGGGACTTGAGGACGACGGACTCTGCGTCCGGCCCTTCGGCAGCAGCACCCACATCTTCCCGCGATTCTTCATCCGCCCGGCGATGGCCTCGGCGTCCGGTCCGAAACCCCAGAAGACGTCCCCGCGAATCGGCCCGCGGATGGCGCCGCCCGTGTCCTGGGCGACGAGGAGCCGGCGGAGCTTTCGATCGGGCTCGCCGGGCTTCGCGGAGGGCGAGGTGGTGGCGAGCCAGATGGGGGTACCCAGGGTGTGATGGGTGAGATCCACCGCCAGCGAGCGGCCGGGGGTGAGAGGGATGCCCTGGGCGCCGAGGGGGGCGTCGCCGCGGGTCGTCTCGAAGAAGACGTAGGAGGCGTTGCGCTCCATCACCTCCCGCGCCTGGTCCGGATGCGCCTCCAGCCAGGCGCGGATCGTCTGCATGGAGACGTCTTTAGAAGTCAATGCGTGGCGAGCGATCAGCTCGCGGCCGATGGCCGTGTAGGGATGGCCGTTCTGAGCGGCGTAGCCGACGCGCAGCTCGCGGCCGTCGTCCATACGGATGCGGCCCGAGCCTTGAACCTCGAGGAAGAAGGCGCCCACCGGGTCGTTCACCCAGGCGATCTCCAGCTTGCGGCCGGCGAGGGCGCCGGCGTCGATCGCCTTGCGGTCCGGAAAAGGGAGAAGCTGGCCCTTCACGTTCAGCCCGGCGATGCGCTGCCCCTTGAGCGAGTCGCGGAAGCGGCCGAGATCGACCATCACCAGATCCGGCGGACGGGCGTAGAGCGGCACGGTGTATTGGCCGTGCCGCGTGCGGCTCCCCTGAAGGAGGGCCTCGTAGTAGCCGGTGAAGAGACCGACCGGGATGCGTGGATTGAGCGTGGACCACGGCCGGAAGTTGGCCTCGAAGAACCGCCGCGCCGCCGCGCGGTCGCCCGCCGGCACCTTGGCCGCCGCGTCGCAGGCAGGCTGCCAGTCGCCCGGACTGGCGGTGAGAACCCGGCAGGACCGCAGGAACACCGGCACCGCCTCCTCCAGCGCGTCCGCCTCCCATCCCGGCAGATCCTTGAACGTCGCCGGCTTGAGGACCAGCCGCTCCCCCGGTGGATAAGCCTCGAACCATCCTGGGAACGCCTCCGCCCCCCGCCATCGGACCAGCCAGACCCGCAAACCCAAAGCTGCCAGGACGAGTGCGATGAGGACGAGAAGGACTATGGCGGAACGGCGCGGCATGGGGAGAGCTTATCGTTGATGGGCAGTCCCCCATCATCCGAGCGACAGACGCCTGCCGTTCGGAACGTCTGAGCTCTCGGCCAACGGAAAGCTAATCGCTCTACCAATTACAACCTCTACGGCGTCGGCTAAGTCGTCGTATTCAGCTACAATGCAGTTTCTCGAAACTCGCAAAAGCCCTTCGATAAACCGCGAAACCTCACTACCCCTTCGGAAAAGTCCAATCACTACTTTCTCCTGCTGGATAGCTAGGGCAATTTCCGCTCCGACTCCCAGCGAGGGCTCATCAAGAAACGCCACTATCACGTCGCAGGAAAAGAGCGCTTCAACATCTTTAAGAAAGACCGCCGTTGCTGCCATCTCCGAATCTCTTACAGGGTCTGTCTGAAAATGAGGAAGGTAGGCCTCATACCCCCTATTGGATAGAAGGATAGCAAACTCTTCGTATTTTTCTCGAGCTGCGACTAGCGACTTTGAGCCCTTCAGCGCCCCAGAAATATAAAATCTCTTCACTTTGCGACTTCTCGCCTAAAATCGGAGGCTATAGCCCCGCCTGCCATGACTTTGTCAGCAACAAACAGAAGAATCTCTGCTCTACTATCTGCCTCATCCGGGACTTCAAAGCCTTCAAAGCGGGGTTGCCGTGAAGGCTCTCTGTTGCTCGGGAAAAAGGTGGCGAGGCCGACACACTCCTGAGACCGCCCTCTTAAAAATATCTTTAAGTTGTCCTCAAGAACAGGCTCACGCTGGCTCGCGGCCCACTGAACAATCGGAGGGTCGAGGTGCCGAGTAGAGCACCCTACGGGAAGCCAAGGCCTAGAGCCTTCACGGCTGTATCCAGGGAAACTTCGCACAACTCGCATCTCAGCCTTCTCGTTGTCCGACCTAGAATAAATTTGCCACTTAACTACGGCCGAGTGAGGCATAATAGCCCCAAGCCTACGCACAAGAGCTTCCTTCGAAACTAAAAATAAATCATATAGCATGGCTAAGCCGCTGGGAGTCAAGTCGAACTTACGCAATGCATTTCGCACGGCCCGAGCTGGTAAAAGAATCTCCGAAGCAGCTATATCACATAATGATTCTAGCTGCCGATGGGCGGCGGGCGAACTGTCAAGAGATTCTATTAGCGCTGAATCATTAAGCGCCCGCAGAAGAATGACATGCCCGATCTCGTGCGCAAGCGTAAATCTTTGCCGTCTCCAATTGCTTTTCGCACCGCTTTCATAGAGACAGACTGTCAGACCTTCTCTCGCTGCTAATAAGACAGCGCCTGCTTGATTAGCATGCTTGGCCTCTCGTCTTACTTTTTTTATTCTTACGCCGAGTTTCTCGAATAACGGCTTCAACGGCACAGGCGGCTTCTCAGTTCCACATGTCTCCAACAAGGCGGCGCATGCTACGCGCATCGCAGCCTCAGGCGACCCGCCGCCATAGATCTGACAAAAAGCTTGCAGACCCATTGGCAAGTTAGACTTAGCCGCCATCTTCTTTATCCGCCGTCATCTTCACGACCGCCAAGAATTCCTCGCGCGATACCTCGCTATCCAAGTCACGAGCGGCCACTCTCTCCATAAACACATCCTGGATTTTCGAGAATTGGCTCCAACTCATCTTTCGCTTGCTTTCCTTTTCCCACTCCGAAACACGATTCTTAAGGGATTGCACTTTCCGGGTCGAATAAATCGAGACAATTTTCGTCCCTTGAGACTCGTCTTGGGGACTCTCTATAGCGGTCGGCACCTCATTGGGCACGGGAATACCCGCAGTAAACGCGCCGGCGGGCAGATACGAATACCAAGGCTCCTTGATAAGCGTTTCAAGCGAGGCGAGGGCGCCACGGTCTCCGTTCTTTTGGGCCACATGAAGAAGAAGAAGATAGTACAACTGCGCCCAATAGGGATGGAGCTTTGCTGCCCCTCGCTCAATCCATTCCTCGATGTTCCTGGCGTTTACACCGGCTGATCCGTGGCGCAGGTGCGCCTCCAAAATCACCAGTTCCGTGACTTGTCCCAGCGGCCCAGGCCGGTTCGGCATTTCAGGTATCTTCGGCGTTGTCGATTGTTTCGTAGCATCCCAAGCTTCAGCAACCTCCTGGGCATTGTTATAATCGCTGGCATAAATGTGCATGGACACGGCCTGGTGGGTCAACGGGCCGAGTGGCACGCCCAGTTCTGCCGCCACAATTTCTGCGAGTAACGAAAACTCAAAGAGGTTATACGGAAGCAACACAAATGCGTTATTCGAGCGCATTAGAGTGGTTGCTCGTAGTACTCCACCACGAATATGGAAGAAGAGGCCGAAAGTGCACGGTATATCCTTCGATTCCCGAACCGCATCCTCGGCCTGAAAAATAGAGATCGCCGCCCTTCGCGAAGAAGGGTCGCCTCTGAGCCGCCTAATAACCGATTCAAGCTGGTTTAGTCCTGGTCTAGGACTTAGCATACGCTGGCCATAGTTCGAACCGGGTACCGCGATCCCATTATCAGAGAAGTACTTAACCTTCTCTTCGTAAAACGCTATATCCGCCAAGCGATCGCTGGCCGCCATCATCCAGACAAATCTGGCAACAGCTCCAGGTAGGTTAAGGCGACGCTTATCGTTAAATACTAGGCGCTCTCTGGGATGCTCCAAAACAGTGGCGTAGTTTAAGATTTCTTTCGATTCCTTGCCCGAGCCCACAGAAGCGGAGACATCGCCCTGCTTACAAATCTGACCCTTCCCTAGGACGTCGGCAAGAGTCAGGGCATATGCCTCGTCGGCACCTGCAACATTACGCGGAAGTGGCGGCTCGTTATCACGCATTCGTAATTACCTCACATTTTGCCAGCCGGCGAAAGACGTTCTCGCCTGAATTGCCTCCAGGCAGACCTCAAGGCGAGTCTCCACACTACCCACAACTGGTAACACCTGGAGATTGTATTTGGAGACAAGATCCAATATGTATCCTTCGATTTCGCGCTGAAACAGACCGTCCTTTTCTCTGGTACCGTCATCGACGACGTCGAACTCGATGGGCAACAGAAAAAGAAGATCATAGCCCGCACAATGCTGCATGATAAATTCTTCGTAAAGGTGAAGAGTATCAGTACTTGCCAATTCTTCAGAAAATAGGTAACGAGCATAAGCCCAATGGTCTAGAAGCGAGCGGTCGCCTATCACGATATCGACGTCAGCACCCACTCCCAACTCCTGAATAAGATGTACAAGCAGTATAAGCATCTGGCGATGAACCGTGTTGTGGCCGCGCCTAAAAAACTCTGGATCATTCGATCGCTTAATGATCTCACGCGGGGCTTCAGGCAAGCCAACAGCGCGGATCTGAAGACTTTGCAACCGATCAAGTAAAGCCCTCAGGAGAGTTGTCTTTCCAGTGCCGTGTGCTCCTATTAAGGCTACTCTTAAGGGAACTCCCATTCAGCTAGATCCTTTTCAACCAAATCGATCCCTTTCAACTAAATAGACAGCCTCGCGATCCGCCTCGTTGGCTATGACATCAGGCTGCGCAGCCCCGGAATCCGCAGTAGCTTCGCGGTTGCGCCCGCTGATGCCTAACCGGTGCGATTCTAGCATAGGCCATGGGAAACTCCTTGGGTCATTAGGGCGAAGGACTCGCTGGCGGAGCTCAACACATTCCTGCTCCGGCCTTAAGGTACTCTGAAAGGAAGGATCTTCACAACGCTGGCCGAGCGGCTAGATCCAGGCCCGCGCCCCTGCCACAGCCTCGATCTGCCGGGCAATCTCGTCCCAGTCATACCCCGCCGCGCGGGCTAAAGCGTTGCCCCTCAGCCGGTTCCATTCGACGTCGTCCGTCAGCAGACGCTCCAGGACCCCCGCGAGGGCGGCGGGCTGGGGCGACGCGCAGATCCCCTCGACGCCGTCGCGGACTAGCTCGGGAACGGCGCTCTCCGGCGACTCGCAGTAGACGACGGGCAGGCCGGCGGCCATGGCCTCCAGGGGGAAGAGGCCGAAGCCCTCGCGCTCCGAGGGCTGGACGGCCACCCTGGCGCGGCCAAGGTTCGACCAGACCTCGTCGTAGGTCTCCACATGGCCGCGGAAATCCACCCGGTCCGCGATCCCGAGCTCGGCGGCGAGGCGGACCAGCGTCTCCCGGAAGGGACCGTCGCCGAAGACGGTGAGGAGCACCCCGGGATGACGGTCCTTGAGGAGCGCCACCGCCCGGAGCAGAAGATCGACCCGCTTCTCCCGCAGCAGGCGGCCGGCGTAGACCAGGGGCGGCCCCTCGCCGTGACGGGGCGCGCCGACTCCGGCCGCCGTTTGCACCTGGTCGACGTGGATGCCGCAGGCCACCAGCTCGACGCGGCTGCCGGTGCGCCGCGTCTCCAGCCTTTCCTGGGTGAGCCGGCTGGTGGCCGTGACCACCGTGCCGAGCTGCCCGGTGAGCCACTCGATGGCCTTGTAGACGGGCGCCTTGAGGCGGCCGACGTACCCCTCCCAGTAACTCCCCCAATACTCATACCAGGTCACCATCAGCGGCTTGCCCGCCAGGGCACACTTCAGCGCCAGGGGGAAGATGTGGATGTACGGCATGTTCGCCGTCTCGACCACGTCGTAGCCGGAGATGTCGAGGCGCGGGATCTTCAAGGCGAAGCGGATGGCCTGCCGGGTGCTGCGGCGGCCGGCGGCGTTGGTGAGGACGTCGAGCTCGCCGAGCGAAAGGACGCGGACGCCCGGCGGGTCCGGCAACCGCCTCGCCTTGCGGAAGCCGGCCATCGTCACCTCGTGGCCGCGGCGGGCCAGGGCGACGGCCAGCTCGTGGTTGCGGCTTTCGACCCCGCCGAGGAAGTCGGGATAGACGGTCTCGTAGAGGATCAGGATCTTCAATCGGCGTCCATCGACTTCCGGCGACCCGTCTACTTCCAGGGGATCAGCGCGGCGATCTCGGCCGAGCGGCGGTTGATCGTGGAGATGATCACGCCACAGGTGAGGCTCAGGGCCGCCAGGATGAACAGCGCCGCGGAGAGGACGGCGAGCGGCAGGCGGGGTACGAGGCCGGTCTTCACGAACTCGGTGATCACCACCCCGCCACCGGCGAGAGACAGCACCAGGAAGAAGGTCGCCAGCAGGCCGAAGAAGGTCAGCGGCTTGTAGTCGCGGAAGAAGGTGAGGATGGCCATCAGGATGCGGTAGCCGTCGCGATAGGTGTGGAGCTTGCTCGGGTTCTCCGCCGGACGGGCGCGGTAGCGCACCTGCACCTCGGCGACGGGGAACTGCTGCACCGTGGCCTGGAGCGACAGCTCGGCCTCCACCTCGAATCCCTGGGCGATGAGCGGCGTCGATTCGAGGAAGCGGCGGGTGATCACCCGGTAGCCGGAGAATAGGTCCTGGGTGCGCACGCCGAAGAGCACCCGCACGAGGAAGATGAAGAGCCGGTTGCCGAAGGAGTGGCCAGCGCGGAAGGCCCCGGCCTCGAATTCCTGGAGGCGGGTGCCGATCACCATCTCGGCGCCGGCCTCGGCGGCGGCGAGGAGCTTCGGCGCGTCGGCGGCGGGATAGGTGTCGTCCCCATCCACCATGATGAGGTACTCGGCACCGCCCGCGTGGGCCTCGCGGAAGCCGGTCAGCAGGGCGAACCCCTTGCCGGGGCGCCGCTCGCCGATCACGTCGGCGCCGGCCGCGCGGGCGATCTCGGCGGTGCGGTCGCGCGAGCGGTTGTCCACCACCAGGATGCGGGCCTCGGGAAGGGCGGCGCGGAAGTCCGCCACCACCTTGCCGACGGTCAGCTCCTCGTTGTGGCAGGGAATGACGACCGCCACGGAGGGCGTCTGGGACTCGGTCACTTCACAGCCCCGAACATCGTCGTCCAGCTCATCGAAAATCGCGCTCCATAGACGATCAGCACCACGGCGATACCCCACAGCACCATGTTGATGAGGAAGGGCGGGTCCCGCAGGATGGCCTCGGTGGGATTGCTCTCGCCCGCGCGCTGGTACATTAGATAGAGATAGCGGAAAATGCCGTAGAGCACCAGCGGAATGGTGAAGACCAGGTTCTGCGTGTGGTACTTCGCCACCGTCTCCGGAGCCACCGCGTAGAGCGCGTAGGAGACCACGGAGGAGGCGGTGACCACGTTGATCATCTGGTCCAGGAAGGCCGGGCTGTAGTGATCGAGCACCGGCCGCTGGCTGGAGGCCTCGCCGGCCAGCAGGGTGATTTCATGCCGCCGCTTGGAGAAGGCCAGGAAGAGGGCGAGGAAGGTGGTGCAGAGGAAGAGCCAACGCGAAACCTCGACGCCCATCGCCTGGCCGCCGGCCTCGACCCGCAGCACGAAGCCGAGGCTGATGGACATCACGTCCAGGATCACCATGTGCTTGAACCACAGGGTGTAGAGCAGGTTGAGCAGCAGGTAGGCGACGAGGATGGCGGTGAAGGAGATCCCGAGCCAGAGGCCGAGTCCCAGCGCCGCGACGATCAGGACGACGACGGCGACGACGGCCGCCGAAACGCTGAGGGTGCCCGCCGCCAGGGGACGCAGCCGCTTCAGGGGATGGCGGCGGTCCTCCTCGCGGTCGCGCAGGTCGTTGATCAGATAGACGGCGCTCGAAGCACAGCAGAAGGCGACCAGAGCCAGGGCCGCGCGGACCTCGGCGGCGGCCGACAGCAGCAACCCCCCGAAGACCAGGGGAGCGAGCACGAAGAGGTTCTTGGCCCATTGCGCGGGCCGCATGGAACGGAGGAGAGGTCGCATGGCGGGGGGTATTGTATGAGAGAGCCGATGACGGAAGGGGTTGAAGCGACACAGGTACCGCACACGCAGCCTCTTCGCCCGGGATTGAAATCCCGGGCTACCGAAGGTGTCCCCTGCGGGGTCGCAAAAAATTGGCGGTCCCGGCAGGGACTACCGTGGGTAGCCCGGGATTTCAATCCCGGGCTGAAGGGCTGAGGATTTTCCGGCGTGCAAACCTCGGAATCCGACCGCGAATCCTCTCCCTTCCCCCGGGCCCTCGCCCTCGTGGCCGTGGCGGCGCTCGGCCTCTGGCTGTGGGTCGCCGTGCCGCTCGCGACGGGCACGAGGACGCTCTACTTCCGCGACGTCTTCACCACTCACGTGCCGTGGAAGGCGTTCGGGGCCGCGGAGCTTCGTCACGGGCGCATCCCGGCCTTCAATCCCACCTGGGGCCTCGGCCAGCCGTTCCGCGGCGATCCCAACGCCCTGCCGTTCTATCCCGGCAACGTCCTCTACCTCCTCCTGCCGTTCTGGAGCGCCTTCAATCTCCACTACGCCCTGCACTGGCTGCTGGCCGCCGTCGCCGTGGCCGCTCTCGCCCGCGGGCTGGGCCAGGAGCGGCCGGCGGCGCTGGTGGCGGGGCTCACCTACGCCGGGTCGGGATGGATTCTGACGGCACTCAGCTTCTACAACATCCTCGCCGTGGCCGCGTGGTGGCCGCTGGTCCTCCTGGGGGCCGCGCGCGGCGGACGGAAGGGAATCGCTTTCGGGGGAATCGCCTGCGGCCTCGCCCTGCTGGGCGGCGAGCCGGTGACCGCCAGCCTGGGATTGCTGCCGCTGCTGCTGGTCTCCATCCAGCGGCACGGGGTGAAGCGCGGCTTTTTCACCTCGGTGGGCATCGGCGCCGTGGGGCTCCTCCTCGCCTTGCCGCAGGTCGTGGCGACCGCCCGCATCCTGGGATTCACCGCCCGTCAAGCTGGAGGGATGGGCGGCGGACGGTTCCACCTGGGTGTCGCGCGCCTGCTGGAGCTCGCCGTGCCCTTTCCCTTCGGCCGTCCCTGGGAGTTGGGCCGCACGGGCTACTGGCCGTGGGACGACCAGCCGGGCCTGCCTTACGTCATCACGCTGTACTTCGGGATCGTCGCCCTCTGGCTCGCGGTGCTGGGAGCGCGGCAGGCGCGGGCCTGGGCGGCGCTGGCGGTCGCCGGGATCGTCCTCGCCTGGGCCGGCGCCTTCGGCGGAGACGCCCTGGCCGCCGTCTCCCGGGGATTGGCGCGGTATCCGGAAAAGCTCCTCTTCTGGTTCGCCCTCGCGACGCCGCTGCTCGCCGGCTGGGGTCTGGAGCGAGCGCTTGCGTCGTCCCGGGCTTGGCGCGAGGCCGCCGCCGCCGCGGGCCTCGCCCTGGCGAGCGCGGTGGGAGTCTTCGCCGCCGGTCCGCGCCTCGCCGCCTGGCTGGCCGCCGGCCGGGTGGCGCCGGACCAGATCGCCGAGGCTCCCCGCGCCCGCTTGGGGATGTGGGTTGTGTCCCTTGTGCTGGCGGGCGCCTTCCTGGCCCTGGCCGCCGTGGCCGCCCGCCGGGGGAGCGCCGCCGGCCTGGCCACGGCCGTGCTCTTGTCCCTTCTTCCTCTCGCCGGACTGGTGATGACGGCTCCCGTCACGGACTTCGTGCCGTCGGCCTGGAGCGGGTTGGTGGGGCCGGGCTCCGAGGTGGTGAACTCCAATCTGACGGCGCCCCTGGGGGAGTCGTCCGGCAATCCGCTCTCCGATCCTTCCTATCTCACGCTGGTGCGGCTCGCGGCCTTCGACGCCGGCCCGGCCCCGGGGGTCCTCCACGGCATCAGCTATCCCCTGGCCCCGAACCTGGACGGCCTCTACTCGCCGCTCTCCACCCTGGTGCTGCTCCATCTTCCTGCCCTCGACTGGAACGCCCGGGCCAACTGGTTCCGCGTCCTCGGCGTGGAGGCCGCCGTGCTGGAAGAGACGCCGGCGACGCCGAAGCTCCGGCCACGGCTCACCCAGGAGCGCTTCGGAGCGCCGAGCCACCTCTTCAGCGTCGAAGGCCCCGCGCCGGTCGCCTTCTGGCCGCGCTCAGTGCGGGCGGCGGCCCATCCGGCGGACGCGTTTCGCGCCGTCAGCCTGGCGCCGGATCCGGTGGCGGACGCCGTGAGCGACCGGCCCGTGTCGCACGTTCCCGGCGCCAGGGTGCGCCTGGTCTCCGACGGGCCGGACCGCTGCGAGGTCGAGGTCTCCGGCGGCGGCGGGCTCCTCGTTCTGCGCCGTGCCTATCAACCTCTCTACCGGGCCACGGCGGAGGGGAAACGGCTGCCGACCCTGGCCGTGGACCTCGCCCTGCTGGGCGTCCAGGTGCCGCCGGGAAAGCACCTGGTGAAAGTCGCGGCCTCGGCGGGGCCGGAAAAGGCGGCCGGGCTCGTGGCGCTGGCGGCCCTTCTCGGGACGATCGGGCTGGCCTGGGAAAGACGCTGGACGCTGATAATCTCCCAGCGCCTTTCAAGAAGAACAAATGACTGAAGACCTGGTTCAAGATCCGCCGAGCCCACCCCCGGCCGCTCCTCCTCCGGAGGCCTCGCCGTGGCTCTACGCGGGGCCGCTGCTGCTCCTGCTGGTGGTGGTATTCCTGCCGATCGTCCGCGGCACCGAGACCTTCGTGCTGCGCGACGTGCTCAACGCCCACCTGCCCATGAAGTGGTCGCAGGCCGAGGCGATGCGCCACGGCACCTTCTTCCCCATTCTCGATCCCTATCGGGCCGGTGGGCAGCCGCTGGCGGGGAACCTCAACGCCGCGCCCTTCTATCCGGACAATCTTCTCTACCTTCTGGGCTCCACCTTCTGGGCCTTCAACTTCCACTTCTGGCTCCACCTGATGCTGGCGCCCTTCGCCTTCTACTGGCTGGCGCGGAGCTGGGGGCTGGGGCGCGAGCCCGCCTGGGCGGCGGCGGCGTTCTACACGGTGTCGGGCTTCTTCCTCTCGCATCTGAGCTTCTACAACCTCATCGCGGGAGCGGCGGTCGCGCCGGCCCTAGTCGCCGCCTGCATGGACCTCGTGCGCTTTCCCCGCCGGCGCGGCCTGCTGGCTCCCGTCGTGGCCGTCCTCTGGACCCTGCTGGTGCTGGGGGGCGATCCCCTGATGGGGATTCTGGCCTTCCTGCTCGCCGTCACGGGAATGGCCTTCGTCTGGCGGCAAGGCTCTCCGGGCTCGCCCAGGACGGTCGTTGCGCTCCTCGCGGCGGCCTTCGCCGCCGGCACGCTCGTCGCGCTGCCGCAGATCGTGGAGTTTCTGCGCATCCTCCCCTTCTCCTACCGGGGCTACCAGGGCTACAGCGAGAAGGTCGCCACGATCTCCAGCCTGGACCCCCGGCAGATCGCGGAGTGGTTCCTCCCCTTCCTCTTCGGCCGGCCGGACGTCATCGACCGCGGCGCCTTCTGGGGATTGCAGTTCTACACCGGCTTTCCGCCCTTCTACTTCTCCCTCTATCCAGGCCTCCTGACCTTCGCGCTGATCGCCGCCGCGGGCCGGCCGCGCGGGCGGAGCGTCAACCGCGTCTGGGCTTGGTCCTGGGGCTGGATCGCCTTCGGAGTCTTCTTCTCCCTGGGACGATTCAACCCCGTCGCCGCGTGGCTCCTGAGCTGGCAGAAGACCCTGCGCTACCCGATCAAATTCTGGCTGCCGGCGGCCGTGGGAGCGTCGCTCCTCTGCGGTGTGGGCTTCGCCCGGCTGCGGGACGCCGACCCGCAAGTCGCCGCGGCGGCTCGCCGGCGGCTGGGGTTGACCCTGCTGTTTCTCGGCGTCGCCTTCGCGACCTTCTGGATCTTTCTGAACGCCTCGCCGCGGCTGGCCATGGGCTGGATGAACCTGTTCATCCCCAAGACGATGGGCTTCATCGCCAACGAGCGGCTGCGCTGGGCGGGCCTGACGTTCCTGACCCTCGCGCTGCTCGCGGCGTTCGCCTTCGCCCTGCGGATCTCCCGCCGCTGGTGGCGGATCGGCGGGCCGCTCCTGCTCCTCCTGCACATTGGCTCGCAGCTCTGGCTGCTGCGCCCCCTCTATCCCATGGACCCGGTGATTCCCTATCTGAACCCGCCACCGGCCCTGCAATGGGTGCCGCCGGGCTCCCTCGTGGTGAACCCGGACTTCAACTACCTCTTCGGGCCGTCCCAGCTCCGCCAGGGAAACTTCCCCGCCCCCACCCTGCAATGGGTGGAGCGCCGCTCCTTTTACGAGCTGTTCCCGTTCGCGGGGCCGATCTGGAAGCTGCGCTACGAGCTGAACACCGCGCCCGAGGGGCTGGACGCCTACCTTTCCCGGGCCGCCCAGTTCGCCGTCAAGGGCGTGAAGACGAACGAGGAGCGCTTCCGCCTGCTGGCGGCCTGGGGGATCGGCCGCGTGCTCGTCGACCACCCGCTGCAACCGTCCTCGGCGCGGAGCCGGCTGCTGACGACCCTTCCGAGCTTCGGCGGCGAGCTCTACATCTACGAGGTGCTGGACCGCGCGGACGAGGTCTTTCTCGCCCGCCGCGTCTTCCACGAGCGCGACGTGCCCGCCGCCTTCGCCCGTCTGGCCTCGGCGCAGCTCGATCCGCGCACCGACGCCGTCCTCATCGATTCCAAGGGATCGCCCGTCCAGCCCCTGGAGGAGACTGGAGGCGGCACCGCGCGCTTCCTCCACGTGGCGCCGGAGGAGATCGAAGTGGAAGCGGACGCCGGATCGAGAGGCGCCCTCCTCGTCCTCCAGCGAGCCAACCTCCTCTTCCTGGCCGACCTCGACGGCAAGCCGGCGCGAGTCCTCACCGCCAACGCCCACCACATCGGCGTCCGCATTCCCGAAGGGCACCACAAGGTCCGCTTCTGGATCGACCGCCGGCCCCTCCATCGCGCGCTCTGGGGAGCGCTGGCGGGGCTGATCGGGATCGTGGGGGTGGGATGGTGGGGGTACCGTCAATCACCTGTCCCTGCCAGTCCTTGATGTCCGTGTTCGTCCTTCCCGGCGACAGACCCCTGCTAAGATACCCAGCCTGCCATGACTGACTCAGTTCCGAGACGACGCATCCGCAAGGTGTTGATCGCCAACCGTGGGGAGATCGCGGTGCGAATCCTCCGGGGCCTGCGCGAGATGGGGATCCGCTCCGCGGTCATCTACTCCGAGCCCGACCGGCTGGGGCTTCCCGTGCTGCTGGCCGACGAGGCGTATCCGATCGGTCCGGCGGCCTCGCGGGAGAGCTACCTGCGCGGCGAGGCCATCGTCCAGCTCGCGAAGGAGATCGGGGCGGACGCGATTCATCCCGGCTACGGATTCCTCTCCGAGCGGGCGAGCTTCGCCCGCCTCTGCCGCGACGCCGGCATCATTTTCATCGGCCCCTCGCCCGAGGCCATCGACGCCATGGGCTCCAAGGTGGAGTGCCGGCGGTTGATGATGGCCGCGGGCGTTCCGGTGGTGCCGGGCGGCAAGGACCCGCTGCCCGACCTCGACGCGGCGGCGGCGGCGGCCGAGATCATCTGCTACCCCGTGATGCTCAAGGCCGCGGCCGGCGGCGGCGGCAAGGGGATGCGCATGATTCCCTCGGCCGCCGAGCTGGCCAGCTCCTATCGCGCCGCCCGCTCCGAGGCCGCCGCCAGCTTCGGCGACGACTCGGTCTACCTGGAGAAATTCATCGTCGATCCGCGGCACATCGAGATCCAGGTGATGGGCGATCTTCACGGCCGGGTGGTCTCCCTGGGCGAGCGCGAGTGCTCCCTCCAGCGCCGGCACCAGAAGGTCGTGGAGGAGGCGCCGTCCGCCGTCATCACTCCCGAGATCCGTCGCCGGATGGGGGAGGCCGCCGTCAAAGCCGCCTCGGCCGTGGGCTACAGCAACGCCGGTACCTGCGAGTTCCTCTACGACCGCGGCGGCAACTTCTTCTTCCTCGAAATGAACACCCGCCTCCAGGTGGAGCACCCCGTCACCGAGCTGGTGACCGGCATCGACCTGGTGCATACGCAGATCCGCGTGGCCGAGGGCGAGCCCCTGGGACCCGAGTTCGACGACATCCAGCCCCGGGGACACGCCATCGAGGTCCGCCTCTACGCCGAGGACCCTTTCCAGCGTTTCGCGCCGTCGCCGGGGAAAATCGAGATCCTGCGCTGGCCGGACGGCCCCGGCGTGCGGGTGGACAGCGGCGTCTACGAAGGCTCCGAGATCTCCATCCACTACGATCCGATGGTGGCCAAGCTCATCGTCTGGGCGGCCGACCGGACGCAGGCGCTGAACCGCCTGGAGCGCGCTCTCGCCGAGCTGCGGGTGGAGGGCATCCGCACCACGGCGCCTCTGTTCCGCGCCCTGCTCGCCGACCCCGACTTCCGCTCTGGCAACCTCGACATCGGCATGCTCGACCGCAAGCTCGCGGCGGGCGAGCTGCACCCGCCGGCCGACGCCGCGGACATCGCGATCGCCGACCTGCCGCTCATCGCTGCCGCCATCGCTCACAGTGAGCGCGCCAGCCTGACCGCCGCCGGACCCGTGGACGGCACTCCCGCCCGGCGCTCCCGCTGGGCCGGCACGGCGCGGTACGAAGCGCGGAGGAACGCCACGTGGACCTGATCGTCCGCTCAGGATCGCGGGAGGAGAAGGTCAAGATCCGCCGCGACGACGATTTCTACGACGTCACGATTGGCGACCGCGTCTATCGCGTGGAGGCCGCCACGGCCCGGGCAGGCGCGCAGAGCCTGCGGAGCCTCCTCATCGACGGCGCCCAGCACGAGGTCGCCGTCCGCCACCAGGGCGAGGGCGTCTATTGGGTGAGCACCCGGCAGGGCGCCGGTGCGGTCGAGGTCGCCGATCCCCTCACGGCGCTCGCCGCCCAAACCCAAGGCGCCAAAGGGGGCCGTCGTCGGCAGACCGTCAAGGCGTACATGCCGGGCCGCGTCGTCACTCTTCTGGCCGCCGAGGGCGAGGAGGTCGCGGCCGGCCAGGGCGTGCTCGTCCTCGAAGCCATGAAGATGGAGAACGAGATCCGCGCCGAACACGGCGGGACGGTCACCAAGATCCACGTCCAGCCCGGCCAGGCCGTCGACAACGGAACTCCGCTCTTCGAGCTCGAGTAGAAAGACCGCCAATGGAGCTGGGGCAGGTGAGCCAACGGACGGTTGTCCTACTGCTCCTGGGTGCCTTCGCCATTCTCTGCATGCACGGCCTGGTGTGGGACACCCCCACCGTGGACGAGTTCACCCACCTTCCGGCCGGCTACTTCTACCTGAAGACGGGCGACTTCAGCCTCGCCGCGCGCAACCCCCCAATGGTGAAGGTCCTCGCCGCGCTTCCCCTGCTGGCTTTGCAGCCCGAGATCAACACCGTCAAGCCGGCTCGCGAGAGCCCCTGGTACCCGTGGGTGATGGGCACCGACTTCATGGAGCGCAACCGGGCGATCTACACCCGCCTGTTCCTGCTCGGCCGCCTGCCCATCGTGCTCCTGGGGCTGCTGATGGGCGTGCTCGTCTATCGCTGGGCGTGGGAGCTGTATGGAGACGAGGGCGGTCTCGTGGCGCTCGCCTTCTTCGCCTTCTGCCCGACCCTGATCGGCCACGCCCACCTCGTCACCACCGACGTGGGAGCCGCCACCTTCGTGCTCCTCGCCGCCTATCTCTTCCAGCGCTGGGCGCTCGATCCCACTCCGGCACGGCTCCTCGCGAGCGGCGTGGGCCTGGGCCTCGCGGAGCTCGCCAAGCCCACGGCCGTGCTCCTCTATCCGATCTTCGGCGTTCTCCTACTGTGGGAGCTCTTTCGCGGCGAGCGATTTCCGCTACGCCGATTCGCCTCTCTCATCGCCATCTTCGTGCTGAGCGTCGTCGTCCTCAACGCGGGCTACCTCTTCCAAGGCACGGGCCGGGCGATCGGGGCTTTCGACTTCCACAGCCGCTTCATGCAGCGGATCGCGGGGATTCTGCCGGCCAAGCTCCCCATGCCCCTGCCGGCTCCCTACCTCGAAGGCTTCGACGGCGTGCGGCTCGACGCCGAGCAGGGGGAGTTCCCCAACTACCTCTTCGGCCGCTGGTCCCGCGAAGGGACGCCGGGCTACTTCCTCATCGCCTTCTTCTTCAAAACCCCCCTGCCCTTCCTGGCCGCCTGCCTGATCGCGCCCTTCGTCCGCCTCCGACAGAAGAGCCCTTGGGGTGAGATCTTCGTGATCCTGCCGCTGGTCGTGATGCTCCTTTCCTACTCCGTGCTGGCGGATCGGGTGAACTACGGCATCCGGCACATCCTGCCGGTCTTCCCGTTCCTTTTCCTCTTCGCGGGCCGGCTCGGACCCTTTTTCGCCGCCCGAAGCCGTCAGATTCGGATCGCCGCACTCGCCGCGCTTAGCCTCTATCCGCTCTCCGCCCTGCTGGCGACGCCCAACACCATCGACTACTTCAATCTTTTCGCCCGCGGCCGGGGAGACCGCATTCTCCTCGACTCCAACATCGACTGGGGACAGGGATTGAAGCGAGTGAAGGCCTACATGGATCGAGAAGGGCTCGACCACATCGGCCTCGCCTACTTCGGCCACGTGGATCCCGCCCTCTACGGCATCCGCTGGGACTTCCCCGACCCCAACCGCCCCGGCCCCGTCGCCGTGAGCGCCAACTTCCTCCACGGCTACGCCTACCTCACCTACGCGGGAGGCCGGATGATGCCAGTGAAGCCGGACGCGTTCCGGTGGCTGGAAAAGGTTCCGGAGATCGAGTACCTGGGGGGTGGGATGTTTATTGTGCGGGTGCCGGCGGGACCTTGAGACCCCGCAGCGAAGCTTCAATCTACTTCGAGTCAACTCCTCGCATCTCGAAATGCTTTAGCTAGCGTAGAGCGATCGCAGAACCGTCAGTATCGATTCCAGCACCACGCGATAATAATCCTCAGATATTCCAAAGTCGTCGACTCCCGCCTCGCCAAGCCATGAGGACTCAGGCAATGCCGACTCGGGTGCAGCAGCTCCCAGTTCTGATCAAGATTTATTTTACCTTCTCCCTGAGTCTTGATCTCAGCAACCCAGGCACTTCGGACCGCGAAACGGCTGGCGCCTGCACAGAGGGTTCACCGGTCGCCCGCCGGACATCGACGGCCCCGAACCTGAGAAACGGCTGGCACCTCTACGGGCCTGCCAACGCATCCCTTGTCGCCTTATGCAAGGAGTCGTGCTAGATTCGGTCCATGAGCGAAACGCCACAGCACCAGATTCGCGCAGTTTACGACGAGCGCACGATTCGAGTCTATCAAGCTTACAGCGATGAGATCGCCGAGACCGCCCTGGCTCGCGGAACTTTTGTTTCCCCTCCTTTCAAGGTAGCCCGAATGACTTGGATCAAGCCGTCGTTCCTGTGGATGATGTACCGCGCCGGGTGGGGACACAAGGACGAAGGACAGCGCCGGATTTTGGCGATCGATCTAAGCCGCCAGGGCTTTGAGTGGGCTCTGGAGCATAGCTGCTCGAGTCGCCCCGGCCCCTCGATGAGCAAGGAGGAGTGGAACCATCTTAAAGACAGCTCGCCAGTAAGGATCCAGTGGGACCCCGAACGAAACCTCCGTCTCGAACCGCTGCCGTATAAGTCCATTCAAGTCGGCCTCAGCAAGGCGGCCATCGTTCTATTCGTCAACGAATGGATTCAGGGAATCACGGATATCACCGATGTCGCACACACGATCCATGACGCCGTGGCCGGCAATCGATTGGACCAGGCCCGGACCCTGCTGCCGGTAGAGGTGCCATATCCATACTCTGGGCGTGTGCTTGATTTTGAGTGATCGGCCAGGGAACTGGCCACGCCAGGCTTGTACTTAATTTAGGTGATCGCTCAGAATCTTGGCGCCCGCCGCCAGCAAAATCTGCTTGAACGCTTCGAGGCGTGGAGGAATGCTCGTCACCTGCAACACGAGCTTTGCTTTACCTCCGAAGGTTTCGTACCCCCACCACCTCCAACCGCGCTCATACATAGCTTCCAACCAAGAACCAAAGGTCCACGGCAATTTGTTCCATTCCTCGCGAGGCGTGATGGCCAGTAGATGATCGGCTTCGTCTTTTGAAAGCTCAGGCATAAAACTCGTCAGCCAATTTGGTAGAGTAACCTTCCAATACTCATCCTCGGGCCAAGCGTCTTCCTCTTGTTCGACGATTTCTCGAACAACCTCACGAATACGCTCCATGATCCGCTCGGAGTCGTCCCCGAGATCAAGCTCAAACTCCCAAAACAACCTCGGCAAGGGAGTGTCGAGCCCACCACCCCTATTGATACGGTCAACTTCCGCCTGGTCTAACATTCCTGCCGGTACCTTGAATAATCGAGTCGAGAAGTTGCTGGAACTGGTTAGGCCGAATACCAAACTGATTTGGTGCGGGGTCACGACTGATGAGAGGCCGCCCAGGATAAGTCTTGGCAAGCTGTTCAGGGACCGCGGCCGCCTTAACCTCCTCAAGGAACTTCACGTCAACTTCGAACGATTTTAGCTGAACGTCAGGAAGTCCGGCCGCTATTTTTTTACCGAAGTAGTCACTCGCCCTTCCTTCCTCGCCGAAGTTCAACCAGACCGTCTTTTCGCCCGGTACCATGGAGACGTTTCCCTCCTCGTTGATGAGGAAATGTTGGTTAGGCTCCCCCTCCACCCGGTAGACTGTAACTGACTCGCTTTCCGCTGCACTGCTAGAAGCCTTTATCTTAGGAGTTCCAGCCGCTGCTCCAAAAGCTCCCCCGACAGCCATTGCCGACAAGTATGTGGTGACAGGCGAGAATCCTTCCTGAGTGCCTCCAGCGATGCCAACCAAGTCGCTCGCCAGTTGCCCACCAACTGCACCGGTGGCGCCTGAGATAGCTCCGACTGCCCTGCCTCCGAGAGCTGTCGCCGCTTTAGAACCAAGCAGCTCAGCTCCGACTTCTCCTCCGACTTCCCCGGCGATACCACCAGCAGCGTAGACGGCCACCGTTTGCGCGACGGCGACGCCCGCACGTTTCCAGTACTCATCGTTGGTGATCTTTCCTCGGTCCAAATCCTCCTGGGCCTTGTCGATCTTTCCGACGGCCCCCACGGAGGCCATTTCTACCGTCGCGTAGAACACTTCCCCCAGAAACGCGAGGCTCTTATCTACGTAGTTTCCATCCTGCGAGTAAGCGTCGGCCGTATAGTCGTGAATGGCCTCCCTCATGCTCGTCAAGCCGAGGGGATCGTTGAAGTTCAGAGGGCTGTTCTGGACGAAGGCGTACTGATTAGGCCCGTCCTCGTACCCCTGAGGATCGGCGGTGATGAAGCGGCCAAGCTCCGGGTCGTAATAGCGATTCCGGACGTAGATGAGGCCCGTCTCCGAATCGATCTGAAGCCCCTGGAACCCGAACAGGTTTCCGACGGTCGAAGCGGTTGTTTCCCTTGGGTCCGGCGCCTCGAACAGGGCTTCGGCCCCGGACTCCGCAACGGTGAAGGTCTTGCTGAAGGCATCGGCCAGGGTGCCGCCGTTGAGATCGGCGAGAGCCGTGCCGATGCTGAGTGTGTGCGAACCAACGGGGAAGGCGATCGTGCTCTTGAGCGTGTAGCGATCGTCCCCCAGGGTCCAGGTTGCGGCGGCGCCATCGACATGAATCGCGCTTGCTGTTGCGAGATCGGGCTCCTCGGAAAGCTCGATCTCGAGGTAGCGGTCGCGCAGGGTGACGCGCTGGAGTTGGATCGGCTTCGTGTCCTGCAGGACGGAGTCGTTCGCCGGCCACGCGAAGGTGAGTTGGTAGTCCCCGCTCGGCTGGTTCAGGAACTGGTCCTGGAGAGCCGCCGCCGGGATCGTCAGGCGGACCTGTGTCTGCGCGGCGGGAGGACCCGTCGTGGTGATGACCAACCGGCGCCGGGCCTGACGGCCCGTGACGACCGGCTGCTCCACCGCGATTGTGATCGCCTGCTGCGTGGCCAGGTTCGTCAGCATCAGCGTGTGATCGGCGACCGCCTTCGCCAGGGCCTCGTTGGAGATCTCTTCCGAGAGCTCGACCCAAAGTGAGCTCCCCTTGACGCGTACCTGTTCGACGGCCGGAGGAATATTGTCGACGAGAACCTTTCGCTTTCCGTAAGGCGTGTAGTCGTAACGTTCGATCGGCTTGCCACCGTTTCCCGTGAGGGCAACGAGATTGCCTGTCTTGTCATACAGGGGCGCGTACTTCTGCTCTGGATCGCCGTTGCCGTCGAGATCCACTTGCAGTTGAACGATCTCTTCCAGGCCCAGGCCGAAGACCCGGCGCTGCGCGAGAGCGTTGTTCTTGTACTCCTCGATCGCCTGCCAGCCATGCCAGACAGTTTCGCGGGTGTCGCTCCCCACGGTCTTGCCGACGCGCCGATTGAAGGCGTCATATTGGTAGGTCGCCACCTCCGCTCCCGAGGCGCGCGTCACCCGGGTCAGGCGGTTGTGGAAGTCGTACTCGAAGTGGAGATCGCCCTTGGTCTTCAGGTTGCCATTGGCATCCCACTCCAGGGCGACGCCATCGACCGAAGCCGGCCGGTTTCTCTTCGAGCCGTCCAGCGGAAGGGTAACGGCATGCGACACACCGTCCTCTTTCTCGGTACGGGCCAGAAGGTTCTGCGCACTGTCATAGGTGTAAGCGGAGGTGTCCGAAAGATTCGTGAAGGCCGCGGGCTGGGCGGCCGCATTGGCCCCCACGGCCGCGAGCGGGTCGCTCGACTTGCCAGCCTGGAGCAGCCGGCTGGCGCCGTCGTAGGCCAGGATCAGCCCCTGGTTGTTGAGGTCTCCCCGTGACTGGGCCGCCTTGAGCCCCCGCGGCGTCCAGGCCAGGCTCTCGCGGAAGACCGTCTGGCCGGAGGCGGTGCGGAACGTCTCGTCCAACAGGCGGCGGGCGGCGTCATAACTCTCAGACCCGCTGAGACCGTTGAAGAGCGTCTCGGAAGCCACGAGGTCAGGCCCGCGGAAACCATAGCTCACGGCGTCCTCAGAGGACGCGGCATTGCCTAGGGAGATCGGCCTGTTCAAGACGTCGAAAGTCTGCCGCAGCGCGAAACCTGACGGATATTGGACGCGCGTGGAATTGCCCACGTCGTCGACGTCGTAGTTGATGTCTCGTCCGGCGTTGCGCTGTTTCACCAGCCGCGAGAGCGAGTCATAGGTCATTTCCGTGACGACGTCACCGGACTGCGCTCTCGTCATCCGGCCCATGCCGTCGAAGACGTAGGATTCGGAGTTGGGCCCGATGACGCCGGAGCCCCGACCCACAGAGCGGCCCGTGAGGCGGTTCGCGGCATCGAACGTCTGAGTGATCACGTTGCCGTTGGCATCCGTGACCCGCCGCTGATTGCCATTGAGATCGTAGACATACAACTCCTGCTTCTGATCGGGATAGGTCAAGCTCGTCCGGCGGTTCAGCGCGTCGTAACCATAGGTCGTCTCGTGACCCTGAGCGTCCTTGTAGGAAATCAGCCGCGAGCTCTTGTCGTAGCTCTTCTCGACAGCGATCCCTTCAGGCCTGACCTCCTTCGTCAGACGGTCCAGGCCGTCGTAGGTCCTCTCGGTCACGAAGCCTTCCGGATCGACGGCGAGTCTCGGGTTGTTGCGGGCGTCATACCCGAGGGTAGTCTTGTTGCCCAGTCCGTCCTGTGTCGAGGCCGTCCGGTTGAGAGCGTCGTACTTCGCATGGGCCGTAACCGTGACCGTGCCGCCTGAAGGCTGGATCTCGATGGAACGGACTGTGATCGCGTTGCCTGCCGGGTCGAGATCCATCTCCGCTCGATTTCCCTTGGCATCGACGGTGGCAACCATCCGCTCGGCGTTGTCGAATTCCGAAGTCGACTGCCGATTCAAGGGATCGACGATCTTTTTCAAATTGGAAGCGGAATCGTACTCATAGGAGGACGTGAGATCCCGCATCGCAGCATTGGAAGAGTACTGCCACAGCTTTTGCGAGATGGTCTTCGGCCGGTTCAGACGATCGTACTCGGCGACCTTCTGCGCCAGCAGCACGGGGTCATCACCCGCCTGCTGCGGCGCCCCATAGGCTCCCGTCTGGGTGGGATTGTTCTCATTGTCGTAAGTGACCCGCGCTTCGTTGCCGAGGGGGTCTTTCGCCTTGCTGACCCGGCCGTAGCCGTCGTACGCGGTCGTCCAGACGCCGCCCCGCCCATCGGTATAGGAGATCTTCTTCCCTTCAAGGTCATAGGCGTGGTGTTCGGTAATCTGGTCGGGAGTGCCGGAGCCACGAACCACGGTCGAAAGATAGTTGCGCGAATCGTAGCCATACAGAGTGATCTGTCCGTCGGGTTCGACCAATTGCGCGAGGTTGCGGTTGAGGTCGTAGACACGCACCGTCGACGACCATTGCGCAAACGGAGTATCCGGTGCCGGCTGGACCAGGGTTTGAAGGAGCTCGCCGACCGGTCCATAAATGTAGGCCCGGCGAGTGACGGACGAGCCGTCACCATAAGGGATGTGCTCTTCGACCTTGTTGCCATTGGGGTCATAGAAGAAGGTACTGGCATAGCCCAACACTGGAGCGCCGTCGATGGAGCCGGTCACGGCCCGGCGCTCAGATGTTACCCAGTCGAGAGCGTTATAAGTTTTGGTGTGGGTCACGCCCCGGGGATCGATCACTGCCACCTGGTTGCCTCGATTGTCGGTCACATAGCCGGTGGCGAGCGCGAGCCCGTGCGGATCGACCACGTAACCGGACGGATAGCCCAGGGTGTTGTAGAGGAGCTGAGTGACGTGCCCGTTCGGGTTGACGACCTGAGTCGGCTGGCCATGTTCGTTATAGGAGGTCTGAGTCGTCGACGCCTCAGGCGTTCCCAAAGCACGAGTGATGGAGGTCGGCAGGCCGACCTCATTCCGGGAAATCTGTGTGATGGTGCCTCGGGGATCGACGAGACGGACCGGCTGGTTGCTGTAGCCCTCGTAGTCGGTGCAGGTCACCAAAGAGCCCGACGATCCGTTGGCGCCACGGGCGTCGGCGGTGACACTGACCCGGGTGAGATTTCCCCGGCTGCGGCGATCACCGCTCGGTGAGCCATTGCAGGGGGAATCGTAGGCATAGGTGGTGACCCGTCCGTAGGCGTCGGTGCGGGACGCAACCAACCCTTCCTCGTCGTAGGTGTAGGCAACGGCAGCGCCCGACGGATCGTGAGTTTCCTGGACCTGGCCTTTATCGTTAAAGGTATAGGTGAACTGTGCGTTCCGCGGATCGGTCGTGGTCGCCTGGTGGCCGCCGGATTCATACTGAACCGAGATGTTGCCGCCACCCCAGGACTGGCTCGTCGCATCGTTCTTGCGCTGGCTGCCATGGGCATCGCCGTAGGTGGTCTGCATCCAGGGCTGGCCCTTGGCGTCGGTGACCGAGGTCAGGTTATCCCGCTCGTTGAGCGTTTGAGCCAGCGTGCCGGTGCCCGCGTCATAGGTGTAGTGGGTCTCGAGGGGCTGGGTCTGCGTGGTGAGGTGATCACCGATGGAAACCACGGTTTCGACGGGCGGCGTCTTCGCCGTCACCAGGCGGTCCTGGTTGTCGTACTCGTAGACGAACTCCCGGCCGTCGATGTCGGTGATCTTGGTGATCTGTCCGCAGCCCTGGTCGTTGTACTCGAAAAGAATGTCACGATCCGTGCTCTCGTGAATTCGGACGAGCCGGGATGCGACATCGTAGTTGAAGGTCAGCTCATTGCCCGTGTCCTTCGAATCTTTCGCCGCGTCGGCAATGGAGGTAAGCCGTCCGTAATCGTCGAAGCGGGTCATGTTATGCCGCGGATCGAGCATCACCCAGCCGCTCTCGACCCGCTCCAGGGTATAAAACATGCCGGTGGGCGCTTTGAGAGTTCCGTCCTGCTGCTTGACGAAAGTCTCACGCCGACCCGAGCCGTCAAAGTAATTGACGTCGCCGTTCGGCATCTCTCGCAGGCGCATATTGTAGTTGTGATCCCAGCCTGGACCGAAAGGACCCATACCGATGGTCTGGCTGCGATAGAAACGTTTCAGGATGACGTCGATACCGCGGCCACGCAGAGAGAAGTCCACCGCCGTGTGGGTCATTTCACCGGAGCAGGGCAGGAGTCCTGGAGCCTCACCTTCCTTGCAGGGATTCTGCCGGGATTCCTGGTGAACGGCGGGAGCCATATCCCAACGGACGCTCGCCAGGCGGAGCTCCGAGTCGTCAATGCGGTCCCGCGTATAGATTTCCTGGAGCCGTGTACGCAAAGCATCAGGAAATAGAACGCTGACAAAGTCGCCGGAGAGAATCTCGACCGCGTCGTCTGAAACGTCCTCGTCGTCCTGATCGCACCGTATACACTGGTCGTCCTCGTCGGAAGTACGGTCGTAGTCGCGGGCCGCACGGGGATCCGCGAGAACGGCCACCTCCTCGGAGAGGTATTGCTGATAGCCTGACTCGAAAGGCTTGTCGGCCATGCGGTGCAACTTGATGTCGTGGTCCGGCCGCAGGCGCTCCTCCATGCAGGAGGCCTTCTTCGCAGCCGCCGGGCCCGCCACGCCCAGGACCGAAAGCGTGACTTCGTCGCCCACCAGTCCCGGCAGCGAGGCCATGACGCGGAAGGAGCCCGGGATGTTGGGAGAGTCGAGCTCGTTGGTGGTCTCTTTCGCCGTCGGCACTCCGAACGGAGCCAGGCGGGTGATCTTGCGATACCGGCCGTCCTCGTCGCGGGCAATGGCGTCGACCTGAGGGTGGCCCACGGCCAAGGTCGTCAGCCCGCGGTTCTGGCCGCCGGCGAAGGCCAGGCCGAGCTCGGGGGCGAGCCGGACGTTGGCATTGGTGTTGCCCGACAAAGTGACTGTTTCGAGAATCCGATCGTCCTTCCCGTCGCGATCCTCGTCGATGGTGGTCCGCGAGGGAGGAAGGTCCAGGTTGACGATGTAGAAACCCGCGCCGGCTCCGGCCACCAGCAATCGCCGGTTTTCCCGGTCAACGGTAAGCTGCGAGACCTGGCCGGGCATCTTGATCTGACCCACGAGCTTGATCTCCTCGCGGTCGGTGACGTCGTAGATCAGAATGCCGGCTTTCTGGTGCGCGACGAGGATATAGTCGCCGGTTTCCCAGGAGTCGAACTGGCCGTTGTCATTGAAATCAAAAGAATAGTGCTGGAGGACCGCGAGCCCGGTGATCGAGGTGCTGCCATCCACGTCGGTGCACTCCTCGTTGAGCAGAGAAAGCTCGCCCACCGAGTCCGGGTTGCTCCGCAGCAGCACGAATCCGCGCTGGCCAACCAACCCGACAACCACCAAAGGATTGAGGTTTTGCGGATCGAACAACGTATCGAGATCGGTCAGGGCCGTGCCCAGATCCGCAATGGCTTGCCCGCAGATCCGGAGGTTGGGATCCTGAAAGCCGCTGTAGGTACCTCGAATGTCACTATGAACAAAGTTGTGATCTTCGTTGTAAAAAGCGTTCACGTCGACGACTTCGACCCCCACTCCGGTGGTAGCCACATAGGCGATCGAGTCCTGGTTGCGAAGGATGCGCAACCGGTCACCCTCCTGAACATGCAGGGTGACGGCGTAATGGCCGTTGGCTTCAGCGTCGATGCGGTTCCAGCGGCCCCGGGTCAAATCCTGAAGCGTCACCGGCATTCCAGGGTGAGCGTCGTCGCCAGTGACGGTGACCGTGAAGTCCGGTAGAGGATTTCCCTCGGGGTCGGTGTCCGGCACCGAGGAGAGCACTTGAATTCCGGGTGGATTCGGATCTCCGAGCTTCCAATCGGCGGTCAGATCATTGGATAGCACGGCGACACGGCGCGGCAAGCCGGAAGGAAGCTGCGTTCCCGGGCCACCCAGCTTGTCGGAAATAATCGTGCTGCCCTTGTAGGCGGCCAGGCGCAACGACGTATCCTCCGGGTGCGCTGTGATCGCGGGGACATCGATGGCCAGGGGATCGAGAATCTTGAGCTGCCCAAAGCCGGCAACGCCGCCGCCCGCAATCAGCACTCGGCCGTGAGGGTCGATCGCAACGCTTCGGACCGGGTCTGCCAGCGGGAAGGGGAAGCTGAGCGTCCCCGGCAAGACATTGCGCAGACCTGCCGGATTGCTCGCATCGAGGACGAACAAACCTTGAGCATCGGCGGCCACGAACAGCCAGCTTCCCAGACGGGCAACATCTCGGACCGCCGGAAGGTTGGTCGTCCATAGCTGGTCGCTGCCGGAGGTCTCGAATTCCACGACGAAGTCGTGATCCCACGTGTTGCCGCTGGCGTCTGCCAACTCACGCCCCAGATGCAGCTTGTAATGCTGACCGGCTCGCCATCCGGCCTTGAGCTGAATCCGTACGGTGGCATTGGTACCCACCGGCGTTTTGTCCGGCTTGAGGAGAGTATTGGCGGAGTCGAGGATTTCAATACCCTTGAAGTCCTTGCCGAGAGCTTCGCTGAAACGGATCTCGAGCGGCCGATCGACCGAGATACGGGCGCCGATGGCAAGCAGATAGCGATTGTTGAGCTTGCCTGTAGCCTCCAGCAGGAAGGAACCCGCGTCGTCGCTGGTGACCTCGGTATCCTCGTCGTCGTCAAGGCCCAGAAGATGAACCTTGATCTTGTTCTGCGTGGAATTCTCCTCGCCGTGGATCGTAATATGACCGTTCACCAAACGAGCTTTGATTCCAGGGCTCACCTCCTGCTCGGTGGAACCCGAGAAATTCATGGGCACGAATTGAACGGGCGTGCCCCCCACGGGAACCGGCGGCACCGTGTCGCCATAGACGTCAGGCGGCAGCGGAATGAAGTCGTCGCCGGTCGGCGCGGCGAAAGTGTTCTCATAGAGCCGGAAGCCGGTCGAGAGATCGCGCACGACGATCGTGTAGGGCTCGTGGCGCCGGGTCGGCATCAGAATGCCGTCACCCTCTAAAAGGGTTGCGACAGCCTGGTCGATGGCGGTCGCCATGCCCTCCATTCCCAGGTTCCAGATCCCCACCAGGAAATTCATGTTGAAGCTGGGGAAAATGGTGAAGCCGAGAGGAATTTGAGCCGCGGCCACCTGGTACTGGCCGGGGAAGGCGGAGCCCGTGACGTAGGACTTGTACTGGCGGACGATGGCCTTCGCGGTGAAAACCTGATTGGCCGGCAAATTGGCGGGAAGCGCCGCGGCCAGCAGGAACGGATCGCCGAGCGAGGCAACCTGGGCATTGACTCGAATGCCTGAGTCCGCCGAGGTGGCCGGCGGCAGATCGGTCGTCAACATCCCCGTCGCCGGGTCGAGACGCATGATGTCGTGCATCATCCAGTAGCGCTTGCCCAGGGCCACGATCATGCGGTTGAGCAGGTAGACGCCCTCGACCGCGTCCGGCGCTCCGGCCGGCTTCGGAATACTGATCTGGAGCGGCTTTTTGGCCGTCGCGCCACCGAAGTCCAGGCTGAAGCCATAGACGGCGGCAAAACCCGCGGGCACCGGCGACGGGGGCGCCGAGACCGGCTCCGGTACCAGGCGGACGACGGCGGGCCCGGAGAACGTCCCTTGAGCCACCTCGACGGTCACGCCGTCGCCCGTCGTAAAGGTGATCGCCTTGTCGTCCACGTAGGCGCCCTTCAGGTCCGGCGTACGGAAGGGCGTCAGCTTCGCCACGATCTCATTGCTGTTCGGAATCAGCACGTGGAGGATCAGCGTGTGGGTGAGGGCGGCCTGAATGTTGAGGTCGAAGCTGCCGTCCTGCCCGGCGGTTACCGTGGGCGTCGTCACCAGGGCGTTGCGGTTCTCCACGAACACCGTGGCGTGGGACGGCACGGCGCCGGGGCGGCCGAGGACTCGGGCCTGACCGGTGGCGTCCGGCGCCACGAGGAAGATCCGCGTCAGGTCCACGTCCTTCGAGAAGAGCAGCCGCAGCGTCGTGAAGGTCGTGGCCACAGGGCTCTCCAGCGGGTTGCCCTGGAGGTCGTGGATCCCCGAGGTGACCCGCAGCTCGTAGGCGGTGCCCGGCAGCAGGGTGGCTTTCGGCAGGACGCGGACGAGCACTCCCTGAACCTGAAGGTCGATGGCTACCGGCTGCCCGTCACTCAGAAGCTGAATGGCGCCGGCTCCCAGGGTGGGATTCACGGCCTCGCTGAAGCGGATGGTGGGCTGAATGCCCTGCGGCACGTCCACCGCGCCATCGGCCGGAGTGATGGTGACGACGTGGGGACCGACGGCCAGCAGGGTGATGTCCACGTCCACCCGCGCGTCGGCGGCCGGCACCGTCACGGATGCGGCGCCCTGGTTGCCCGTCACCCGGTTCTCGGCGGTGGCGGTCAGCGTCGCCACCGGCGCCGGCAGGACGTAGGTGCCGTTGGCGTTGGAAATCTGGAGCCAGCCCACACCGGAGCCGCGCACCACGGCACCGGCGAGGGCCGCCGCGCCGCCGACGTCGAAGATCGTGCCGCGGAGGTAACCGACAGGCGCGGTGAGACGCACGAAGGCGTAGAGCCCTTCTTCGCGGACTCCGGGCCAGGCGAGATCGGTGGGATCGATGGCGGAGGTCGTCCAGCCGGAGGGTGTCGCCTGGAGGGCCGCCACGGCACGGAAGGCCTTGCCCGACTCCAGATCGATCACCTGGAGGAGCAGTCCCTTGTCCCCCGAGGCCGGAGCCGGCGAGAGGGCTAGCGACAGGGCCGCGGGCACCAACAGGCTCTTGCCGCCCAGGTCGAGGTCCACCACGCCCGCGAGCTCCGTGCCCGCCGGCACCGCGAGACCCAAGTCCGCCGCGGTCTTGCGGGTGACGACGATGGCCATGGGCTCCGTCACCGCGCCGGGCGGCAGGTCGATGCGGTCTCCCTGATCGCCGGTGACCGTGCCGCCTTCCGCGCCGACCACGTTGCCCGCCACCGCCTCGCCGCCGTAGGTGCGCAGCGTCACGTCCTCGGCGCCGAGCTTCAGCGGCAGGGCCTGCGCGGCCTGGGACGGACGGAGCTGGAAGCGCGAGCGCGCCGTGCCGTCGGCCGCGTGGTAGAGGATGAGGTCCGCCTGGTAGGGCGTCTGGCGGCGCACCGAGTTGTCGAGGAGCGTGAGCTCCTCCTCGATGAAGAGCGTCAGCGGCAGGCCGCTCGCGACTCCCTGGGCCACGGTGTAGACGGCGGTCGCCTGGCTGCTCTGCGAGGGGAGCACGACCTCGGGATTGAACGTGAGAGTCGCCGCCGTGGCCTCGTTGCCCGCCGGACGAGCCGAGGCGCCGAGCACCGCGCCCGCCACCGGGGCTGGCGGCGCGAAGTCGCCGCTGTCGGCCTGCACCGCGGCCCAGCCGCCGTCGGTCAACCCCGCGGCGGCGGCCGGCAGGGTGAAGGTCACCCGGCCGCCGGACCCCTGCGCGGTGCCCAGGACCCGCCACTGCAAGGAGGAGAGGTCGAGGTGGATCAGCGCGAGGGTAGTGCCGTTGGCCGACTCCACCGGCAGGCTGAGGGTGGAATCCACCAGCAGAGCGGCGCTTGCGACGTCGAGCCAGGCCGCGCCGCGGGGCGACCAGCCATACGGCAGGAGCATGGGCAGGCCCTGCTCGTCGAGCCGGGTCACCGAGACCGCCACGGGCTCGGCGAGAGCGCCGGACGGCAGGGTGAGGATGGCGTCGGCGCCGCTCCCCCAAGTGCCGCCGCCAGCGCCGAGGGTCGCTGGTTTGGCCGCCGGGGTCAGGCGCGGATCGAAGATCTCCGTGCCCTGGCCGGCACCGCTGGTGACGAGACGGAAGGCCGGCGCGTAGCCAGGCCTCGTGATGGTGAGGTCGTGGGTGCCCGCCGGCACCGGCAGCCGGAAGCGGCCGTCCTCCGCCGTCACCTGCTCGGGCAGGGGCTCGGGGAGGGCCGTGCCATTGGTCGCCGTGACCAGCACGCGCGCGCCGGCCAGGGGGCGACCGGTGGCGTTGTCGATCACCGTACCAAGCAGGAAGCCGCTGCCGCCCTGGGCGCCGAAGACCTGCGACCAGGGGTAGGCCATGGCGTTGCCCGCCAGGTCCTTGACCGCCGTGGTGACTTCCAGGCGCAAGGCGCCCGCGGGCAGAGAGGCGGGGGCGGTGAAGGTGGCCGTGAGGCCATTGGTGGCGAGGCTCACCGTCCCCGTGATCGCACCCGACGCGGACGAGAGCTGCACGGCGCCGGCCAGGCTGGCAGGCGTCACCGGCTCGCTGAAGACGACGTGGAAGACGCTGCTCTGGCGATCGGCGGAGACCACCCGCGGCGCCGCGCAATCGTGGACGACCGTGGCGAGAGCCGGAGCCGAGACGTTGCCGCCGGAGTCCACGGCCGTCACCTGCAGCCGGTTGAGGCCGCCGGGCGAAAGCTGGACGGAGAGTGAGAAGTGGCCGGTCTCGTCCGCCCGGGCCTCGGCCGCCGAGGCGGCACCCCCGACCCGCACCACGGCGCCCGCTTCGGCCGTGCCGGCCAGCGTGATCGAGGCCGCGCAGATCGCCTGCGGCGGAGCGGGACTGAAAACCGGGGCCGAGGGCGCCGTGGTGTCCACCGTCAGGAAGGTCAAGGTTGGAGGTGTCGCCAGGGCATTGCCCGCGAGATCGGTGATGGCCGCGGTGAGCACCAGCCGCACCTGGGCGGAGGACGGCAGCGGCACCGAGGGGCGCACGGTCAGCACGCTGCCCGGCGCCCGGTTGGCGGTCGCCGGAATCGCCTGGCCGGCGCCCGTCTCCAGGCGCCAGCTTGCCGGCGCCGGCTCTGCGATGTCCTCCGAGAAGCTGAGGCGGAAGATCGAGTCGACCGGCAGCGCCAGGGCGCCGGACGCCGGGTCCGCGGAATCGAGCTTCGGCGCCACGGAGTCGCGGACGACGACGCGGGTGTGAGTGCCCTGGTTGCCCACCGAGTCGGTCACCCGGGCGATGAGCGTGTTGTTGCCTTCCACCAGGGGAACGGTGGCGGCGCTGAAGGTGCCGGCCGTGATCGTGGCCGCGACGCCGTTGACCGTCAGGGTCAGGCCGGCCTCCTGGTCCACCGTGCCGCTCACCGTCACGGTCGCGGCGTTCAAACGCGCGCCATCCGCCGGCAGGTTGATGTGGACGGCGGGGGCGTCGCTGTCGCGGGTGACCGAGAGAGCCGCGTCGGCGGCGTTGCTCACCTTGTCGAAAGCCCGCACGGTGAAGTCGTTGGCGCCGTCGTGCAGCGACATGACGAGCGACCACACGGTGCCCGTCAGGGTGGCGCGGACGCCGTTGACCTCGACGCGGTCGAGATGGGCGTCCGCGGCCGTGCCGCGTAGCGTGATGCTGGCGCCGGGCACGATGGTGCCGGGCGCCGGATCGGTGATGACGAGGACGGGCGCCGTGGAGTCGCGCTCCAGGGTGCGCGTCGCCTGGGCGGCGTTGCCGGCCTGGTCCTCCGCCCGCGCCGTCAGGGTGTTGTTCCCCTCGGCGAGCGGCACCTGCCGGGCGAGCCAGGTGGTGCCGGTGACGGTGGCCGCCGTGCCGTTGACCGTGACGGCCCCCAAATGCGAGTCCTGGGCACTGCCCACGACGTCCACCGAGGCGTCCTTGAGGATGGCACCCACCGGCGGCTGGGAGATCGAGATCGTCGGGCCTTGAGAGTCGCGGGCGACGTGAAGCGTCCTTTGCGCCGTGTTGCCAGCGGCGTCCGCGGCGACGATCGTGAAGGTGCGCGCGCCTTCGGCCAGCGTATACGGGCCGGCCGTGAAGTCCTGGCCGGCCAGGGTGACCGTCTGGCCGTCCACCTTGACGGAGGTGGCGCCGGCCACCTGGCCCGTGAGGGTCGCCTGGGCGGCGGAGAGCACGGTGGCGTCGGCCGGTTGCAGTGAGAGGAAGGCCGGCGGCGTGGTGTCGACCTCGAAGCCCACGGCCAGGGTGGCGGCGTTGCCGGCGGCGTCCGTGGCCGTCACCGACAGCAGGTGGGTTCCCTCTCCCGAGACCGGAGTGCCGGAGGTGAAGGCCGCGCCGTCGAGCATCGCGTCCACCGTGACGGCCGAGGCGTCCGTGACCTGGAGCACCGGTGTCGCGGCGCGATTGAACAGCCGCCCGTCCGCCAGATCGGTGCCCGACTCCAGGATGTGGATCTGGGGCGGGTCCGTGTCCGGAGGGGTCTGCGCCCACAATGCCAGGCCCGCCGGAATGGCGAGCAGCGCGAGGGCGGCGAACGGCGGCAACGGGAATCGGCGCTTGGTCATGGCAGCTTTCATGGCACGTTCTGAATCACGGAGGAGGTGGCGTCGACGGTGAAGGTGCCGACGCTGTTGGTATCGCGGAACTCGAGCTTCGAGCCGCCGCGGACGATGACTTCATCGAACTTGTAGACGCCGCGATAGCCGGCGCCGGCTGAAACGGCCCCGGCGGCGCCGTCGAGCAGCAGCTTGCGGCGATCGGAGCTCTGGCCGATCACGCGGTAGTCGGTGTTGTTGATGCGCACCCACATGCCGACGACGCCCAGGGCAAACTTGGCGGCTGTATCCGCCGGCTCGATCCAGAGGGCGGAGGTGTTCACGGTATCGGCCACCGGGCTGGCGACGACGCCCACGCCGATGGCGGGCAGCGGGGCGTTGGGGATCGAGATATTCGAGGTGCCGCCCTGGTCGACGTACAGCTTGCCGTAGGTCATCGCCGGCAGCTTGACGTACACGGTGCCGGGGCTGGCATAGCGCTGGACCGTAGTGTTGTTCAGGAACGCGCCACCGCGGACCCGCGCCTGCGTCGCCGGATCGAAGCCCGTGAGGCTCTGAAGATAGAGGGCCACACGGCCGCCGCCGCCGGTGCCCGCGTTCCAGCCGCTGCTGCTCTGGTAGTCGCCGCCGGAGGCGTCGATCAGCCCCACGCCGCTCATTGCCGTGGCCGTGATCAGCACGCTGCCGCCCGCGCCGCTCGAATCCGTGTAGCCGACGGCCTGCTTCTTCTCGCCCCGCGACCGGATCTCGCCGTCGAGCACCAGCTCGTTGACGTTCAGCAGCAGAGTGCCGCCGCCGTTGCCGCCGGTGCTGCAGCAGTTCCTCATCGAGCCGCCGCCGCCGCCCAGGAGCGGTCCATAGACGTTGTCGTAGACCTCTCCCACCGGTCCGGAATATTGGCCCAGCGAGCCCACGCCGCCGTGGCTGCCGCCCGCGTCGACGCCCGAGGCCGTGACGCCCGAGGGCGCCGCGCCCGGCGTGTTGGACGACTGGCCTCCCAGGTAGCCCTTGGCGCTGACGTCGAGCACCGCGCCCGACTCCACCGTCAACCGGCCGGAGACCGTGATCTTCAGGTCGCCGCCCACGGCCGGGGTAACCGGCGAGCCGGTCTTGATCGTCAAGTTGGCCGCCGTGAACGTGGCCGGCAAGCGTCCCTTGGACTCGGCATAGACGTCGCCCACCACAACATCGTCGACGCTGGAGACACCGGCGCCGCTCTTGACGTCCAGGCGGTCGAATTTGTACTGGCCGCGATAGGTCAAGGCATTGGCCGCCGCAGCCGCGTCCTTGAGCAGAATGCGACCCTGGGAGTCGATCGACAGCACCTGGAAGACGCCGAGTTGCAGACCCGCCGGATCGGCGAGCGCCATCCAGGCTCCCAGCCACGGCACCTTGAAGGCGGCGCCCGCCGCCACCAGGGCGTCGGCACCCTGGACGGTGAAGGCCGTCACCGTGCCCGTGCCCAGCACCGGCAGCGGCGTCTGGGGACCCACGCGCTCGGCGCCGGTCGACTCCTTGCCGGCGTCGACGATCAGCCGGCCGTAGCTCTGCCCGGACGTCTTCACGAACACCGTGCCGGGACCGGCATAGCGCTGGGGCGTGGTGTTGTTCAGAAACGCGCCGCCCCAGGCCTTGACCTGCGCCGCGGGATCGAAGCCCGAAAGCGTGTCGACGAAGAG
>Ga0134125_10000383_pt1 | contig 60174 bp, 52 predicted proteins | sample KB31751_FD_96464 | JGI IMG/M metagenome (GOLD analysis project Ga0134125, IMG submission 96464) | Terrestrial soil microbial communities with excess Nitrogen fertilizer from Kellogg Biological Station, Michigan, USA - KB3-175-1 | ecosystem: Environmental > Terrestrial > Soil > Unclassified ... | reverse complement strand
TCCCCAGCTACACGTATTTGCCCAATTCGGGCACCTCGCCCTCGATCAACGACGGGTATTATGCCATCGTCAACAACATCAGCCCCGTGAGCAGTACCTATCCGAATGCGGCGCTGATGAACAGCTGTTCCGGGTTTACCGGCGTGCAGGCTTGCAGCAACCGGGAGTTTAACGGTTTTTGGGACATTACCGGCGACCACACCGGGTCCACGACCTCGGCGGGAAATGCCCCGCCTGGCGCCACGACGAGCGGCGGCTATATGCTGGTGGTGAACGCGGACCTGGCGACAAGCGAAGCGTATCACCAGGTGATCGGCGGCTTGTGTCCGAATACCTATTACCAGTTCAGCGCGTGGGTTAAAAATATCTGTCCCAATTGCGGGATCGATTCCAACGGCCACGCGACGTACCAGGAAGGAGTATTGCCCAACCTGACCCTTGTCGTGGACAGCATCGACCGGATATCGACGGGGCAGCTGGATCATGGATCGGGCTGGCAGCAACGCGGCTTCGTCTTCCTGACCGGGCCTAACGAGAATTCCATCACCATCTCCATCCGCAACAACGCCCCCGGCGGCGGCGGGAACGACTGGGCGCTGGACGATATCACGCTGGCGACCTGTCCGCCCAACCTGACGCTCACCCCGGACCGACCCGATACACTCTGCCAGGGCGCGGACGATACGGTGCGGTTCGCGATCTCGGCCTTTGTCAATAACTACACGCATTTCCAGCTCAATAAGAGTACGGACGGCGGCGTGACCTGGGGTCCCGCAGGGCTCGACACACTGAACCGCGCCGATACCGGCACCGTGGTGCCCAACTACAATATCGTCACCGGACAATATGTGGACACGCTGTCGCGGTACTTCCGGGTTCCGGCGACGACCTCGCTGACGATTTATCAGCTGGTGGTGGCCAGTACGGATTCCAACCTCAAGTCGGCGAGCTGTTCCTATACGACGATGCAGCCGAAATATGTGTATGGCGTCAACTGTCTTATCGCGCTGCCCACGACCATATTGAATTTCCGCGGCCAGCTCGGTCAGAACGGCCTGGGCAACCTGCAATGGGCGACGGGCGGCGAAGTGCCGGGGCTGGTGTTCACGGTGGAGCGAAGCGACGACGGGGCGCATTATACCGCCGTCGGTACGTTGCCGGCGACCGCCGTTCCGGGGCAAGGCGCGGCATACCGGTTCACCGATCCCGCAGCCGTGGCGGCCCAAAGCTATTACCGACTTCGATTGACCAGCGGCGGGGCCACGCAATACAGCCAACTGGTGCTGTTGAGCAACAGCGGCATATCCTTCCAGGTCCGGTCTGTGCAAAATCCCTTCACCGACCAGATCAATATCGAGCTGATCGCACCGGCGACCGGGAATGCGACGATCACGCTGACGGACCTGTTCGGCCGCCCGGTACGGCGTCTCATTCAGCCGATCGGCCCGGGTCTCAATACCATCAACGTATATGGATTGGGAAGCCTTCCGGACGCCGCCTATGCACTGCAACTCCAGTACAGGGACCAGCTCGTCAGTCAAAAGGTAGTGAAGATCCAGGCGCCGCGACGGTAGCCGCCGCGTTCTCCGCTTCCGCGACGGGAAAGACCGCGCAATTTAGACCGCGTCCACTACGTTATCCTGATAGAAAACTCCTGTTATGCCCACCACACGTTATGCCTTGTGCCTGCTGATCGCCAGCGCCATTTCCTTTCAGATTTTTGCCAACGATTACGACGATGCCTGGAAAGCCCTCGACCGGAACGACCGGAAGACGGCCGAACAATTGCTCCTGAAAGCCATGCAGGACCCCAAGACGGCAGTAGATGCCTATGTCACCTGGGTCTATCTCAAAAGTTTCGGCGGCAAGGAATCGGAGATCAGCGATTTCATCCCCCGGCTGTACAATCAGGTCAGGGATCCCAATCCCTATGTGTTTGCGATGTGGTTCAACGGGGCTGTACTCGGGTCCTATGGGAAAAAGAGCGGGCACCAGATGCAGATGCTCGACAGGCTGCTGTCGGACACGGCGGTCAACGGATCGATCCGGGCGGCGGCGCATTATTTCAAGGCGCTGCATTTCGAGATGAGCAACGAAATCGGCAAGGCGCAGAGAGAGTGGGAGGCGATGGGAGCGGTGACGCCGGCGTGGGATCTGACCGGACCGTTTGACAACGTATCGGGTAGCGGCTATTATAAGGATTACGGTCCGCTGGAGCATCCGGAAGGGGGCGCGACGTTCGCTTCATTCAACAACGCGACCGTGTCGTGGTTCACCCCGCCGGTCATGAGCAAGGAAGGGTATACCGTCCCCTACCCCCACTTCCGGAGGAACACTGCGATCATCTATGCGCAGACCTTCGTCAATTCGCCGGACGACCGCACGGTCATGCTGGACGTCGGTACCTGCGGCTCCGTCAAAGTTTGGATCAACGACCAGCCCGTGCTGGCTTCGTCGAAGGAACTGGTGACGGAACTCGACTACTACCGCCAGCGCGTGACGCTGAAGAAGGGGTACAACCGTCTTCTGGTCCAGCTCGGCTACACGAATTCGGGCACGCCCAATTTTATCGTGCGGTTCACCAACGATAAGTACTACCCGGTCCAGGGCTTGACCTATAGTTCTACCTATCAGGCCTATCCGAAAGTTGCGGCAAACCTCGCGTCCGCCGCGGCTCCGCCGTCCATCCGGCATTTCGCGGAGGACTTTTTCGAGAAGAAGATCGCCGCCGAGCCGGACAATTACGCCAATTACCTGCTGTTGTCGGATGTGTACCTGCGGAGCTCGCGGACCCAGGAAGCGCGGCGGGTAATAGAAAAGGCCCTGCAGCATGCGCCCGACAACTCGCTGCTCCGGCTGCAGCTGATGGAAGTGCTGATCAAAGCGGAGAACCGGACGGTGTTATTGGAAGAGGTCGAGCGGATGAAAGAAAAGGATCCCGATTGTCTCGTGGCCATCCGCATCAATATCCAGCGGCTGGCGGGCGAGGAAAAATATGACGAGGCCTTCAAGGAACTGGATCGCTGCGTGCAGCTCTATGGCGAAGACGACGACACCTGGATCGAAAGGATCACGCTCTACCAGAAGCAAAGCAAGATGGACGACCTCGTGAAAGCCATTCAGACAGCCTACGAAAAATATCCAGACAACTCCGAGGTGGTCGACTGGATGTACAACCTCAAGGTAAATGGGTTCAAGGATGCCAGGGGCGGCGTCAAAGTGCTGGAGAACTATCTCAAGGACAACTACAACTACAGCATGATCGAGAAGCTCACGGCGGAATATACCAAACAGGGACAGAAGGAAAAAGCCCTGAAGCTGCTCGAACAGCCCAAAGAGGAATTCCCGTACGACCCCGACCTGTATACGGATATCTCCAGCTATTATTACGACCAGGAACAATATTCCAAGGCCGTGGATTTCGGCAAACAGGCCCTTCAGCTCGCGCCCTATGTCGCCACGTATTGGGAAAACCTAGGCCTCGAACTGCAGCAGGAGCACCAGGATTCCGATGCGGTGAAGGCCTACCTGAAGGCGCTCTATTATGACGCCAACAAATATTCCGCACGCGAGCACCTGCGGGACCTGCGCAAGAAGCCCGCGGTCTGGAAGGCGTTCCCCGAGACCGACGTGTACCAGGCCATCCGGAATGTGGCCGGGAAGCAGGCCGATTACGATTATTTCTATGTGCTTGACGAGAAATTCGCGGTCGTTTACCCCGAGGGGGCTTCAGAGGAATACACCACTACCGTCGTGAAGATCCTCACCCAGAAAGGCATCGATACGTGGAAGGAAGACAACCTGGGCTACAACTCGAACACGCAGGAATTGAAGGTGGAGAAGGCGGAGGTCGTGAAGAAAAGCGGGTCGGTGGTCCCGGCCGAGCAGAACGATAACCAGATCGTGTTTACCGGTCTCGAGGTCGGCGACGCGATCGTGCTGAAATACAAGATCCAGAACTTCGCCGAGGGCCGCGTGACCCGCCACTACTGGAACCGCTTTGGCTTCAATGCCTTTGTGCCGGAGGATACGGTGAGATATTGCATGCTGGTCTCGAACAAAGTGAAGTTCGATTATAAAATGGATAACGCCGATCTGAAACCGCGGCAAACGGCCTATGACGATTTCACGCTGTATTCCTGGGAAATGGTCAACCCGCCGCTCTTCAAAGACGAACCGTTCATGCCGCCCCTGCTGGACGTAGGCCCGACGATCCATGTATCTACGCTGGAGTCCTGGAACGATATCGCCCGCTGGTACAGCGACCTCGCATCGAGCAAGACCGACGATGATTTTGAAGTGAAAGAACTATACGATTCGCTGTTCCCCAAGGGCGCGACGGGATTGACGGACAGGGAAAAGGCGACGCGGATCTACAACTATATCACGAAGAACATCCACTATTCTTCGGTGCCGTTCCGGCAGGGCGCATTTGTCCCGCAGAAGGCTTCGGTGACGATCAATACGCGGCTGGGCGATTGTAAGGACCTGTCCAGCCTCTTCGTCGCACTGGCGCGTCTGAGCGGGTTGAAGGCCCAGCTGGTACTGGTGAATACGAGGGACAACGGGTTGAAGTCGATGGAGCTGCCGTCGCTCGAATTCAATCACTGTATGGTGAAGGCCTGGATCGACGCAAAGCCCTATTTCCTCGAACTGACCGACAACAACCTGCCTTTCGCCTGTCTTCCGGGCGGGGACATCCACGCCTCCTGTCTCGTGATCCCCTCCGGCGAGGGCGCCGCGGCCGGGGATGCCAGGCTCGAATATATCGAGTCGCCGATGCGGCCCCGCGACAAGTTCGTCCGGACGGTCGATGTGACGTTTAACGGGGCGGACGTCAGGCTCGCCGAGCACGTCACCAAACACGGCGCGCTGGTATCTTCCGTCAAGGACGACTATGCGGAACTGTCGCCCGAAAAGCAACAGGAGCAACTGGAAAAGAGCGTGAGCAGCGGCTACAAGAACCCCGTCAAGATCGACCAAGTCTCCTTCCAGGGCCTGGACGGAACGGCGGATTCGGCGGGTTATTCTTTCCATGCGACGGTGTCCAACGAGGTCGTCGAAGTGGGGGATATGCATATGATCAAGATCCCGTTTACGGACGTGGTCGCCACCATGGACAATTTCACCAGAGACGAGCGGCAGTTCCCGCTCGAATACTGGCAGTACGAAAATGCGGACGAATACGACACGCGGGTGACGATCGAATGTCCCGAGGGTGCGCATTTTATCGAGGTGCCCAGGAATGAAAGCTTCACCTTCCGGAATTCGACCTATACGTTGCAATACATCGCTACCGGTACGCACAAGCTGACCATAGTCCGGAAAGCGGTGCTGCAAAGGGAAGATATTTCGCCGGCCGAATACAAGGCGATGAAGGATTTCTTCGGGAAGATCGTGAAAGCCGAGTCGAAATATATTGCATTTAAATAAGATCCCTGCAAACAGCTGTCCCTGCCCCGGCGATGCCTGGCTGCGTCGCATGTCGGGCAGGGCCTTTTTTTTGGCCGCGCCCAAAAATTGCACTACCTTTCATCAAACCAATTTTTATGTCAGTAGCAACACCAACCATGACGACGGTTGAGATAGCCAATCGTCTCGTCGAGCTATGCCGGCAGGGTGACTTCGGGACCGCCCAAAAGGAGCTGTTCGCGGACGACGCGGTCAGTATCGAGCCGCATGCGACGTCCGAATTCGAAAAGGAGACAAAAGGTCTCGACGCCATCGTGAAAAAAGGTGAAAAATGGCAGTCCATGGTCGAGGAGTCCCACGGCGGCACGGTCTCCGAGCCCCTGATGGCCGATTCGTCCTTTGCCGTCACCATGATGATGGACGTCACCATGAAAGGCGGTCAGCGCATGAAAATGACCGAGCTTTGCATCTACCATGTCAAGGATGGTAAGATCGTTTCCGAACAGTTCCTCATGTAACCCTCACTCTACTACCCATGCATCAACAACTCTGCATTTCCAGGGCGGTGCTTTCGGGCATCGCCTTTTTTTGTCTTTTTTCCGGCCCGGCCCGGGCCCAGAAATTCGAACAACTCGCCAAGACCCCGCCCATGGGCTGGAACAGCTGGAATAAATTCGCCTGTGACGGAATTAACGAAAAGGTAATCCGCGAGACCGCAGACGCGATGGTCTCCACCGGAATGAAAGACGCAGGCTACCAGTATATCGTCATCGACGACTGCTGGCAGGTCGGGCGCGACAGCGCGGGGAATATCATCGCCGACGCGACCAAATTCCCGCATGGCATCAAGGCGCTGGCGGACTATGTCCATTCGAAGGGGCTAAAGTTCGGGATCTATACCTGCGCGGGCCGCAACACCTGCGCCGGCCGTCCCGCGAGCGCGGGCTACGAATTCCAGGATGCGCGCCAGTATGCCGCCTGGGGCGTCGACTACCTCAAGGAAGACTGGTGCAACACCTCTACCCAGAACGCACCGGCATCGTACACGCTCATGCGGGACGCGCTGTACAAAGCGGGCCGCCCGATCGTCTTCAGCCTTTGCGAATGGGGCTCCAACAAGCCGTGGCTATGGGCCAAGGACATCGGGCATCTCTGGCGGTCCTGCGGCGATATCGGCAACAACTGGGACTTCATGGAGGCCGGCAATGGCAGCGCCTATGGCGGCAGCGTGATCGGCAATCTCGATCTTCAGAACGGGCTCGAGAAATATGCGGGTCCGGGCCATTGGAACGACCCCGATATGCTGGAAGTGGGGAACGGCGGGCTGACGCCCGAAGAGGAGAAGTCGCATTTTACCTTATGGTGTATGCTGGCCGCGCCGCTTATGGCCGGCAACGATCTCCGCAACATGTCGGAAAGCACGCGGAAGATCCTCACGAACAAGGCCGTGATCGCCATCGACCAGGATCCGCTTGGACGCCAGGGCTGGCGGGCGAGCATCGACAACAACCTCGAGATCTTTGTCAAGCCGCTCGAGGGTGGCGATACGGCTGTCTGCCTCTTCAACCGCGGGGATGACGAAAAGAAATTGGATGTGGATTGGAGGGAATTGAAGATCGGGGCGGGCCATAGCATTTTGGATGTTTGGAAGGGCCAAGCGGCCGGAAGCACGGGGACGCCGTTCCGCGGGGTGCTCGGCCGCCATGCAGTGATCTTATTGAAATTATCATGAAGACAGTGATTTTTTCCGTTTGCGCCGCTTGTGTCTTTGCGGCCTGCGGCGGTGGGGGAAGGGAGAAGGATGCGAAGGGGGATTCGCTCGCGGGCTCGCCCGGTGCCGGGCGGTCGGAGTCGCTCGCCGCACTTCCGGACAGCAGTTGGGCGCTGATCCCTTTCGTGAAAGTGGACAGCGTCAATCCCGTGCTGACGCCCGGCAAGGGCAGCTTCTTCGACCCGATGCGTCGAGCCGTCGTAAAATGGGAAGAAAAGGACGTGTTCAATCCCGCGATCGTGGTCGCGAAGGGCAGGCTTTTTATGTTATACCGCGCGCAGGACAAGGTCGGGAAGCCGGCGGGCACCTCGCGGATAGGGCTGGCCTCTTCGGACGACGGGTTTCATTTTCACCGCCGGCCGACGCCCGTCCTGTATCCCGGGACGGATGCCGCCAGGTCCCTCGAGTGGGAGGGCGGCTGTGAGGATCCGCGGGTCGTCCAGGACGAGCGGGGCATCTATTACATGACCTATACCGGCTTTGATGGCCGGACGGCGCGGTTGCTGGAGGCTACATCGCCGGACCTCGTCCACTGGACCAAACACGGTAGCGTCTTTGCCGATGCCTATGGCGGGAAGTACAGTCATGGCTGGTCGAAATCCGGTTCGATCGTGTCGCGCTATCTCGGCGGAAGGATCGTCGCTGCAAAGGTTGGCGGCAAGTATTGGATGTATTGGGGCGACCAAAATATCTGGGCGGCGACCTCGGATGACCTGATCCATTGGACACCGGTGGAGATGGTTGCCGGCGAAAAGCCTCCGGTGAAGCTGAAAGGGCAGGCCTTGAACATGCCACAGTTGAAAGTGGTGGTCGGCACCCGCGACGGATTCTGGGACAGCGACCTGGTGGAATCCGGGCCACCGGCGATGCTCACAGAGGAGGGCATTTTACTCATTTATAATGGTAAGAATTTGCGCGCGATCGGAGACACTGCGATGGCAGAGGGCGCGTACGGCGGCGGTCAGGTGTTGCTGGACGCCCACGACCCCACGCGGGTGCTGCGGCGATTGAACCATGATTTCATTCATCCGGAAAAGCCCTACGAGATCACGGGACAGGTGAACCAGGTTTGTTTTCTCGAGGGGCTTGCGAATTTTCACGGTCGTTGGTTGTTGTATTACGGGACGGGGGACTCGAAGATCGCTGTGGCGGCGGGGCCTGATAAGCCGATGGGCCGGTAGGTTCGGGCGGCGGGTCGGGGCGTCGGGGCGGCGGAAGAGGCAGGTTGGGGCGGCGGGCATGCGCTATCTAGTCGACATCCATCAGCGTCACCCAATAGGTCAGCATATCCGCTTTGCCGCCTTTGAAACTGGTACTCCCCAGTCCCAGGACCACATGGTCTCCCTTTTCAAATCCATGGAAAATCTTGCCCTGATCCAGCGGGTGGACGGTCGACGCGTCGATGGTCGTCTCGCCTGCGGGATTTAGCGGGATATCGAACGTTCCGCTTTTGCAGATGAGGTGGATGGCATCGGGAAGTTGATCCTTGCTCAGCGCGCGGATAGCCGAAAAGTCATAATGGCTGCAATCGAGGACCAGCCCGGCACCTGCATGCACCTGGTACTGTAGGGGCTTTGGCGCCCCTTCCGGTTGGATGTTGTTGTACTTGTCGTCAAGGGTGATCTTCTGATAACCCTGTCCGAAGACGGCGGTGCAGGTGGCGAGCAAAAGCAGGATTGGGAGTTGGGACATGGGCAACTATTGAATGGCGGAAGATAAGGAAAAATGGCGGATCTGACGCTGCGTATGGTCGTTACCGTTTGAACCGCGTCGTTCCGGGATGAAAGTAGCGCCACGAGTGCCAGAATTCCTGGTAGGATTGCATCGGCTGAAGGTGCCGGCCTTTGAGGGGACCGTCGATACAAATGCCGTCGCCGTTCCAGAATCCGCCGGTCGCGTCGTCGGTCAGGCCTGCTCCAAGGATTTCGCGAATGGCGGGCTTGAACCGGAGCGTCTTTCCGTCGACCAGCCGGCTCCAAACGCGGAAATTGACGCTGTCCTGGCGGTACACCAACACCGGCACCGTTCCCACGGAGTCCTCCGTAACCGGTCCCAGCGTGCTCCAGTCATAGGCCCGTGCGTGACCGCCGGCAAGCACTCCGATCACCCAGGACTTAGCCTTCCAGGACCCGGAGTCGCGGTGTTCCAAACTGCCTTCGATTTTGCCGTTGTCATAGTCATCCAGGTTCGCATATTGTTTCGTGTAACTACTGTCGGGCTGCATGATCTTCGAATCCGGGTGCATGTGCAACCAGGCGCCCAGCGTAAACTGGCCCGAGGGGATCTCTGCCAGTTTCGTGCCTTTGAGCGGGCCGGCCACCGCCACGCCTGTCGCCTGCTGCCACCAGCTCCCGGTCTTTTCGTCTTCGAACATCGCGTTGAAATGGTCCATGCCCACGAGCCGGAAGGTCTGGGGGCGGCCGTAGACGAGTGGGCTGTAAACCCGTCCGGTGCGGCAGACCGTGCAATAGGTGATCATAATGGCCTGGTGGCCGAGACTGTCGCGTACCTGGTGATGATAGCCGATCAGCCGGATCGGGTAAGCCCGGGCTTCGCCGCCCACGACGACCCCGATGACCAGCCGTTGTTCGTCGAGCCGGTGGTTACTGCTATCGGTGAAGCTGAGCGAATGCGGCTGGTGAAACATGTTATCGGCCTCGAACCGGTAATTGAACAAATAAAAGACGACCGCGTACAGCACGGTGAAAAAGATGAGCGCGACCGCGGGCCAGTTGCTCTTTTTCCGGCGCGGCGCATACGGATTGGCGCGCTTTGCGGGTTGAATGAGCAGCGCGTAACCGATGATCACGAAGCCGAGGATGCGGAACCAGATGCGGTGCTGATCGATGAAATAGGCGAGCTGGAGGGTATTGCGATGCTGGCTGCCCGGAAATGGCATAATAAAATAGACCCGGAGGATCTCGGTGGCGAATAACAGGAAGAAACCAAGGATTAGCAGCAATCGTCTCATCTCCCGACAGGCTTTCAAATGAACTTTGCAGTAATATACGATAAATTGGGCTTAATCAATGATCCTTTGCCCATGACCGTGAATCATTCCTGAAACGAGGCCCCGGTGCTGCCCCAGGTCCGCTCGGATCACCCCGATCAGGTGTATGATAATAAAAGCATAAACCGGCCATTGAAGGAACGCGTGAATTTGGCGCGCTGTTTGCCTGTATTCATCCAATCGCGGGATGTCGTCAAGCGCGAGGACCAGCCCGCTGAGCGCCGTCGCGGCGAACAGGCCGTAGAAGACGAGGTAGGCGGACTTGACCCGCAGGTAGTGGCGGCGCTGTTCCTGTTCGATGAGGATGGTGCTGCGGTTATTGGCGGCTTTGCGAACCCGGTAGTTGAGGCGCTCCTCGTGCGGCAGGGTCTTTTCGATCAGCCACCGGGTGAAAATGAGGACGCAAAGGCCTATCCCCAGCCAGCGATGGATGTCCCAGAGCTGGTCGTTGAATTCGTGGGCGGCGGCCCGGGCCTGATTCTCGGTGATGGGGATGTTCTTTATGGCCAATTCATGTTCCACGACGGCCACATTGTTGCCGGTCCGGAAGATGGTGGAAGCCAGGATCACGATGCCGATGGTGGCACTGACGAAGAGCACAAAAGTCCAGTGCCAGACGCGAATTGCCCTGGAATGCGGTTCGAGGAAGGAGTGAGGGTTCATAAATGCTTGCAGCCAATCGTTAGACGCATGAAAGTAATAAATATATTTGTCAATCCATTAATAATGTGTATATTTGTACCGTAATTTGAGTTAGCAACCGTAATCATTAATTATCTGCCTCGCATCTAGTTAGTATTCGCATTTTGCCTTCTCAGTTTATTTATCATTAAATTTTAGAGTTTCGTATGAACATTTATGTTGCAAATCTGAGCTTCGCCGTTCAGGATGAAGATTTAAGGGAATTTTTCGCTCCTTACGGGGAAGTGACCTCTGCCAAAGTAATTATGGACAAGGTCAGCGGCCGGTCCCGCGGGTTCGGTTTCGTTGAAATGTCCGATGATGAAGCTGCCCGCAAGGCAATTGCCGAGCTGGATGGCGCTACGGTGGAAGGCCGCGCAATCAAGGTTAATGAAGCCAAGCCCAAGGAAGACAAGCCTTCCTTCGGCGGCAATCGTGGCGGCGGCTTCGGCGGCGGTCGCGGCGGCTATGGCGGCGGTAATCGTGGTGGTTATGGCGGCGGTGGTGATCGCGGTGGTTACGGAAGATATTAATAGAAGTCAGATAGCTGAAGTTGAAGACCGGTGCGAGCCGGTCTTTTTTTGTTCCGTTCTTTGTTACGCCTCTACCCCAACTTTCCTACCATCGCCTCCGGCTTTACCCACTCATCGAACTCTTCGGGCGTCAGGTAACCCAGCTTCACGGCCATTTCCCTGAGCGTCGTGCCTTCCTTGTGGGCCTTCTGGGCGATCTCGGCGGCTTTGTAGTAACCGATCTTCGTGTTGAGGGCCGTCACGAGCATCAGGGAATTGTCGACGTGTTTTTTGATATTCGCGGCGATGGGCTCGATGCCTTTCGCACAATGGACGTTGAAGCTGTTGCAGCCGTCGCCGATCAGCCGGGCACTATGCAGGAAATTATAGATCATCACGGGCTTAAAAACATTCAATTCGAAGTGTCCCGTCGCACCCGCCACATTGATGGCGACGTCATTCCCCAGCACCTGTGCGGCGATCATGGTGAGGGCCTCGCATTGCGTAGGGTTGACCTTGCCGGGCATGATGGAAGAACCCGGCTCGTTGTCGGGGATATGGATCTCGCCGATCCCGCTGCGCGGGCCGGAAGACAGCATCCGGATGTCGTTGGCGATCTTCATCAGGCTGACGGCGACGGTTTTGAGAGCGCCATGTGCTTCGACGATGGCGTCGTGCGCGGCGAGGGCCTCGAATTTGTTGGCGGCGGTGATGAAGGGGAGGCCGGTGAGGGAGGCGATGTGTTTCGCGACGTTCTCCGCATAGTTGGCCGGTGTGTTGATCCCGGTGCCGACCGCGGTTCCTCCGAGCGCGAGTTCGGACAGATGGGCGAGCGTGTTGCGGATGGCCTTCAGCCCGTGATCCAACTGGCTGACATAACCGCTAAACTCCTGTCCCACGGTCAGTGGCGTCGCATCCATAAAATGCGTCCGGCCGATCTTCACCACCTTCATGAATTCCCTGCTCTTTGCGGCAAGCGTGTCGCGCAACGCTTCGATCGCCGGGATGGTCGTCTTTACGAGCATCTGATAGGCCGCGATATGCATCGCAGTCGGGAAGGTATCGTTGGAGGACTGCGATTTGTTGACGTCGTCGTTGGGATGGAGGGTTTTCTCCTTGTCGGTGAGCTTTCCGCCGGCAAGCACATGGCCGCGATACGCGATCACCTCGTTGACGTTCATGTTGCTCTGGGTACCGCTGCCGGTTTGCCACACGACGAGCGGGAAATACGCATCGAGCGAGCCGTCCAGGATCTCGTCACAGACTTTGCCGATCAGGTCCGCCTTTTCCTTCGTCAGCACGCCCGCGTCCAGGTTGGTGAGGGCCGCCGCCTTTTTGAGATAGGCGAAGGCGCGGATGATCTCTTTCGGCATCCGGTTGATGTCCTGGGCGATGGGAAAGTTGAGAACGCTGCGTTGGGTCTGGGCGCCGTAGTAGGCGTCGACGGGCACTTTTACTTCGCCCATCGTGTCTTTTTCGATGCGGTATTCCATTTTTAACGTTTTCGGTCCGTAAAGGTAGGCCGGAATGACGGGATTTTGGTTATTTTTATCGCTATGCGAACCAGGATTGTTGTATTACTTCTGTTATTCGGTGCAGGCGCGCAGGCGCAGCACAAGTATGAGTGGAAAACGGACAGCGCGGCAGGATATACGTACCGCTATGTGACGAACGACCCGATGCAGACCAGGCTGTACACGCTTCCCAACGGACTAACGGTGCTGCTTAGCGCCAATCACAAGGAGCCGAGGGTCTCGGTACGCATCGCGGTGCGGGCGGGGAGCAATACGGACCCGCGCGACCACACGGGCCTGGCCCACTATCTCGAACACCTCCTGTTCAAGGGGACCGATAAATTCGGGACGCTGGACTGGAAGACGGAGAAGCCTTATCTCGACAAGATAGACGCGCTGTACGAGCAGTACAACTCGACGCGCGATCCGCTGCAACGCAAGGCGATCTACCACCGGATCGACAGCGTGTCGGGTCTCGCCTCGCACTATTCCATCGCCAACGAATACGACAAGTTGATGGCGGATATCGGCGCGCAGGGCTCCAACGCGCATACGTGGATGGAGGAGACGGTCTATGAAGAGGACATCCCCGCAAACGCGATGGACAAATTCCTGGCGGTGCAGGCCGAACGGTTCCGCGACCCGATCTTTCGCCTCTTCCATACCGAGCTGGAAGCGGTCTATGAAGAAAAGAACCGCGGGCTGGACAACGACAACGTGAAGGTCAATGAAGCGATGAACGCCGCCCTTTTTCCGACCACCAACTACGGACAGCAGACGACCATCGGTACCATCCAGGACCTCAGGAACCCCTCGCTCAGGGCGATCCGGGCTTACTACCACAAATACTATGTCCCGAACAATATGGCCGTCATTATGGCCGGCGATTTTAACCCGGACGGCCTGATCGGCAAGATCGCCGCGGCCTTCGCCTATATGAAGCCCGCGCCGGTCCGGGGATACGAACACGCGCCGGAACGGGACCTCACCCAGCCGGTCGTAAAGACCATTTACGGACCCAGCGCGGAAAGCGTGCGCATCGGATACAGGACGCCCGCGGTCAACACCCGGGACGCCCTTGTGCTCGACCTGATCGCGAGTATTTTCTCGAACGACAAGGCAGGATTGCTGGACCTCAACCTCAACAAAAAGCAAAAACTGCAGGGCGCGCAGGCGGAGCTGGAGCAATTCAAGGACTACGGGGAACTCGTCTTCGCCGGCGCCCCGCGGCAAGGCCAGACACTCGAGCAGGTGCGCGACCTCCTGTTGCAGCAGATCGCCCTGCTAAAGAAAGGCGAGTTTGACGACAGCCTCGTAAAGGCGATCGTCGCGAACGGCAAGCTGGCGGAACTCGAGGGGCTGCAAAGGAATGAAGCACGGGCCGTCGCCCTGATGGAGGCCTTTATTCAGAATAAGGGGCAAAAATGGGACGAGGATGTCGCCCAGCTTGACGAACAGTCGAAGGTCACCAAAGCGGAGATCGTTGCCGTCGCCAACAAATACCTCAGGGATAACGAGGTGATCATTTACAAACGGAAGGGCGTCGACCGGAACGTCGTCAAGGTCGTGAAACCGCCGATCACGCCCGTGCAGACAAATGCGGGCAAACAATCCGAGTTTGTCAAACGCATCGAGGCCATGCCCGTCACGCCGGTGAAGCCGCAATGGCTCGATTTCAACACCGGCATCGTCCATGCGAAAGCGGGTATCGCGGACGTGCTGTTTGTCCCCAATAAGGAAAACGAACTTTTCCATCTCTATTACCGGATTGCCATGGGCAGCTGGAACAACCGCCTGTTGCCGATGGCGGCGCAATACCTGCAATACCTGGGAACGGCGAAACATCCGACCGATGAGATCAGCCGCGCCTTCTATAGCATTGCCTGTAACTTTTCGGTGAACGCCACGACGACCGAGACGACGATCTCGATTACGGGGCTGCAGGAGAATTTCGGGCGCGCCGTGGCACTGTTCGAAGACGTGATGCGGAACTGTCTTCCCGACTCGCTGGCGCTGCTCGCCCTAAAGGACCGCCTGCTGAAAGCCCGGGCGAACAATAAGCTCAACAAGCAAGCCATTATGCAAGGCCTCATCAGTTATGCCCGATACGGTGCGCATAACCCCTTCAACTCGGGCCTCACGGCCGAAGAGCTGAAGGAGATGAAGCCGGAGGATCTTACCCACCTGCTGCACACCTTGCTGGACCACCAGCACACCATTATCTATTACGGTCCGGAAGGCCTCGACTCCTTCACCCGCGAGATCGCCGCGCTGCATGCGTTGCCCGCCCGGTGGACGCCCATCCCGCCGAAGGTGAGCTTTCCGTTCGCGGACCAGCAGCAGAACAATGTGCTCTTCGCCGACTATGATATGGTGCAGGCCGAGATCTGCTGGATCCGGAATTCGGAAAACTATGATGTGCGGAAGGAACCCGTGGCGGACCTCTTCGACGGCTATTTTGGCGGCAATATGGGTTCGGTGGTCTTTCAAACGCTGCGTGAATCGAAGGCACTGGCCTACTCGACGTTCGCTTCGTATGTTACGCCCCCGAAAAAGACCGAGCCGTTTTATATCATCGCGTATATCGGGTGCCAGGCTGACAAACTGGGCGATGCCATCGACGGGATGAACGGGTTACTGAACGTCCTGCCGGTTTCCGAAAAGGGGCTTGACCTGGCGCGGATCAGCGAGAAAAAGGATATCGAGACGGCCCGATACACGGGCGATGAGATCATCTTTGCCTATCTCGGGGAAAAAGAGAAAGGATTGGATTACGACCAGCGCAGGGAAGAGTATGCGGCGCTGGATACGCTGACTATGAAGGACGTGAAGGACTTTCACGACGGGGAGATGGCGAATAAGGCATATACCTATTGCGTGGTGGGCTCGGCGAAACGCCTGAACATGGATGTGTTGAGGAAACACGGGGACGTGAAGACGCTTTCCCTGGAAGAGATATTCGGTTATTAGCCCATGGCCGTCGGCTATACCGGCGGGACGGGGTAGGTTTAGGGTTCAGGGGTTGAGTTCGTAAGCAAGGGCCGGGTGAAGGGGAAAAAAGGGACCGGGGGTCGTTAATTCTTTATTTTCGAGAACGTATAACTGATTACCAGGAAAAGGCCTATTGAACAGATGACGAGCCAATTTCCGGGAATGGTTACGTAGATCGGCTGCGATGTGTTTTTGTAGGTTGCAAAGTCGTGGACGTTTCCACTTCTGATTTCATAGACCCCAAGGAGAAAGATGATTAAGATGATCAGATAGATAAGCGCTTGCTGGAGCCGCATGATATTGGTTTTAGCGGATGCAAAATAATAAAATTCTTTGATGAACGGACACCCGCTGTCCGGAAGCGGACATTACATTGGTGACCTTGCAGGCTAACGGGTTGAGCCTGAGCGGCGTGCAATCGTGGCATTTTATTCGCCGCCTGTTTACAAAACGCTACACGTATGTTCCGCAATTACCTGCTCGCTGCGTTCCGCAATCTCAGAAAGAACCGGGGTTTCAGTCTTCTGAACATCATGGGTCTGGCCGTCGGCATCGCCTGCTCCGCGCTGATCCTGTTGTGGGTGGAGGATGAAGCCGGCTATGACCATTGGATCGCGGATCACGACCATATCGCGCGTGTCTTCCTGACGACAATGGACCACGGCACGGGGCGGGGACCGTTTTTTGCGGTGCCGGGTCCGCTGGGTCCGGCGATCCGAACGGACATCACGGGAGTGAAGAATGTGGCGAGGACGACGAATAACAGCGACCTGGAAACGACGTTCCAGATCGGAGATAAGGTCATCAGGATGCAGGGCAATTACGCGGATTCATCGCTGATCTCGATGCTGGGCCTCCGGTTTGTGTATGGTCACGCGGCGCATGCCTTTGATCAGTTGCACTCGGTGATCCTCAGTCGCCGGTTCGCGGCGGACTTGTTTGGCGCCGGCGTGGACCCGGTCGGGAAGCAGGTGCAGGTCGACCACAAGGACAATTTCGTGGTCACGGGCGTCTATCAGGACCTGCCCGCGAATTCGACGATCCGGTTCAACTGGCTGTCGCCATACGCCAATTTCGAAGCGATGGTCCCCTGGGCGAAAAGCTGGGATGCAAACGGGCTGGCGACCTATGTACAGCTGGAGCCGGGCACCGGGCTGGCTGCGGTGAACCAACAGCTGGCGCATTTTATCGAAAAGAAGGCGCCCGGCCCCGGTTCAAAGAACACCGTGTGCTGGCTTTACCCGATGAATAGCTGGCATCTGTACATGAGTTTCACGAACGGCTTCCCCGACGGTACCGGTGAAATCCGCTATGTCCGGCTGTTCTTTTTGATCGCGATGATCATCCTGGTGATCGCGTGTATCAATTTCATGAACCTCTCGACAGCCAAGTCGGCTGAGCGGTCTAAGGAGGTAGGCGTACGAAAAGTGATGGGCGCCGGAAGAGGGAAGCTGATCGCGCAATTCATCGGCGAGGCGCTGGTCCTGTCCTTCGCATCGCTGTTGGTGGCTGTCCTGATCGTGTACGCCGCGCTGCCTCCTTTCAACGAACTTGTCGGCAAGCAATTAACCCTCGGCCTGCTAAAGCCGGAGCATTTCGGCGTCTTGCTGGGGATTGGGATGGTGACCGCGCTGGTGGCGGGAAGCTACCCTGCGTTTTACTTGTCCTCTTTCCCGCCGATCGCCGTCTTGAATTCCGTACGGTTGCGGACCGGCACCTGGGCGGCCTTTGTGCGGAAAGGACTGGTCATCGTGCAGTTCACCATCAGCATACTGCTCATCATTTGTACGACGATCGTATATCAACAGGTGGGCTTTGTCCGCACGCGCGACTGGGGCTTCGATCAAAGCAATCTCTTTTCGATCCCTGTGGAAGGCGCGATCCAGCCGCACTATCAGGCGATCCGGGCCGATCTGCTGGAGACGGGCGTTGTCGGGAATACGGCATTGAGCATGAATGATGTCGTCCTGGTGGGGTGGTGGTCCGCCGATGGCTACCAATGGCCGGGCAAGCCTGCGGCGATCTCTCACCTGAACATCGAAAACGAGCAGGTAACGGCAAGTTATTTTGCCACGGAAGGAATGAAGATCGTGGCCGGCCGCGGCTTCCGGGACGACACGCATGCCGAGGACAACAATATCGTGATCAACGAAAGCATGGCGAAACTGATGGGTGACTATGCCAAACCGGGGAATGTCGTCCATTTTGGCGACCGCACGCTCACCATCATCGGGATCGTCCATGATTTCGTCTATAACAATGCATTCCTGGCGTCTGCGGGCCCGATGGTCATTTATGGCGGCCCGGAAAATGCCAATTTTCTCACCGTGCGCCTGAAACCAGGCGTGGATCCTGGCGCCGCGATGGCGCGGGTGGGGGAGGTGATGAAACGCGACAACCCCGGTTATCCCTTCCAGTATCAATTTATGGATGAACAACTTGACCGGCTGTTCAAGACGGAGTTGCTGATGGGGCGGCTCGCGGCGATCTTCACGATGCTGGCGATCTTTATTTCCTGTCTGGGCCTGTTCGGCCTGGCAGCCTACAGCGCGTCGCGGCGGGCCAGGGAGATCGGCATCCGAAAAGTGCTCGGAGCGTCGACGCAGGGCGTGTTTGCGCTGTTGTCGCGCGACTTTGTAAAGTGGGTATTATTCGCCTGTCTGGTGGCCTTCCCGGTGGGTTGGTGGCTGATGACGGGATGGCTGGGCGGCTATGCGTATCGCACGCCGATCCATTGGTGGGTATTTGGCCTGGCGGGATTCGCCGCGCTGGTTGTCGCGCTGCTGACGGTCTCGGTGCAGGCGGTGAGGGCCGCGGTGCAAAAACCGGCGCAGACGCTCCGTTCCGAGTAGCTACCTCGACTTCGCTCTCTGCTGCAGCAGGTTTTCCAGTTTCTTCAATTTTTGGCTCCAGAACTTGTCGAAGGACCCGATAAATTCCCGGAGTTCGTTGAACCCGTCTTGCCTGAGCGTGCAGTGCCGCTCCCGGCCGATATCGGTGATGGAAATAAAACCCGCGTTATGCATCAGTTTTATGTGTTTCGAGACGGCGGGGCGGCTCATCTCGAAATTGCCGGCGAGTACGTTGATCGTCATACTGCCCTTCGACAGCAGACGCAACATTTCGCGGCGGCTCGGATCGGCGATCACCTGGAACGCGTCGGGGGTAATGGCGCTCATTGGGTAATGGTTGCGAGGCGTGCTGCGAGTTGTTCCCGGCAAATGTTCCAACCTTTCTTGTGTGCCTCCATGTCTTCAGCGACGGAGAAGCCGTCGTGCAGCAGCTGCAACTCGGTGCCGTTATCCCTGGCGGTTAGCGTCCAGGTGACCGTGGAGGTGAATGGCTTGTCGCCCCTTGCCGAATTCTTTTGCCAGGTATATACGAGCCGCCTGCACGGCAGGACCTCGAGCACTTCGCACCAGGAGTGATTCCCGTAGGGGCTGGTAAAGCGGAACTTGTGGCCCACGACGGGTTGAAAATCGCTTGGCCCCAGCCACTGCTCGAGCAACTCTGGTTTGGTCAAATAGTCCCAGACTTCTTCGGGCGGTTGGGGAAAGAACCAGTTTTGATGGATGGCGCTTTGCATGAAATTGTGTTTTGGATCGGAATGATAGGTAACCTGTGGGTTACGTAAAGATATAGGTAACTCTTGGGTTACGCAAATTTATTTTGGGGCGCCGGCGCGAGGGGAGGCGCGGCCACGGGGGGCCTCGCGACGGGGTGTGTGGCGGCGGGGTGGGAGAGGTGTGGCGCCCGGGCGGGGAGCAAGCGGATGTGTTGGGATTAAATGGTACGAATTCGCGGTAATTAAGTCCCGCTCATCCACTGGCCGAAGAGTCGCTTTTGTTTGGGAGTTGCCGCAGGATCCGGAGTGATCTGAATGACCGGAATGCTGTAGCCTGTGACGTGGACGATATGGCGGACCATTCCGCGCCTGTTATTGACGATCACTGCAAGGGCGTCCCCGACCCGGACTCCGCGCAATACAACCTGAAAATCCTGGCGGGTATGCACGGGGCTGCCATTGACGGATTCGATGATGTCGCCCGTATGCAACCCGGCATGCGCCCAGCAACTGCGCGGATTCGTGATGCCGATCCGGAGTCTGGTGTCGTCGCGGCCGATCCAGGGATAAATGCGCATATCGGGCAAGGGCCGGCCCCGGGCATCGGTAGCCGGTTGCTGGTTGTGTTCTAACCGGAGACCCAGGAGACCGAGCCAGACGCGAAAATCGATCGGCTTTCCACGCGTTATATAATCTCCGAAAAAACTCCGGGCGGCATCGTGGCCGCAAATTGCCGTGACAGCCGCCTCGACATCACGGTCGGTAAATCGACGCCCACCGGTAAAACGGCGGTACATTTCCCGCATCAGGTCATCGAGGTTGTTGCGGCCGTCGGTCGCGTCACGGATCAGCATGTCGAGACAGGCGCCCAGCAATTCACCCTGGAGATGCGTACTGGCGCCATAGTCGTCCAGCGCGCCGGGCTGAAGATTGGATGCCAGGCTGACCCGTGCAGGAGATAGGACGGCGTTGCCGGTGTCGCGGTAGTACCGCGAGATGAGCGAAACCAGATGATCGATACGCGTGGAGTCTTCGACTGGCAAGTGGGCCCTGCGACAAATGAGGTCGGCATAGAACATCGTGAAGCCCTCGCTGAACCAGAGACCGGGGGATCGTTGTTGCGGGCCATAGTTGAGCTCCACGTAGGGAGCAGGCCGGATCGTCACCAGGTTCCAGGTGTGAAAATATTCGTGCGCAATTTCTTCGGACAGATATGACCTTGGCGAAGCGATGAGCGACCCCGAGGCACCGATCGTCAAGGAATTGCCATGCTCCAGCGCGCCCTCGGTACTGTCTTCAAACAAAAAAAGATACCGGTGATAGGGAAAGCCATGAAAAATGTCTTCGGTCGCACGGATAATAGCGGGAACGCAAGCCAGTCGGCCAGGCATCGGGCTCACGGAATCGATGGCCGCGGGAGAAGCCGGCAAGTAGACAACCCGGTGCGGTATACCGGCTTCCGTAAAGTTCCACTCGAGCAGGTGGCCCACGAGTATCGGGGCGTCGAGCAATTCGGCCGCCGATTGGGCGACAAATTCCTTTATCCAATGCGCCTCGCCGCCCATGGGATCGATGATGGCAAGGACCGGCGGCGGAGCGTCTTTCGCAGGTGGCGGCGGTAAATCGAGGCCGGTGGCGGCCTGCCAGCCAACCGGGAGCTGAAGTGTCAGCACACACCGCGCCTGGGAGTCGTCGACGAGATACATAAAGGAATGCAGGTCGCCCACAAGCCCGCCGGCGCCGCGGAGAAAGGGCCGGTGTGAAAAATGAATGGGAGCCGGCGGCGGTAGTTCAACCCGGTACCTGACCTGGACCATGTCGATGACCCGGGGCTTTTCGTGGGACGGCGCCATGCCACCGGCCTGGTTCTTGTCGCCGCCGGCGTCGATTGTCCAGACCGCACTGTCCTCGCGGTAGAATGTTGCCGGCGCCTCCGTATGGAAGTTTCGGACGTACCGCCAGAAGCGGTCGTCGTATTCGGGGTGTGTAGCCATGGCAAGCCGGAAATGCGCCGGCGGATGGTAGATGCGGATGGTTATGTCGTAGCCCGTAAGGTCGGAACTGTCGATCCTCAATGTGTAATGGAGGAACGTGGGGGTGAGTGTTTGCGCGGCGATGGGTTGTGGGGCCGGGGTTTGGCCGGCCGGGGTTTGGACGGCGAGGGATTGCGCGGCGAAAGTCGCGAACACCGGGAACAAAAGGAAGGTCAGCCGTGTCATTGCTAATCAAGTTAAAATATTTTTCCGGGTCATCCGTCTATCCGTATAGCATCATTATTTTTTAACCGCTAAAAGGTAAAAACATGAATTACCAGGAATGGGCCGCAAAAGGCCAGCCCCATCAGCATTTTGGGGGCCAGGAGGGCAGGGGTGGACGGCACCTGTATGCCCGATCCAATCAACGAGCCGCCGTCAACATTTACCGGACGGACAACAGCTACGAGATGCTGGTGTTTGCACCGGGCAGGATCAGGGAGCATTTTCAGATCGGGCTGCAGGGAAATGAGCTCATCATCTCGTACTCGCCGCCGGACGGGTTCCCGCGACCGGATTGGGTGCACCGGGAGTACAGCCGGGGAGGGTTCGTGCGCAGTTTTACGTTGGATGAGTCGGTCGACGCGAGCCAGATCCAGGCAAAGTACGTGGATGGGGTGCTCGAGGTTAGTCTGCCGCTCGTCGCCGGCAAGGAGCGCGCAGTCACGGCGATCCCGATCGGATGAACGGGCCAGAGCGTTTTATTTTCTATGGGGGCGCCGGATCCGGTGCCCCTATTTTCCTTTGAATACGGGCTTCCGCTTTTCGAGGAATGCCGAGGTGCCTTCCTTCATGTCGGAAGTGGAAAAGCATTCCCCGAAAGCTTGTTGCTCGCGCTGGAAGCCGTTGAGGGGTTCCGCCACAGGTTCGTCCCCGCCGAAGGGGGCCGGTTCCCAGTTGCCGGAATAATTGAAGCCGTCGCCCGCCGCGATATTGACGCATTCGATGATGCGGCCGACCGCGAGCGGCGCCTTTTCGTTTATGACGGTCAGGATCTTGCGTGTCTCGGTGAGGAGGTCGTTCGGTTCGGCAACAACATAGTTGACCAGGCCCAGGGTATGCGCCTCGGCGGCCTCGATCATCCGGCCGGTGAGCATGATCTCGAGGGCGCGACCTTTTCCGATCAGCTGGGTCAGGCGTTGGGTGCCGCCATAGCCGGGGATGAGGCCCAGGTTGACCTCGGGCTGTCCGAATTTGGCGTTGGGCGTGCAGAGCCGGAAATGACAAGCCATCGCGAGCTCGCATCCGCCGCCGAGCGCGAAACCGTTTACTGCCGCTGCGATGGGGCGGGGACAGGACGCAATTCGGAAAAAGACATCCGAGCCCCTGGCCGAGAGGGCTTCGCCGTCGGCCTTGCTGAGTTCCTGGAATTCGCTGATGTCGGCGCCGGCCACAAAAGCTCTGGGGCCAGCCCCGGTGATAATGGCGCTGCGGATATCCTTGTTGGCATAGATCTCGGCCACGACCTCGTCGAGTTCCTTGATGACCGTCTTGTTCAGGGCGTTCATCTTGTCCGGCCGGTTGATGGTGATCGTGAGGATATTGTCTGTAAGGTCGGTTAGAAGTGTCTTATACATCGGGTTGAATTTTTAGAATTCCCGGTGGGTTCGCACCCAGTCCCGGATATAATCGGCGATCTCGCTGGTCGGGGTCCCGGGGGGGAAAAGCTCCCCCACGCCGGCCCGCTGCAGTTGTTGCGCGTCCTCTTCGGGGATAATGCCGCCGCCGGTAAGCAGCACATCGGTCATACCTTTCTGTTTCATCAGCTCTATCACTTTCGGAAAAACCGTCATATGGGCGCCGCTGAGGATGCTGATGCCGATCGCGTCGACGTCTTCCTGCAAGGCGGCGTTCACGACCATTTCGGGTGTCTGGCGAAGGCCGGTGTAGATGACTTCGATCCCGGCATCCCGCAGGGCCGTCGCGATGACCCTGGCTCCCCGGTCATGGCCGTCGAGTCCGACTTTGGCGACGAGGACCCGGATGGGCCGGTCGACCCCGGAGCCGCCGGTGCTTTTAGGATCGGATGGTCTGTTGTCAGGCATGCAATTCGGTTATGGCGCGAAGGTACAGAATGCAAGGGATATGCCGGGCGCCGGCGGCGCTGCGGTGGGGGAAGATGAAGGCATGACCCGGAAGGTTGGCGCATCGACGCGGTGGCAGGGACTTACAGCATCCCGAGCACGTGCCTGATCCGGCCGATCGTCTCCTCCCGGCCCAGGATCGCGGCGATCTCGAAGACCGGCGGTCCGAACTTCCCGCCCACCAGCATGATGCGGAGCGGCGCGAGCAGCTCACCGGCTTTGATGCCCTTGGCCGCGGCCATTTCTTTGAAACTGGTTTCAAGCGGGCCTGCCTCCCAGGTCGTCCCGAGTTCCAGCTGGCGGATCAGTTCGGCAAAAAAGACTTGCTTCGCTTCGTTCCATTTCGGGCGGATCGAATCGAGGTCGTAGGTTGCAGGCCGGTGGAAAAAGAATCCTGCCTGCTGCACGAAATCCGGCAGCAGGTGGCAGCGCTCCTTCACCAGGTCGAGCACCTTTTCGAATTTTTCCTTGTCAGGCTCGGCGAGCTCCCGTTCCGCAGCAGTCTCCGTCGCGGGTTGCTCGTGGAAGAACGTTCGCACGAGATCGCTGTAGGAACTGGCCGGAAGCCATTTGATCCATTCGTGGTTGAACCATTTCGCCTTTTCGTAATCGAACTTCGCTCCGCCCTTGTGCACCCGGTCCATCGAAAAACTCTCGCGCAATTCGTCCATCGTGAACAGCTCCTGGCCCGTCCCGTCGTTCCAACCAAGGAGCGCAAGGAGGTTGACAAACGCCTGAGGAAGGAAGCCCGTCTCCCGGAAGCCAGTCGCCGTTTCGCCGGTCTTGGGGTCGGTCCAATTCATCGCGAAGACGGGGAAGCCGAGACGGTCGCCATCCCGTTTGCTGAGTTTGCCGTGTCCGTCGGGCTTCAGGATGAGCGGCAGGTGCGCCCAGTGCGGCATTTTGTCGACGCCGAATAGCCAGGTCCAAAGGAGGATATGGACAGGCGCGCTGGGCAGCCATTCCTCACCGCGGAAAGCATGGCTGATCTGCATCAGGTAATCGTCGACGACGACAGCCAGGTGGTAAGTGGGCATGCCGTCCGTTTTGAGAAGCACTTTGTCGTCCACACCGTTGGTGGAGAACGTCACCGCGCCGCGGATCATATCGGTGAAATGGACATCGTGGTTGGGCTCGAGCTTGATGCGGATGGTGTGCGGCGTGCCGGATGCCAGGAGCTTTTGCGTCTCGTCCGGCGGAAGGTGAAGCGAGTTCCTCATCTTGTGGCGAATGGCGAAATTGTATTGCGGGCTCGGGTTCTCCGGCGTTTTGTATTTCTCGCGCATGGCGTCGAGCTCCTCCGGCGTATCAAACGCGTAGTACGCGTGGCCTTGCTCCAGCAATTGTTTCGCATATTTTTCATAGATGCCGAGCGCCTTGCGTTCGCTCTGGCGGTAGGGCCCGAACGCGCCGCCCTTGTGGGGGCCCTCGTCCGGTTCGAGACCGCACCAGGCCAGGGAGTCGAAGATATATTGCTCCGCACCGGGCACGTACCGGCTTTGGTCCGTATCTTCGATGCGGAGTATGAAGTCGCCGCCGTGGCGCCTGGCGAAAAGATAGTTGTAGAGGACGGTTCTGACGCCGCCCAGGTGCAGGCCGCCTGTCGGGCTGGGTGCAAATCGGACTCGGACTTTTCTGGCCATAGGCTGCAAAGATACTAAAGCATGAGTACCACCCGTTATCGAACCGCGAGAAGTCTTTTGACCTTCTGCCTGCTGCTTTTCATGCTGTCGGCCTCTGCACAGCTGACCTATGAAACGGTGTACGTCGACTACGACAGCGCCTGGCAATATAAAAATCTCAAAATTTATCCTGTCCGGAAAAAAGGCGGCGGCGGCGGACCTGCGGGGACCGGTGCCGAAGTGGTGCCGCTGGGCGAAGCGTTGAGCAAGGGCCTGGTGACCGTTACCGAGCGCGGGACGACCTCGTTCGAAAATGTCCACTGGCTGCGATTCAATACGAAAAGCAATAAATCCATTTATATCGGCGGTGGCGAGGTCGTTACCGGCGGAAGACAGGACCGGATGATCGTCAGGGACACGATCCTGGATCCCTCCGACAAAGACCAATATGTCCCCGTGATGTGTGTGGAAGAAGGGCGCTGGAGCAACAAGGAAAAGAAGTTCGGTTACGGTAACTACGCGAATACTGATCTCCGTAACATACTGGACTCGTCCGGGAACCAGGTGACGTTATGGCGGGAGGTGGACCGGCAACTGCAGGCCGGCGGCTTCAGGAACAAGACGCTTGCCTACGAATCCCGGTTCAAGGACAAGAAATACGTGCTGAAGGGAGAAGACTATTTCAAATTTTTTATGGATAAGTTCCGGCACACGGACAGCACGATCGTGGGCTTCGTCGCCGTGTCGGGGGATAAGGTGATCGGAAGCGATGTGTATGACGGGACCTATTTATTCTACCACCAGCTCGAACCCTTGTTGCGCGGGTATATCGACGGGGCGTTGACCAATGGCGCGCCGGTGACACTGAGCACGCCGGGCGTGAAAAAATATGCGGACAGACTGCTGTCCAACGAGAAGTCGCAGGCGGACTTCGTAAAGGACTATGGCGAGGTCTTTCGCTCACAGGGCCGCGTGGTGCATGTCAATACATTTATACAGTTCAAGCCTTAAGTGATGTGGTATTTTGTCAAGACGCCGTGGTGGCTGCTGAAACTATACGGGAGGCTGGTCTGGCGGGTTTCAGGAGAGGAAAAAGCGATCTACCTGACCTTCGACGACGGACCGAATCCGGTCGCCACGCCGTTTGTGCTGGAGGAGTTGAAGAAGTACGGGGCACGGGCGACTTTTTTTTGTATCGGGAAGAACGTCGAGGAACAACCGGAGTTATACCGCCGCATCCTGCTTGACGGGCACCGCGTCGGGAACCACACGCACAATCATCTCAACGGATGGAAGGTCGATGGGAAGCGGTATGTCGACAATGTTCGCGAGGCCGCGAAGCGTATCGACAGCGATCTGTTCCGCCCGCCGTATGGGCGCATCGGGCTGCTGCAATCGCGGGTCTTGCGGGCCGCTCCCTTCCACTACCAAATCGTCATGTGGGATGTCCTGAGTGCGGACTTCGATGTCGCGCTGACCGGCGAGCACTGTGCGCGGAATGTGTACCAAAATGGGAAAGCAGGGTCGATCGTGGTCTTCCACGACAGTGAGAAAGCATTCGAACGATTGAGGGTAGCGCTACCTTTGGTGTTGGAGAAATTCAGCAATGAGGGGTATCGTTTTGAGGCAATTCGTACACAAAATAAAATTGGGCCTGGGTAGACACCCTGGCCCGTTTTTAATCCGTACCCTATGAAAACTGGTATGAAGGTAAATCTTTTTTTGATACGTGCAAAGTAAAATCGGCAGGCCGACTGACGAAAGTTCTGAAATTGAGGGGTTTTGGGGGACTCCCGGCCGGCGGCAAGCCAAAAAACCGTTAAAATACCCGCTTCCGGGTATATCGTTGATATTTGACTATGAAACTAATTGATACACACTGTCACCTCTATAGCAAGGAATTCGATCGCGATCGCGAGGAGATGCTCCAGCGGGCTGAGAAAGAAGGGGTTGAACGGTTCTATCTGCCGATGGTGGATAGCTCCTCACGCGATTCCCTCCTGGCGCTCGAGGCCGCGCACCCCGGCGTTTGTTTCGGAATGACCGGCGTCCACCCCATTTCCATTAAGGAGAACTACTTAGAAGAGCTAAAAATCGTCGAGGAGGACCTGCGGCAGCGTTCCTGGGCAGCGGTGGGTGAGATCGGCCTGGATTTCTACTGGGACCGCAGTTTCGAGGCGCAACAGTATGTCGCTTTTCGGACACAGATCGGGTGGGCGCTTGAGCACGGCCTGCCGATCGTGATCCACTCGCGGGATTCGATGAAGGAGAGCATTGCCGTGGTGCGGGAGATGCAGAAGGGCGCGCTGCGCGGCGTGTTCCATTGTTTTGGCGGTTCCGGGGAGGAGGCGCGGGAGATCGCCGGGCTTGGGTTTTTTATGGGCATCGGGGGTGTCGTGACTTACAAGAATTCCCAGCTGGGTGCGGTGTTGGCGGCCGTCGGCCTTTCCAATGTGGTACTGGAGACGGACGCGCCCTATCTCGCGCCCGTGCCGTTCAGGGGGAAGCGGAATGAGTCTGCGTATCTTCGTTTCGTGGTGGACAAGATAGCCGCGGCCGTGGGCATTTCGCCGGAGGAAGTAGCCGCTGTGACCACGGCGAACGCAGAAAAATTATTCGGAAGGTAAAGAGGGATTTGGTATTTTTGCGGCCCTTTATGAGCCTGGTGAAAGTCGGGTTTCGAGGGTCGCTGGGTTCGGGTTTCGACGATAAGTCGAGCGGCGACGCGGCTATAATTGGAGAGGTGTCCGAGTGGTTGAAGGAGCACGCCTGGAAAGTGTGTATACTCGAAAGGGTATCGCGGGTTCGAATCCCGCTCTCTCCGCTGTCAACCGCCGAAGCTTTAGCGAAGGCGGTTTTTAGGTTCATCAAATTATTTTAAAACCCGTGCCAGTTGCGGGTTTTGCCGTTTTTTGAGGGGCTTGGGGCAGTTTTTGGAGCAGTTCGGGTAAAATGGGTAGCTTAGCGTTAAGGCCGCTCCTCATGTTAAATCTAGATTTCAAAAAAACTCCCAACGGGGACAATTATAAGACTGTCACTGTAGATGGCCATTTAGATAAAGACTCAAGCTGTTTCCACACTCAAAGTAGCGGATGGTACTGCGATTTAACTGATCAAACAGCCTACGATAAATTGATAGGTTATAGCTTCGGGGAGGTAGGAAAAACTATTTTCGCCTTTACATTTTCGATTCGTCAATCGAGGAAACCGCAAAATTGCAAAATAAGAGTCGCATGTACGAAAAAGTTTTATGGAAATCTTGGCCTAGTCGTCGAATTCGAGTTCAATGCGGACGTTTGGGCAAGGCCTTATAGTATTGCCTATTTCGCAGACGTATTTGAAAGCTTCCCCTACTTTGTAGCGGTTTTGAATAGAGAATCCCATGAAAAGTCAAATTTCCTTTAATACGAATTCCAACAATAAAGGATTCTGCTTGGCATTCGGGACATGTATGTGCTTATAAATGGCCGGGAACCGTTGCTGGATCGCCTTAGCGTTTCGCTGAAGAAACCCTGCCAGGCTGTTTAGATCCAATACCATAACCAATTTTCCATCATTTTCAAACATTGAATTGGAGAAAAGTATATTCAGGCTGTCGGACAGGATGTCACTGGTCACGGTTCTGCCGGAACGGGTGTTGAAAAAAGCGGCAGATCTGATACCGCCAAAATAGTTGAAACCGATATAGTCCCGATAGGTCGCAAATGTGGTGTATTGAAAACTAAAGTGCTTTAAATTCTTGTCTATTTCAATCTCGGGCGTGCCTGGTGGAATGTTTCTGGAGGAATAATTGGTTTTATAAGCCGGCTTCGCCGTATCACCGGTCATCCGGTAAAACGTGTCCGAAAAAACCGGATTGAAAAATATCCCTTGTCCGGTTGAATAAAGGCCTCCTGAGAAATAGGATGTCGCGTGGATATTTTTTGGGAAATCAAACATTCTGGATTTCACGACATTATTGGAGTCCGTCAAAAGGATATTCTTGTTGCTTGAAACCTCGCTTCTGTTTTGATTAATATAGAAAATCCTTCGGTCAACGGACGGGAACGCAAAACCAGATGCAAAAAAATTCAAAGTTTGCTCTTTGGCCAGATGACCATCAAGCGAGAACTCGAGGATCTTCATGGGCCGGTTCGATAATACCATCACTAAATTGCGGGAACAATCAAATTCGATGTCCTCTATATGCAGAGACTCTCCCTTTCCGAGGCCGAGCCGACACAGATCGTACAGGTATTTACCTTCCGAATCAAAGACCTTAATGGCATAAAATTTGTCATCGAAGACAAAATATCGGTTGTTTTTATAAATGATCTGCTTCACAAAGACGGGATCGGATATAATCGAATTATTATTTGTCTCAAGACTGATAGCCCGGACACTATCGACCAAACTGGCCAACGAATAGTGCCTTGCGCTCGAATCCAGATTGATCACGACAGGCGCGCCTTCCTCGATAAAGCCATTCCTGATTCTTGTGCAGGACACCGTTAAAACTAAGGCCGAATAAACGATAGCGCGATAGACCAGACGGCTCTCTATTACTTTAATCAGTAACATAAGAAGAAATAATCATACATGCGGGGATAGCAAAGGCATTCCTGCCCATCAACAGGCTAATGTAGAAAAATAGCGGAGTGTCCCACTCAATAACACACTCCGCCGTCATCAATCATTAATTACAGGGAATACCGACGCAATACGGATTGCTCCCTGGACCGCATACGTAGGTGACCCCACCTTGCGGACAGGGCAACTTGTCGAGCTGCCACGCGAGTTCCTCAGCGTTTGCGGACTGAATTAAATGGTTTGAGTTGCCGGACGAGAAGGAAAAAAATAAAGCTCCAAGGGAAAGGCCGATGGTGGCCAATCTTAATAAGGTCTTCTTCATGACTGGAAGATTTATGGTTAACAGAAGAAACAGTAAGTTATTGAAATCGCTCTTTGGCGACAAATTTTATTATATATTTTATAAGGACATATTTTAACTCTTTACTTTCAACCGATAACATTGTGCGTTAGGGAGTCATAGTTGTATGTTAAAAATAGTCTCTAAATTGCATAAAACCTCTTATGAAAAAATATTTGCTAACGGTAATCCCTATCTTATTTAGGTACTCGCTCCTGGCACAGCAGACGATTACCTTACATGTCGATCCTGACAATTCCCGCGGAGGTACCTCCACGGAGATCTTCGATTCGATCATATTCATCCCACTGGAAACAACAAAAGAAAGTCTTTTTGGCTCCATAGACCAACTGGAAGTGACAGACTCTCTTTTAATCATTCTCGATATCAGTGGCCGTTCGATGCTGTTCTTTAACCGCAATGGAACATTTCGCTATAAGGTAACTACCGGTGGCATTGACAAGTATTTCTATTATTTTGCGGTAGATCGCCTGGCAAAGGAGATTATAGTCACAAACAACTATGCAAAAGGTCTATTGATCTATGATTGGAACGGGAAGTTTCTGCGAAAGGAGCCATGTCCGGAAGAGATACTCTCCCTTTATATTTTTTCAGGTGGGAACATATTATACAATAGACGTCGAAAAGCGCGTCTAGAGCCCTCCGATCATACACTTTATGACCTCGCTTATTCTAAAGGCTACGACTCCATTACAAAAAATCTAAATCCTTACAACGCCAGGAACGAGGACGGTGAGTTCAACATAGGAGGTAACACTTTTAACTTTTCCGGTGAGGCAGGGTCCTGCATGTTCTCATTACCTTACGATTATACCATTTATCAACTAAATGATACGGGTATTGTAATCAAATATCGGTTCATTTTCCCCTTGTTATATTCGCTGCCGGTAAATTTTTCTACGGACGCGGCATATCGCACCATCAGGGCCCAAAATGCGTATCTTAACCCCGGCTACAAGTCCACATTCACGGCATTGGAAAGGGGCTACAAATACGGAGAATACCTGCTATTTTCCGCTTTTAGTCGTCGAACCTCAGAAAGTGCCGACTACAATTTTGCATACAGCCTTCATAGTGGCACCCTCATTTCCTTTTCTCGGGTTACTGCGGACAGCAGCTCCTATTTTTTGCCTATTCTATCCGGTCAAATTCAGAAAATTGAAGCCATCTATAAAGGAAATATCTTTTCATCTATTCCCGGGTTCAGATTGTTTTCCGTAAAAAGCAGCCTCGATAAGAAAGTGGCATACCCGAAAGCCTTGGAGCAATATTTCAAAAGCGGAAATAGATCCGACAATTCCGTAATCATCCAGTTCAAATTGAAACCGGGTCTTTAGACATAAATTCATTCGCTACTACAGGCGCAGCAGATCCGTTTCGAGTCCTTCATTCCACATATCCCTAAAAATAATCAGTGTAGGCGACGGTTTGGAATTAGTAGCGACCTCCGCCGACGATTGAAAGGGGCCGCGCCGCGTTGAATCATATTTCAACGTGATCACACCGGAGTCCCCCGGTGCAATCGCCGCGTTGGAATAGTTGGCAACTGTACAATGACAATCCGGCAATACACCCTCGATAAAGAGATTGCTGCGACCCGTGTTATAAACTATAAAATTACCCTGAACAGATGTATTCAGTTTCTTCTCACCCACGTCCAGGAGCTTGGTCGAAAACCTGATTGTCGTTTCTATCAAATCTACCGGGGCTGGGGGACCCGGCGATCTCTTCTTTATATAATATGATACAGCGGCAAATACAAATAACAAAAACGCAACACCAAAAACAACGTATCTCATAATTCTTGGGTTTTGGCTTTAAATAGATCTTAGACCTGTACCGTATCTAAAATGGAGAGAAATGATAAATGTCCGGGGAGGTGAAAATGTGAATTGTAGGGCGGACCTGGAAAATAAGTTCTTCGGACTCATAAGGCTTCAATTAATGGTTAACAATATTTACATAAATTTAGGAATATTCTGTAATTACAACGTGCTCAATTCAAAAAGTTTCTTTGTAAGTGTTTTTCTTTACAGCGCAACTATTACGGTAATTCAAACTTTAGCTATGAATAAATTATCATTAACCACTAGTATTTTCTTTCTGTTCAGCCGGATCGAGGGACAAATGCCATCTTCTTTTATGCTGAGGATCGACCCGACCAGGAACGATAACCCAGTGATCATTCGCGCCAGATTTAAGCCAAATTTTTAATGAATGCCGATGTCAATCTATGCCCGTTTCCTGGTTGGTGTGGCTTGTCTGACTATCGGATCTACGGGGCATGCCCAAAAAAGGGACAGTACCCTTGTGGGCACGATCCATGGATCGGTACGGGATTCCTCCCTGAACTACTTTATGCAGGCAGCAACGGTTTCCGTTTACCGGGAGAGTGACGCCAGCCTCGTTGCATACACCCTGACAAACTCACTGGGTGAATATATGATTGGCAACTTGCCGATCGATATCCGGCTCCAAATGAAGATCACCTATATCGGGTATGAGACCGGCTCACGGACGTTCACCATCACGCCAGACAAGGAGACGGTTAACTTTGGCGAGATTAACCTGCATCGGAACGACAAGGCTACCGAAGACAGTGTGGTAGTCACACCCCCCCCGGTGCGTATGCACGGCGATACACTTGAATTCAGCGCGGCAGCCTTCGCGCTGGATAAAAATGCGGTGGCGGAAGACTTATTGAAAAAGCTTCCCGGTGTGATCGTTTGGGGGGACGGTACCATCACAGTAAATGGGAAGCCGATCAGCAAGCTATTGGTGAATGGCAAACCATTCTTTGGCGGCGACGCTGTCGTGGCAACGCAAAATATCCCCAAAAATGCAATCGATCTAGTTCAGGTTTACCAGGAAAGCGTGGACCCGAATAACCCTTATGATTCGATCACCACGATCAATCTCAAGCTGAGAAAAAGCTTGCGCTCGGGATATTTCGGCATGTTCTCCACAGGCGTAGGCTCCAACGACCGGTATGATGCGGGCGCAACAAGCAGTGCATTTACTCAAAAAGATCAACTGGCAATCGGAGGCCAGACCAATAATGTAAATAAGGTGGCTGGCGACTTCAATGCATTTCTCAGGAACGGAACGTATAAAGGCGTTACGGCCAAGGTTGAATACCAGCCGGATTTCAACCTTCCGGGCAGCAATCAACCTGCATCAGGTGGATTGATGTACTCACACGATTTCATTCCTGGCTATAACGATTATGAGCAAAACCGGTTTAGCATCAATTCCTACCTGAACCATAACCTCAGCAACATAATCAAAAATACTTCCGCCATAACCGCCATTGGGATCGATAGCTCACTCGAACAAAATAACTATGACAACATGCGGAGCGATCTTACCGACTTTAATGTCCGCTCGCACTATGGCAAACTCACCTATCAGGATTCTCTGACGTTTGAAGGTTCTTTTGACGGCAGACATAACAATATTCAAAATACCCAGCAGAATACCCAATTCAACAACCAAAAGGAAATGCTAAGCAGCGACCAGGAACAGGATAGCAGTACTTCGGAGGCGTACAAGTATTCTTTCAAGGTGATGTATGGCCATCACGGCCTGCGTAATGATGCGCCGTCGTTGTCCAACTGGAATATTGTGTATGCACCTGCGATATCCTCGGACCACCTGGACAGCTCGCTGAGGACGAATTTTTCCAATTCCGCGGACCCGGCATTGAACCGGTATTATGACAGATCATACAATAATAGAATAAATGGCCTTCGACAAGCTTTTTCACTGCAATTGGGAGACCTTTCAAACTGGCTATTCCATGATAACCGGATCCTGTCAAGGTTCCAGCTGCAAATACGGAACGATCTCGATTGGGATGACGAACACCATAATAATCTTATCGAAGACAAGGATACGGTGACCGGCTTTTATAATCCCAATCCATACCTTAGCTATGTTGCCCGGTATAATGAAGTGACCGAAACGCCTAAGCTCCACGTCGGGAGGTATTTTCTTAATGTCCTGGCAAACCGCTATCAAAAGGAATTTTCCTTCTTTGTAGACGCCACCGGCCAATTCTATTACAGTTCCAACACATCGAACCATTCCTTCCAAAATTATACTGCCCTATATCGGTCCTTTCTGCCCGGGGCCACCCTGGCGTATTCAAATTTTCAATATGGGGAATTCGTGGATCAATACAACCTCAATTTCAACAGTTCGGCAGCTTATCCTACCCCTGAGCAGCGATTCCCGTTAGTAGACAGCTCGAATATCTACAATACCCGTGAGGGCAACTCCGCACTCCAACCGACAAAAAAATACGACTTTTCGCTAAAGTTTCGCCATGATAACTACCGTTCACACAACACATTCTTTTATGGACTTGGGGTGAGCGCCGGAGTAGTACAAAATTATGTTGCTGACAGCGTTATTATCGACTCCACCGGCCGGTACTCCTATTATCCGGTGAACCTCAACGGCAATAGATATGCAAGCGCAAATATGTTCCTGAGTAAGGCATTCGTTTTCGGTGCCCACCAATTGCAACTTCACGCCGGTGCCAACATCCTGAAAATGCGAACACCCGGCTACCTGGGATATACGGCCATTCACAATTCGGGCTTTAATTTGTCTCAGACTTTTACAACCTCCGACTCAGTTGCCTTGTATTATACTTACAAGGATTTCATTGCCCTTGATCTTATGCAAGACATGTCCTACTACCGGTCAAAACAGTTTGGCTTCTCCAACGTCGAATTTGTAGACCTCCAATCCTTAACAAGGTTTGGCATAGGCATCAATATCACGAAGAAATTAACAATAAATTCAAATCTATCATACAATTGGTCCAGCTTTTCAAATACCCCGGTCAACAGGTTTACTATCTGGAACGCCTTTGCGGCCTACCGTTTCATGTCAGGTAACAACCTTGAGCTGAAACTTTCCGCACTGGACTTGTTGAACGGGAACAGAGGGATTATCAATACCGGGAGCAATTACTCATTCACTCATGGAACGGTTAATATGCTTCACCAATATTTCATGGCTACCGTTACTTATTACCCCAGAAAATTCGGAAAACATAACTGATCAAGCTACCCTTCGCGTCCATCGACTTCTCCGCCCTCAGCTGCTTCTTGAAATCGACCGGACCGCAGTTCTCACTACTACTACTATTGGATAGGTACCACTTTGTCTATATGGATGATCCTGCCGCGACTGTCGATGGCTTCTACCACAATTTTGTAGCTTTTGGTGCTACTGGAATAGAGGGAGTAAGTGGACAATAGCATTTGCAAATATATAAGGGATGGAGAATGAGGGTATTAAATCAGTGCTACCGCGGATGTTATAATTTGATAGTAAAACCGATAAATTTCAGATTATCCTGTCATTATTCTCCATTTGGACAATGGAATTAATACCCTCCATACAACAATATGCCGCTTTACCAAACCCGCATCATGTCATGAAGTGGCTGCTTAAGGATTGCCAGCAACCTAATGACAAAATTCATCACCTCTTGAAAAAGGGTATTTTGGCAGAGGTAAGAAGGGGCTTATATATTGCAGGACCCGCGATTTCGAAGATAAAGCCCGATGTGTTCTTAATTGCGAATCACATCCTGGGTCCCAGTTATATCTCCCTCGCGAGTGCTCTGCGGATAAGTATCCCCCGGCAGGGTTCGACATCGGGGAGAAACTGCTTACCCGGCCTTTCTCCTTTTATGTCAAATGCTTTGCGCTACCCGACCTGTTTGCCGGCAAAATGCATGCGTTGCTATTCCGAAAATGGCAAAACAATGTTAAGGGGCGGGATTGGTATGACATGGAATGGTATATCCGAAGAGGTTCCACCATGAGCCTCTTTCACTTTCTGAAACGGGCTATTGCCAGTGGGGATTGGAAAAAGAAGACGATTACCTCGGCAGAATTCCGCAAATCATTGGGCGAAAAAATAGACACTGTGAATATGGGCCGTGTTAGAGAGGATGTAAGCCACTTTCCGCAAGACAACATCAATGGTCCCCGCAATCAGCGGCTAATTAGCAAACACCCAGGAACTCCTTGGCGGCTCGTGTTGTTTGGTAGAGCAGGACCGGCTGTTCGGCTAAGAGTGATCTTATTCCGCCCGGTCTTAAGGCCGGTTCAATTTTGTCGCCGATATTTTTAAGAATTATCTCCTTAATAAACTGTTCCTGGCTATGTGACTTATATCTCCATCTGTATCTTTCAATATACTACTGGCAGCGTGCAGCCCCCTTAAAAAATAGCCAACATTTACAGGTACAGTCTTCTCCCTCGCGATAATAGTTAGTGCCTTTCTTTGAAAACCCGGAGGCTGAAAGAACATCGTCCGTTAACTTTTTGAAATGCTTTGTGTCCATTTTAAATTCGGCTAATACCCGCACCTGGTTGCACGGGATCGCGGAGAACGCGTTTGTCAAAAATACTCGCTGAATGTTGTACGCTTTGCTACAAACCGGTCGGCCAAATCTATACCTAACTCCTGCTTTTCAGATATTGGTCCGGCGTCAACACAGCGAGTTGACTATGTTTATAGTCTCGGGTATTCCTGGTGACAATCACTCTCACGCCATCCGACAAGGCTGCAAAATGCTGAAGTGCGTCCTCGAAGTCACCGAATTCCGATTCCAACGCCTGAATAACAGCGGTTTTGGAAAGGTCGATAATAGCTATGAGTCCTGACAGTTGTGTCAGCTTTTGGACAACCTTCCTGTGCGTGCCTAGTTTCCTCAACACATAATAGGCATTGGAGAATACCAACCCCGACGTGCAAATAGATATCTGCTTATTTTCAGACAAAGAAAATATCCTTGCGGCATCTAACGCAAACGGCTCCCTGGCAATCAAAAAGTCCAGAATGACATCGGTATCGATAAAAGCCTTATTCAAATTTTCGACGTTTCTGTTCTTTTAAAATTTTCTTATAGTCGAAATTCCCCGGAGCCTTAAATGATCCCATCAGTGACTTTACAGATGGGGAAAACTCCGAAGAAGCTCCTTTATCAGGCTCGGTCAGGGATTTGAAATAGCTTTCAACCAATTCGGAAACACTTCGACCTTTGGCACTTGCATACCGCTTTGCCCCTTCAATGACCTTGTCGTCCAAGGTCAAGGTCAGTTTTGTAGTCATACACGTGTAACTTTACATTCAAATATACGTATTACACCCAAAATTTCCAATTTTTAGGCCATGAGATCGTTGGTAATTTTTAAGAAAACCACACCGCGCGCAGTCGTTCCGCCTGGCCGCTCAAGAAATCCCGTGCAGTAGCTCCGCGATATTTATATCGAGCGCGCGGGCGAGCGCAATGATCGTCGTCAGGCCGGGATTGTTCCTGCCCGCTTCGATCCGGTGAATAGTGGAATGATCCATGTCTACCAGGTCCGCTAAGCCCCGGAGGCTGAGCCCGTTTCTTTCCCTGATCTCCCGCAGGCGTTTGCCAAAGGCGGAAATGATGTGTTGCTGTTCGCGGCCGGTCATAAGGTGCGGAAGGTCCACAAACCGGCAATTTATTTTGTGGGACTATATGCAACACATAAGTATTTTCCCTATCTTTAGGGCTTAGGATAAGGTTTAATGGTTATGGAGTAACTCTGAGAAGTAGCAAACAATAGAATACACCCCGGGATGGAAGGCTCCCGGGGATTTTTTTTCCTCCTCACCACCCAAAAAACTTCGTCTCCGCCGGGTCGATGTGATAGTTGGCCATCCAGTCGGGATCGGCTTGCAGCCCCTTGAATTTACTGGCTTTGTTCAGCACGGAGTACCGCCAGCGGTAGTGGTCATATACCGCCAGGATATTCGCCGCGTATTCGCGGGCGAGGGCGGGATCGAAGAGAAGGATGAGGTTGTCGTCGTTCTTGCCGCTGGCCTTCGGGCCCATGTTGTGGCTGCCGGTCATCACGACGGGGTTGGCGCCGAACGGATCGACCACGATGACCTTGCTGTGGATCGTCACCAATTCCTTGGGCTCCTTGGTCCAAAAGGAGGTATTGTCCTTGATATTCTGCGCAATGATATCATCCCAGTTACTGCTTAGCGTCTTTCCCTTGTGAAATAATATCAACTTGTTGCCGCCGGTGCCGGGGTCCTGGTTGACGACGCCGTGGATGAAGAGATCCGGGTTCTTGGATTGCATCGTCTGCAAGGTGTTGAAAAGGGTGTTCTTCGGGCCGGGGTTGAAAATGAGAAAGAGGATGCCATTCTTTGCGCCGTCGATGAGCTTGTTGGCGTCTGCCAGGTCGGCCTGCGCGGGGGTGGGGGCGAACCAGACGCGGGGACCGGCGCCAAATGCCGCCTTGTTGTAATTGATGAAGGTGGCGGGATAGTCGCCGCCGGCTGCTTTGATCTGCAGCCATTCGTTATAATAATTCTGCGCCATGGCGGGAATGTTCACGAGCACGCCGTTGTTCACCTGGGCAAAGAGACCGTTGGCCGTCCAGTTGGTGCTGCCGGTCCAGACCTTGAGGGGCTTGCCCCCGGTATCGGTGATGACGAGGAATTTGTTGTGGGCGAAGTGCTGGGAGGCGTTGACGATGCGGTCATAGACGTTGACACCGGCCTTTTTGATCGTCTTCCGCGCCGCGGCGTTCTCGTCCCCCGTTTTTGACTTCTTCTTCGACCCCGGCGCGCTGCCGGTACCGTTAGCGAGGATGATATGGGCGCGTTTGCCGAGCTTACACAATTTGTCGATCAGCTCGGTTTGGTTGAGCTCGTACAGCGCGCCGTAGACCTGCGTCTTGCCATCGGCGATGATACCGTCCAGCAAGGCGAACAATTCTTTTGAGAGGGCGCCGCCAAGCAGGCTGCGCAAGGGGCTGTCGGGTCCGGTTACGACGGATTTGACGGTTGCGCCCTTTTTACCCGCCTGTTTCGACACCTCGGTGAGGCCGCGGGCGAAGAACTGCGAGGAGACCATGCCCCGGTTGAAATATGCCTGGTAGGTGGTGCCGGTGCCGATCGTGACGACGGGACTCCAGGCGCTGGCGTTGTGCTGATCCGCGTTCAGCCGCGGTTGTTGCTGCGACTTGTCGAGCAGCATGGGGACAACCATATACTGGACCTGGTCGCCGGTCAGGACAGAGAAGTCGCTCCAGAGAACGCGTTGGAAGGGCCATTCCGTGCTGGGTTGCTGGTCGCCAGGCGTGAATTTCTGGCCCGCGTAAGGGATGCGATTGTTAAGGGGGACGGCGAGCGCGTCGGCCTGGCCGGCCTTTTTCTTGTAGATGGCGAAGCCCACGCAATCAGCGATGGGCTGTGTGTACCGCCAGGTGATGATGGCGTGGTCGGTGTTGGCGAAGACGAGGAGGGAGGGGAGTGGCATGGGGGATGGTTTTGGATCCGAAATTTAAACATTCCCGCGGCACCGGCCATAGGTATAAACACGGTAAATTAAGCGCGCAGCGTTGTCAAATATGGCTGATTTCGGGGGGTTGTTTGTATCTTGGGAGGGAGGAAAAAGCTCCAGTCATGAACCCGGACCTCCTTCTTGCGAATATCGCCCGCCATATTTCGCTTACGCCGGAGGAAACGGCAGTTTTCACCAAACTGCTGAGGCCCCGTTCTTTCATGTCCGGGGAATACCTGCTGCGCGAGGGGGAGATCTGCAAATACGAATCTTTTGTGACGCGGGGTTGCCTCAAGACTTTCTACCAGGACGAGAAAGGTTTTGAACACGTCATCGACTTTTCCATCGAGGAGTGGTGGGCGGACGACCTCTACAGCCTGCTGACGCAGACGCCCTCCCGCTCCAATATCAAGGCCATCGAGGACACGGAAGTCCTCCAGATCGGCAAACCGGACCTGGAGTTGCTTTACCGGGAAGTGCCCAAATTCGAGCGCTTTTTCCGCATCCTCTTCCAAAACGCCTTTATTGCCCAGCGCGAACAAATCAACCAGGCGCTGGCGACCACGGCCGAAGAGCGCTATCTGCAATTCCTGCAGAAGAAGCCCTATGCGGCAAAAAGGTTTCCGCAAAAGGACATAGCGTCCTACCTGGGCGTGACGCCGCAATTCCTTAGCTCATTAAAGAAGAAGTTAGGCCGGGTTAATCTACATTAACCCGCGTGTGCGGATTGGATGTTTGATTTGCAGTAAAATTCACGGCGATCATGTTACGCGCAAAATTATTACATGCACAACAGGTGTCCCTGCAATTGATGAGGGCTGTCGAGAACCGGGGTCTCATCAGGGCGGGAAAGACGGAGGCGGAATTGAATGCGGAGGTGACCGACCTGGCGCTCAGGAAATTCCATATCGGGCATCACTGGCACAAGAAGATCGTCCGGAGCGGGAAGAACACGCTGGCTACCTATCCGGATAACCCGGCGGACCGCAGGATCGGGGATGACGACATCGTCTTTATCGATTTGGGGCCCATCGTCGATGGATACGAGGCCGATATCGGCAGGACCTATGTGGTGGGTGATAACCCGCACCGGTTGCGCATCAGGGACAATGTGGAAGAAGCCTGGCACGAGATCCGGGAATGGTACCAGTCACAGACCTCCGTCAGGGCGTCGGACCTGTATCACATCGCGGCTCACAAAGCGAAGGAGTATGGCTGGGAGTTCGGCGGCGCGATCGCAGGCCACATCGTCGGCAAATTCCCGCACGAGCAGCCGGAAGACCCGCAAAGCCCCGAGCTCGATATCCACCCTGACAATCATCAGGATCTCTTTCGGTTGGATGCGAATGGCTGCGCGCGGCATTGGATACTGGAACTCCAGTTCGTGGATCGGGAAAGGGAGATCGGCGCCTATTTTGAACAATTATTATAGTATGAGTATATCGAGACAGGACGGTCCGGCGCTCGTGCTGGTCGACGTACAAAAAGGGTGGGAAGAGCTGGAATATTGGGGCGGGCGGCGGAACAACGAGGATGCGGAGGAGCGGGCAGCGGAGCTGCTTGACGTATGGAGAGGCCTTTCGCTTCCCGTCTTTCATATCAAACATTGTTCGATCAGCCGGCGGTCTCCCCTGCACGCCTCCAACCGGGGCAACGATTTTCAGGACCTCGTGCGGCCCGTCGGCGGAGAACCGGTCGTCAAGAAGCGAGAGAACAGCGCCTTTATCGGCACATGCCTCAAGGAAGAACTGGAAGCGCTGGCGATCGGCACGCTCGTGATCGCGGGGCTCACGACGGACCATTGCGTGTCGACGACCGTGCGGATGGCGGGCAACTACGGCTTCGAGACCTTTGTGGTCTCCGATGCCACGGCCACCTTCAACCGGCGGGGCCTCGATGGTATCAACTATTCCGCGGAGCTGATGCACATCACGGCGCTGGCGAGCCTTGAATCGGAGTTTGCGAAGGTGGTCACGGTGGAATGGGTCAAAGGAAGTGTGTAGGCATTTGGTGCGCACCCTCCTGCCCTACCGCTGCGTCACCTTCACCCAATCGACATACATCCGCGCCTTGTGCGCCCTGATCAGGTCGACGGTCGACCCGGGCAGGCCGTTGTAGGGCTTTTGGACGCCGTTCACTTTCCCGGGATAGGCGCCGCCGAGGGCGAAATTCAGGATCAGGAATTCCTTTTTGTCGAAGGCCCAGGGCCCGTAATGTTCGGCCATCGCGCGGGTGACGCGGAACATGCGGTGGCCGTCGTAGGAAAAGACGAGACTGTCGGGTGTCCAGTCGACCGCATAGAGATGCCAGTGGGTCACGTCATCGCCGGCGGGAAAGTACCACCGGTTGACAAACGGGGTTTCGCCACTGTAGTGTGGGCCATGCACCGCGGCACTGGCCCAGTCGGCCTCGCCGACGAATTCCATGATGTCCTGCTCGCCGCACGCCGGCCAGTCGCCATAACCCAGCATCCACCAGGCCGGCCAAAGCCCGGCGCCGCCGGTGATACGGATCCGGGCCTCGGCCCGCCCATACAGGAAGTCAAACTTATCTTTCGTATTGATCCGTGCGGAGATAAAATCGAAATGCTGGCCGTCGCGCGTCACGAAGCCCGGCGCATAAGCGGGCTGCAGGACGAGCGCGCCGTTCTCCTCAAAAAGGGTATTTGGCGAGTCGACATACGCCTGCTGTTCGTTGTTGACATGGAAGCCGGTGACGACGACGTTCCATTTCGAGCGGTCGAGATGACCGGTATTGAAATCGTCGAAGAAGACCACCTTGGTTGCGTTGGCCGGGATGCGCGTATGGTCCGCGACGGGCGATTGGGAGGGGACGTGCGTATGGTCCGCGACGGGCGTCGCGGCGACGGCCACCAATGCCGCAGCGGCGAAGAACAACTGTTTCATGCGTGTGATTGTGCCTGTGATTGTGCCTGTGATTGCGCCCGTTAAGTTACTGGAAAACCCGGACATAGTCGACAACCATGGTCTCGGGGAAGGTCGTTTGCGCGGTGGGCGGGCCGGGCCAGTTGCCGCCGACGGCGCAGTTGATGATGAGGAACTGCGGTTGGTTGAACGGCCAGGTGCCGCTGGAGATACTGGTGTTCGACTCGCTCATATACGGCAGGTCGTCGACATACATGGTGATGCGGGTCGGCGTCCAAACGAGCGAAAAGACATGGAATTGCTGTGAATAGTCCGCGCCGCCGGGGAGCGTATAGGAATTATTCAGCGTCCCTTCCTGACCATTCCCCTGCATCCAGTGGATCGATCCCAGGACCTGGTGCGGATTGCTCCCGACAAGCTCCATCAGATCGGTCTCACCGCAGGTGGGCCAGCCGACGGTCCCGATATTGTTCCCGAGGAACCATAACGCGGGCCACATCCCCGGCTGGACCGGCAGCCGCGCGCGGATATCGACGCGCCCGTATTGGAACGAGAACTTGCCGCCACCCGTATTCATGCGCGTCGACGTGTAATGGCTCGTCACGCCATTGTACAGGACATCCTGCTTCCGGATATTGATCGTCAGAAATCCGCCTGAGACCGTCGTGTTGGAATCGGTGTAGCACTCGAGCTCGTTATTTCCCCAGCCGCTGTTCCCGAGATCGTACTGCCAATTGCTGGTGTTGACCGCGGACCCGTTGAACTCGTCGCTCCAAAGGGCCTTGTAGCCGATATAGCTCGCGGGTGTCTGGTAGCCGGTGGGATCGGAGCCCAGGTTGCTGCCCTGGTTTTGGATGACGCCGAGGCCCACCGAAGTGTTCAGCGTTCCGTTGACCGGGTTGCTTAACACGACGCGGAATGCCGAGTTGGCGGCCCGGAGGTTGCCCGGGGTCACCGTCACCTTCACTGTGGCAGCGCTGCTGCCGGGCATAAAGGTCAGGGTACCCGACGCCGCCTTATAATCAGTGCCGGCAAATGCGCTGCTGTCGGCGGTCGCGTAGTCGACCGTCACCGTGTCGGTGGTCTGCCGGCTAAGCGTTATGGCAAACGCAAAGGTCGAGGCCGACGCGGTGTCGCGCACCTGGGTCACGGAATTGATCGCAATGGCCGGGGTGTCACCGGTGGCCGGCCTGCCGCCGCCGGCCGAACCCGATTTGCCACAGGCGCTGAGGAACGATACGACCGCCAGCAACCGGGAGAAGCAAAAGCTTAGCCGCATGTTTGGAATTCTTTCGCCCCAAAGGTCCGTCTTAGCCGGTAATTTCCGGCTCATCCGGTCGAATTTTTCCTTTTTTCCGTGAATGCAGCGGGTCTTGTGGCCCGGCCACCCCGTCGATCGGGCCGGTGATGGAGCAGATAGGACCCAGCAGGAATCGTTATCTTAGGGTATGACCAATATCGTTGTAAGCCCCATCGCATTTGTGCGCAATTCCCGGCGTGCGCCAACGGACGATTTCTGGGGCAGCATTGTCTCCGAGATCGAGCTTGCCGGGCACGTTCCTTCCGAGGCCTTAGCCGGTATCGGCACGTTTTCGCACCTGGAAGTGATCTTTTTTTTCGACCAGGTGGACCCTCGCGAGACGGTCTGGTCGGGCCGCCCGCGGGGGAATCGCGACTGGCCTGTGGCCGGTATCTTCGCGCAGCGCAAAAAGGATCGCCCGAACCGTCTGGGCCTCTCCACAGTCGAGCTCGTGGGCTATGCGGATCGCAAGATCGTCGTCCGCTATCTCGACGCGATCGACGGGACGCCGGTGCTCGACATCAAACCGGTCTTCCGTGAATTCCAGCCGAAGACGCCGGTCAGGCAGCCGCTCTGGGCGAAGGAGTTGATGAAGGAATACTGGGCGTGAATGGCACTCAGCTAGTTATAGATATGTGATCGAGGTTCCTCGATCGCAAACGGTGGCATGGTGCTGGCAGACGTATTTTCTGGTCCCGGGAAGAACACCTTTCTAAGAAATGGGTTAAAATGCTCGACTGGGCGCGGCAGAAAATACCCTTTTATCATTGCGGGGTTAATTACACAAATCTCAATGTGACCGCGCATGGTGAAGTTGGAACCTTGATAGGCCGGTTTGCCTTCAACAAATGCGCATCTGACCGTGTCATACTTTATTCCATCCCTGGTTGCCAGTTCATGGGCGTATCTTATTACTGCACAATCGAGATTTCTTTTGGGACCGACATTAGAAGGTATTGGGTCACCCGAGCGTGTGCAAATTTCTTTCAATGCGGTATGCGCTTGAACTACTATATCCATCGCTCTTGGCTGTAACAGGTTGAGACAATTTCCAAGCTCGATCGAGGAGCCAATGAGAAATGGAGTACGGATTCTTTTCTTGTTTTTCTGATGTCCATTGGCGCATTCAATTGCATATTGCAGCGCTCTGACCGGGTTTTGCTCCCAAAAATAGACACCTCCTCCAAGCCAGTCCCAGGCATTGTCACTTGGAATCAATTCCAGGTCACCATTGAGTACGCCCAAGCCAACTTCCCGGTCACAGCTATGAAATCCTGTTACCTGAAAAGGTTGATGGTAAGACATTTATTTCGAAGGGTTGGTCGTTGGCTTTTGGGGTTCAGATTTGCTGCCCGTATGCACCTTGATTATTCCGGCATCGACGAGTAGTTGCCTGGCAGATTCCTTCGATTCAAGGGCCTCGTTCGTAAAACGCTTTATGGCATCCAAATGCCTTTGAATTGCTTCTTCAGTCATAAAATAGGTTTAACCGGTTAAAAGAATCTATTCGCAAAAGTACATCTCTTTGAACTCATCAAACGGGATTTCTCACTCCGTTCCCTGGGAAAATGGTCCTATTCCGTTCGGAGGGCTTTTACCGGATTGGCGAGCGCGGCCGCAAGGGCGCGATAGCCGACGGCCAGCCAGGCGATCAGCGCGGAGGCGAGGATCGCGAGGATAAAGATCAGCGGGCCGATCGTGATCCGGTAATGGAAATTCTCGAGCCAGCGGTGCATGATGAACCAACCCACCGGGGAGGCGATGGCAAAGGCAAGGAGGATCAGGACAGTGAATTCCCGGGAAAACAGATAGATGATATTTCCGACGGAGGCGCCGAGCGTTTTGCGGATCCCCACCTCCCTTGTGCGTTGAACGGCCATAAAGGAGACGAGGCCATACAGTCCAAGACAGGATATAAAGATGGCCAGCCCGGCGAAGATCTTGATCAGGTTGGCCAACTGCCGTTGCGCCTTATAAAATCCGGCGATCCTGGCATCGAGGAAGGAATATTCGTATACGCCGGCCGGAAAAGCCTGGTTCCACAGGCGCTGGATCGAAGCAAGCGTCTGACTGACGTCCGACCCTTGCAGTTTGATATTGATCACCTGATAGACGTCTTTCCAGGCAGCGTGGAGGACAGGGGGAATTTCCCGGCTCAAAGATGTCGTCGCATAGTCCGTGACCACCCCGACGATCGGCCCGGTGCGCGCCGTGTCATCCCACAGGTTGATCTGTTTGCCGATGGCCTGTGCGGGGTCCCGGATGCCAAGTTCCCGGAGCAGCGCCTGATTGACCACGTACCCATGAGTATGTGGAGATGCGGGATAGGCATGGCCTGCGATGAAGCGCATCCCATACAGCCGGAAATATTCCGGGTCCGCCCAGTGGAGCGTCGCGTCGAATGTCGTCTCCTTTGCGGAATGGTCGAATTTGAATGCGGAGCTCCAGGTGCTTTGGTCGGATGGGCTTGAAAAGCTATAGCTGACATCGCGGACACCGGCTAGCTGTGCCAGTTCGTTTCGAAGAGCATCCAGTTTGGTGAGCCCCGTGCTGTCGTTGAGGAAGGGGACATTGATGACCGCATCCTTGTCAAAACCCAATGGCTGTGTGGCGAAAAAGTTCAGCTGAAAAAGGATCACCAGCGTGCCGATGACCAATACCTGGGAAATTACAAATTGGAGGACGACAAGTACGCGTCGCAAGGAAGGACCTTTTGTGCGGCGTGAGGTGAAGCGGTTGCGGAGGGCCCCGATGGGAGTGAACCCTGAAAGCACGATGGCGGGGTAGAAGCCGGCGAGCAGTGTAACGACAACACTGGCGGCGAGCATGAACAGGAGCGTACCCGGTCGCATAAGCATCAGGCCATCCAGTTTGATATCGAGCAGGGTGTTCAGGTAAGGGAGGACAAAAGCCGCGATCGAGATGGCGAGCGCGCACGCGACCAGCGTGATGAGGAGTGTTTCGGTGAGGAATTGGCGGACCAGTTGGATGCGGGTACTACCCATCACTTTTCGTACGCCAACCTCTTTTGAGCGTTGGACGGCCCTCGCGGTCGCAAGGTTGATGAAGTTGACGCAGGCGATCACGACGAGAAAGAGGCCCAGCGCCGCTATCGCATCGATGAGTGTCCTGCTGAACGGATGGCGCGTAAAAATGCTGATATCCGTATTGTAATGCATGTCCGTAAACGGCTGGAGATGGAATTGGACGTTCTGATCTTCGGGCCGCCGGTATTTCCTGACCATCGCCGCGAGGTCGCGTTCGACGGTGGCCGGCAAAACGTGCTTCGCGAGCTTGATAAAGCAATAATTGCCCCCGAATATCGAGACCCAGTCGGTCATCATACCGGCGTAGTCGGCGCCCGGCTGCTGCTGGGTAACGAGCGAAACGACCATGTGCAGCGGATAGTCGCTATTCTCGGGGATGTCGGCAAGGACGCCCCTGATGGTGAGGTTGGTCTTGTTGTCCAAACGGATCACCTTACCCATTGCCATGTGCCAATCGCCAAAGAATTTTTGTGCGGTTTCGCGGGTGAGGAGGACGGTGTAGGGCGAAGCCAGGGCCGTTGCCGCATTCCCCGCTATCAGCGGGAAGTTAAAGGTTTTGAAGAATTCCGGATCAGCATAAAAGATATTGTTGTCCTTAAATTTTTTCTCCGGGCCTTCACCGTTGATGAGGATCGTGCCTCTTGCGGCGAGGATCGAACTAACCTGTCCGATCGAAGGGTAGTCCCGCCGCAGGGCGGCAGGGGTGGGGAAGGGCACGCCCGAGCCGTAGTCGATTCCCCTGGGGGAAGGCTGCGCCGTGATGACGCGGTAGATGCGGTCGCGGTCGGTGTGGAAATCGTCGAAACTCGTTTCAAATTGGATGATCAGAAAGATCAGCAGACAGGAGGCGATGCCGATGGCGAGTCCGCCGATATTGATCAGGGCATAGGTCTTGTTGCGCGCCAGGTTGCGGGCGGCGATCTTCCAGTTAGCGACTAGCATGACAGCGGTGTTTGCCGGATCGCTGCCAAACCTGTTCCAAATTGCTAAGCGATTGGAGATCAGCAAATTTATCATAAGGGGCTGCCCGCGGGTGTAACGGAAGCGGACAACGCATGTACGATATCCTTCGTCCGGTACAGTTCTTCGGGGATAGTCGCCAGGCGCGACGCATGCACCTGCGGCCCGAGGCCATAGAACTTTTGAAAGCTCATGATCAGCGGCCGCCACTTGTCCGGGTCCACGCGGTTGGCGTGCCCGTCCATGAGGATATCCTCTTCGAGGTGCACACGGATGACGCGCAGTTCGAGGCTGAGGATCCGGCCGCGCTGCACTTCCTGGTCATCGGCGACGCGGTGGATCGCGGCGAGCTTCGTCTCCATTTGTACGGGACATTCGGCGACAAGCGGTGCGTCCACGAGGTCGGCGGGGCGCGGGGTCAGGCCCGCCGTTTCGAATTTGCGGGAGTCGTGGCGATAGCCTTTTTGAAGTTTGGATGCCGGCACGGGATCGGAACCTGTCGTGAGGGCCAGCCGGTTGACGGCCGCCGCCTCGCGGACGGAAGGCAGATTGAGGACACATTCGCCGGTGCGGAGCAGGTTTTCGGTGGTCTTCGAGAGGGCCGAAATGCCGATCATCGCCCGCCAGCCCAGCCAGAAGACCGAGGAGATCGGCGCGAGGTTATCGGAGCCGTCGTCATTGCGGGTCCCGATAAGCACGACGGGCGTCCCGAAATACAAAATGGATGGATCTGTTGTCTTGTGCATGCCACAAAACTCGCAAGCCGGCCGCGTCCGCCCAACCCGGTTATTGCGATATTTCGTATCTTCAGGTATGACCCCCCTCTCGATCAGCATCCGAAAGGACCTCACCCTGACCCTCTATGGATTCTCGGGCGTCGCCGATAAGGAAAACTGGGTCGACACGGGTACGAGGCTGATGAACCGGATGTGGTCCGAAGTCCGCTCGCTTCAAATCCCCAACGGCGGCGTAAATGTGTGGATCTATGAAGAAGGGAACCGCATGTTCGCGGGTGTGGAACTTTCCGCTCCGCCACCGCCCGGATGTGCGCTCGAGCGAAAGGTCGTCACGCTTTCCCGCTACGCTTATTATAAACATATCGGTCCATATTCGAGCATCAACTCGACCTACGCCGCAGCCCACGAGGAACTCAAAAAAGTCGGCATCAGGCCCATTCTCCCCTACGTCGAGATATACGGCCACCACCATGACGATCCCGCACAACAGGAGACGGAACTGCTCTGGAGTATAAAGTAGGACGTCGGGAATTTCTTTAGAGCATACCGTAAGGCCTCGAGGCGGAACGCCCGGCGCGAACCCCGGGGCGGCAAGCAGGCGCGGCAAGCAGGCGCGGCGGCCTTGTGCGCGCATTTGTTAAAACTTTGTTAACTCAAACCTATAACCTTTTTCGTACGTTAGAAATTATATCTTTGGGGCATGAGCAAGGAATCACATAGGGAGGAATTGCCGGAACCGACCCGGGCGCAGCTCGAGATCCTGCAGGTGTTGTGGAAGCACGGGCCGTCGACGGTCCGGTTCGTGAACGACCGTCTCAACGAGCAGAAGCAGTCACTCAGCTATACCTCGACCCTGAAGCTGATGCAGATCATGCACGAGAAGGGAATGTTGCAGCGGGATGAAAGCAGCATGACGCATGTATACAGTACCCGGCTCGAGGAGGGAAGGACAAAGGGGGTCGTGCTGAAGAAATTTGTGGACTCCATGTACAACGGATCGGTGAAGAGCCTGATGCTGGAGCTGCTGGGGAACGAGCAGGGAACGAACAAACAGTGGGATAAGATCAAGGACCTGTTACAGCAGCTGGGCGACAACGACTAAAAACATTCCGATATGACTATCATTCCCGAAACGATCATCCGCGCACTCTGCTGGACCCTCCTGCACTCGCTTTGGCAGGGTATGATCCTGGCGGTAACGGCGGGCATCGTGATGGTGCTTACGAAGCGGGCCAGCTCGGCAACCCGGTACACGGGGCTCAGCCTGATGGTGGCAGCCTTCCTCCTGGTGAGCGCCTATACATTCGTCAGGGAATGGCGGGGCGCCACGGTAAACCGGGGACAGGTCGCGGCGGTGCATCCGGCGGCGATTTCACAAGGGCTCCGGCAGGGGGACCAGGCGTCGACGGGTGCGCAGGGGGTGACGGCGTTGGAACAGCTGGTCCAATATTTTAATGCGCATGCGTCGGCGGTGGTTGTGCTTTGGTTCATCGTCTTTATGGCGCGTCTGATCAAGGTGCTTTCAGGCCTGGTGTATGCGCAGCGCGTTCGCCACTATCAGACCAGTGCGGTGGGGGCAGGGTGGCAGGAGAAATTGGCTGCGCTGTTGCAGCGGCTGAGGATCACGCGACCGGTGCTGCTGCTGGAGTCGGCCCTGATCGGGGTGCCGGTGGTGGTGGGCTGGCTCAAGCCGGCGATCCTCGTGCCGGTGGGAATGTTGGCGCAACTACCACCGGAGCAGGTCGAAACGATCCTGCTGCACGAGCTGGCGCATATCAGCAGAAAGGATTACCTGTTCAATTTCCTTCAGCACCTCGTCGATACGCTTTTCTTTTTCAACCCAGCCCTGCTTTGGGTCTCGTCGTTGATCCGGCAGGAAAGGGAGAACTGTTGTGACGATGTGGCGATCCGGGAAACGCGCAGCCGGCGGAAGCTGGTCCAGGCGTTGGTGTCCTTCCATGAATACCAGCAGGGGGCCCGCGGCTATGCGCTTGGTTTTGCGGGACAGCGGGGTAGCCTGCTGAAGCGCGTGGAGCGCATCGTCCACAAAAAGAACCACTCGCTGAATGCGGGAGAGCGTGCCCTCCTGATGGGTGGGGTGATGCTGCTTTGCGGCGCCTTTATTACCATCAACGGGACCACCCGCGAGGCGCGCCTGAGACACGCGACGGAAACTGCCTCAACGAAAAATACAGTAAGTGCTGCATCGCCTGCCCGGGCGACAAAGGCCAGTGTGCAGTTGAGCGGCGCAATTCACCGGCGATTGGGAACGGGCACATTGTCGTTCACAGGAAATATCGCGCTCAACCTCCGCAGCAACGTGCAAGTCTCTTCGACTGAAGTGGCGGGGGCGCGGGGTGAAGCGGTGGGGGCGTCGACTGAAATGGCGGGTGCGTCGGCTAAAGGGGCGGCGGCGACGAGTGAGGCGGTTGCGGCGGGTCCCGATACGACCGCTCCCGGAGGCACCATGACGAAGGCGGAGGTCGATCTGATCATCAGGGCGCACGAGCATGGCGTGACCACCGAATTCGTTACGGAAATGAAGAACCTGGGCTATACGGTCACGCTGGAGGAAGCCATCCGGCTGAAGGACCACGGGGTCACCGAGGAGTTCCTGGAATCTTTGCAGAAAGAAGGCTATGCGCATATTTCACTTCAGGAAGCGGTTCGGCTGGTGGACCATGGCGTGACGATCGACTTTATCCGCAGGATCCGCGCCCTGGGCTTTCCGGATCTAACCCTTGAACAAGCCGTTACCCTGGTCGACCACGGGGCCGGGCCCGACTTTATCGGGAAGTGGAAAAAGAAGACGGACGGCAAGCTGGACATGAGGGACTACATCAGGTTGGCGGATGCGGGAATCCAACCCTCGTAAGCATTTTTCAACACAAGTAAGAAATTCCAAATGCCGTCAACCGACGGCCAGGACAAGCTTTTTCACAAAAAAACATATATCATGAAACGGATATTTTTATCTGCCCTCCCGATGATCGCACTGGCGACGATGCTGTGGACCACTGCCGGGGCACAAGACAAGACAAGGGACCCGGGTGAAGACGACGACTGGTCGATGAGCAATTTTGCCGATAACCCGGGACTTTGGAGCGCTGTCATTCACGGCGACAAGGTGCGGATCGAATTCGGAGGGATGCACTGGAGTTCCACCGCGACGTTTGATTTGTCCGAACTGGGAACCCTGCCCACGGGCAAGCCGGGCGCCTTTACGGTCAGGCGGGATGCGGGTACGGTGACTTTTAACGGCAGTTTCGACGGAAACCGGGGCCATGGCACCTATGCCTTCGAGCAGGACGCTGGGTTCCGGTCCTACCTGGCGCAGGAGGGATTTTCGGATGTTTCGGATAACCTGATGATCCACCTGTATTTCACGAATATCAACAAGGCCTGGTTCGGATATGTGAGGCAGAACGGCTATACGGGGATCACGATGGGGGAACTGAAGAGGCTGGCGACCCGCGATATGAACCAGGAACACCTGGCCAAATATATCGACGTGTTCAAAAAAGACAATTACGGACACGTCTCCCTCGATATGATCGTCAGGCTTTGCGACCATGGCGCCACCCCGACCTTCATCAACCGGATCCGCGACCTCGGTTATACCGATCTGTCACTGGAGACGGCCGTCAGACTGGTCGATCATGGCGTCAATGCCGACTTCATAGAGGATATGAAGAAGGCCGGGCAGAAAAACCTGTCCCTCAACGAGGCGATCGAGCTGCGCGACCACGGCGTAAGCGTCGAGTACATCCACGGGCTGGCGGACGCGGGTTATCCGAACGTAACGCCGCAGGAGGCCCGGGAGCTCGTGGACCACGGCGTGCAAGCCGATTTTATTAAGGAAATGCGCGAGCTGGGGTTCAAGGACATGAGCCTGGATGACGCGCGGCGCCTGGTGGACCACGGGGTGAGCGTGGATTTTGTCAAGCGGATGCAGGACAAAGGCCTCAAGAACCTGTCGCTAAACGAATATATCCGGCTAAGGGACGGAGGGATGTAAGGCGACCTTACTTAAAAGAGCAGTCGGGAATGTGATCGTTCACCATCCCGACTGCCTGCATGTAGGCATAGCAGATCGTCGTTCCGAAAAATTTAAATCCGCGTTTTTTCATGTCCCTGCTGATGGCGTCGGAGACCGGCGTGCTGACGATGGGTTGGGTAGAATGGTTGACGAGCGGTTTCCCACCGGGCATGTGACTGTATAAATAGTTATAAAAGCTCCCATACTCCTTTTGCACCTCGAGGAACAGCTGGGCGGTCCGGATGGCGCCGCGGATCTTCAGCTTGTTGCGGATGATGCCCTCGTCGGCCAGGAGCCGCTCGTAGTCAGCCTCGGTGAAGCCGGCGACTTTTTTCGCGTTGAAGTTGGCAAAGGCTTTCCGGTAATTGCCGCGCCGCCGCAAGATCGTGATCCAGCTCAGGCCGGCCTGGGCGGATTCAAGGATCAGGAACTCGAAAAGGGTCTTTTCGTCTGTCGTGTGTCTTCCCCATTCTTCGTCGTGGTATTTTTGGTACAGCGGGTCGTTGCCGGGCCAGTGGCAACGCCGGATCGTGGTCGCGGGCATTTTTTTCGCCAAATATACGGTGTTGCGCGCGGCGGCGGGGTGTTATCCGGCGGCCGCTGAGGTGCTCGCGGCATTTGGCGGCCTCAGGCGGCGCGGGGTGTTATCGGGAGGCGCGGGCGCCTATGGCACCAAAACCATCTTTCCCAACGTGTGCCGTTTGGCCACTTCGCGGTAAGCGTCGCGGACCTGGTCGAGATGGTAGACCTTCTGGATCGGGACCTCAAGGTCGCCTTCGTCGATCATCCTGGCCAGTTGCAGGAGCACCTCGGGTGTGGCGGCATCCGCATTTCCCGCCGTGCGGACGTGGTGGCGCCGGGCCGCGACAAAGTCGATGATGGTATCGATCCTGTCGGGCTGGACGCCGAGACGGATCGCGAGATCGACATAACCGCCGCCAAAAGTATCGATGAACGCGTCGACGTGTCCGTGTGAAACATCACGGATATGCTTCTCGACGTCGTCACCATATTCGATGGGGATGATGTCCTGTTTTTCCAGCCAGGCGTGGTGGTTGCTGCTGGCAAGTCCGATGACACGCGCCCCGAGATTGCGCGCCAGCTGTACACAGATCGATCCCACCCCGCCGGCGGCGCCAGCGACCACGACGATGTCGTTTTGCTGAACGTTGACGGCCTTCACCGCTGCAAATGCGGTCGTCCCGGCTACGAAAAGTGCGCCGGCCTGTTCCCAGGAAACGCCCTCGGGCCGGTGTATGATGTGGTCTGCGTCAGCCAGGATATACTCCGCCTGAGCCACCCGGTCATTGGTAAACCCGATCACCTCGTCACAGGGCGCAAAACCTTCCACTTCGCTACCCAGTTTTTCGATGACGCCGGCAAAATCGCTGCCCTGCCCGGAGGGAAAGGTGGCGGGCCATTTCTCTGCCATCTTGCCTTCCCGGATCGCTGCTTCGCCGGGGTTGATCCCGGCCGCCCGCATTTTCACCAGGACCTGGCGGGCATTGGGTATGGGAACGGGGACATCGGAGAGGTGCAATACATTCACGCCACCATATTCATCGAATCGCACCGCGCGGTATTTCTTCATAGAAGCCATAAGAGAATTGTTTCAGCAACGTACGCAAAGCAAAGGCCAGCGGACGGAGGCGGCAAAAAAAAGAAGCCCGGATGAAAATCCAGGCCGTTGCTAAATTCCAATATCCTATTAAGAGTCGCAATGAATTAGATCAAAATCCGAGCCTTTGATAAACAATTAACATATCCGCCGGATTCAATCTATACAACAAATTGATAATGTTCGACTAAATAATTCGAAATCATATTTTTCCTGGTATGCCGCATAGTTGTTCCGGGAAAAAGCTTCCACAAGTTGGGGGGATTGAGTATCGAATTGATAGGGATGGGGAGGCGAAATCGAACTTTGAAATCGGCCGGAGTCCGCGCTGGGCGGCGAATTCGCGTATCCCGTCGGAGCAATTGGCTTCGAGGGGCATGGTGGAGAAATAAAGAGGCCGTCTTCCAACCCACAGGAGACAGCCTCTTTTATTACGGGTCAAGATTGACAGTCGGTACGGAGGAACATATATTAATACGGTGCGATATAGGTAAAGGTTTTCCCGTTCTTGCTCAACACCCAAACTGCCTTGAAATAATAGTAGCCGGAGCCGGGGCAGCCGGTCGGATCGCCATTGGAGTCAAGGCCATAGGTAATCGTAAGCGTCAGGGCCGGCCGGGTGGTGATGATCTGCCCGCTGGTCAGGCGCCAATCGCACGACTGCTCAATGACCATGGGTTGCGAGATCCGGGTCTCGAACTCGTTCCCGAAGCGGTTCACGCCCCAGATGGCCACGTCGTTGTTGGCGCCGTCCGAATGGGTGCCGGTGGTCGTGACCACGACGCCGTCATTGTAGGTAAAGTCGCGTTGCCTGGCCACGCTCCAGACGCGGGTGGCGCTGTCGGCAAACAGGATCGTCACGCTGTCGGCGCTGACGGTATGGGTAATCGTGCCAAGGGTAGCGAGGTCTTTCAACAAACCGCCGGTGACGTTGGTGTAGATGTACGTTCCGTTCAGGGTGATAGTTTTATCGTCCCTCAGCCTGGTGATCTTCAGGCTTTCGATGTCGACGGTCACCACAGCGCCTTTATCGCGCCAGTGCGTCCCGACGGGAATGGAAATGACGACAGTGCCGGTGCGGGTGCGGTTGCCGCGGCAGTTCAATCCGTCATAGGTAATAACGATCTGACGAAGACCGTTTGCCGTGTCCTCGGTGACGGTGGCGTCGCAAATGCCGAGGTCGAGATTGAGGGATCCGCCGCCGCCATCGGTGACGACCCCGGCCTGATAGCTGGCAGCTCCGCTAAAGGCCGCGGAAGCGTTGAGACTATTATTGGCATCGTCGGCGACCGCGTCCAGTTCATTGGAGACCTGGGTGACATCGTCCGACTGGGTCTGGACCTGTGCAGTACTGGTTCCGTCGTTATTGGCGGCAGAGCCGGAAGTACTGTTTTGCTTTGTGCAGGCAACGATCAATCCCGTGGCGGCGACGACCGTGGCCAGCAATACCTGTTTTGTTTTCATGTAGTGTGTTTTAACAATTGCTGATGAATTACGGTTCTGATCGAGGTTGAACGGGTGAAGTTTAACCGTGGCGATATATATATTTTTTATTTTATAAAAAGTTGCCGGATTGGTTAAACTTATCGGATTTTTGCTGGTCTCAGGCCGCTCCGGAAACCGAATTAATAATTGCTGCACAACGGACTATGGATCACCAGAAGCACATGAACAACCTGTCCACCGCGGGACTGCTCGTAGCGCTGGGCATCATTTACGGGGATATCGGGACTTCGCCGCTCTATACCTTTCAAACGATCCTCACGGAAGGGGGCGAGGCCAACCGGCTGCTCGTGCTGGGCGCGATCTCCTGTGTGTTCTGGACCCTGACCCTGCAGACCACCTTTAAGTATGTGCTGATCACGCTGCAGGCGGACAACCACGGGGAGGGCGGCGTCTTTTCCCTGTATGCGCTGGTGCGGCGCTATAGCAAGACCTTATTTTATATCGCGATCATCGGCGCGGGAACGCTGCTGGCGGACGGGATCATTACCCCGCCGATCACGATCACCTCGGCGGTGGAAGGCCTGAGCATGGTCAAGGGTATGGAGCAGCATATCGCAGCCGGGAACACCCTGACGGTGGAGATCGTTATGGTGATTCTGCTGCTGCTGTTCATTTTCCAGCGTTTCGGCACCAGGATCGTGGGCGGTTCCTTCGGGCCGGTGATGTTCTGCTGGTTCTTTATGATGGGGGCGCTGGGTTTAAACCAGGTGGTCCGCAACCCGATCGTGCTCGAGGGTCTCAGCCCGGTATACGGGATCGAACTGCTGACGACGCACAAGGGCGGCTTCTGGTTGCTGGGGGCGATCTTCCTTTGCACGACCGGGGCGGAGGCGCTATACTCGGACCTGGGGCACTGCGGCCGCCGCAACATCCGGGTAAGTTGGATGTTCGTGAAGACGACGCTGGTGCTGAATTATCTCGGCCAGGGCGCATGGGTGCTGGCTCAGCGGGATGCCGGGGGCCTGGGGGCGGGTCTTCACGGGATCAACCCCTTTTTCGCGATCGTGCCGCAGGGATTCCTGTTGCCGGCCATCGTGCTCGCCACGGCCGCCTCGATCATTGCCAGCCAGGCCCTGATCAGCGGGTCGTTTACGCTGATCAACGAGGCGATGAGCCTTGGCTTCTGGCCGCGGATCAATGTCAAATACCCTTCGAATATCCGGGGCCAGATCTATATCCCGAGTATCAACTGGATCCTCTTCGTGGGGTGTGCGCTGGTGTTGCTGTATTTCCGGACCTCGGAGGCGATGACGGCGGCGTATGGGTTTTCGATCACGATTGCGATGCTTATGACGACTTTTTTGATGTTTTATTACTTGCGGTATGTCCGGAGGATGGCCTTTTGGATCGTGGGGGCGATCCTGACGATCTTCGTGTGCGTGGAGACGAGTTTCTTTATCGCCAATGCGGTGAAGATCGTGAAAAGGTTGTTCTTCCTCGTTTTCGAGATCGGCCTCATCTCCACGATGTATGTGTGGTATAATGCGCGGCGGATCACGCAGCGCTTCCTGACCTTCGTGAACCTGCCAGACTATATCCCGATGCTCGAGTCGCTGAGCCGCGACCCGTCGGTGCCGAAATACAGCTCGCACCTGGTGTATTTCACGCGTTCCGCCTATCCGAAGCTGATCGAGAAGCGGATCCTGGACTCGATCTTCGACAATATCGAGAAGAAGGCGGACCTCTATTGGTTCGTTCATATCGAACGGACGGACGATCCCTATACCATGGAGTATGGGGTTGAGGAAATCCGGGACGACAAGATCATCCGCATCGATTTCAGGCTGGGTTTCCGCGTGCAACCCAAGATCGGGCTCATGCTCCGGAAGGTGGTGCAGGAAATGATCAACAATAAAGAACTGGATATCGTCAGCCGCTACCCCGTCTTCTCGCATATCCGCCCGGCCGACTTCCGCTTCGTGATCATGAAGCGGTTCCTGTCGTACGACAACGAGTTCTCGGCGCGGGAGGGTTTCATCCTGAACGCCTATTTCAGTATTTCGAAGTTGGCGCAGTCGGATAAGACGGCGTATGGGCTGGACAACAACCAGACGGTGGTAGAGTACGAGCCGCTGGTCGTCAACCCGGTCACGAATATCACGATGAAGCGGGCCTTTTATAAGCTGCAGGCTTCGGACGACGAAAGGAAGAAGGCGAACTGACGGTGGAAATCCGCGGGCGAATTGGTAAGGCGAAAATAAAAAGGCCGCCCCGGGAACGGGGCAGCCGTGTTCATATAACATGAAAATTAAACAAGCCTATTTCCTGAAATCGTTGATTCCGTAGAAGTAGATCTCCGAGCTACCAGGATAGACACCTTCGATCTGGAAATTGCTTCCTTGTTTTGCGAGGGCCGATTTGAAATCGTCCACGCTCTTGACGGGGATGTCCCCGACCTTCGTGATGATGAAGCCGGATTTCATATTGGTTTGGTTGGCCAGCACACCGCCGTCGTGAATATTGTTTACGACTACACCGCCGGAGATGCCGAGTTTTGCGGCGTCCTCCTTGCTGAGGTCGGAAAATTCAGCGCCCATGGAGCTGACTGCGGCCGTTGCGTTGCTGGGGAAGGTCCCGAGCTTGTCGTGGAGTTTGGCGGTTGCGGTATATTCCTTTCCGTTACGTACGTACGTGAGGTTGACCACATCGCCGGGTTTTTGACGGGCGATCAATTCGGCCAGTTCCGGGTCTTCATCTACCTTCTCGCCGTTGACCTTCGTGATCACGTCGCCCTTCTGCAGACCTGCAGCGCCCGCCGCGCCGCTCGGGTCTACTTCCATGACAAATACGCCATCCACGTTGCTGTTGATCCCCAATTCTTTCTTTTTCGCGTCATCGAGGCCTTCGGGCGCCATGCTGATGCCGAGGTAGCCTCTTTCGACCTTACCATATTTCATGATATCGCCGATGACTTTTCTCATCAGGTTCGAGGGGATGGAGTAGGCGTAGCCTGCAAATGCGCCGGTCGGGGAAGCGATCGCCGAGTTGATGGCTACCAGTTGTCCGTTCGTATTGACGAGTGCGCCGCCGCTGCTGCCGGGATTGACGGCTGCGTCGGTCTGGATAAAGGCTTCGACCGGAGCCTTGCCCTGCGTGTTGATGCCGATCTGGCGGGACTTTGCGCTGACGATCCCCTGCGTAACGGTTACATCGAGGTTGAGCGGATAGCCGATCGCCAGCACCCATTCGCCGAGTTTCACGCTGTCGCTGTTGCCGATGGGCATAACGGGAAGGTCATGACCGTCGATCTTGATCAGCGCAAGGTCGGTATTCGGGTCGGTGCCGACGACCTTTGCGGTGTAATTCGTCCGGTTGTTCAGGGTCACGGTGACTGAAGTCGCCCCGTTGACCACGTGGTTGTTGGTGACGATATAGCCGTCCTGGCTGATGATCACGCCGGAACCGGAGGCCCGTTGGTCGGGAACGCTGTAGTGGCCGTTTCCGCCGTCACCGAAGAAGTGACGGAAGAAGTCGCCGCCAAAAGGATCCTGATCCGTTGCGGGCTGGTCGGTTTGTTTAAATTTCGTAACTGTTTTAATGTGTACGACCGCGGGCACGGCGGCAGCTGCCGCCCTTTCAAAATCAATAGGTTGGGAAGCGGCGGTTCCCGAGGCGTTTGGACTGTAAAAAGTCCGGACGATAGGCGGAGCCGGGTTGTCTAAAATGGTGTTGATGGGCTTTTTCCCATTCGCCAACAGGCCGAGGCCTCCGATGGCTGCGGCGGCCCCAACGAGCGCGGCAGCCCCAAGTTTCATTTTCATTTTATTTGAGCTGTTTTTGTGATGAATCGTATTACACTTTATTAACGTAGACCTTCGTACATCGTTCGCGGCGCTTTGTTAAACAAATTATAAAGCGATGGGTGCGTGGGAGTTATGTTAACGGATGGTTAGCGCGGCGTAAAGATTGTATTAAGCGGAGGCTGGTTGCGGGCGGAAAAGGCGGCGATTCGGGTCGCCGCGAGAAAGCAAACGACGAGGCGAAGGGGGCGGCTCAGCATTTCACCGTTTTTTTCTTTTTGCCGAGGGAGCCCCGGCCGATCGCCTTTTTGATATATTCGGGCGCGAAGGGGACCTTGCAGGAAGTGCCGTCCATGATCGCTTTCACCGGCCCGACCCTCTTCGCGGTGGCGACCGCCTCCGCGGAAATCGGCTTGACATACGCGCCAAGACAGATGAGGAAGGCGTTCATCGTATACCGCACCCGGTTAGGGGCGGCGTGGATCTTCGCGGCGACGCGGGCGAGCAGGATCCTGAGGCCGGCCATGTCGAGCTTGTCATCCGGCACGAGCGTGACGATATTGGCGAGGGTGGACCAGCCCGCCGCTGCGATGTGGTCCTTCGGTGAATCGATCCATTCGAGGGCGAGCCCGTAGCCGTAAGGATTGCCGGCTGCGACCCAGGGGACGGTGTATTCACTGATGTTAGTGGAGAGCGCCTGGTTGACCCAGGAAGTAAGGTCGGCGCGGCTCATTTTTGCATCGTCGGCAATAAGGCCGGCGAAGTACATGGCATCGGCGTTGCCGGTGGCATAGAGTTCCTTGGCCAGGGCGTAATCCGTCCTGACCTTTTTGACGATGGGTTTCATATCGCCGACCTT